>WNGJ01009498.1_pt1 | contig 10358 bp, 10 predicted proteins | sample 5400611 | NCBI WGS metagenome assembly WNGJ01 (sample SAMN13153375, study PRJNA577476) | soil metagenome | isolation source: 40 cm soil or saprolite under Garry oak tree replicate 1 | place: USA:California | collected 2016-06-15
CGTGGTCGTGCGCACCTCGATGAGGATCAGCGGGCCGCTCGGCGCCACGAGGATGCTGCTGCCCGCAACGGCGAGGTCACGGGCGGCGAAGAACACGCCGGACGGTTGCACGCCCGGCCGGCCGGTCCCGTGGGTGGCCCGCCCGCGGTAGCGAATCTCCAGGTCCGGGAAGCGCAAACTCAGACCCCAGGTGGGCGACCACTCGCGCCACCCCTCTTCCAGACTCCGGGCGGCGGCCTGGACGTTGTCGTACTGCGCCAGCCGGTAGTGGACAGACTGGACCACAAGGCCGAGCTGCAAGCCCAGCGCCTTTCCCAGACTGGGAAGTGCCACGTCGCGACTCACCCCCATCCGGAACAGGCCGTTCGAGAAGCGAAAGCGGTTCTCGACGGTCTTGCCGCCCGCCGGGATCGTGTCGCCCATGGTCGTGACGACCGGCGAGGCCGCGTCGGCCCAGGTGTAGCTCCAGATCGGCTCAAAGATCGCGTCGATGGCGAACGTCGCCGGACCGCTCGTTTTCGAGAGACCGAGGCCGACGTTATACGCAGCGGAGTGCCCCGGATCGCGCGGGATCACCGGGACGTTCGCGAGCTCGTACTCCGGGAGCTTGGGGTGGGACATCCGATTGGCGGTTGCGAGCCATCCGATGCGCCAGCCCGACGCTGCGAGGGGACGCTGGTATTGAAGGTGCACGCCCCAGGTATTGGTGCGATCGAAGTTGTGCTCCAAGCGGGTGCGCAGGATCTGCCGCTGCGTGCCCGGATCCCACACCGGATCGAGGTAGCCCACGTCGTGCCTCATCCCGAACCGGTCGAGCAGCACCAGCGCCTCCAGCGACCGGTCGCCAGTCCATTCCTTGAGGAGCCCGAGCCGGACGTCGAGCGTGTGCCCGAACTGCTTGAGCCCGGCGCTGCCGGCATAGAGCAGATCGACGCCGTCCACCCCGGTAAGCCGGGCCCACATGAGGCTGGCCCCGAGCGAGACGCGGGCGCCGGGCAGTCTCTTGCCGACCATCCCAAAGGCGTACTGGTTGCCGTACGCGTCCTTCCTTGGCGGTATGGTCGGCAGCGGCGGCGGCACCGCAGCGGTGTCGAACGCAGCGAGCGGCGGCGGGGCATTGAGCACGACGTCTCCATTAGTCGGTGGCCGGCTGGCGTCGACCTCCTGCAGTGCGAGCGACAGCCCGCCGAACCACTCGCCTGAGCCCGCGACTGCGGCCAGCGGCAACGTCCGGCCTCCGCCCGCATTCTGCGAAATGCCGTAGACGGTGGGAGCGCTGAAGAACCGCGCCGCGCCGAGCCGCCCCCCCTTCGCCGGATTGATGAAGGGGTCCAGCAGCGTGTCCGCCAGCGCAATCGACACCCCGCCCATCCCGAAATTGTTGGACGGGAAAATGTCGAACTGGTCGCCTTGGGCGATCGGGACGGTCTTGATCGAGATGAGCTGCGCGGAGGCTGGCCCGGCCAGGGCCATGAGCTGAATCGAGAGGCGGACGGCGCGCTTGATCATAGACACCTCGCTCGGAAGGGATCCCTACATACGGGATACCTCGAGCACCCAGCGCGGCGTCACTACACTCGAGACGCTATGGCGTGTGGCGTGTGGCGTGCGTGCGACAGCCAGCTACGGGCCGGGCAGGACTCAACCAGCCCAGACAGGAGCAACCCCGGTAGGTCTGCGAGCGCGGACAAACGCCCCCATGATCCGGCCGCCGACCTCGCGTGCCAGAACCTCGGTGTCGAGTCCAGCGCCCGCCAGCGCAGCCCGCGCAGCCCCGAACTCGTAGACCCGCGTCGGCTCGACCGCGACGTCGACGAATCCCGCCTCAATAAGGAGGCTTTTGTAGTCCTGCTCCTCCAGCGCACCCGCCACGCACCCCACCCATAGCTCCATGCTCTGCCGCACGACGGGGGGGATCTCGCCGCGGACCACGACATCCGACACCGCGAACCGGCCGCCCGGCCTGAGAACGCGGAAGGCTTCGCGCAGCACCCGACGCTTGTCGGCGGAGAGGTTGATGACGCAGTTCGAGATGATCACGTCCACCGCTGCGTCAGGCAGTGGGATTTGCTCGATCTCTCCCTTCAAGAACTCGACGTTCGTCACGCCGGCCTTGCGCTGGTTCTCGCGTGCCAGTGCGAGCATCTCGTCGGTCATGTCAAGGCCGTAGGCCTTCCCGCTCGGCCCCACGCGCTTGGCGGACAAGAGGACGTCGATGCCACCACCCGACCCCAGGTCGAGAACCGTCTCTCCTTCGTGGAGCTCGGCCAAGGCAGTCGGATTGCCACAACCAAGGGACGCCAGGACCGCCCCCTCAGGGAGCGCCGCCGTCTCGGCCGGATCGTAGAGGTTGGAGCTCACCGCGTCGCAGCCGCAGTTCCCCCGCTCACCGGACAGCACGCGCAGTGCCGTCTGCCCGTACTTCTGCTTCACCGTATCCGTGATGCGCGCGTCGCTCATCGCCTCATCTCCTTATCAACGAATCTTGATGTGTGAGCCGAGAAAAAAGACCGTCAGCGGCAGCACGCCGCCCGGCAGCTCCCGGCATGCTTGCCCGGCTGTACCGCCGCCGCGAAGGCCGTGATCTGGTCCAGGGAAGCGCGGTTGAGCGCATAGTAGACCCAACGACCTTCCCGGCGGTCGGTCACCAGCCCGGCGTCCTTGAGAACTCGGAGATGGAATGACAGCCGCGACTGCGCGGCGTCGAGTACGTCCTGCAACTCGCACACGCACCGCTCTCCGTGGGAGAGGAGGCGCACGACCTCGAGGCGCGTCTCGTCGGAGAGCGCATGGAACCAGCGTCTGGTGCGGGCGGTGTCGGGCAGGGCTGCGACGGGCATGCCCACTATATATCAACTAATTTCGATACGTCAAGGCTCGCCTGATCGCTCCGTCCCCTCCTTCAGGTGCTCGAACCCCGATGCGGCGCCGAGCATCTGGTCGTCCAACCAGCGATCGACGATGCTCTTCCGAAAGCGCCACTCCTTCCCCAGCTTGGCCGCCGGAATCCGCTTCTGCTGCGCCCACTTGTAGATGGTCTGCGGTGTGAGCCGAAGGTACGCCGCGACCTCTTCGATGGTCAGAATGTCGTTGTCGAGCGGCGGTGCGCGGCGCTTGTCGCCGTCCCGGGTCATGGGCGCTTGCGCCGGCGGGTAGTGTCGGCAAGTGTGTCCGCCAGCGGAAGCACGAGACCGCGAAACCGCGGCAGCGTATCTGGTTTGACCGATGCAGCAGTCGGCCTCTCTTCGCCCTGTATCAGCTTGTTCACGGCGTAGATGACCGCTGCGTAGAAATTACCCTGGTACGTTCCGAACACGCGGAAGGGCTGGTTGCGATCACCGAGGAAGGGGCGCAGGCTCCATGCCAGCTGGATTCCTACGAAGGCGAACAACACTGCCCATGCTCGCATGATGGTGAGCGCCTTGCGCGGATACACCTCGCGTTTCTCGCACACCAAGCTCAGGCCTTCGTGCAGGGCGTACATGCCGAACAGTCCCGCGATGCCGGCGATCGCGATGTTCAGCAGGTGCTGGAAGTAGTAGTTCGCACCGGTAATGAGAAAGAACGCGGTGATCGGCACGAACGCCGCCAGCAGCACACACGCGAGCGCGAGCGCGCCGAACACCAGCACGGCGACCTGCAGCAGGCGCAGGCGCGAGCCGACGAGCACCTGCACCACGAAAAACGCCGGGAAGCACACGGCGAACGTCGCGAAGAACAGGAAGGGCAGCTTGACGGCAGCGGACACGGCCTGAGCGGGACCGGAGTAGGCACCGGCGACCATTCCGAAGAACCCGGCAAGTGCCACGATCGTTACAACCGCGTAGCGAAGCTTGCTGCGAAGCCCGATGCCTTCGACGACCTCCTCGAAGAAGCGGTCGCGGTCGCTGAGGAGCGAGCTGAGGAAATCGTGATACGTAGCAATCGACTGACTCGGGATGGCTGCGTCCGGCGGCCGCATACCTGAGGCCCTCGCGCGGTTGGCGGACGAAGCTTATCGCCGTGTCACTGTTGTGTCAACTTTGATAATGTTTGCTTGTGTTTCGTGGAAAGGAGGGACCGTGGGCCGGCTCACAGTGTTCCTCACCGGAGCGACGGGGGTGATCGGGTCGCGGGTGGTGGGACATGACGTGGTATCGGCAAATTTGGCGACGAGCGCGCTGGCGTGCGGCGCCGCACGCTTCATCCAGGAATCGTTCGCGCCGATCTATGAGGACGCTGGGGACGCTTGGATTGACGAGCGCGGGCCCATTCGCGTCGCACGGTACAACCGCAGCGTTCTTCACGCCGAGAGGGCGGCCGAGCGGGTTACCCCGGAGGGCGTGGCGGGCGTGGTGCTCCGGTTCGCCTACTTCTACGGAGCCGATTCCGACTTCACCCGGGATGCGATACGGTATGCCCGGCGTGGCTGGGCGCCGGCGTTGGGGTTCCCCAAGTCCTTCATTTCGTCGGTATCGCACGACGACGCCGCCGCGGCCGTTGCGGCGGCGCTCGATGTACCCGCGGGAATCTACAACGTCTGCGATGATCGGCCGGTGCGGCGGCGCGAGTTCACCGATGCGCTCGCCGCCGCGCTGCACGTCCCGCCGCCGCGGTTCGTCCCCACCTGGGTGGCGCGGCTGGCAGGCTCGCTCGGCGAAACGCTCGCACGGTCGCAGCGGATTGCCAACCGCAAGCTGCGCGGCGCGAGCCCTTGGGCGCCGCGCTACCCCAGTGTCGTGGAGGGGTGGCAGGCGGTGTTGGCTGAACTCCCCCGGTAACGCACATCTTGCAGAAATCGCCGCGCCGGGCTCCCGCCCCCGGCCCCGGGGTCTTGCCAGCCGCGCCCGGATGATGCATGCTGGAGCTGCAGGCGCGATCCACGCCCAACCTCGTCGGCCCTCCCCCAGCGAGGGCCCCCGTGAGGCAAAGGGGGGCACACTCCCGGATCGGCATCGCGAAAACCTTTGCGTCGCCACGGAGCGTCGCTGCTGGGGGGCGGGTGGGCCGTGGCCAGACCAAAGGATGGACACGATGCCGACCAGCAAGGACTTCAAGCGCCTCGTTCGCGCTCGCATGCAAAAGACGGGCGAAGCCTACACCACCGCCCGCGCGCAGCTCCTCAGCAGGAAGCAAGCTTCCGCCCCCGCCCCCGCCCCCGCCCCCGCCCCCGCCCCCGCCCCTGCCCTGCCCCAGTACGCCAAGCTCGCCGGCACGAGCGATGCCACGCTCAAAGCGAAGACCGGCTGCACCTGGGAGCGCTGGGTGAAGGCGCTCGATCACGTGGAAGCCCACACTTGGCCGCACCGGCAGATCGCAGCATACGTGCACGAGAAGTACAAGGTGCCGGGCTGGTGGGCGCAGACGGTCACCGTGGGCTACGAGCGCATCAAGGGCCTGCGCGCCATCGGGCAGCGGCGGGGCGCCGAATTCGAGGCGACGAAGAGCAAGGTGTTCGCCGTGCCGCTCGCCAAGTTGTATCGCGCCTGGTCCGACGCGCGCACCCGGGCGCGTTGGCTGCCGGGCGTCGCTCTCACCGTCCGCACCGCGACCCGCGAGAAGTACATGCGGATCACCTGGCCGGACGGGACATCGGTCGCGCTCGGCTTCACCCGCAAGGGGGCGGCCAAGGGCCAGGTGCAGATCCAACACAGCAAGCTCGCCGACAAGTCGGCGGCGACACGGATTAAGCGGTATTGGGAGGAGCGGCTGGCCGCGCTCGGGGAGGTGCTGGCGCCGCGAGCCGGCTGAGCCATGGGAACGACGAACGGGGGGCCGCTGGCTAGAGTACGACCAGCTTCCCCCCGCCCGTCAACACAATCGTGAGATTCATCACGAGCAGCATCAGGTCGTAGTGCCAACCGTGGCCGCCCCAAAAACCGCTCTTCCACACGAAGATCTTCTTCTGTATCGCGCCGAGCATAATCAGGATCAGCCCGATGGCGGCGAGCTGCGTCAGGATGCCGAGCGCCACCCCCGTGCTGCCGAGCAGCTCCCCGGTACCGAGAAACACCGTGAAGCGGGGGCTCATGCCGATGCTGTGGGAGCGCGCCACGGGGTCCTTCAGATGATTCAGGCCGCTCGAAAAGAACACCACGGCAACCATGAGCCGTAGCAGCAGTAGCCCCACGTCGCTGAACCGCAACAGCGCGGGGAACAGAACGCTCATCAAGCGTGGGCCTGGGTACGGGCAGCGCCCTCCGCGTGAGCCTCGACGAACCACAGCCACTTGTCGACACCCCGCGAGATCTCCGTGCAGATGTCGGTCGAGTCCGCGTCCCCCAGTTCGTCCGTCTCACCGATGGCCTGGCGAATGCGCTCCCCGAAACTCGCCAGTGCGTTGGACAACGCCCAGACATGCTCCTCGCCACTCGAAATGTTGATGGGGTACTGCGGCAGCTCGGATCGCTCGGCCACGATCGCACTGGTCCCTTCCGCGATGCCGCCCAATTGAATCACGCGCTCCGCCAGGAGGTCGACGTACTCGAGCGCGGCGTCGTGAATCTCATCGAACAGTTTGTGGAGCGCGATGAACTGGGACCCCTTCACGTTCCAATGCGCCTGTTTCGCCTGTAACTGAAGGTCGATCGCGTCCGCCAGCCGCTGGTTCAACAGGTCGATCACCTGCCCCCGGGTGGATTCGGGAATGTCGTTGAGCGTGGGGTGCGTCGTGCCAGCCATAACACAACTCCGGTTTGGGGTGAGTCGTCAGGTAGGGTCGATTTTCAATCGGGCCGCCGTGGGTGGCGCCGCAGGCCCGCCGTGGCTGCGTCGATCCGTGCGATGTACGCGCGCGTCCCCTCGGCGTGCGCCCGGCGCGGCACGACGTAGTGGGGATCGTCAGGCTGCGAGCTGCGCAGGTCGTCGACCATCAGGTCGCCACCGTGCGCCTCGACCGCGGCCTCGAACCGCTCGACCGCGGAGAGCAGGTCCACCAGGTCGTCGGGGCGCTCGGCCCCGGTGACGGCGATGCCGCGCTGCCGGAGCCGGGCCGCGACCTCGGCGGCGGCAGCGTCTTGTTCCTGCGCCCGGTGGGGGTCCAGGCTGCGCTCCAGGTCCTCGTAGTTGTCCATGCGTTCCTCCGTGTTCCACAAGCGTCAGGAGTGCCCGGGCTGTTCCCGCGAATGAGGCGGGCGCTGCCAGCGCCGCTGGGGTCGAGACGTCCGGAGGGGATCTTATCTCCTCGAGCCGTTGGTGTCGATCGGCACTACGGGCAGCACCAGGTGCGACGGCAGCGACGCGGAGCAATAGACGCGCTGGGTGGCCTTGACGAAATCAGCCGCCGTCGCCTGGTAGATGCTGGGCACGAATTGCTGCGGATTGCGGTCGATCAGGGGAAACCAGGTCGATTGCACCTGGACCATGAGGCGGTGCCCCTTGAGAAACACGTGGTCGCGATCGCGCAGTGGGATCTTCCACTCGACAGGCGTTTGCGGCGCGAGCGGCCGGGGGTGCTCGTAGCTCGTGAGGTAGCGGCCGCGGCGCACCTCCATGGCGATCGGCAGCTCGTAGCCGTTCACAGATCGCGCGTACTCGCCGGGCCCGGCGCCGGCCTCCGGGTCCCACGCGCTCCGCTGAGCGTCCTCGGGGTACACGTCGATCAGCTTGACGACGAAGTCGGCGTCGGTGCCCGAGGTGGACGCGAACAGGTCGGCCGACACCTCGCCGGTGATCGTGAGATCGTGCTCGAGCGGTGCGCTCACGAACGTCAGCACATCGGGCCGCTGCTCGACGAAGCGTTGATCTTGGACCTCCCAGGTGCGCCAGTCGGCGCCTGGGTACGTCGGGGAGATGGGGCGCTGCCGGTAAGGGACCGGGCTCGCCGGATCTGAGATGTATTCGCGGTACTCGGCGCCCCGCTCCGCGCGCGGGCGGTCGAGCGACAGCGTCCCGTCGGCGTGGAGATACAGGTTGGTGGGCTTGGCCTCCGGGGGCGGCCACGCGCCGTAGGTGCGCCAGCGGTTCGCCCCCGACTGAAAGGTCGTCGCCCGCCAGGCCGGCTGCTCGCCTCTCCCATGGAGGTAGTAGCGGAAGAACGGCGCCTCGATCATCTCGCGGAACTCGCGCGCCGTCTCATGCCCGCCGAGCGCGATCGGCCCGATGCTGTCCGCTTTGGGGGCGCGCCACTGGCCATGATACCAGGGGCCGGCGACCATGAAGTTCGTGTGGTCCGGGTCACGCTCGGCGGCGTGGCGAAAGATCTGCCACGGCCCCCACGGATCTTCCTGGTCCCAGAAGCCCGCGACGTTCAGGTTGGGGACCGTCGACGCGTGGAGCTGGCTGATCCATGCCTCCTTCTTCCAGAATGTGTCGTAGTCCGCGTGCGCCACGACGTCGTTCCAGTAGGGAATGGAGCCATGGAGGTACTTGGCGTTGATGTTCGAGAGCGGCCCCAGAGCCAAGTACCACGAATACGTGTCGTACGTCTCGAACGCGAAGTGGGTGTTCTTGTACTTGTCCGCCTGCTCGAGCACCGCGTACTCGAACGCGTAACTCTCGCGCAACGCGCCATAGCGGTGGTCGTCGTCGTTCATCCACTGGTCCACCGGAGAGGCCTGCTCGCTCATCGCCTTGAGGGCCGGGTGCGGGTGCAACAGCGCCAGCGCCGTAGTCAGTCCGTCGTAGGAGACCCCGAACATGCCGACCTTGCCGTTGTTGTTCGGCACACGGTGCACGAGCCACTCGATGCTGTCGTAGGCGTCGGTGGTTTCGTTGGCGGCGGTCGAGTCCGCGAGATCGACCTGCGAGGTCAGCTTGAAGACGCCTTCCGACTTGAACCGGCCCCGCAGGTTCTGGATCACGAAGATGTAGCCGTCCTGCGCGAGCTCTTTGATGCTCGGCGGCAGCCGTGGGGGCGGCTGGCTGGGTACTCCGTACGGCGTGCGGCGGAACAGGATCGGCAGCGGCCCGGTCTGGTCGACGGGCGTCAAGATCACGGTCTGGAGGCGCACGCCGTCCCGCACCGGGATCATCACTTCCTCGAGCTTGAATGGCGGCTGCGGCGCCGGTTGCTGCGCCGGGCTGGGAGCGGCGAGCAACACGGTGGCGGCGAAGCACAAGCGCGCGTACATCGAACCTCCTCGGCTCAAACGTAGCCTCGGATCGCCATTCTTGCTCTCGGTTGCGCTGCGGTGCAGAATGATGGGATCGGCTCACAGGAGCGCGAGGGCTCGCGACCGCCTGAAGGAGCGACGCCCTCAGATCCCGAGCCAGTAGTTCACTTTCACCAGGAAGATGTTCTCGGACGGCCCGCGGAACAGCGCCCTGGAGTCGTCGCCGAAATCGATCGCGCCTCGCGTGAGCGACGAGGAGCCGCTGCGAGTCCACACCAGGTAGAGCGTCGAGCCGGGCCGGTATTCCCAGCGCAGCACCGCGTTGCCGCGTAGCGAGCGGAGCGTGAAGCTCGGATCGACGATCACGAACCGGGCGGCGGGCCCGCCCCCGTCGGGGTCGATGAAGATCGAGTCGCGCACGCCCAGCGACGGGTTCCCCGGCTTGATCGAATCCGTCCCCACGTCCGCCCCATAGACGAGCCGGCGCAGGCCGCGCGGCGCCGCGAACTCCTTGTAGCGCGAGTACGCGCCGCTCGCGATCAGCGGCTGCACGAACAGCTCCAGCGTCAGGTTAGGTGAGAACGTGATGTTGAAGCGCGTGTTCATCGCGATCGTGTTCTGCACCAGGTCGGCAAAGACGTAGCGGTTACCGTAGAACGCCGTGGCCGTCGGGTCGGGCACCGTCGTCACGTACTGGGAGCGGTTCACATCGTGACTCACCGAGGGCCCGAGCGAGAGCGACAGGTTGGAGGCGGGTCGCAGCTGCACCGTGAGACTCGCTGAGGGACTGCAGTCGCCGTCGCGGTTGCAGCCCAGCTCCGCGGATCCGCTCAGCACGACGTTCTTGCGGGAATCGGTGGAGACGTTCGTGGACCAGAGGTCAACCCCGGGCCGGCGCAGCACCGGCCCACCGCGGCTCAGCCGGTCGTCGAGCACGCTCGGCCAGTGGATCCAGAACGCGTTGATGTCCCAGTAGTTGTGCGGCTGGATGAAGCCGAACAGCTGCAGCTGCCGGTCGGTCAGATCGCCGTCGAAGTTGTACTGCTGCTGGCCGCCGGCGATGAACAGCAGCTGGCGGTACCAGCGGGTGGGCTTGGTCCATTGCGGAAAGATGTTCCCGCTCATCCACCAGTAGTCGGCCCGGTTGAGGAACGAGATGTCGTTGTTTTCGAATCCCGGAGTGCGCATGTTGGTGGACAGCTCCCACAACAGGTGCCCGGACTCCCGGGCGAACCGCGCATACGCGCCCACGCCGCGCAGCGCCGTGAGCGCGGGGTCATAGGCATCGCTCAGCACCCCGCTCGAGCCGTTGCCTCGATCGGGGCG
>WNGJ01013680.1_pt1 | contig 10358 bp, 6 predicted proteins | sample 5400611 | NCBI WGS metagenome assembly WNGJ01 (sample SAMN13153375, study PRJNA577476) | soil metagenome | isolation source: 40 cm soil or saprolite under Garry oak tree replicate 1 | place: USA:California | collected 2016-06-15
GCCGCCGATCACTGCGGCGAACGACGTGTACGGGCGGCCGGAGTCTGGACAGGCGTTGTTGCCGGCACGGCAGCGCAGCTCGAACGACGCCTGCGGACCGGCGTAGGCGAACGGCGCGATCCCCGGCGAGGGGAACAGGGCACGGACGAACACCGGCACGTCGATGTAGTCCAGCTTGCGCTCGTCGGGTGGTGACGAACTGCTGACGACCCCGCGTTGGGCGTACAGGCCTTCGAACCCGAAGCCGAGCACGTTGCGGCCCGCCCCGAACGAAAGACCCAGGGCGAAGCCGGTGCGTGAGTCGAGATTCCCAGGCAGAATCCCGCGGTTGGACACATTGCCGTACGAGAAGCCGCCCTTCACCGCGATGCCGGATTGTGCGGACAGGGCCGCGGCCGCACCCAGCGTGAGGGCGGTAGCGCAAGCGAGCATGCGTTTCATGGTCAGATCCTCCTCATGGGAGGAGGCTACACCGGGGGAGTGACCGTCGGTTCCGTATTTGCGGTGTTCAGATTGCAACGAATACGCGCTCGCCTTTGAATTTCTTCTTGTGCGGATCCCACGGGAAGAAGATCACGACGCGGAACTCGACCTTCGCGTCCGTCGCCGCGCGCGCGAGCCATTTTCCCTTTTGCGTTCCCGTGACCTTCGCCTCCTCGCACACGCCCTGCGGCCCGATCACGATCTGCTGCAGATCGAAATGGATGTCGGGAATGGCGCCGAGCAGCTCCACGTAGAACCGCGTGGCGCCGGCGTGCCCCTCCCACCGCGCGCCTGCTTCGCCGACGACTTCATACACGCAGTCGGGCGTGAGCGTCGCGATCAGTCCCGCGATGTCGCGCTTGTCCTCGGCGATCGAGTGCGCCTTCCACAGCGCGCGAACCTCGTGGTACAGCTCCGGGGTGACGTCGCGCGACAGCAGCTCGCGGACGTCGGTCGTCATCCCTGCCACGGCTGAGTGAGCCGGATCTCGAGACCCAGGTGATCGACGATGCGCTGGACGATGAAGTCGACGAGCTGGCCGATTTCCCGCGGTCGTTGATAGAATCCTGGAGCTGCGGGCAGCACGACCGCACCCGCTTCCGCCGCGAGCGTCATGTTGCGCAGATGTACGAGCGACAGCGGCGTTTCCCGCGGTACCAGCACCAGCTTGCGCCCTTCCTTGAGCGTCACGTCCGCGGCCCGCTCGATCAGGGACCGGCTGGTGCCGTGCGCAATCGCCGCCAGGGTGCCCATCGAGCAGGGACACACGACCATCCCCAGCGTTTTCACCGAACCCGACGCAGGCTCCGCGCCGCGATCCGCGTCATTGAACAGCCGGACGCACTCCCAGTCGCCCGTCGCCTTTCGCAGCGCGGCGTCGTCCTTGAGGCCGCACTCCTCCGCCAGCAGGCGCCATCCGTGGGTCGAGACGAGCAGCCAGGTCGGCACGTGGTGAGTCGCGAGACTCTCGAGCAACCGCACCGCGTAAGGCGCGCCCGAGGCGCCCGTGATCGCAAGGACGAGCGGCTGAGCGGGGGTGGTCACGGCCCGAAACATAGCGTTAATTCGAGCCTATGCTCACACGTACTCGCGTTTTGGCCCTCGCGGCCTTCGTTCCCGGCGTCACCCTCGCGCAGCAGCAAGCGGCTCCTCCTGCAACCGCAGCGGCACTCGCGCCGCCGATGGCCGCGGTGCGCGAGCACCGCTTCGATGAGCACGGCACCGTGCGCATCGATCAGTACTACTGGCTGCGCGATCGCGACAATCCGGAAGTCATCAAGTATCTCCAGGATGAAAACGCGTACACCAAGGCGGTCATGGCGCACACCGAAGCGCTTCAGGATCGCTTGTTCGAGGAGTTGAAGGGCCGATCTACGCGCGCAAGCGCGGTGCTCTGGACGCGCCGGAGGAGATCCTGATCGACGGCAACGCGCTCGGTGAGGGCAAGCCGTTCTTCCAGGTGATGGGGTGGCAAATCAGCTCCGGCGAGAATCTCCTGGCGTACGCGGTGGACACGATCGGCAGGCGAATCGCGACGCTGCGCATCAAGGATCTGCGCACCGGTCAGGACTTGGCCGACGTCATTCCGCGCGTCACCGGCAACATGGCGTGGGCTGAAGACAACCGCACGCTGTTCTATACCAAGCAAGACTCGGTGACGCTCCGAGCGAGCCGCATCTATCGCCACACGCTGGGCACGAGCGCAGCCGCCGATCAGCTCGTCTACGAGGACAAGGACGAGACCTATTACACGTCGGTGTTCAAGACCCGATCCAGGCGTTACGTGATGATTCAATCGTGGCAGACGATGACGACCGAGTACCACTACGTTCCCGCCGACCGTCCTAATTCGCCGTTCCGCGTGCTCATTCCCCGTGAGCGTGGCCGCGAGTATTTCGCCGATCACCATGGCGACTATTTCTACATCCTCACGAACGATCACGCCAAGAACTTCCGCCTGATGCGGACGCCGGTCTCGAATCCGGGCATCGCCAGCTGGCAGGAGGTCATCGCGCACCGGCCCGACGTCCTGCTCGAGGACTTCGACATCTTCCGCGACTACCTGGTGCTGAGCGAGCGCAAGGACGGGCTGATGCAGCTCCGCGTCCGACCCTGGAGCGGTATCGCCGAGCACTACCTCGACTTCGGCGAACAAGCCTACCTCGCGTACGTGAGCACCAACCGCGAGTTCAATACACGCGTGCTGCGGTTCGGCTACACCTCGCTGACGACGCCGACATCCATCTACGACTACGACATGAGCACGCGCCAGAAGACGCTGCTCAAGCGCGACGAAGTCCTGGGCGGCTTCGATCCCGCCAACTACGTCACCGAGCGCCTGTACACGACCGCGCGGGACGGAGCCCGGGTGCCCGTGTCGCTGGTGTATCGCAAGGGGATCGCCCGCCCCGCTCCGCTGCTGTTGACCGGCTACGGGTCGTATGGATCGAGCAGTGATCCGACGTTCTCATCGGACCGGCTGTCGCTGCTCGATCGCGGCGTGGCATTCGCGATCGCGCACATTCGCGGCGGCTCGGAGATGGGTCGCGAGTGGTACGAAAACGGCAGGCAGCTCCACAAGAAGAACACCTTTACCGACTTCATCGACGTGGCGGACGACCTGGTGGGGCGCGGCTACACGACGCCGGATCGCCTCTTTGCCCGCGGCGCGAGCGCCGGCGGCCTGCTCATGGGCGCGGTGATCAACATGCGGCCGGAGCTGTTCAAGGGCGTGATCGCCGGAGTGCCGTACGTGGACGTGATAACCACGATGATGGACTCGACGATCCCGCTGACGACAGGCGAATACGACGAGTGGGGCGATCCCCACGACTCGACGTTCTACACCTACATGTTGTCGTATTCGCCCTACGACAACGTGGCGCGCAAGGCGTACCCCAACCTGCTCATCACGGCGGGGCTGCACGACTCGCAGGTTCAGTATTTCGAGCCGGCGAAATGGACCGCGCGCCTGCGTGCGATGAAGACCGACAACAACCGCCTGATTCTGCGGACCAACATGGAAGCGGGACATGGCGGCTCGTCGGGGCGTTACAAGCGTTGGCACGACGTCGCGTTCGAGTATGCGTTCCTGCTGGATCTCGCCGGCTTGGGAGATAAGCCGACGCCGTAGCCGACGCGCCTTGGCGCATTCCCACGTCGCGCCTCTATCGCACCGCATTCGCTGAGAAGATGACGGGCGCCAGAGCACCGAAGCTCACCCCGAATGCTTGAGGCCCTGACTGCGGACCCAGAATGCCCGTCGTCTGCGCGGCGCCGGTCGCATCGGTGATCGCAGTCGGCGGCGAGACAGCACCGCCGCTCAGTGATTGGAAGCTCACCACTGCCCCACGGATCCCGTTGCCGAACCGATCGACGACGCGCGCAACGAGCGGATCCGCGAGCGGCTTGCTCACCTGCCCGGTCTGATTGTTCCCGGACACGATCCTCAACTGAAACGGCGCATCCGGTGTCGCGAGCACGTTGAACCTCGCGGACGTCACGTCGGTCGCCGACGCATCGATCTGCAGCGGCCCCGCCGTGTCCGGCAACTGGACGACCGTGTGCACGTATCCGCCGCCGTCCGACTCGACCATCGCCGGCGCGAACACCGTCGTGGGCGGCCCGGTGAACATGACGGTGATCCTTGGAACGCCATTCCCGTACGCGTCCACCGCCTGCGCGCGGAGCGGCTGTGGGAGCTGCGTTCCCACCGTGCCGGCCTGGCCATCCCCCGACACGACGCGGACGGCCACCGCGCTACCTGCGGTCGCGGTCGCCGAGAACTGTACGGTCTGTCCATTGAACGTCGCGTCATAGAAATACAGCACGGCTCTGGTGCCGAGCGTTGCCGACGCGTACGCCAAACCGGCGGCGTCCGATACGCTGCTGCCCGGCGACACGGCGCCCGAGGGGTCTGCGGACGCAAAGGCCACGCTCGCGCCAGGCGCCGCGTTTCCATATATGTCGGTGACGCGCACGACGAGTGGCGCTGCGAGCGTCGTCCCGACCGTCCCGGACTGGTGGTCTCCGGAATACGTCGCGATGTTCGCCGGCGCAGCCGCAACCGCATTCTCGGTGAAGTGTGCCTGCGCGTTGCCCGCTGAGAACGTGAAGATCTGCTGGCCCGCGGTAAAACCGAGGCGTACGCCCGCGCTCACCAGGCCGTCGCCGCCCGCTGTCGGACTCGCAAACAGGAGCTCCGCGTCGACCGGCAGGCCGAACGAGACGGTGACACCAGGCTTGACGTTCCCATACTGGTCGGTGATGCGTGCGATCAGCGGATCCGCGAGCTGCGTTGCGACCTGGCCAGACTGACCATCCCCGGACACGATACTGATCACGGTGGCCTGGCCTGGGCTCGCCTCAAGACTGAACAGCACCGCCGGGATTCCCGAGACCTCGGCGCGATAGGTGTACGTGCCGGCGACTGTGCCGAGGGTCGGACTCGCGCCCGCCAAGCCGTTCCGGTCGGCGACCACGCTTGCCGGCGCGATCGAGCCGCCGGCGGTGAGCGCCGTAAAGCGTACCAGCGCACCCGGCAGCTCCGCCCCGGCAGCGTCGAGCACGGTCACCTGCAGCTGGCCGAGCGACGTGCCCACCTCCCCCCGCTGTCCATCTCCGCCGACGATCATGAGCGAGGCGGGGGCTACCGCGTTCGCGGTGAAATCCACGGGCGTGACTCCGCCGATCGATGCGCGGGCGGTATTCGGACCCGCCGTCCCTAACGTCCAAGTCGCGCTCGCGTGCCCCGCGGCATCGGTCAGGGCACTGGCGGTTATCGAGCCGCCGCCGCTCGCGACGCTGAAGTCCACCGTTACGTTGGCGACCGCGAGCCCGTTGGCGTCGTGCACCAGCACGACGAGGGGGTCCGGCAGCGGGGCGTTCGTCGCGCTCCGCTGTCCGTCGCCCGACACGATACTGAGCGACGCTGCTGGTCCGGCCGTGACACCGGTGACGGTGAACGTCACACTCGATGCGCCCGATGTGGCACGAATCGTGTTCTCAACGAGGTTCGGTCCAAGCGTAAACGTGCGACCGGTTTGTCCATTGACGTTTGTGGTCGTGAACCCGCTGGGCGTGACGGATCCGCCACCCGTGAGCACGGCGAACAGCACGGGCATGCCGGCAGCCGGCGCGCCGTTGCCGTCGCGTGCCGTCACCACCAGCGGAACGGGCGCGGGCTGGCCGGGAGTGCCGACCTGTCCGTCGCCGAAGGTGATCTCGAGCCGCGGCGACGCCCCGATGGTGACCTTGGTCGAGAGCGCCGTGCCGGGTACCGACATCGCCGCCGTCTGGAATCCGGGTGTCGGGCCGAGCGTCCAATCTGAGCCGGCCAGGCCCGTTTCATCCGTCTGTGCGCTCGTTGGCGAGAACGAGCCGCCCCCCGTTGTCACGTTGAACTGCACCGTCGCACCGGCGACACCGTCGCCGTTCGCATCCGTCACCCGAACTCCCACCGGAGACGGCGTGCTGACGATTCCGAGCCCGCCGCCGGTGACGAGTTGCAGGCCGTACGGTCCCGCCGCAACGGAGGTGATGCTGAAATCCTGTACCGCAAACGTGCCGGCGTACGCCGCGCGCACGACGATCGGTCCAGGCGCGCCCAGGGTGAGTGTCGTGGATGCATCACCAGCTGCATCTGTCACTACGGTTGTGGCGTCGAGCGTCGCCCCGCCGGACAGCACCGAGAACTCCACCGTCTCGCCGGGTACGACGTCGCGTCCGTTGGAGAGTTGCACGACGAGCGGCTGACGCAACCGCGTGCCCGCAACGCCTACGGCTCCGTCGCCCGATAGCGCGATCATCGTGGACGCCGCTAGCGCCGTCTCGGTAAACGTGACCGGATTAAGCCCACTAGCCGCCGCCGTGACCGTATTGGTTCCCGTCGACCCGCCAAGCGTGAGCGACACGCGCGCCCGGCCGGACGCGTCGGTCACGACGGATGGACTCGACAGCGAGCCGCCGCCCTGGGTCACCGCGAAGGCGACCGAAACGTCGCCCACGCCGATGCCGTTCGCGTCGGTCGCGCGCACGACGAGGTCGTTCTGCAAGGGCAGCCCGACGCCGCCGAACTGCTGGTTGCCGCTCTCGATCGCGAGCGTCGTCGGCGCGCCCGCCGCGAGCGCCGTCGCGTTGAAGAACACGACGTACGTCGCGCAAATCCCCTGGCACAGCCGCGCGCGGGCCTGCTGCGGCCCAGGATTGACGCCGAGCGTCCACGTCGCCGTCGCTACGCCGCTGCTGTTCGTGGCGACTGTATTCGAGATCGATCCGCCACCGATCGTCACGTCGAAAGTGATGGGCACGCCCTGAATCGCGGAGCCGTCGCCGTGCTGCAGCCGAACGCTGACGCTGATGGGCTGACCCACGCCTGCCGTCTGATTGTCGCCGGCGAAGGCTGCGAAGAGCGGCACCGCGTGTGCGGTGAAGGTCAGCGGGGCGAGCACGCCCGAGCTTACGCGCAGCTGGAGATCCACAGGTAGCTCGGCGAGCCGCCACGCGAATTGCGCCACGCCATTCGCGTCGGTCACGACGTCCACGGGCACGCCCGTCACGATGCCCAAGAACGGCTGGGGCGCGAACGTGACCGTTGCGCCTGGGAAGCCGTTGCCGTTGCCATCCACGACTTTCACGACGACCGGGTCGGTGAGGGTCGTACCCCACGGACCACTCTGGCCGTCGCCGGAGACCTTCACGACGGTGGTGGGACCCGGTACCACGCCGGACGCCGTGAACAGCACGGCTGTCGACGCGCCGGTCGCCGTCGCGCTCACATGGTTGAATCCGGCTGACGCGCCGACAGTGAGGGCGGTTGACGCGGTTCCGTCGCTGCCGGTTACGGCGTTCAGCGTCGTCAATGTCCCGCCGCCGTCCACCACGGAAAACGCCACAGCGGCGCCAACGATCGGTGCTCCGGGCACCGTCTTCTCGTCGGGGAACTGCACGCGGACGACGAGCGGCAACGCAAGGGGATGTCCAACCACAGCGCTCTGCCCGTCACCGCTCACGATCACCACGACGTACGGCGTCGTGGCGGTGGCAGTAAACGTGACCGGCGACGCGCCGACGATCGACGCGTTGACGGTATTGGCCTCGCCTACGGAGCCGAGCATCCACGTCACTTGCGCATGACCCGCTGCGTCACTGAGTACGCTCGGCGCGCTCGTGCTGCCGCCACCGGCGATTACCTGGTAGGTCACCTGCGTGGGCGCCGGAATGTTGCCGTACGCGTCCGTGATCCCGACGACGAGTGGCAACGGAACCGCTTGCCCGGCGACGGCACTCTGGCCATTGCCGCTCACGATCGTGATGATCGACGCCGGTCCGGCGGTCGCCGTCTCGGTGAAGCTGAGCGTGGTGAGGCCAGGTGCGGATGCGGTGACGGTCAGTGGGCCTGCCTTGGTGCCGAGCGTGTACGTCGTTTGCGCGACCCCGTCGCTCCCCGTGGTCACGTTCGTCGGGCTCGGCTTGGGAGTGCCGTCGAACGTGACCTGCACGCCCGCCACCGGATTGTCGTGTGCATCCGCCACGAGCACGGCGAGCGGAATCGGCAGCAGCGTCGCGACGGTGCCCGTCTGGCCGTCGCCGGTCTTGATTGTGAACTTCGCCGCGGCGCCGGCGTTCCCGGTGGCCGAGAATGCGGCCGGTGTCACAGCGCCAATCGTGGCGTTCGCCGTGTTGGGTCCGGCGCCGTTCCCCAAAGTCCACCTGGCGCTGATGCGTCCGTCGGCGTCCGTGACCGGCGGCGCGGGAATGCTGCCCCCCCCTGTGAGCACCGTGAACGTGACCGTGGCACCGGCGATGAGGTTGTCGAAGGCGTCGCGCAGTTCCACGACGAGTGGTTGCGCGAGCTGAGTGCCTGCGACGCCGGTTTGCGCGTCGCCCGAGATCTTGTTGAGTTTCGCGGCGGCGCCGGGCGTGGCGGTCTCGTGGAATACCACGCTCGCGGGTCCGGGGATGGTTGCCGTCACTGCCACAGCGCCAGCGACCTTGCCGAGTGTCAGCGCGACGCTGGCGTTCCCTTGCATATCGGTCGTCGCCGTGGCGGCGCTCAGTGTGCCCCCGCCGGTCGTGACCGCGAAGGCCACCGTTTCGTTCCTGACGCGCTGCCCGTTCTTGGTAACCCGAACAACGAGCCGAGCGGGGAGCAGGGTATTGACCACACCCGTCTGCGCGTCCCCTGAGACGATCGCGACGGTTTCGACCGCCTTGGCGCTTGCGGATCCCCCGACCTCCGGTTGCGGCGACATGGGCAGATCGCGCCCGCAATTCATCAGGAACAGGATAGCCCAACAGGCAGCGAGACCGAGCAAGAAGCGGCGTCGCCGCTGTCCGACCGCCATCTCAGGGCTCATCTTCAACATGGGGACACCTCCGAGACGGGTCCGCAAGAAATCCCTCCTATCGGTAGGCGCTATTTGCATGCCCGACGGCTCAGCTCCGCCTGTGGCTCAAGAGTCCGTTCAGCGTTTGCCCCCTCGACCGCCACGCCGTACCTTCGTCCCGACCCCCCATGGGCCTTGAAGGACTGAACATCTCCCAGCTCCTGCACGAGCTGGCCGCCGGCCGGCCCGAAGCCCTTGATCGTCTCATGCCCGTCGTGTACGACGAGTTGCACCGCATGGCCCACGTGCAGCTGTACCACGAGCAGGACGGCCACACTCTCAACACCACGGCGCTCGTCCACGAGACCTACCTGCGGCTGGCGGGGATCGACCAGATTCAGTGGAAGGACCGCGTACACTTCTTTGCGGTGGCCGCGCGTTTGATGCGACGCATCCTCATCGATTACGCGCGCGCCAGACACCGGGACAAGCGCGGCGGCCACGCGATTCGTGTTCCATTGGCCGAAGAACTGGCCGCCCCGGCGGAGCAGGGAGAAGCCTTGCTCGCGCTCGACGACGCGCTCGTGCGCCTGGAGGCGCACAATGCCCGTCTGTGTCGCGTCGTCGAGTGTCGCTGCTTCGCCGGGATGTCCGTTGAGGATACCGCCGAGGCGCTGCACACGTCTCCCGCCACCGTCAAGCGCGACTGGGCGTTCGCGCGCGCCTGGCTGAACCGCGAGCTGAGCTCGGCCGGCGCCGGCCTTTCATGACTCCCGCCCACCTGGAGCAGCTGGAAGCGCTCTTTGCCAAGGCGTTGGAGCAGCCGATGCGACACCGCGCAGCGTTCGTGGCCGCTGCGACCCCTGATCCCGCCGTGACCGCCGAACTGAGTGCGCTGCTGCGCGCGCACGACGCCCGCGGCGGGCTCGACAGTATCTCCGACCGGCTGCGCCGCCCTCGTCCGGCCACGACGCTGTCGCTGGACGATGTCCTCCGACGCCTGGGAGACGATCTACCGCAACGCTATCGCATCGAGCGCGAGCTGGGCCGGGGCGGGATGGCGATCGTCCTGCTCGCGCAAGACGTGAAACACCATCGCAACGTCGCGCTGAAGGTCCTGCATCCCGATCTGGCGTTGAGCCTCGGCTCGGCGCGCTTCCTCCAAGAGATCGCGATTGCCGCCAAGCTGACGCACCCACACATCCTTCCGCTCCACGACTCCGGCGAGGCCGGAGGATTGCTGTACTACGTGATGCCGTACGTTGAGGGCGAATCCCTCCGCGATCGTTTGCGGCGGGAGGGGCGGCTCACCGTGGATGAAGCGCTCCAGATCGCGCGGCAGATCGCCGGGGCCTTGAGCTACGCGCACAGCCGCAGCGTCGTGCATCGCGACATCAAACCGGAGAACATTCTGCTCGAAGCGGGGCATGCGGTCGTCAGCGATTTCGGGATCGCCCGTGCCATGACGGCCGCTGGAGGCGACGAGCTCAGCGAGACCGGCATCGTGCTGGGAACGCCGGCGTACATGAGCCCGGAGCAGGCTGCGGG
>WNGJ01026848.1_pt1 | contig 10357 bp, 7 predicted proteins | sample 5400611 | NCBI WGS metagenome assembly WNGJ01 (sample SAMN13153375, study PRJNA577476) | soil metagenome | isolation source: 40 cm soil or saprolite under Garry oak tree replicate 1 | place: USA:California | collected 2016-06-15
TCCGGACGGAGATGCCCGCCGTGCAGCATGTCGTGGTTGTCCTTCATGAACGCCGGCGGGCTCCAGGGACTGGCGAAGAGTTTGAGCCTGTTGCCGCTCGCGGCCATCGCGCGTTTGATCAGGGGGATCTTGTAGCGCAGGTCGGGCGCGATGGAGAAGGAGGTAAGGGCCGAGTCGCCCTCGGTGACGTAGGTATAGCTCTCGCTGGAGAAGTCGCAGCTGTTGATGTTGGTCCGCCCCAACGTGTACCCGATCCCGCGCCCGGCGCTGTAATACGCCGTCATCACTTCTTCCTGCTGGGCCGCCGGCAGCTTGGCGAGCGTCTCGGCCGCCGCATCAGTCAGCGCCCCACCGATTCCGATCAACGGTTGGAACCGTCTCCGCGGATCGAGGAAGACGTACACCTTGCCTTCCGACGTCGGCTCAGAGGGCTGGAACGTCAGCGTGTCGGTGGGCGTCAGGCGGAAGCTGGTGCTCTCGGCCGTGGTATAGACGACGACCCGCTTCCCCACGACCTGCGCTGCGACCGAGGATGCGCCCAGGACCAAAAATGCAAGGACTGCGCGCGTCAGCCGGTGCGTGAACACGGTGCTGGTCTCCGGTCGAGGGGAAGCGTGTCGTTGCTACTGGCCCGTCCAGACCGGCACGCCGCGCTCGCCATTCAAGAACGGCAGCACGGTCGGCACCAGCGCCGGCGCCATGAAGATCTCATAATGCGTGACGTTCGGAAGAATCGCGAGTCGATTCGGCGGCATGTGCTCGCGCTGCCAGCCCGCATCCTTCAGCCCGCCACCCAACAGTTGATAGAATCGCACGGCGTGGTCGAGCCGAATCATGTCCGCATCGCCATACACGAGCATCACGGGCCCTTTGAGCTTCTTGACGTCCTCCGTCCAGTCGTACGATGTGCGCATCCATTCGCCCATGCGATCGAGGAGCCGGGGAAAGTCTTCTGGCCGGGGGGCGACGGCGACATACGACTTGTACATCGGCGTTTCTTTCATCATCGGGGCCATCGCAGCGCCGACCTGCGCCTGCTGCGGCAACATCTCGGGATAGAACCCGTCCTGCGCGTACGGCGTCGACACCAGGACCAGCCGGCGCACGATCTCGGGATGTTGAATCGCCAGCCGCAGCGCCACGCCGCCGCCCAGCGAATAGCCGAACACATCCACCGTGTCCTGTCCCAGCTGCTTCACCACCGCGGCGATGTCATCGGCCATGGCTGGAAGGGTGATGGGGCGGTCCCCCAGGGCCGTGCGGCCATGGCCCTGAAGGTCGACGGCGATGACCTGACGGCCCTGCGCGAGCTTTGGAAGGATCGGCCCGAACATCTCGATCGATCCGAGCCCGCCGTGGAGCACGAGCAGCGGTGCTCCCCGTCCATAGATCTCGTAGTAGTAGTTGACGCCGTTCGCCGGCTCGTAACCCGTGCGCACCGGCTTGATTCGCGCGGCGGGTTGCTGGGCCTGGACCCCCGGCGTGGACATAGCCACGGCCGTCATGGCGAGGCCCAGTGAGAGTTTGAGTGCTGTTCTCCTGAACATTGTCCCTCCCCCAATCGTGAGTAGTGCTGGGATCGTGTTGGTGGTCTTCAGATAAGCGTCGAACGGATCGCCCGGAAATCGACACGACGGGTGGGTCTAAGCCTCGATTTTCGAAAACCGCCACGCACCGAAGAGCACGAACAGGACGCCAACCCCCAGCAGCACGGCAACGTCCCATGCGACGCCGAAATGCGTCCTCCCGATCAGCACGCCGCGTACGCCGTCAACGCCGTAGGTGAGCGGATCGACTCGCGTGAGCGCCCCGAGGACTCGGGGGAGCCCCTCGAGCGGATAGATCGCACCCGAAAGAAAGAAGAGCGGCATCACGAGAAAGTTCATCACCATTTGGAAGCCCTGCATCTCCTTGATGCTCGACCCGATCGCGGTCGCGAGCGCCGAGAAGATCACGGCGATGAGTGCGATCACGAGAAACGCCAGCGGGACCGCGAGGAGACTCGCCGGGCGGAATCCAGCGATGAGGGTCACGCCGAAAATCAGCGCGCCTTGCAGGACCGCGACGGTGGCGCCGCCGAGCGTGCGGCCGATCATGATCAGCAGGCGCGGCACCGGCGCGACGAGCGTCTCCTTCAGGAATCCGAACTGGCGGTCCCACAGCATCGCGATCCCGGAGAACATCGCGGTGAACAGCACGGTCATGCCGATCACGCCGGGCGCCATGAACTGGAGATACTTGCCCTCGCCGGCGCGCTGAAATACGGGGCCCAGGCCGAACCCGAGCACACCGAGGTACATGAGCGGTGAGCCGAGCGACGCGACGATCTGGACGCGCGACCGGAGGTACTTCTTCACCTCGCGCAACCAGAGGACATAGATGACGCTCATGCGCCCCCCCTAGCGCCGCCACACGCGGGACACCTGCCGCATCTGATCGGCGGCGGTGGCACTCTCGTCGCGAATCGTCGTTCCGGTGAGCTTGAGGAACGCGGCTTCGAGCGAATCGGTGCCGGTTTGTTGCTTGAGCTCCGCTGATGAACCGGTGGCGACGATGCGTCCGTGGTCGATCACGGCGATGCGATCGGCAACGCGGTCGGCCTCATCCATGTAGTGCGTCGTGAGGAACACGGTGACTCCCTCGGCCTTATTGAGGTTTCGCACCAGGGTCCACATCTGATTGCGACTCTGCGGGTCGAGGCCGAGCGTCGGCTCGTCGAGAAACAATACCTTGGGCGTGTGCAGGAGCCCGCGGGTGATCTCGAGGCGCCGTTTCATGCCGCCCGAGAACGTCTTCACCAAATCATCACGCCGCTCCCACAGCTCGAACATCTGGAGCAGGGTCTCGGATCGCTCTCGCCGAATCTGGCGCGGCACATGGTACAGGACGCCGTGGATGTCCATGTTCTCCCACGCCGTGAGCTCGCTGTCGAGACTCGGATCCTGGAACACGACGCCGAACCGCTTGCGGACTTCCGTCTGATGTGTGGTGGGATCGAGCCCGTCCAGCTCGAGCGACCCGCTTGTGGGGCGCAGCAGGGTCGTGAGCATCTTGATCGTGGTGGTCTTCCCGGCGCCGTTCGGACCGAGGAACCCAAAGATCTCGCCGGCTCGCACGTCAATGGAGACGTCGTTGACCGCCGTGACGGTGCCGAACGATTTGACGACGTGCTGGACGCGAATGATCGGATGGTCGGTCACAGTGATCGCGCTCGGTGTTGTAATTAATCGCCGTGTTTCGAAAGAATCGCGACCGGTTCCAGCGTGCAGGCGCGCCAAACAGGGAAGCTGACTGCGAGCGCTGTCACGACGATTGTCATCAGCGCAATCTGCCAGAAACCGGCCGCGTCATAGGCTTGGATCCCTGCAACGATCGAGGATAGTGGTCCGGATGTCAGCTCAGCGACCAAGATGCCCAGAGCCACGCCGGCAATGGCGACACCCGCGCTGCGATAGACAACATGCAGCAGCACATCCCGGCGCCGGGCTCCAACGCAGCGACGGACCGCAAGCTCCGGCAGCATGCCGCCGACCCAGATCGACATCGAAAACGTGATACCAAGAAGCGCTATTAGTACAACCGACGCGCCGCTGAACAATAGTGCCGTCCCGAACCAGCCAATGGATGCGGCCCTGATTGCACGCCACTGCTTTTCTGGAAGAACCTGCCTCAGGCTCCCTTGCGGGAGCCACGTCCATAAACGTGACAAGTCGACGCCCCGACGAGGTCGCACGAGGAAATCCACCGTGGTAGGCGGCACCTGCAAGACGCTCGCATAAACGGAATGTGTCGGCTGAAGTGCGCCGCCCAAGCCCTGGACCCTTCGATCTTCGACTACGCCAACGACGGTAAACAGGTTGTTCCTACCTCGGCCCACTTGAATGCGCCGCCCGATTGCATGTCCGTTCTCGAAATGAGCTAAAGCGAGTCCGTGAGTGACCACCGCGACACGTTTCGCTTTCCAATCGTCGTTGTCGGCAATCCATCGGCCTTGAATGAGTTTCGCGTTCAACGCACGAAAACTATCCGCGCTCACGATGCTCAGGGACACGGCAACCGGCCGTAGCGGAGTTGCGATACCTCCTTGGGAGCATGCACCGCACTCGGTGATGGCCACGGTCACGGTTCCCAGTCCTTCAAGAGTACCAGGAGTACTGAGGCTGGCCACATCGAACAATCCGGAGAGGCCAGACCGTGTGATGAGCTCGAGAAGCCGTCGCGAGCGCTCCAACGGCGACGCAGGCATGCTCAATTGGAGGACACTTCCGTTTTCGTCACCGTTTTGAACGGCGCCGACCAGGGATCTGGCGTGTTGTCCCACTTGCCTGGCGCCCACCATGACAGCGAAACAGATAGCGAGTTGGGCAACACACAGAGCAGGAGCCACGAGTGGTCCCAACGGCGGCACGGCAGGCTGCATTCTTCCCAGCGACTTGAGCGGAATCAGCAGGCCGAGCACGATCGTCACACCGATCGCGGCTGGGACCCAAAGAGGAACCACCAATCCCCGCGAATCGATTGTGCCTGGCCACCTGGCGATGGCGTATTGAAGGATGGAGAGACCGAGCGCTGAACCCAAAACCACTGCTGGGATTGCCAACCGGCTGCTTTCGTATATCCCGGCGATCACAAGTCGCTTGCGCGAAGCGCCGACAGCACGATGTACAAGAATCTCCTTCGCTCGATTGGACGCTCTCATGAAGAAGAAGACCACCAGCGCGCAAAGGGACACGAGCAGTGAGCCGGCGGCCAGCAGGTGATTCATGCCACTGAGGATCATCATACCACGCTGCTGAATCTCGGAAGGCGGTATCACCGGTTCCGGCAGTTCGATTCCGAGGTCAGCGGAGGGCAACGGTTGGACAAGCAGGCTTCGGCTCCCGATGGCCATTGGAGTCCAGGCGATCGCGATGCCGATTGTGGCGGTGACGATGATCAGTGCCGACGATTTCCAGCGCGACATGGAGCCTCCGCTACGCTCTCGGCGCGGCAGGCTTGGCGGCGTAGATGAATTCGTAATAGTCGCGCATCGTCAGGCCCGCCGCCGCTTCCTCGTCCACAAGCACGATCGCGTCCCGATGCAGCTGCAGCGCACTGGCCGTCACCAGGCTGGTCACCGGCCCCTCGACTGCTTGCGCGACCGCTTTCGCCTTGGGCGTTCCGCTCGCCACCATCACCAACTTGCGCGCTTCGAGGATCGTGCCGACACCCATGGTGATGGCGTACACCGGCACATCCTCCCGGCGGTCGAAGAACCGCGCATTGTCAACGATGGTCTGTTTGGACAGGGTCTTGAGCCGTGTGCGCGAGCTCAACGAGCTCGTGGGCTCGTTGAAGGCGATGTGCCCATCGGTGCCGATACCGAGGATCTGGAGATCGATCCCGCCGCAGTCCGTGATGCGCTTCTCGTACCATTCGCAAAAGGCCGGATAGTTGCTGGTCGTGCCTGACGGGATGTTGATGTTGTGCGGCGGGATGTTGACGTGCCGAAAGAAGTGCTCGTGCATGAAGTAGTGATAGCTCTGCGGATGGTTCACGGGCAGGCCGACATACTCGTCGAGGTTGAACGTCGTCACGCGCGAGAAGTCGAGCTGCTCCTTCTTATGCAGCCGCACGAGCTCCTGATACAATCCCAGAGGGGTGGACCCCGTCGCCATGCCGAGCACGGCACTCGGCTTGGTGTTGAGCAATTCCGCGACGATCTGGGCCGCGACTTTGCTCATCTGCGCGTAGTCTCGCTGAACGATGACTTCCACGGGGCCTCACCCCCTGGGGGGAATGAGGGTTCGGACTACATCCCGCGGCGCTGCGCCGTGGGTGGCAGCACACCGTTCAGACGCAGGTAATTTGCTTCCTGGCTGTAATGATCCGCCCAGTCTCCCACGGTGATCATGATCGCGGCGGCGCGCGATGGGTTCATGCCGAACATCGGGGTCGGCTCGCTCAGCTTCGAGTCGTCCAGTTTCGCGAACGCCGACTCGCAGAATGCGAACGTCTCTTTGAGCCTGGCGATGAGCTGCTCCTTAGTGGCCGTGGTGTCCACCGCCGCGCGCTGCGGCGCCGCGACTCCGGCGACCTTACTGCAGAGGACGTCGTTGCCTTCATTCGCGAGGTGCACCTGAATCGCGGCAAAGCTCATCTGCGCCGGCGTGGGCCGGTATTTGTACTTGTCCACCGGCATTGCCTCCGCGGCGTGCCGCCAGCGCTGCAGGGAGAACGGCGAGGGCGATCAGCAGGAAACAGGATCGGTGCTGCATGGTTGGCTCCAATTAGAGACGGCGTGGATTCTGTCCCAATTGTGCGTGATGCGCTAGTCGACTCAGGGAACCACACCGAACCTGAACACCGTGCGCGAGCGATAGGTCTGGCCGGGACGTAGGGTCGTCGAGGGGAAGCTGACGTGATTGGGCGAGTCGGGAAAATGTTGCGTCTCGAGACACAACCCGGAGCGGTATGGGTACGCGCGCCCGTCCTTTCCTTTAATAGTGCCGTCCAGGAAGTTCCCTGAATAGAACTGTACCCCGGGCTCGGTCGTGCTGATATCGAGCGCCCGCCCGCTGCTCGGCTCCACCAGGCGCGCGGCGTGCACCAGACCAGATCCGCTCCCGCGCTCGAGCACCCAGTTGTGGTCGTAGCCTCGGCCAAAACGCAGCTGTGTGTTGTCCTGCGCGATGCGCGCGCCGACCCGTGTCGCGGCGCGAAAATCGAACGGCGTCCCCGCAACGGGCGCGATCTCGCCCGTCGGAATCAAGGTCGAGTCAACGGGCGTGAAGGCCGCGGCGTCGAGCGTCAGCACGTGGTCGAGGATGTCGCCATTCCCCGCACCGTGCAGGTTCCAGTACGTGTGCTGTGAGAGGTTCACCGGAGTGGCTTGGTCGCTCGTCGCCTCGTAGTCCACGACCAGCTCATCGCGCGGCGTCAGCGTGTAGGTCACGCGCGTGATGAGCGTTCCCGGGAAGCCTTGCTCGCCATCCTTGCTCGTGTATTGCAGCGTCACGCCGACGCCGCTGTCGTTGTGAAACGGCTCACCCGTCCACAAGACCTTGTCGAATCCGCGCACGCCACCATGCAGCGTGTTCGGGCCGTTGTTCCTGGCAAGGTGATGCGTCGTGCCGTCCAGGCTGAACTGGCCATTGGCGATGCGATTCGCGTAGCGACCGACGATCGCCCCAAAGTATGGGGAGTCTTTGAGGTAGCCGGCGAGACTGTCGACACCGAGGACGATGTCGTCGAGCCGTCCCGCGCGGTCCGGAGTACGGATCGAGGTGATAATGCCACCGTAGGTGATCACCCGGACTTCTATGCCGTGTGCATTCGTGAGCGTGAACTGCTCCACGGCGCGCCCATCGGGCAATTGACCAAATGGCGAGCGCGCTTTCATCGTGTCACGCAGCACAAAGAGCACCGAGGGATCGATCGGGTAACGCCCGAACCGTGCGCCATAGATCGCGAGGCCTCCGGGTAGCGCCGCATCCACCTCCAATCTGACGATCATCGCTCCACTGCGCGCCGCTTCGCGGATCGCTGCGGCGGGAATGGGCACTCGCAACAGCTCCCCGTACGAGCCGGCTTCATAGAGATGGCCATCATGCGGCTGCGCGTGCCAGCTGAGGATGCCGCGCGAGTCGGCCGGATCGTCGGGCAGCTCCCAGCGGCCCGCGACCTGGCCGTTGACGCGCGCCGTCACCGCGCTGCGAAACGGCGTCGCGCCGGTCATCGGATAGCTGTTGGGGTTGCGGCTGGGATCGTTGAAGCCGCCGCCGCGCATGTAGTCCCCATTGTCCGCCACGGTCGAATCGCGATCCTTGCCGTTGAGACGTTTGGCCGACGCCTCGACGAGAAATGTCGCGCTCGCGACGTCGTTCGCGTCGAGCCCTTGAGGCCAGGGAATCTGGTACTCGAAGAACCCGCTGCCCGCCCCATTCAGTTTGCGATCGCCCAACACGGTCCACTGTTTGACTGACCAGTGGCCATCGCGCACTGCGGTCGCCGGAACCCGAGCTACTCGCATGTTCGGGCGGTCGGGCAGCGTGCCCTCGACGACGAAGGTCGTGAAGTTGCGCTGCAGCACGGAGTCCTTCGCATCGACCAGCCGCGTTGCGAGAACCACGGTAGCAGGCTCGTTCGGCATCGTCACCGCGAGCGGCCGCAAGGATTGGGACATCCACGGCCGATACGGCACGCGCGTGACGGACGAATCCCACGTGCTCCGCTCGCCGAGCGAATTCCAGCCGTAGAGCTCGGTACGCAGTGTGAGCGAGTCGCCATACGCTCTGCCTGTGAGGAACGAGGCGTACAGTGGGACGTCGACGCGCTCGCCGGGACGCACCGTGCGGCTGAGCTCCGGATCGCCCACCGCGATGTAGAGCGGCGCGTGCAGATCGCGCAGCGACATCCCCGGCACCAGGTCGCCGAATCCCGTCTCCTTCCATGAGCGGTCGTAGCGCCAGTAGCCATTCCACTCGTTGATCACGTCGTGGTGCTCGGTGTACAGCCAGCCGCAGACCTTGAGGTGGCGGCGAAATGCGTTGATGGCGCGGTGGTAGTCCCAGCTCCAGTCCACGTCGCCGGTGCTGCCTTCGTAGCCCCAGACGTTGCCGAACTCCGAGTTGCACATCGGCTGGCCAGCCTGCCGCCACCCTGACCGGAAGTTCCAGGTCGAGCCGCGGAAGGTGCTGTCGCCGACGAGCTGGTCGCGGGTCTCCCAACGCCAGCCGGGCAGGTAGTCGTGCCAGGTGTTGAGATCGGTTTCGGTGTGTCCGCTGCCGCAACACACAGAGTTGTCTTCGACGAGTCGCGTAGGATCGAGCGATTTGGCCAGACGGTAATCGCGCACCACGCGACGCTCGGTCGCGGGCAGATAGCGATCGTGCCCGTCGACTCTGGTCTCGAGACCCCACGTCTCATTGAACAGCACCCAGCTGAACACGGACGGATGGTTGTAGTCGCGTGCGATCATGCCGCGCAGCGCAGTGTCGTGCTCGCGGAACGCCGCGGAATCGGGCGGACCCCACCAGTTCGGCACGTCGGCCATGATGAGTACGCCCAGGCGATCGGCCCAGTAGAGCTTGCGGGGCGCCTCGATCTTCACGTGCTCCCGGAGCCCGTTCAGCCCGATTTGACGCGCGCGCAGGATCTCGTCGCGCAGCACGCTGTCCGATGGAAACGTGTAGTAGCCCTGCGGGTGGTACGCCTGGTCGAGCGCCAGCTGGAGATAAATGGGCGTGCCGTTGAGCGCGACGTAGCGGTAGGTCGTGCCCGGCAGGTTCACGACGCTGATCGTCCGCATGCCGAAATAGGTTTGCACCCGGTCCTCGGCGAGTCCCACGCCGCTCACGCGCACATCGACGTCGTGCAGATAAGGATCGTCGAGCGACCAGCGACGCGCCCCTGGCAGCGGGATGTCGAGATGGGCAGTCCTCGCTCCCCGTGGGACACTGTGGCTGACGACCGGTCGGCCGACGCGATTCGTGAACGCGATCCGCAGGGTGAGCGCGTGCGGGGCAGGGTCCAGGAGCCGCACGTCGACGCTGACAGCCGCGAGGTCGGCCCGCGGCGTGAAGTGTACGAATTCCAGCGGATCGCTGCCGCGCGCCTCGAGATACACGGTCTGCCACATCCCCCGCGCTTTCCCGTAGCCCTGTTTTCCCTCGAGCTTGAAGGGGTGGGGCGTGTCGTCCACGCGCACGAGGAGCCGCTGGCGTGCGTCGAGCCGCGCGTGTTTCAGCTCGAAGGAGAATGGGGTGTAGCCACCTTGGTGCTCGCCCAGTTTCTGGCCATCGAGCCACGCGGTGGTGTGCCAGTCCGACGCCCCGAACACGAGAAAGACCCGTCGCCCGCGCCACGCCTCTGGCACCGTGATGTCGCGGGCATACCACCCGATGTCGCCACTGTCGGGAACGCCGGAGAGCGGCGCGCCCCAGGAAAACGGCACGACGATCTCGCGTCGGCTGCGGCTCGAGTCCTGTTGGTCGAACCAGAATTGCCAGCGGCCGTTGAGATTGAGCCATTGGGCGCGCTGGAAGTCGGGACGTGGATGTTCGGGGAGAGGGCCTTGGACGAGCGCGAGGACTATGCTGAGGCAGGCAGCGCTAGGAGTCATGCTCCTAGATTTAGCACGAAAAAAACAACGGCGCCCTCGTGAGAGAGAGCGCCGTGCCTTACTGCTGTACCGCGGTGGTTACGAGAGCTTGACGACGTTCTGCGCCGCCGGGCCCTTTTGGCCCTGGACGACTTCGAACTCGACGCGCTCGCCTTCGGCGAGAGACTTGAACCCCTGCGCCTGAATTGCGGTGTGATGCACGAAGCAGTCCTTTTCGCCGTTTTCGGGCGTGATGAAACCGAACCCCTTCGCGTC
>WNGJ01009505.1_pt1 | contig 10355 bp, 13 predicted proteins | sample 5400611 | NCBI WGS metagenome assembly WNGJ01 (sample SAMN13153375, study PRJNA577476) | soil metagenome | isolation source: 40 cm soil or saprolite under Garry oak tree replicate 1 | place: USA:California | collected 2016-06-15
AGGACGGGGATCACGACTGCTGAAGGAATGGAGCGGTTCGGTTTCACGATTGCGGCAGCTTAGAAGGCCGAGCCTAGGAGGGTCTGGCGAAACGGAGTCTGTGTCCCCAGGGCGCCGGACAACCGACGAAGGCTGCGGCGAAGCCGCCAACGCTTCGCCTCTCGCGAGACGCGCTGGGTCGGTCACGGGCAGCGTTTCTACGATCTGATCGGCGGCGCTCCTCACCTGGGCTCGAAGCGAAACAGCTGAGCCGTTTGATCGTCCGCTAGCGTCACCGCGTGATCGCGGTTCCCCTGCGCCGTAACCGCGAATTCATGTTGCTTCAGGCTGGGCAGTTGCTCTCGAACGCCGGCACGCAAACGAGCTCGATCGCCTACCCGCTGCTCGTATTGGCGGTGACCGGGTCCGCGGCAAAGACAGGAGTCGTCTCGTTCGCGCGGATCCTTCCCGCGGCGCTCTTTGCTCTCCCCGCCGGCCTGGCCGCCGACCATTGGAACCGCAAGTGGCTGATGATCGTGGCCGACTGCATTCGTGTGCTCGCGATCGGCAGTCTCGCTGCGGCGATCCTGCTCCACTCGGCGCCCTTCTGGACGATCGTGGTTGTTGCCTTTGTCGAAGGGACGGGGAGTGCCGTCTTCGCCGCGTCTTACCCCGGCGCTTTGCGTGCAGTCGTGCCCAAGCGGCAACTCCCGGCGGCCGCAGGCGCTCAGACGGGGCGGCAGGCGGCGGTGCAGCTCGCCGGTCCCCCGCTCGGCGGCGCGCTCTTCGGACTTTCCCGCGCCCTCCCGTTCCTGGTCGACGCGGTGTCGTATGCGTTCTCGACCGTTTCGCTGCTTGCGATGCGGACGCCGTTCCAGGAGGAGCGCGAGCTCGACCTTTCGCGGCTGCGGTCGCGGCTCGCGGCGGGGTTCAGGTTCCTCTGGGGACAACCGTTCTTGCGGACGTGCGCGCTTCTCTTTGGGCTCGCGAACTTCATCGGTCCCGGCTTGCTGCTCGCGGTCGTCGTCATCGGCACGCGGCAAGGCTTGTCCGGCGGCGAGATCGGCCTGCTGGTCGCCGCCTTCGGCGCCTGCCTCCTGGCTGGCTCGTTTCTCTCGCCGCTCATTCGCCGGCTTCTGCCGGTCCGGGCCGTCCTGGTGCTGGAGCTCTGGACGTGGGTCGGCTGCGCGGTTTTCCTCGTCTGGCCGAGCGTCTATGCCCTGACGGCTGGGCTTCTCCCGACAGCGCTTGCGATTCCCTCGACCGACTCTGTCGTCCATGGCTACCGGATCGCGATGACTCCCGACCGGCTGCTCGGCCGCGCCGAGTCGGCGCGAAGCACGATCTCACTGCTCATCGCGCCGCTCGGCCCCCTTGCGGCCGGCCTCCTGCTCGGCGCCGTTTCGGCACGTGCGACGATTGCGGTGTTCGCCGCTTTCGGGCTCGTGCTGGCCGTCTGGGGAACGCTCAGCCCGTCGATCCGCGCTGCGCCCGAGCTCGACCAGCTCGAACACTGATCAGGCGGCGGTCGGCAACTGCATCCCGAGAGTTATGCTCGCCGTGGTCGCGTGCAAGTGGGCGAAGGGGGAAGCGTGTCTGAGGGCAACGGGCTCAGGATCACCGTCTCGCAGAACGGGCCGTACATCGTCAGCGGCGGTGTGCCGGTGGCGCAGCAGATCATCGACGCCGACCAGGAAGGAAACTCCCGCGACTGGCGTCAGGGGCAGACGTACGACGCTCCTTCCGAGTACAACCTTTGCCGCTGCGGCAACTCGCAGAACAAGCCGTTCTGCGACGGCAGCCACTTGCGGGTCGGCTTCGAAGGCTCCGAGTCGGCAGCTGCGCGCGTCCCCTACGTCGAGCAGGCCGTCGAGTACGACGGGCAAGAGCGGATACTCACCGACGCGAAAGCGCTCTGCGCCGGCGCCCGGTTCTGCGACCCGAACGGCACCGTTTGGCGCCTCGTCGCGAGGACGGGCGACGATTCAGTCAGAGAAGTCTTCGACGGGATGGTCGGAAACTGTCCGTCGGGTCGGTTGATCTCCTGGAACCGCCGCACGCTGAAGGCGATCGAGCCATCTCGCGAGCCCACGATCGGTGTCGTCGAGGACCCGGTACTCGGCGTCAGCGGACCCCTGTGGGTGACAGGCGGGATTCAGGTCGAGTCCGGCACGGACGGGTACCACTACGAGCAGCGGGCCCGGATGACGCTCTGCCGTTGCGGTCAGTCCGCCAACAAACCCTTCTGTGACGGAACGCACGCCGCGATCGGCTTCCGCGACGCCTTCTGGGACGCGGCCTAGTCCCGGATCAGGCACCAAACGTACGGACGGGTGCACTAGAGCTCGACGACTCTGCCTTCGCGCGCGGACATGCGCGCTGCGTCCAGCACCTCGAGGGCCGAAACGGCATCTTCGGGATCCACCGGCGGCGGGGCTCCCTCGCGAAGCGCGGCAGCCACTCCCTCGTAGAAGCGCTGATATGCGCCCGGTTCGGTGCGAACTCGCTCGACGCGATCGCCGGCGCCGAGGAGCCCCCAGCGTTCCTCCGGCTCCTCGCCCCATCCCGGCCGGCCGGGCCGGAGGCCTTGCTCAAGCGCCTGTTCCTGCACGTCCAGCCCAGACTTGACGTACGCGGCCCGATCCCCGAGCACCCGCAAGCGCGGGGCGGCCTGCGCCGCGATGGAGCTCATCCAAAGATGCGAGCGAACGCCGGTCACGTGCGTGAGGGCCACGAAGGAGTCGTCGTCGACCGTGGCGCCGGGACGCCGGACATCGAGCTCGGCATAGACCCGACGGGCCGGACCGAAGAGGGTGAGCGCCTGGTCCACGAGGTGGCTGCCGAGGTCGAAGAGGAGGCCTCCTGCCTCCTCGGGCGCGGCGAGCTCGCGCCACCCGCCCGAGAGCTCCGGCCGCCAACGGTCGAAACGGGACTCGAACCGAAAGACACGGCCGAGCGCCTGCTCGCCGATCAACCTGGACGCGGTGAGGAAGTCGCCGTCCCAGCGGCGGTTCTGAAAAACGGTCAACAGCACGTGATTGGCGCGAGCGGCGTCGACGAGCTCCTTCGCCTCGGATGTCCCGGCAGCCAGCGGCTTGTCGACGACCACCGCGATCCCGGCCTCGATCGCAGCCCGGGCCAGCGGCACGTGGACGCGATTCGGAGCTGCGACCACGACCAGCTCGAAGTCGCCCGGTCTCGCCCAGACCTGATCGTTGGACTCGAGCAACTCCGCGTCCCGGAAGTCGCGCTCAGCTCGTGCGCGCCGCTCCGAATCGCGAGTCACGATCGCACTCAACTCGAGCCCGTCCACGGCCGCGATCAGCGGCGCATGGAACACGGCTCCCGCGAGGCCGTAACCGAGGAGCGCCACGCGGATCGTCCGACTGGCCGAGCTCATGCAGCTGATTCTTGCCGCCGTGAGCCGTTTCGCGACGGAACGTCAAGGCTCTGTGGGGTTTTGTCGATGCAGTTGGCGTGTTTGCAATCGCACCGGTTCAGGTACCGGGAGACAGAGGTCTCGTGCTCGTCCGTTGGCCCGTACCGATCGTCGTCACCCGCGGTGGGATCATCCCGCTGGGGGTCTTCGCGCTCCTGTTCGTCGCTTTCAGCGGGCACCCTAAGCCGTCCATGCTCGCCGCCTGTGCGCTTCTTGGCGGAGTCGGCGGCGTCGTTTCGCTGATCGTCCACGAGCTCGGCCACATCAGCGTCGCGAGAAGGCTCTCCGGCGTCAGGCCCGAGAAGGTCTCCGTGATGTCCCTCGGTGCAGCGGCGCACTTCGAAGGCTCGTACCGGAGCGGCCGCGAGCAGGTGCGGATGGCCCTTGGCGGCCCGGAAGCGTCGTTCGCCTTTGCGCTTGCGCTCAGCCTCCCGGTGTTCTTCCCCGTACCCGGGTGGGTGAAGGTCGGCGCCCTCGCGCTGGTCTTGCTCAACGTCGCGATCGGCGGTCTCAGCCTGTTGCCGGTTCACCCGCTCGATGGCCACAAGCTGATCGTCGGTCTCGTCTGGTCGGTCGTCGGATCGGAGGAGAAGGCGCGGCGGATCGTCAAGCGGGTCGGAATCTGTCTGCTCGCCCTCGACCTCTCGGCGGTCGTGCTGCTCCTAGCGGAGAGGCCGCTGCTCGGCATCGTCGTTGCCGGACTCGCCACGGTCGCCTACGGCCAGAAGCATCTGCTCCGCCGCCTGACACGCGCCTGAGCGCGATCGGCTCCAGCGCGACCCCCTCGAACGAGGGTCGTGCTCAGTTCGGCGAAAGCTCGACGAGCAGCTCGGGTTCCACGTAAGCCGCTGCGGCACGGTCGAGCGTCTCCAGCACCGTCTCCTGGGTCTGCCGCGGATCGTCGTTCCAGTCGGCGAGCGATTCCGTCTCGATCACCCCTGACAGCGCGTACATCGCGGCACCCAGGTCGTCGAGCGGCATTTCGCCCCAGAGACCGGCCTCATCCTCGAGCACAGCGACCACCGCACCGAGCAGCGACCAGCTTTCGGCGTCGGCTTCCCAGGGATCGACCTCGAGGCCGTCGGCGTTCCGTGCGTCGGCGCCGCGGCACCATGACTCAGCGACGCGGGATCGCGCATCTTCCAGAAGCCTCAGACCACGGGAGCCCATCCATCGATGCCGTGTCCGCGCGCTCGCGAACCTAAACAAACGGAGTTTGATGTTCTGCGACCGGCCGGCGATAGGATCGTCTCTGGTGGAGGAGCGAGAGCGACGGATCGGGCAGAACGAAGTGCTCTTCCGGGAGGTCAACGAACGGATCGAGCGCCTCAGCCAGTCGCTGCAGTCCACCGACTCGATCACGATTCTCTGCGAGTGCGGTGACCAGTCCTGCGCCGAGCAGATCAAGGTCTCGCTGTCCGAATACGAGCGCGTGCGGCAGGACCCGACGCTCTTTTTCGTCCGTCCGGGTCACGAATTGAGCGACGTCGAGCACATCGTCGAGCGGCACGGCGAACACAACGTTGTTCGCAAGGAGCATGGTGCCGCCGAGGTGGCCCGCGAGGACGATCCCCGCGACGATTAGGACGTGGCGGAAAAGCCCGAGCGGTCGCGACTGACGCCGGCGCCAACTGCTTCGGCATCGCCGAGAGCCGCCCAGTTTGACGCGTGGGCGACAGAGACACCGTCGAAGCGATACGCGTAGCGGTTGCAGGCGGCGTGGCCGGCGGCCCAGCTTTCGGCGGTCGCGACGGCCCGCCAGGAGCCTCCGGTGGTCGGCAGATACGCGGGAGTTCCAACTGCCCGGCCATCGACCAGGGCGTGCCACATGCCCCGGCCGGTCTCGACGATCCGAACCCGATAGCGGCGTCCTACAACGGCGCGGCCGAGGTCGACGAAGCGGCGCCCGTCGCCACGGGAGACCGATTCGACATAGAGCCGAAGCCCCGCGCCGGGGAATGCGGCGATGCCGGCCTGGAGCCACTCGCTCGCCCCGCCCGGGCCCTCGTGGATACCACCGACGCCGACCCACCCAGCTGCGTGCCCGCTTTGAACCGAGGGCATGCGTAGCGCCCTGATCCTCGCAGCGACCCCGCTCACGCCGTCACGGCTCGCGTAGCCCGCGTAGCTGTATCCGTGCACGCAGGGGAGAACCCCCGCCTCCGACGTCGATGCGAGCGATGGCGCGACGATCAACGAGGCGACGGCAACGAACGCCGCCGCTGCGACTGCCCTCCGTTTCAGCGAAACCCCCTCCTCCCAAGAGGAACGGTACGACACTTGAAGGGGTTACGGCAAGTCGCCGAGCGGTTCTGCGTAGCGCACGCGCGTGGCGAAGTAGGTCGCGAGACAGATGCCGGCCAGGATCAAATAGGGAACCGAGTCCCCGGCGACGTCCGCGAGCGCGCCACCGGCAGCCGGACCGATCAGCGCCCCGATACCCCAGCACGCATTCATCAGCCCGAACGCGAGACCCTGGGCCACGCCCGCACGCTCGGCGCCGTGCGAGATCAGCGCCAGACCGGGGGTATAGAACGCGCCGTAAGCGATGCCTGCCGCGAGGACGATCGGCGCGATCACGGCTGGCTGTGTCGCGGCTGCAAGCGCGAGCGAGACGAGGCTCGCGCCAACGAGTGCGATGCGAACCGGCCGCATCAGACCGTGACGGTCGGTCAGACGTCCGAGCATCGGGTTCAACACCGTTTCCAACGCCGTCGTGGCGAGGAAGAGGGCTCCGATCGCGATCGATCCCCAGCCGTGTCGATTGAGCTGGAGGGGGACAAGCACGATCAGGACCCCGAAGAGGAGAGCCGGCAGCGTGATCAGCCACAGCCCGGCCAGCAGCGGTCGATCACGAATCGCCAGCAACCCAGCCCGGAACGCCTGCACCTCCGGTGCGACCCCTGCAGTCCTTGCGGCCAAGGCGAGAAGGGCCGCGCCCAGGACGGCCACGCCGACAAAGGCCGCTCGTGTCCCGACGAAGCCGGCGAGCACGCCGAGCACCGGCCCGAGAAGCGCTCCGAACACCGCGGCTCCCATCGCCGTGCCGAGCAGCTCGCCGCGCCGTTCGCGCGGGGACCGGGCGACCAGCCAGGCGAGCCCGCCGGCCCACGAGAAGGAGCTGCCGATTCCCTGAAACAGTCGCGAGACCCCCAGTGTCCAAACGTCCCCGGCGAGCGCAAAGCCGAGGCTCGCGGTCGTCATCAGGGCCAGCCCGATGAGAACCGTGCGCTTGGGGCTCAGACGCGTGGTGGCGAATCCGGCCGGAATCGCACCGAGCAGAGTCCCCGCCGCATAGGTCGAGATGAAGACGCCGGCGCCCGCTTTCGACAGGTTGTACTTGTCCGCGATGTGCGGGAGCAACGGGATCAGCGCCGTGAAGAACATCGTGTCCACTGCGACAACCACGCTTACGAGCACGAGCAGACGGCGCACAGCGCCGACGCTACCAACGTCGAGTTGCGTTACGGTGCCGCGGATGAGTGCCGCGACGATGCAAACCAACCACGGCGCGATCGAGCTGGAGCTCTTCGATGAGGACGCGCCGAAGACGGTCGAGAACTTCCGGAAGCTCGCCGCCGACGGCTTCTACGACGGCGTCATCTTCCACCGCGTGATCAAGGACTTCATGATTCAGGGCGGAGACCCGACCGGAACCGGGACGGGCGGCCCGGGGTACACGTTCGAGGACGAGTTCAACGACCACAAGGTCGAGCGTGGGGCGCTGGCGATGGCCAATGCCGGCCCGAATACGAACGGCAGCCAGTTCTTCATCGTCACGACCGACGCGGCTCCGTGGCTGGACGGCAAGCACACAGTGTTCGGGCGCGTCACGAGCGGCATGGACGCGGTCGATTCGATCGAGGGTACGGACACAGACGCAGCTGACAAGCCCAGCGCAGACGTGGTGATCGAGCGGATCACGCTCGACTCGTAAAGCCTTCGTAACTCCTTTGTGACAGTTCGTACGACCGGCTAACCCCGGCAGCGGGGTTTCGTCTAACTGTTCTCGGAAAGGTCAACAGACCAGGGCCCGCCCTCTGTGCCGCAGCGCAGGCCGCGCCCGCCGCCGCCACCTTCACGTCAACCGCCCGGGGGGTCCCCTCATGTCCGTAAACAAACGCTGGTTGTTGCTGTTAATGAGCGCGTTCGCGCTGACCGCCGGAGTGGCTTGGGCTGGCCCGCCACTCCAGGGGTCGAAGGTTCTCGTGCACGCCGCCGGGCAGGTACGGCTCGGGCGAATGCAGAGGCACGTGAACCCAAGGCTGATCGGCCATTACCGCTCCCAGACTTGGCGTTGGCAGAGTCTGATGGGCGCGCCGAAAACTCAACGCCCGATCAGGCCGAGCACCAGGCGGGTCCTACGTTTGTGGGTTGTCGCTGCCGGCCGAGCCTACTCGAGGGCGATTCATCCGCCCCACAAGGGCGCCTGGCTGTGCATTCACCGCTACGAGGGCTCCTGGAGCGACTCGGGCGATCCCTACTGGGGCGGGCTGCAGATGGACCGCGGCTTCATGGTCGGGTACGCGCCGCGCTACCTGCTGCACCGGGGATTCGCCAATAACTGGTCTCCGCTCGAGCAGATGTGGGTCGCCGAGCGCGCCTACCGCAGCGGGCGTGGGTTTTACGCGTGGCCGAATACCGCGAGGTTTTGTGGATTGATCTGAGCGATTTAGGTGACAATAAGGTCATGCCCGACGAGCAGATTCGATCGTTGCTGCAAAAAGGGGAGGAGGATGGCTGCCTCAACCTCTCCCAATTCAGCGAGTTCGTCCAGGAACACGAGTTGGACGGGGAGCGGCTGTCCCAGCTCTACGACGAGCTCGAGGCACGCGGTATCGAGCTGACCGACGACTGCGCGCGTATCGAGGGCGAGTCGACCTTCGTGAACGGCGACCTCGCTGTCGCCACGACCGACGCGCTGCAACTGTTCCTGAACGAAGCAGCGAAGTGGCCTCTCTTGACCGCGGACGAGGAGGTCGAGCTCGCGAAGCGGATCGAGCGCGGCGATCACGCTGCGAAAGAGCGGATGATCAACTCGAACCTGCGGCTCGTGGTTTCGATCGCGAAGCGCTACCAGGGCCACGAGCTGCACCTGCTCGACCTGATCCAGGAAGGGATCATCGGCCTGATCCGGGCGGTCGAGAAGTTCGACTGGCGTCGCGGGTTCAAGTTCTCGACCTACGCGACCTGGTGGATCCGCCAGGCGGTTCAGCGCGGCGTCGCCAACAAGTCGCGGACGATCCGAATTCCGGTGCATATCGCCGAGCGCGAGCAGAAGATGGCCCGGGCGGAGCGCGAGCTCTCGACCCAACTCGGACGGGTGCCGACCGAGCAGGAGGTCGCGAAGCGGGCCAAGCTGACCCTGAAACAGGTGCACGAGGTGCGACAGGTGGCGCGTGCGGTGACGAGCCTCGACAAGCCGATCGGCGCCGAAAACGAAGGCTCGTTCGGCGAGCTCGTTCCGGCAGACCAGGAGACGCCCGAGGAGGAGGTCACCTACAGTCTCCAGGAGAAGGCGCTGCGCCGGGCCGTGGACGAGCTACCGGAGCGCGAGCGGGAGGTCGTCCGGCTCCGCTACGGCCTGAACGGCGATTCGGACCCGAAGTCCCTCGATGCGATCGGCCGCGAGCTGGGAATCACTCGCGAGCGCGTCCGCCAGATCGAGGCCGAGGCGCTCGAGCTGCTCGCGGTCCACCGCGAGCTCGACGCGTTTTCCGACGCGGCTTAGAGCTAGACGAACTCCTCACTCTCGGCGTAGGCAAGTCGTCGGTCGATCCGAAGCGCGCGCTTTTACGTGCCGACGACCTGGACGATCCAGCGGCGGTCGCGCTCGCGGTCGAGCTCGAGGAAGAGCACCCGCTGCCACGTTCCGAGGCAGAGCTCGCCGTCGCGCACCGGGATCGACTCGCCGGCGGTGCCGAGCAGCATCGCCATGCAGTGCGAGTGCCCGTTGCCGAAGTCCATGTCCTCGGGGCAGATGTTCTCGGTGCGTCGGTCCCAGTCGTCGTGGGCGTAATAAGCGTCGCTCGGAATCAGGCGCTTGAGCATGTTGGCGAAGTCGTCCAGGAAACCACTCTCGAACTCGTTGACACGCACGCAACAGGTGGTGTGCGGCGAGTAGACGCAGGCGATCCCGTCGACGACTCCGCTCTCGCGGACGACGTCGATGACCTCCTCGGTGATGTCGCGGACCGACAGTCCGCCGCTGGTGCGAAGCTGCGTCTCTTGCTGGAAGACCTTCACCTTTCGCTCACCCTCCTCCAGTTGACGGCGGCCGCGGATGTGCGGGCACGCGTATTCTGCGCGTTTCGCGCGCCAGGTGGAAGTCGAACCGGTTAGTAGCCGGTCGAGTAGGTGGTCGTCGGCTCTGTCGTGCCGGTGTTCATGTTCTCGGTGGACGTGCCTCCCGAGGCGCCACTTCCGCCAACCGTGATCGTGCCTTTCATGCCGAAGCCCTTGTGGCCGTCGACGGGGCAGTAGATCTCGTAGGTGCCGGCTTTGGGAAGTGTCACCTTGAGAGTCCCGTTGCTCCCGGCAGCGATCGAGGAGAGCTTTGCGTCGACCCCGTTGCCCTCGACCGCGAGCCCATGGGTGATCGTGCCGTCGTTGACGCCCTTGAAGACATAGGTGCCGGTCTTGTCGAGCGAGATCGCAGCCGGGGTGAGCTTGTACTCAGTCTCGTGAACACTGACCGTCTTGATCACAGCTCCGCCTGCGGCCGGAACGCTCGGCGTGGATGCCGCCGTCGAACCGGCGCTGCTCGCGGAGCCGCCGCCGTTGCCGCCGCAGCCGCCAGAAACGGCGGCTACGACGACGACGACGGCACCAAGCAGGGAGTATCGGTGCGTCCTCATGTGCCGAGATACGACGTTAGTCGCCAGTCGGTTTTCCGCGCTAGGCTCGCGTCGCCGGGCCTGTAGCTCAGCTGGTCAGA
>WNGJ01009506.1_pt1 | contig 10355 bp, 8 predicted proteins | sample 5400611 | NCBI WGS metagenome assembly WNGJ01 (sample SAMN13153375, study PRJNA577476) | soil metagenome | isolation source: 40 cm soil or saprolite under Garry oak tree replicate 1 | place: USA:California | collected 2016-06-15
CGATCCCGGCCTGCAGTTCGACAGCACCATCCAGGACTGGAACGTCGTGCCGAACACGGGCCGCATCAACGCGACCAACCCGTGCTCGGAGTTCGTCTTCCTGGACGACACCGCGTGCAACCTCCTGTCGCTCAACCTGATGAAGTTTCAGATTGAGGGCGGCACGTTCGACGTCGACCGGTTCCGCCGCGCCGTGGACATTTGCTTCACGGGTCAGGAGATCCTCGTTTCGAACGCCTCCTACCCCACCCCGCCCATCGCGAAGAACTCGGAGGCGCTGCGGCCGCTGGGCCTCGGCTACGCGAACCTCGGCGCGCTGCTCATGTCGATGGGCCTCGCGTACGACTCGGATGAGGGCCGCCGCTTCGCCGGCGCGATCACCGCGATCATGACGGGCCGCGCGTTCGCGCAGTCGGCTCGCATGGCCGAGGTCAAGGGTCCGTTCGTCGAGTACGCCAGGAACCGCGAGCCGATGCTGCGGGTGATGGAGAAGCACCGCCAGGCGGCCTACGCGCTCAGCACGTCGCCGGAGTCGGCCGACGTCATCAAGGCCGCACGCGACACCTGGGATGACACTGTCAATCTGGGCCGCATCCACGGTTACCGGAACGCGCAGGCGACGGTGCTTGCCCCCACCGGCACGATCGGGCTGATGATGGACTGCGACACGACCGGGATCGAGCCCGACCTGGCGCTGGTCAAGTACAAGAAGCTCGTCGGTGGCGGCCTGCTGAAGATCGTCAACAACACGGTGCCGGCCGCGCTGCGCAAGCTCGGCTACGACAGCAACGAGGTCAAGGAGATCGTCGAGTTCATCGACGAGAACGACACCATCGAGGGCGCTCCGTATCTGCAGGACGACCACCTGAAGGTGTTCGACTGCGCCTTCAAGCCCGTGAAGGGTGCGCGCTCGATTGCACCGATGGGCCACGTCCGGATGATGGCCGGGGTGCAGCCGTTCATCTCCGGCTCGATGTCGAAGACGGTCAACCTCCCCACCGAGGCGACGGTCGAGGACATCGAGCAGACTTACATGGAGTCGTGGAAGCTCGGACTGAAGTGCATCGCGATCTACCGCGACGGTTGCAAGCGCTCGCAGCCGCTGTCGACCTCGCTCGACAAGAAGAAGGAGACTGAGGCGACCGCCGAATTCCGCGCGATGCGGCACAAGCTGCCGGACGAGCGCAAGTCGATCACCCACAAGTTCGACATCGCCGGCCACGAGGGTTACCTCACGGTCGGCCTGTACGAGGATGGCCAGCCTGGCGAGCTGTTCGTGACGATGGCCAAGGAGGGCTCGACCATCTCGGGCCTGATGGACGCGTTCGCCACGCAGACGTCTTACGCGCTGCAGTTCGGCGTGCCGCTGAAGTTCATGGTCGACAAGTTCAGCCACATGCGCTTCGAGCCGTCGGGCTTCACGAAGAACCCCGAGATCCCGATCGCAAAGTCGATCGTCGACTACATCTTCCGCTGGATGGCGGCCCACTTCCTGCCGGCCGAGGACGCCGCGGAGGCGGGCGTGATCATGCGCGAGCCGGTGGTCGAGACTCCGCCGCCGCCCACGACGGCTGACCCCCAGACGGGGCCGGGCGCCCTGAAGGTGATCGCGGCGCCGAAGCTGACCAACGGTGTGCAGAAGATCACCTTCATCAACACCGACGCACCGGCGTGCCCCGACTGCGGGGCGATCACCGTGCGGTCAGGCTCGTGCTACAAGTGCCTGAACTGCGGCGCGACGACCGGCTGCAGCTAAACGAGACGAATCCTGTGAAAGCGCCGCACCCTCGTGCGGCGCTTTTTCTTTGCTCAGGTGACGGCGGCGATCGATCTCTGCGGCAGCCTTCCCAGGGCGCTCAGCGCGATGACGATTGCCGCGCCTAGAGCGATGAGCCCTCCAATCTCGATCGCCGCGCTCGCCCCCAAACGATCGCCGAGGAATCCTCCAAGGAAGCTCGCCACAGGCATGCTCCCCCAATAGAACAGCCGGTAGATGGCATTCATCCGGCCCTGCAGGCGGTCCGGCGTGAGCGATTGCCGCAGCGTGACCTGGTTGACGTCCTGGATGCTCGCTGCAACGCCGATGACGAGGAGCGCGCCACCCATGACAACGATCGGCTGACCAAACTGCGCGGCCGGCATCAGCAGAGTGCCCAACCCAACAACGACCTGGGTCAGCCACATGGTGCGCCCCACCCCCAGCAGTCGCACTACTCGGGCGGACGCCCAGAGGCCGACCAGCCCGGCAACGCCCTCGAGCGTGAAGATCGCGCCAAGCAAAGAGGGCGAGAAGTGAAGACTGCGGTACGCGAAGACAAGGACGAGTGGCTGCACCATGACCAGACCGAAGATGGCCGAGGTTATGCCGAGCAGCTCGCTGCGGAGCACAGGATGTCCGAACACCCAGCGAAGCCCTTCAGCGATCTCGTCTCGAATTCGACTGGCCGCCGGAGCACCGGGTGCTGAACGGCCGAGCTCGGGCTCAGGTCTCCTGATGAAGATCAGCATCACGGCCGAGATCAGGTAGGTGGCAGCGTTGCCAATCAACGCGATCGGTGCGCTTATCAGCTGAATGAGCACTCCGCCGAGACCAGGCCCGACGAGGTTCGCGATGGAGAAGCTCGTGTCGAGCTTCATGTAACCCTCGGTCAGCTGTTCGCGGCCGATCAGGCCAGGGAGAAAGGACAGCACTCCGATGTCGAAGAACACCGTGAAGACGCCCAGCACAACGGCGACGACGTAGAGCTCGACCATCGATAGAAGTCCCAAGAAGGCCGCCAGCGGGATGGCCGCGAGCACCAGGCCACGCGCGACGTCAGCCACGATCATCACCGGCCTCCGGCGAACGCGGTCGAGCCAGGCACCGGCAAACAGCGTCAGGAAGAGGAAAGGCAGGCGCTGAAAGGCCGCGAGCAGCCCCACCTCGAGCGGCCCTGCATGGAGCACGAGAATCGCAGCCGTCGGCAGCGCAAGAGATGTGATGGCGGAGCCGACTGAGCTGGCGGTCTGTCCGATCCAGAGCCGCAGAAAGTCCCGATCCCGCCACAGAGTCCCGCCAAACACGAAATTAACGCTTGCCCAGGACCACCCGGAGCTCGGCCAGCGACCGCAGCTGGCGACCCTCGGCGTCGAAGTTCTCGGGCCGCAGCCACGCCTCGAACGCCGCTTTCGCGGCCGGCCACTCGCCGTCGAGCATCGAGTACCACGCGGTGTCGCGGTTCTCACTCTTGATCACCATGTGCTGGCGGAAGACGCCCTCGAAGGTGAAGCCCAACCGCACGGCGGCGCGACGGGACGGCTCGTTGAGGGCGTTGCACTTCCACTCATAGCGGCGATAGCCCAGATCGTCGAAGACATGCCGCGCCATCACATACATCGCATCAGTCGCGAGCCGCGTGCGCTGCAGCGCCGGCGAGTACCAGATATGCCCCACCTCGATCACACCGTGGCCCGGTTCGACGCGGAGGAAGCTCGCCATACCCAGCGCCCGCCCCGACAGCCTTTCGATGATCGCGTAGAAGAGAGGATCGGAGCTCGCGGCACGCTCCGTTAGCCAGACCCGGAAGGCCGATTCGCTGTCGAACGGCCCGTACGGCAGATACTCCCAAAGCTCGGGTGCGCTCGACTGCGCGGCGAACAGCTGGCCGGCGTGCCGGGCCACATCCACCGGCTCGAGGCGCACCAGCTCGCCCTCGAGCGCCACCCGGCTCAGGGGCCGCGCGGGCTGCCATTGCAGGTTCATCAGCGCAGATGCTAGATTCCCCGCAGCCATGGTCTGGGTTCTTGCGGTCCTGCTCTTCATCCACATCGTGGGTGCGACCTTCTGGTTCGGATCCGGGCTGATGCTCCAGATCGTCTTCATACCGTCGCTTACGAACATGCCGTACGAGGCGCAGCACCCCTGGCTGCAGGCGCTGAGCGGCAACTATTCGCGGATCATTGGACCTGTTGGCGGGCTGACCATCCTTTTCGGCGTCCTGCGCGGAGCGTTCGCCGGCGTGTTTGGTTCGTTGAACACGGCGTACGGCATCACGTTCGTAATCGCGTTCGTTCTGGCGATCCCTGTGATCATCGTCGGCGCGCGATTCATCGGGCCCACCGCGCAGAAGATGGCGGCGGCCGCCAACCGCGACGAGGTGCTTGCCTTGGCGAAGCAGATCAGCCGGTACGGGCGCCTGGAGTCCGGGGGCATGGTCGTGATGCTGGCCCTGATGGTCGCGATGCACGCGGGCTACTAGCTGGCCCACCGGCCCGGTGTGACGAGCTAAGCGACCTTGTCGACTTGCTCGGACCAGCGCTCGTCCATGCGCCGCGCCTTGTAGAAGATGAACGCCACGGCCCACGCCATCACGAACGCCGCGACGATGAAGTAGCCCGCTGACCCGAGAACGTCGAAACGAGCGATCGCCCCGAACACGCCATCACGCAGGTCCAGTGCGTGGATCAGGACCTGCGCGACCTCGACGCCGCCGACGAAAAGCGCCACGGCCACTGAGAGGCTGGTCATCGTCAGGTTGTAGAAGATCTTGCGCATCGGGCTGGTGAACGCCCACGAATATGCCTTGGCCATGAAGGCGCCGTCGGCGGTGTCCATCAGCGACATGCCCGCCGCAAAGATCAGCGGCAGCGAGATCACCGCCAGGAACGGGACACCTTTGGCGGCCGCGCCCGCGGAGATGGCGAGCAGCGCCACCTCGGACGCGGTATCGAACCCCAGGCCGAAAAGGAATCCGACGGGATACATCTGCCAGCTGTGTTCGATTACTCGAAACACGCGGCCGAAGAAACGTGTCATGAATCCGCCGGTCGCAAGCTCATGCTCGACGTCGTCGCGATCGTGCCGGCCTGACCGCATTCGGCGGTACGTGCGGACGATGTCGATGAGGATGAGCAGGTTCATCGCACCGATCGCGATCAGGAAACCGCCTGACACGACCGTGCCGACGGTGCCGCCGATGCTGCGGAGCATCCCTCCGTCGTGGACCACCCCATCGATCAGCCACTTGACCGTCAGTCCGATCGCGCCTGCGATGAGCAGAACGACCGTGGAGTGACCGAGCGAGAAGAAGAAGCCCACCGCCACGGGCCGTCGACCCTCGTGCAGCAGCTTGCGCGTCGTGTTGTCGATGGCCGAGATGTGGTCGGCGTCGAATGCGTGTCGGAGCCCAAATGTGTAGGCCAGGCCGCCGAGCGCGAGCAAAGCCGGATGACCGAGGCCGTACGCGAGCAGCAATCCCCAACCGGCGACGTGGAGCAGGCCCACGCTGCCGGCCATCCCGGCCAGCCGGCGCCGCTCTCCCTGGTCGAAAGACCTGGCCAGCGCTGCCCCCATCAAGACCTGTCGAGCCTAACCGCTATTGGGACTTTGTCGCAACTGGCAATACGAATCGCGGCCCGCAACATGGGATTCGCTCCCATCAAGAGACGATGCTGGTCATGCCGGGGGGCCTGGGTTACGCTCATCGCGATGGACCTCGACCGCCTGCCCGTTCAGGTGCAGGCACTGTTGCGGCGCCTCGCCCAGGTCGTGGCGTCGCGCGAGCCGGCCATCCAGAACGGCATCCAGGCGCTGCGCGCGAAGCACCCCCACCTCACCAGTGACCAACTTGCGATGGAGCTCATCCGTTCCACGCGGCGGCGGGTCGCGGCAACCGGTGCGATCAGCGGCGCCGCATCGATCGCGCCGGGCATCGGCACGGTGCTCGCCATCGGCACAGTCACGAGCCAGGCCTTCTACGCGCTGGAGCAGGAGGTCGAGCTCGTGCTCGCGATTGCCATGGTCTACGGCCGTGAGCTCAGCGGATCCGAGGACCGCGTGCTCGAAGCGCTCGTGGTGGTCGGCATAGCGAGTGGCGCGCTGAAGCTGCGCGAGGATGTGCTGGTTGCCGGCGGCGAACGCCTGGCCGTGGCCGCGTTTCGCAGGATGCCGGGACTCATCGTCGCTCACACGAGCGGCAGGCTTCTCACCCGTGTGCTCACGCGGGTGGCGACCTCAGGACTGGCGAAGGTCGCGGCGCGCGTCATTCCGCTGGCGATCGGCGTCGGCCTCGGCGCGGGCTTCGACTGGGTTGCGGTCAGCGGGCTAGGACGCGCGGCAATTCGCTACTACGGTCCGGGCGGACCGGGCGCGAAGCCGCTACTACTTGCTCCTGAAGATTCCTCGTACGTCGAACTCGGCAGCTGACGCGATCTGGTCGAAGCCGCACTGCTTCGGCTTCTTGTCGATGCGCCACCTGAGGAACCGGGTCGCGTGGCGGAACCTCTGCCCCGCCTCGAGCTTGTCGTAAGCGACCTCACACACGAGCACTGGTTTGACTGTGACCCACTCGGTGTCCTTGCCGCCCGACCAGCGGCTCAACCCGCCCGGCATGCGGCCGCCGTTGTCGCCGGCCCACTCCTTCGGCGGGTCGGTCTCCAGCGGCTTTAACTTCGCGATCAGCTCCTTGCGCTCGGCGGCGTTGAACGAAGACGTGTGACCCACGTAGTGGAGGGTCCTTTTGTTGTCGTACAGGCCGAGCAGCAGCGAGCCCAGGGTCTTCCCGTCGTACGACCGGCGCCACCCGATGACGACGCAGTCGGCGGTGCGCTGGTGCTTGATCTTCACCCACAGCCGTTTGCCCGGCACGTAAGCGCCAGACCATGACTTCGCGATCACGCCATCGAGACCAGCGCCCTCGAACAGCTCGAACCACTTGCCGCCGGTCGCGCGGTCGCGCGTGTACGGGGTCAGGAAGACCGGCGACTTCACTCCCTTCAGTAGCGCCTCGAGCTTCTTGCGCCGTTCACCCAGCGGCAGCTTCCTCAGGTCGGAGCTGCCCTCGCTCAGGATGTCGAAAGCCACATACCAGACCGGCGTTGCCTGGCTCAGCATCTTCACACGCGACTCCGCGGGGTGGATGCGCTGCTGTAGAGCTCCAAAGTCGAGGCCGTTGTCGCCGACCACGATCACCTCGCCGTCCAGCACCACCTTTTTCGACCGCAGCAAGCGCAGGGCCGGCACGAGCTCGGGAAAGTAGCGCGTCATCGGTTTGGCTCCGCGGCTGATGAGCTCGACCTCGTCGCCGTCGCGAAAGACCAGCGTCCTGAATCCGTCCCATTTGGGCTCGTACTCCCAGTCCGCGCCGGTCGGGAGGTCGTCCTGGGGCGCCGACAGCATCGGCTCCATGTCGCGCGGGATCGGCAGCTTCATCCCCGGCCTTTAAAGCGGAGCCTGCTTGCGCAGGCGCGGCGCCGCGCGGCGGCTTGCGCCGACATCTGAAAGCAGGAAGCCCGCTTGCGCGAGCACTGCGCCGCTGGCGCGGCTTGCGCCACTTCCAAAAGCGGAAGCCTGCTTGCGCAGGCTTCCAAGGCTGGGGTGGGGGCGTGATGTCGAATTTCAGGGGCCGAGTTCACCGGCCACCGATATGGTATCACGCACCACCTGTATCCACAAGATATAGACAAATTGGGGAAAACTGCCCCGTCAGGACTTGGGCCCGAAGCGCTTGAGCAGGTCGCCGACGGTCAGGTCGCCGAAATCGCGGCCCAGCGCCGCCTGGGCGGTGTGCCAGATGGCCTCCGCCTGGGGCGGTCCGTGGTCGATCAAGGCCTGCAGCTTGAGGGCGCTGAACAGCTCGATGGTCGGCACCTGCCGAAGCTGGTCCGCCGTCCACTGCGCCCACTGAAGGACCGTCCCTTCAGACGGAGCCACCTTGGGGGCGACGGCCGCCGCCTTCGCCTGCACCGCGCCGGCGGCCTTCTCGACGGCTGCTGCGGCCTGCTTGGTGCTCGCCACCACGTCCTTGGCGCTGGCAGCCACGTCTTTGACGCTCGCGGTCGCCGCCGTCACGACCGCCTCCGCCGCCTTGCTGGTGGCCTCCTCCGCGCGCTTGGGCAAGGTCGTCAGGCCCTCGTGGGCGGTGGCGTTGATCCTGTCGATCGCCGACCCTTCCTTCTCAGCGCGACCGTCGCCTTCGCCCGTATGCCCACGATCGACGAAGCCCCGCCCGAGCGCTCCGCCGACGAGGCTCGGCACGTCGAGGCCCGTGAGGCCCTTGATGGCGGTCGTTGACTCGATGACCGCACGCGTCGCGTTCTTGACCAGGTCCGACGCGCCGTCGGCACTCATCACCGTCAGGGAGTCGATGTGGCCCATGGGCTCGGCCGCCGCCTTCACGATCTCCGGCAGCGCCGCGAGGACTGTCTGGATGATGGCCGCTTCGTTGAACTGCTTGTACGCGTCGGCACGCATAGCGAGCGCCTTGGCCTCGGCCTCACCTTTGGTGAGCACGATCTGCGCCTCGGCGCCACCTTCGAGGCGCGTGGTCTCCGCGTCTGCCTCCGCGGCCGCGATGCGGGCGCGCTTCTCACCTTCCGCGCGCGCGATGACGGCCTGAGCATCGGCCGCCGCCGGCTTGACGATGCTCGACAGCAGCTCCTTCTCCTTGCGGTCGGCCTCGAGCTGAGCGAGCTCGGTCTGCTTGCGCACCACTTCCTGCGTGGCCTCGGCCTGGGCCAGCGGACCCGCCTGGTCGGCGCGCGCCTGCGCGGCGGCGACCTGCGTCTTGGTCTCGGCCTCCCGCAGCGAGACGTCCCGAGCGGCGTTGATCTTGATCTGCTGGGCCTGGGCCTCCCGCACAGCGGCCTCCTGGTCGGTGGTCGCCTTGGCCATGCGAGCGTCACGGGTTACCGTTGCCACGCTCTGCTGGCCGAGCAGCTCGATGTAGTTCGACTCGTCAGAGAAGCTCTGGATCGTGAAGGCGTCGATCTGCAAACCGCTGGTGGCGAGGTCGCCCTTGGCCGCGTCCTGAACCTGCTGCAGCAGCTTCTGGCGATCGCGGATGAGCTCCTCGATGGTCAGCGTGCCGACGATGGAACGCAGCGATCCCTCGAGCACGTTTTTGACGATCGAGTCCACCTGCTCAGGCTTGGCATCGAGGAAGCGCTCGGCCGCGTTGCGGAGCGATTCGACGTCGCGGCCGATCTTGAACGTGGCCACGCCCTGCACCTGGACTTTGATGCCCTGGCTCGTCACCGCGTCGCTGAGCTGGACATTGATCTGACGCGCCGTCAGCTTGAGCCGGCCGATGCGGTTGAGCAGCGGCATCACGATGGTGCCGCCTCCGACCACGACTTTCACGCCCTTGTCGCCTGGCGACGAGATCTGCTGGCCGCGCTCGTCGTGGACCTTGGCGCCGCGCGAGCCCGCGACGATGATCGCCTCGTTCGCACCAGCGACCTTGTACCGGCTCGCCACGAAGGCGAGGATCAGGATGAGGATGACCACGCCGGTCACCACGAGGAACGGCGAGGAAGTTACGAAATCAGGCATCGGACCTAGCTCCTTCATTGGTTGTCACCGAGGTCGGCGTCACGACGAGGTTGGTGCCTGCGACGGCCACGACCTTCACCTGCTTGCCCGCCGGGATCTCCCCGTCGGCGGTGGCGGTCATGTTGTGGGAGGCACCCGCGAAAGTGATCAACACGGTCCCGAACTTGTTGGCGGGGATGCCGACTGACACGCGGCCGGTCGACCCCACCATGTCCTGCAGGCTGAAGGTCTCGCTCGATTCGGCCTGACGCAGGACCTTGAACGCGCCGAAGACAACCCCTGTGCCCAGCGCGCCGGCGACGACGCCGCTAAGCGTCGCCCCTCCAACCCCCACGCCCAGGCTGTGGAGGCCGAAAAGGCCGCCCACTCCGAACATCGAGATGAAGCCCAGCAGCAGGGGCGTCGGCGAGACCCCGGCGACGTCGAAACCGAGGTGGATGGCTCCGAGGAGGCCGCCGAAGATGTCGTCGACGATGAGGGTCAGCAGCAAGAGCGCCCCGCCGAAAAGCAGGCAAACCCCGAATACGACGTCGGCCGCGCTCATCCTGTTCCCACCCGAGCCCGAATGTTAGGCCGCGCGCACGCGACCTGTTACCGGTCCAGGAACTCCGCGATCGCCCTCGCCGCCTCTTCGTTCATGCCCACGGTGTAGTGGTTGGCCTCGATCTCGATCCCGGCGGCCGACGGCACCTCCCGCAGGAAGCGGGCGTACTCGTCCGGGGTGATCAGGAACCCGAAGTTGGGCGGGATCTGCTCGGCCGCCCGGACAAGCAGCGTCGGCATGGTCAGCCCCTTCCAGAGCGCGTAAGGATCCTGCTTCAGGCGGTACTGCTCGTCTTCCCACGGGGCCGCCTTCCGGGTGCGGAAGGAGACGCCGCCGTCCACGTCCACCAGCTCGTAGTCGAACAGCCGCTCCCACGGCGCCCAGGGCTGGTACTGCGGCAGGTTCTTCGCCAGCGCCATGAACGCCCCGCGCGACGGGAAGACGGTCGCCAGCCTGTCGAGTCCGGCGTACACGGGCACCTTGACCGACTCCTCGGGCAGC
>WNGJ01009508.1_pt1 | contig 10355 bp, 8 predicted proteins | sample 5400611 | NCBI WGS metagenome assembly WNGJ01 (sample SAMN13153375, study PRJNA577476) | soil metagenome | isolation source: 40 cm soil or saprolite under Garry oak tree replicate 1 | place: USA:California | collected 2016-06-15
ACTCAACCTACTTCGCACTCACTCCTCAAAGCTTCACCGATTTCGACTGGCTGGCTGTCCTCGATTCAACGGCATACGACCGCGGTGGCCCGCCACTGCAACAGTGAGACACCAACCCCAAGCAGTAAAACTCTTCGACGTTCTGGCAGCCGTCAGTACAGCGGGACATGAGGAAGCGTCTCTTCCGAAGCGTACACGTCCTGTGCGAAAGACGCCCGTCGGCTTCAAAGTCTGGCAGACCTGCCATGAGGCCCTATCGCTGGATAGGGAGAGTGACAGCAAACCCAGAACCCCCTGGATTGATTCAGGGGAGGTCTCAGTATATGATCTTAGAACACCCGTACTCCATGATTTGGTATCATCAAAACCTCGATTATTCCTCGTAGTTGAACGCTCCATCAGCCTAAGCAGCCACTTCATAGTCACTTTTTAGAACGGTGAACTCTTCAGACCGCGGTTAGGAACACAATACTTCCTTAGATGGAGCTACCAAGAGGGGTAAGGATGTCCCGACAGAAGTATAACACGAACACCTGAGCAATCAGGTGTTTTTTTCTGTCTAAGTTACCCATCTATTGCTAGTCCGTTCATATGAGCAAGGCTGAGAAGAACCATCCCGTTCGGGTTTGAAACAAACACAACTGCTCTCAAATGCTTCTCCAAATCATTTCTTAACGTTTTCTGGTTATTCCAGAGGAGTTTAATGATTGGAGCAGCATATGAGAAGGAAAACTTTGGTTCTTCTTGGGGCATTGGGCGCACTTAGCCCAATCTTGCTACAGCCTGTGGCACTTTCATTGGCAGTGGTTATCGTACTGATACCATCGTCGTTATCGCTTTGCTTAATCAAGAGGTGAATAGCCGATTGCTTAATCTTATCACCGCTATACCTTCTCAAAGAAGACAAAAGGCTCTTACCAAGAGGAACTAGAGCTTATAGCGTAAGATGACGATCAAACGGAAGAGGAGCGTATTTCTACGCTCCTCTTTCTTTTTGGTTTTCCAACTCGAAAGGGGGTAACGGGATATGGAAGCTGAACCACACAAACTCTACGATTACGACAAGCTGATTGCAGAAAGTGATGGCCTCTATAGACAATGGTGGGTAATGTGGAAACGTATCCATCCAGAGTGGGCAATACAGAAAGTTGTAGTTGACAAACCTCAGCCCTATGCTTGTGATAAGCCAAGATTATCTATGTTAAACTGTAAAAGATGCAGTCACGGGTGGACACCTCGGAGTAAGAAGAAACCTGTCCAGTGTCCGAAGTGTAAGAGTCCGTATTGGGATAGGATTAAGAAGGTATGAAAGTTACATATACACGAGTTAATAGTCCCTCCATGCGTGGGAAAATAATCGAGGCTCGATACAAGAATGTCATTATGGAATTGGAAGAAGGTGACGATTTGGTTTTTATTTATGGAATGGAGTCTTCTAATCAAGGTAAGGGAGAATGTCAAGAAATGATAGACCTTATTACTACAGTGCCATTTAGCATAGGAGATGGCTCCTAGAGCGCATTCACCCATTTGCTGATGTGAATCGCTAATCGGCCTCTCAAGCCGTGTTACTTCGCTTTTCTCGTTGTAAGTGGCACTGTAGTATTATTAAGGAGGACTTCAAGGGAAAGAGATTGCGTGGATCACCTCCACTTAGCGCAGCCTCAAAACACTTTTTTGATAAAATGGGCGTGAATTATGTGGATTATCAGGACCCACAGGATGCGCAACGAGATGGAACTCATCAGCAATCTGGCTTCAAAGCATCCTTCCTGACTCTCCTTCTTCCATAAGGCAGAGATATTTCTGATCCTTGCCAATAAAAGGTGTGGGCATTGAACGAGCCAGTGAAGCTCCTTTAGCCGAAAGTACATCTCGTTGCGCATCCCGTGGGAGAGGTCTGGGTAGCCGAAGCGCCATCGCACCTCATTCACTTTAATGGTGAGAGATTTCTTGGTCCCTACTAAACCAGTCCCTCATATCAGTTTGTATTTACTCTGCTTCTGAATGAAGTGGAAATGACGAAAAGTTCATCTCCGCTAATTGTTCCTCAGGAATCTCCAAAACAGGAAGCGTTTCCAGATTAAAGAGGAAGATAAGACCGTAGATATCGATCTGAAAGCCTGTACCACCCAAATCAGGATAGTAAGATGATGTGATATTTGGGTGAGGTTTTGCATTCTTGTTCATTAGCAGGTTATTAGGAAAATCTTCTCCACTGAGAATGAACGCTCTTGCGGCATCATACCTGCTATCACACGCAACTTCTCGCCCCTGGTGGAAAGCAACCATGCCCAAACCAATTTTATACAGCGCTCTCCCTATGGTCTTAGGTTCAAACTTTTTCCAGCCTGTCATCTTTATCGAAAAATGTATGACCCCGTTTTCGTCTGGTTCACTAGCAGTAAAGTTTTTCTTCGATGGGCTTTTAAAGACTATATGACTAGGGCGAGTCTTTTTCATGGTAAGGTTTGGAAAGATTGCCTGCGGCAGCTTTCCATCCTTTGTATGTGGCATAAACACAGTTTTGAGAAATGCGATTGGGTCAAAGTTAAGAAGCTCTGTATCCAATCCAGACAGCACCTCATTATTGCATATATCACACACAAATCCTTTCGGCAAAACGGTATCGGAGTTTCCCAGCGACTCAGGAACAATATGTTCCTCAGAGGTGAAAGTACCGTTATCGTTCAGGCAATAGATGCAGCGCGTGTCTGTAGAGTTTTCTTCTTGAAACAAGTTGCTATATTGTTCGCTGCGTTCTATTACCAACATAATATCAAAGAGGATTGATGCTACATTGAAAAGTGCGAGGTTGTAGGAATAGAACTCATATAACACAAGTTGCTCAGCGGGGGTACCTGACAGGCTGTGGAGAAATACAACTGCTTCCTCGTCGTTTCTCCCAAAGTAGTCACCATCAGCTACTCTATGATAGATATTCTCTGCTGTGACTGGCTGCTGATTAACAATGAAGGAGAACGGCCCTTTATTTAACACATCAATAAATTGTTCGAGTTGTGAAGCATGCTCAGCAGGAATAGCTGCCGGAAAATGTTCTTTCAATGCGTTCCATATGCGCTTATAATACAGCACGCTTCCTGGGTACAAAAACCGACGCATGAGCACAACAAACCGTATAGTCGTTTCATCGTCTGGTGTCTCAACCTTTGACTGTAGTGCCTTGTCTTTCTTGAAGGAATATGAAAAAGAGAAGGAGCCATTACTTGCTGCTAATATTTCGGCGACTTCTTTTACCTTATGATAGTGCCGTTTAAACGATTTTATTAAAAACTGTGGGGTGCTTTGAAATTGCATCTGGCTCTTCCCTTCCAACCTGGAATCAGAGGATACGTGTTTCACTATGTTGACACAATAGGGTTTTTTGCCTTCTTTACCTCGATGGGAAATATGTTCCAGTTTCCTAGATTGTGGAACGTATTGGTCAACGATATGTAACGCCTAATATCCCTCATTTGGACTTCCCGCAGGCTTATGTCAGAGATCATCAAATTGTACGACGCAACCATAAAGTCATCTTACTGTTCATATTGTTAACGTAGTAAGCACATGGGCGTGGGTACTTTATCAGGATTGGAAATAAACGCTTTATGTGAAGAGTGAAGCGGAGTGTAGGTTGTTTGCTTTCCATTTATTGCGATTATGATAGTCCCTCCACAACAACTGTCACTAGCAAATCCAAGAGCTGGCAAGTTAGATAGATGGCTAAAATCTGAATTCGGATTATTAGCAGCGCACTTTCCAGACAACTGTGTACACATAATGTGAGCATCAGTACTAGCAGATATTACGCCTTTCATTATATCGTCTCGTGGATTTTCGGTATGGTTCTTACCCAAGAGGCGTCCTCTTTCTAAAGAAAATATCACTAAATTAGGTTTAACTAAACTACATAATTTCCGAGCAAAATTATAGTTATCCATCCCATTAGCAGAACCACCATGATGCGGAAAGATCAAAATAGATGCTTCAATATTTTCTTGATCCATCAAAAGATTATCTAGACCTACCTCATCAAGATCTCCTGGTAAAAGCACTGCTCTGTGAGAATTATGAATCAGGCCTATTACCGCTGACACAGAATTTGATTCTAATTTACGTCTTTTCCTATCTACTCCGCTAGCTCCACTCAGTCCTTCTTCTAAAGAAGGGGCTAATATCTCTATTTCTACCTGGCCTGAATTAATTTCCTTAGAAACTTCTGTACCCAAAGCACGGTGGACTTTAGTACCTGATTTGTTATGTAAAGCTATGGCTTTCCGAATCTCAACCCAGCGCGGACCTCTTTTGCTAGCATCTGGATTAATATGCACATTACGAACGTGGATTTTACTTAACAGAGATGGCAGACCGCCTGTATGGTCTATATCAGCATGGGATATAAGGATATGGTCAATGACGTTGATATCTAATACTTCAAGTGTTTCGACTAATATCGTGCCAGGTGGAGGACAATCTATAACAATCACAGCATTGGTATCTCGAAGAACAGCACAATTGCCATGCCCCACATCTAAAACTATCAACTCAGGCAAGTCCATCATTTGGATCCAATTCCGGTGCTAATCTAATCGCTTCAAAAAACAAATCCTCAGCTTTTTTAGCTCCAACATTAACTTCTGCTAGTAATAATACATCTCGATCAAGATTCGACCGTAAGTTTGGAGGAACAAGAGATACTGGAAAACGAACTGTGAGATGTGGGTTCCAGTTCATCAGTGAAACTTCTACTACTTCATTTCCTTCCTCATTTCGAACATCCTCAATCCTCATTAAAGATGTATAAAGCCTTTTAGTAGGGGAAGTGTTTAGCTTCACCGATGAGAATGGTCCTGGTCTTTCATAACCATGAAAGTACTCAAGCAATCTAAATTCAAGCTCTCTTGGAAGGTTATAGGCAGTAAGCAATTCTGCGTCAATCTGCTTTATTATTCCCCTACAGCGACTTTCGGAATCTTTTGAATGCTCTTGCCAGGGCTCCCATTGTTCTCGTAATAACATGTACTCTCGCACAAGAGAGACAATGCGACGTATTTGTGAGTGTCTGAATTCGGGAATAGGAATCTGTGAAATTGTTTCTTTCCTATTGTGCCAAGCAGAGCGGTGTGTGCTAAGAAAAGCACTCGCTATTGGACTATTTATCAGAGCAGCAATAACTTCTACAGGATAATTAGCTGTTGGCCAAATGCCATGAAAGTTTTGATAACATACAAGCCCTTTATCGTCGACAACACTGGCAATAACCCAGCGATCACTTTGAATTCGTCCAGCATTTGCTATGACCTTTGGCTTTTCCCAGGGATGTTTGTATGCCTCATAAAGCATCTTCTCACGATTCATATTAAAGTAGGCGAAATATGTAGGAACATATGGTTCAAAACCTTTAGTTGTAAGTCTTAACCCTTTAGCAAATCCTTCGCGTGGTACATCTGTAACAAGCTCTGCTTTATTTTTCCTAAAAGATTTATATTCAATTCCCCTATGGATCTCTGCTACAGACTCCAAACGAGGCAGCGATGCCAAAGCATCCCAAAGGTGATGTATTGGCGTGTACCAAAGGATGGGATTATTTCTATTAAGCTGATCTTCGATAAAGCCAGTTGATGCTTGTACTTGCCATGTGGTTTGACCTGTAAAGAGGAACTGCTTATAGTCTTTTCTGTCAACTAATGCAAATTTCCATGTAGGTTGTGCAGTGCGCTCCCTATGTGCAATAAGAAGCACTGTTTCGGCATCAGAGTAGTTGAAAGCGTTAGCAGGGAGGGCAACAAACGAAATATTATTATACAGATTCGAAATTCTTTTTCTTACCTCAACATACATTTGACCATCAACGAACGTGCGCGGCAACACAAACCCCAGCATTCTTGGTGCTTTTTCCAGCACACGACTCAATGCTTCCACAGCCTTATTTACTGAGCGAAGAGAGGGATAAGATAGCCGCTCATTTTTCGGAAAATATTCATAAGGTGGATTGCAAAGAACAATGTTTGCTTGTGTTAAATAATTATCCAACTTAGGTGAAGTAAAGACATTAGCCTTTTCGATACGCCATCCATTAGGATTCGGATAATCAGCTAATATTAAAGAGTAACCTGCAACCTCACATGCAAGTGCTTCATACTCCATGCCTGATAACATCCGTACAAAATAATCATGTCTTTTCTCTGTAGACGTGCCTGCTGGTAGCATAGTTCGTAGTTTTCTGAGGGCTGCAATTAAAAAAGGAGCGTGTCCAGCAAAGGGTTCAAAAAAACGGCATTCTTCAAGTGGAAGATCATCGATAGGCAGTTGCTGAATAATATATTCTGCAATCAGGTATGCAGTGGCATGTATACCTAGCTTTTCACGAGTATCAGGGTCAACGAGCGTATTCTCATATATATATGCTAATGCTTCTACCGATAGATTTTGGAAGGAGAACGCTGAGCGTATTCTATGCCAAGCTGCATTTTGTACGTGAATATCCTCTAATACAGCTTGAGGAGGGGTATTCTGGAAATAGAAGTTTTCCACCTCCCTAATTACCGCCTGTGCATTACTACTAAGCCATTTGCCCGGATGTTGCCTATCACCAAGAAGCTTTGCGGCAATTAATCGAAAAACAAGCCGAACTAAAGCATCATAATTCGGATCAGTGTCATGATACTCTTGATAAACTGACCTAGATATAGTAAGAACATCAAGGATAAGGTCATCCAGTTTTTTATATACAACCTCTTCGATCATTGGGATTAACCCAATATCAAAGAAATCTAACTGACTAGCTTGCCCTGTAAAGCGCATTGATTTTGCGCGTAATACTTTCTCTGGATTCCAATCATCTTTATTTGTTAAGATAGCATTGCGCAAATGGGCGGGGTCAATAGCTTCTATCAGTTCGGGTTTACTAGCTGCCAGAATTTTCCAACGCAGAATCTTTTCATCATCAGGGTGAAATGCTAGAATCTGGGGAGCACCAAGTGACCGATATGTCATGATACCTTCAGGACCATGTTGAGAAGGTACAGCAATTCCAATGCAGGCACTAAGGTAGGAGAATGGCTCTTGGGCAAAGCCTGCTACCTCAATCATACGAGGTTCGTTTTGACCAAGAATATCAGCGAATTTATACTCTTCGCGAAGTAAATCATCCTGGTAGCCGATGTCACGCAGTCCTTCTCGTGCTGTAGTGAGCAAAGCCGCTGTTGTGTACGCTTCAGCCATGACTTATACCTAACTAACAAATATTCTGCAAGACAAATGACAAGCCTACTATCTTCTTGATAGCAGTATATCATAGAACACTTGATCTGTGAATCTGTATACGCCCTATATTCCTAGTATTGAAAACCGTGTGAAGTCTCTTTGCTTGGCAAATATACCCTTTCTAGCAAGTCAGTTGTCTAGAACTCACTCCTCACGTCAGAAATCAAAGATTTTCTTCCCCATCTTATAGCATTTTTTCCTCGCATCGCCTTTTTTTTCTTGTGCGACGTAGGAAAATAGTCTCAAAGCTATCGTTTCCCGACCAGATCACCACTACAGAGTTGATTTTTGCGTTTTATAGGCTGTTTCGGGAATTCTCTAATTAAGCCGAAATTATACCGTATAGCCTATAGAAAAATAAGGCACCGCTATCGCGGTATTGATACCACCTCCCCCGCGTGGCTACCGTCTCCACCTTGACTTCATGTGGTAAAGCACTGCGTGCCGACACGACCGACGCTCCCCCCCACCTTCGGTCATTCGTTTCGCTCTGCGAGTTTACCACATGGTCAAGGTCGTACGGCTTCACGCCACTTCCCCGCCAAAACGTGCCTCACTCTCTCCCTCTTCTCTCTCTGTTTGTATACTCAGAAGATACCAAGCAAGCGGTGATTATTGATCTTGCTCTGCTTGGGAGCACCTTGAGAGATTGTTGCCGTTAGTTTTTTCCACAGAAGGAGAAGCAATGAATGACATGGACTCGCTCGATTGGAGCAGGAAGTACGAAGTTCTCACGATTAGCCGCTTAATGCTTCGTTCACTTGGATTTTCCACGAAGCACATTAGCTCGGGTGTATGAAATACTTGTAGGGGCCGATAATGTACTTTCAAAAATTAAACTGGATTATCGAAGAAGCCATTACAGCGCACAGGCCGGTTTCATAATCGGTATTAATTAAGGACAATTCGACCTGGTTCTGCTACCTTTCAACTCACTTTCCCACCTCTATGAAATTGAACAGCAGCTCGATACCTTCAAAAACACCTACGACCACCTTGCACCCAATGGCCGCTTCGTCGCTGACATCTTCCTCCCCGACATCGATTACCTGAGTGACGCTCTCAACCGTCCCTCGTACGTCTACCTCGAAGACGAAATCACCGCTCCGGATGACGAATTTACCATGCTGCTCTACACCACGCGCAAGTACGACCAGTTTGAACAGGTACAGCACATCACCTGAACCCACGAGAAATACTTCGAAACCGGCGAAAACGAACGCTACCTGACCAAGCTCGACATGCACGTCTTCTTCCCACGCGAGCTTCAACTCCTCTTCCTCGCCACCGGCTTCAGCATCGAAGCCATCTACGGCGGTTACGACTGGAAACCCTTCGGCAAAGGCACGCGACAAATCATCGTGGGACGCAAAAGAGATACCCTTTGACACTCTGCCCCAACCCAAAATTTGGTGCCATCAGTTATAATAAGTATAGGAGGAACATCCCTATGCCTCACCATTTCCTATATCTCAAAAATGCATATCACATCCTGATCACAAAACCATCACTCCCTCACCTTTACCTCTACTATATTCAAAAATTAGCGCGCAATTCGCTCGCTATTTCCCAAAATTACCGAGCAAGCGAGCAACATTAGCTCCTTATCCAGTAATGATATGCAGCGGATCGCTGAAAAACTCAACAACGATTACTTCATCGGTTTTGAGGAAGATGTGAAGTTTGTCGTCAGTTGTGAACTGGCTGAAAAGAGGAAATATGAGCAAGAACCCATGCAGCAAGAGAGTAACACCTGAAACAGAACTTGTTTTGACTGATTTCAGATTATGGCAGTACCCGTTTCAAGGCTCAGCGTTGATCTCTTTCACGAGTTCTACCAACCGCGCCAAGGTTGCCAGCCGCTCATCCAGCGCCTGCCCGTCAGGATTCACCTGCAACGTGTTCACTCCAGCGCGCCGATGGGCGCGGAGACGCTCACGCACCATATCTTCCGTGCCGATGAGGTTGGTTTTGAGCACCAGTTCATCCGGGATACGCGCCGCAGCCGCTTCGCGCTGCTTCTTGAACCACAGGTCTTGCACCTCACGCGCCATATCCGCATATCCGGCGCCTTGATACACATCGTTATAAAAATTATGTTGCCGTGATCCCATGGCCCCAAGTGTGAACGCGAGACCCGGCTTACGGGGAGCGATCAGGCTGTCAACATCGTCAGAGAACGCAACTACTCCGCCAGCGACCTGCAGATCAAGGTCGGCGAGGGTGCGATTGGCCTGTGCAGCCCCGGCAGCGATGGAATCGAAAAACAAAGAGGCATGTTCAGGCATGAAGGAAGTGCCGAGCCAGCCGCGGCTAGGAACAGAATACAGCTTCCTCAGTTGGACATATTAGCGAAGCGCAAACCACGCTGGAGCTATCTTTACAAAAGTGTAATTTTAGCCCTGTTTAATATTACCCAAAAACTGCCAATGGTAACAGTACCTGCATGACCCAACTGCCAGGAAAATGATCCTGGTGATGGACAACCTCAACAAGCATACTCCAGTCTCCCTGTATAACACCTTTCCTCCCGACAAGGCGAAAGGGTTAAGTCAGAAAGCCTAGGACATATGTTATGCTGGATGCGTCCAACCCCTGCACATTATAATTGTAAACCCCTCATTTTGATGCGTATTCGTCGCACTTTGCTCACTTTTTCCACAGATCTTACGTCCGCTGTGGCACCCGGCCCCGCAAGTGCTGGGGCAAATTCAGCACTGCCACGCCAGGGCGGAGCAGCAGCGCTGCCTTCAAGCGCAGCGCCACCTGATTATGCAGCAGGTATTCCCACCAGTGGGCGACGACAAATTCCGGCACGATCACCGTCAAGGTATCCTCTGGATGACGCAGATGCACCGCATCAATATAGGCGAGGATCGGACGGAGCAGGGTGCGGTACGGCGACTCAATGATGAGCAAATGGGTCTCTTCCTCTGCTGCGATCTGCTGTTGCCACTGCTGCCAGCTTGTCCGTACCTGCTCGACCTGCTCGTCGTCGACTATCACATGCATCGCGGTGACGTGACCGGAGATGGAGCGAGCATAGGCCAGACTCGCGAGAGCAGCACGATCCAGCCCTGCAAGAG
>WNGJ01020685.1_pt1 | contig 10354 bp, 12 predicted proteins | sample 5400611 | NCBI WGS metagenome assembly WNGJ01 (sample SAMN13153375, study PRJNA577476) | soil metagenome | isolation source: 40 cm soil or saprolite under Garry oak tree replicate 1 | place: USA:California | collected 2016-06-15
CAGCTCATCCGGCCGACCCAACACCACGCGCCGTACCCAGTCGAGGAAACTGGACATGGCGCTTCAGCCACCCAGCTCGATCGCGTACTGCCGGGCGCGGTGGACGATGGCCACGTTGATGCCGTTCACCACGGCGGCCACCATCTCAGCCGCGTCCGGGTTGCGTTGCTCGATCTCCTTCTGGCGCATCTTGAGGTAGTCGATGTCGTTGATGGCGAGGTCACCCACACGCCTGGTTGAGCGCATGGCCGCCGCCTCTACCGCCGTCACGACATCGACGTAGGCCACCGCCTGAGTCGCCTCGCGCGTCATGGACATGCCACCGACGCGTCGTACAAGGTCGTTGGTCACCCTGTCTCCTTCCTCTCAGCCACGCCGCCTATGGCGCGGATAGGAACAGGATCAGGTGAGAGCCTGACCAGCTAACATGACTGAAAACGAGTACTTAGGTCGTACTGATGCGCAAACCCCGTACGTATGATTCCGGCAGTCCGCTAGGTAGGTTGGTGGCCGACCTCCAAGGCCTACGTAAGGGAGCGGGCTTGACCCGCGCTAAGGTCGCGGACGCCGAGATTCTGCTAAATCTGTCCGTCGTGCGGCGCGAGGCCAGCAGGCTACGGCGGCAGCGCAACGCTGTGGCGTACGCCCTCGTGACGGTGGCCACGTCCAGCTTGAAGGACCCGGAGCAGCGAAAGCTGCTCGTCAACGCGTACGCGGTAGCAGGAACGCCGCCCGGCAAGAATCTGGCTGACCGGCGCAGCCGCATGGGCCTGAGCGAGTCACGCGTCCGCGAACGCGAAGACGAGGCCATCGAGGAACTGGCCCGCTGGCTCTCCGAGATGACCGACCCAGCCATCTTGTTTGGTGACTATCTCGCGCCTGAGTTCTACCTACCCGCGCCGGACTGGACTAGCAGTGCTCTCGTTGAGCCGGTCGGCCCAGACGAAATCCATCCGCTCGGTGAGGTCATCTGGGAGCAGCTAGAGAAGACGGTCGTGCTCAACGAACATGGCTTTGCTATCCACACTGAGACGCGCGGCCTCATCCGCGCACTCCTCGATGGCGTCACGGGCTACACCGTGTTCTACACCAACCGAGGTAACCCCGTACCTGACCAGCTCCGGATGATCCACGGCGGGACGACCGGCACCCACCGGGTTGACCCCGTGGTTGGCGACACGGCCGCGCTCAACATCAACTTCGGGGAACGGCTTGGACTTGGTAGAAGTCTGCCCCTACATTGGATGATCTACCTGCCCGATCCGCTCCCCGACGCGAAGCCCGAGACCGGATGGGCCGAAGTGGCCGACATCCAGACCAGGAACCTCACGCTGCGGGCTCAGTTCGACGAGCGCAAGCTACCTGTCCAGCCTCTCTACTACATGGCACGCCCGAGATTCCTGCTCCGACCACTAACCCCGCTCCGACCGCTGGAACTTCAGCCGGGAAACCTCATCTCGCATACATGGCCGCACACCGAGGAAGGCAAAGCATATACGCTGCGCTGGCAGTGGCCGGAACAGTTTAGACTTTAGCGTCGGCGCGGGCTGTAGATGATTAGCAATTTGGTTAGTAGTCAAGTCGTCTAGGGAGTCTAGGGAGTAGTGCGTTGTGGTCGCCAAAGGGTTCCTGGTAAAGCAGCCACATGGCTATAGTGGTTCCGGCTCGAGCGCGCAGGTAAACAGCCCACCGTCCCATGGCTTGGCTTCAGGCTTAGCTTTCGAGCGTGACATGGGTACAAGGTACTGCTCTCCCGGCTCTATCTGACGTGGTCGATAGCGCTTGATGTTAGATTCCCCGCCTGCACTTGCCCAGACCTGGGAGCTTCGTGCCAGTGGGCCGGTCGCAAGCGCAGGAGTCGCTTCAGCAATACGTGTTTCAACTCCGCCCTGGGCTGTGGTCGGTGGTCGGTCTTCGAACCGACCAGGGCCTTGTCGTGCGACGGTACATCGACATGGATCTCGAAAGCCTAAGGAGCGAGCCATGATCCGAAGTCGACAGGTACGTCGACGCCTTAGCCTGTGCGCCGCAAGCCTGGCACTATCTGGCATGGTTGTTGTCCTAACGGCAACGCCATCATTTGCCTTTAGTGGGACGGGCGCGGCGAGCTATGCCGATACATGGGCGCGAAGCCGGAACTCAAACTATCCATCGTTCTCGTCGGACTGTGCAAACTTCGTGTCCCAAGCCCTCCACCAGGGAGGTGGGTTTTCGTACATCGGGAGGAATGGCAGCACGACTGACGATACCCTATGGTGGGTCTCCTGGGATCCAAATACGGGATTTCATTGGAGCCACTCCTGGGCAGTCGCGCAAGATCAGTTTTACTTCCTAAATGCGACATACCCAGGCGGCTGGCAGGAGGGGACTGCCTCTGGTAGTGCGACTAACTACTGGACACCCGATGCCGTGGTAACCGGTGACGTTCTCTATTACGACTGGCAGAGCGATGGCCTGCTCGATCACGAGTCAATACAAGTGGGCTGGGGAACTGATCCTACCAGTGGCTGGAATGGCAATTACGTCGACCAACACACGACTGATCGTTACCACGCTTTTTGGTCCCTTAGGCCATACAACTCCCAATGGGCATCTACCACCATCCACTTCATGCATATTGACTCAAGGAACACGTGAGGGGCTTTCAATATGACGAAGCTCAAGGCGCGGACCCTGCTGGTGTCTGTCATTGCCGTAGCTGCCGCGCTCACAGTAGGAAAAGTCTCATTGTCAGTCCGACACCCCGCAAGCCATAACTACATAGTAATTGCTGCGACGGCTGCAGCACCGAACTCCTCCACCCCAATTGACACGGTGGTGGTTGAGGCTACGGTTGCTCACCAGCAGGTGTATGCATCCTCGGTTCAGGTTCTTCGGCAAGTGCCCAGGATACGGCAAGCGTCGTCTGCAACCCAGCTTCAGACTGTTCCAGGGACGTCCATGCTTGCCCAGCCTAGCGCTGAAGGTATGCGGCAGTTGCGAGAACTCAAGATTGCGCAGATCAACCGCCGGTTTGCGGGGGCAGCTGCCTCCAAGGAGAGCCTGGCGGTAGGAGCAGTCGAAGAAGCTAACAAGGACCCGAATTTCCGCAGTCTCGACGGCGGCGTGTCGAGTGTCGCCGTTAAGTCGTCAAGAGTAAGCGGGAGACACGCAGATGTTCGGGCGATTGCCGCCGTTTGGTCCTCGATGGCGCAAAAACAATCGGACGGCACATGGATAACCGCCACGCCTCGTAACATATTGCAAATGAGTATGAGCCTTGATTTGACTGCCAGCGGGGAATGGGTCGTGACGTCGTTTGCTTGGAGCTTCGCTCCGGGCTCCGAGCCGTAGCAAACGACCCATCCCGCCACGTTGCCGGAGGCCCGCGGCGCGATCTAGCGTTCGGGGCCTCCAACGGCGGCGATGCATGAAGGGCTAAGAAACCCGATGTAGGCTAACGATCCGTTCTACTAACGCCGCGTTCACGCCGCTTAAAGAGAGTCGCCTGAAGAAGAACGTATGTTAAACGACCGGCGATTACAGCAATTAGTGTGAGCGCGAAGGGGTACAGGTAGGAGGTGTATGAGTACTTATTGACCATAATCTCGAGGGCGATACTGTCAGGCGCTACACCGAGGTGGCGCATAATGATGTGGAAGCCTCCGAACCAAAGCCACTGATTCCCATAGGAGTCAACGGGAGCGCCTTGGAATGGAAAGGGCAAGATAAGAAACCATACTAGGGTAAAGAATGCATGTAGAAGAAGTTTATAGCGCCTAGGCATCTGTAAGCCCTCGTTACTTTCGTCATAATAACATGACGCGACAATTGATCGGACATGGTGTGTCGTGCGCTTTGATGGCCTTTTGCGTCATATGAGCACCGATTCTCACCCGATCCTGGAGTGCAGACGTCGAGCTAGTCCGCTGAGCACCTTGTCCGCCAGCCCGGAGGCCGGGTTATCCGTGACGAACCCGCCTGAGCGCCAACAGCAACCGAAGCCGGGCGTATGGCTGACGCGGAGCGCCCAGCTGGGTCAGCCACGCAGATAGCGGCAGGCTCAGGATGGCGCGCCCACGACGATCCAGCAGACCCTCCTCCGTCCAGCGGACCTCGTGTGCAATACCTAAGTGCCCTGGCCAGGGCCGACGTAGGTTCAGCTATCGACTAAATTAGCTAGAAGTCTCGGGCCCCGCTGCGGCGCGCCACTCCTCAGACCTCCCTGCTGAGGGACGTCGTGGAGCGAACTTGTGCCGCGGGGCAACGCTTCCAGGCCCGGTGCCGCTCACGCAGCTCTTCCTGTGCTCATGCGTTTGACCAGCCCCATCGACCAATGCGAGGAGCACTTGACCGCACATTGCAGCCCCCATTCCTTCGCGACGAGTGATGGCCAAGACTTCGATGCCTATCAAGAGCCTGCGTGGTCTGCTTATAGACCGACCACCGACCAAAGTTGTCCATCGGCAAGGTGATCATCTCTGCCTTGGAGACTGGGTTGCGCCATACTGGATGCTGTCGGGGCTAAGGGGGATCGCTCATGAATCCTGATGATCAGGCACCCAGCCGAGAGAAGATACTGCCCGAGCAGCGTGTCGGCATGGCCATGCGTCGGGCCCGGGAGGTATCTAGTGTCTCCCTGCGCCAGATGGCTAGCCGTCTTGGTTACAACTCCCACACCACCCTGTCCTCATACGAACGCGGCGCTGTCATGCCGACCGACGAGGTTGTCCAAGGCTATGAGAAGGTTCTCAGCCTGGAGCCGGGAGCCTTGGTGAGTTTGCTCGAGGAAGCGCGTGTTGAGCGACATGGTGACACATGGGCCAAGCGACGCATTCATGTGCCGACCGAGTTCGTACCATCGCAGCCACTAGAGAAGCCCGCGAAGCAGCCTGAGGTTCAGTCCTCTCGGCGTCGAAGGCGTCGTTTGACGATCGGCGTAGGGATTCTGGCCATCGTGGTGGTGGCTGCGCTCATCACAGTTCGTTTAACGCTCTATCATCATCACCCGCATAGCGGACCTTCTATTCCGGTCGCAGCCATCAGTGCTCTCGACCAAAAGGATCCGAAGATCACCGGTTGTGCAATCGGTGCGGTTACCGCTGATCAGGTTGATGTTTACAACCCGCCCGAGCACCTCGCCGGCGTTTTGGAGCTACGTGTCTCCAAGCGCTGTGGCACGAGTTGGGGACGATTTACCCCGACCGTCGGCCTGGGCGCAGATCCCAAAGTAACATTTGAAATAGATGTGTATCGCCCAGCGGACGGAGTCATTGCTAAGTTCTCTCTTCCAGATAGCGGCCTGCCAACCTACGGCAACATGTTGGTGAGCAGCTACGAGTGCACCTATGCACAGATAACCATCATTCGCCAGGGGCCGAATATGCCGTCGGTTAGGACGGTTTGCGCCAGGTCTTCCGTCGGATGATTTGCACCGCCGGTAGCCATTGAGACGTTCCTCGCGTATGAAATGATCTTTCGTACGCAACCTGGTGATCCTTCTTTCAACCTGATCCCGGAAAGATCTTGCGTCCCACACCTTGACGCATGTTCAGCGCTCGTTCATCCTCGGCCTGAGATCCGAGCAAAATCGGGCAAGATCGCGACGGAAGGATGACCGATGCGGCTAACGTTCCTCGGCAAGGAGACGCAGGGCGGCAACTCCCCGACGTTGTGGGAGACCGATGACGGCCACTACGTGATCCAAGGCTTCACGCTCGATGCTGAAGCCCTGGGACAGGTCGGAGCCGTGCCAGATGGTGAGGCTGTCATCCGCGTCCCGAAGAAGCTGATGCGCCATCTGAGGGAAGGCCATGGAGCCACTGAGCTATGAGGGGTTCAAGGCCCTCGTCCGTGCCAGCAGTCGTTCGTTCCACCTTGAGCTGAAGGACACTTACAACGTCGCGGCCGAGGATGAGCCGTTTGGCCGGTGGCAACGCGGCGAGCCGGATGACTACGCCTGGCACCAAGACTGGCTCGACTTCCTCCGAGAGGTCACTGCGGCCGGGGTCCAAGTTCAGCGCGTCAGGGTGGTCAGCGTTCCGCACACCGACTACACCCGCTGGGGCCTGGACGTGGCACGGCTCAATGCGCGGGCGGGCGAGGACATGCGCTACCTGCCGCGCCACCTGACCAAAGACATCGATCTGCCAGACGAGGACTACTGGCTGCTAGATGACGCGGCGCTCATCCTCAGCGTGTTCTCAGCGGATGGCCGCACGGGTGGCTTCGCACTGAGCACGAGTCCTCAACTGCGGCGGCGATGCCTGGCTGTCCGCGACAAGGTGTGGGCCCGGGCGGTTCCCTACGCCCAGTACATCGCCTAAGGCACAAGCGGCCTTGACCACCTCCGCCGACCAGGCCCGAGCGTCCTTGGGGATTCGTCTGCGCGACATCCGCAGGGACGCGGGCCTGTCGGGGACTCAGCTGGCGCGGTTTGCAGACTGGCTGCCATCCAAGGTCTCAAAGATCGAGCACGGCAAGCAAACACCTACCGAGGACGACCTGCGCGTCTGGTGTGAGCACTGCCGGGCAACCGGCCAGCTGCCCGACCTCATCGCAGCGGTGCGCAGCATCGAGACGCAGTTCGCCGAATGGCGTCGCATCATGCGCGGCGGCACCAGGCGTCGCCAGGAGGCCTCGGCAGCCGCCTACGAACGAGCCCGGCTGTTTCGGATCTACGAGCCGACCGTCATCCCCGGACTGCTGCAAACCCGTGACTACGCCGTCGCGGTCTTGGCCACCTTCATTGACTTCGTCCGGGTTCCTGACGATGCCGAGGATGGGGCGGCTGCCCGGCTGGAGCGGCAGAAGGTGCTGACACACGGCGACCGCCACTTCCACATGGTGATCGGCGAACAGGCGCTGCACACGAACGTCGGTGGCCCCGAGGTCATGGCCGGCCAGCTTGAGCACCTGCTGGCAGTGCTGAAGCTGCCCCGCCTGCGGCTCGGGATCATCCCGGCGGACGCCGCCTACCGGGTGCCGCTGAACAATGGCTTCTGGATTCTCGACGAGACCATGGTCCAGTTCGACACCTACAGTGCCGAGCTGTCGCTCGTCCGGCCCGACGAGATCGCGCTGTACGCAAGAGCGTTTGAACGCCTCCGTTTATCCAAAAAAGATCTTGAAGCAAAATTGAGCAATTCCCTTGGCCTGGCGCGTTCACATTCGTACTGTCGGGCCCATGCCATATGAGGGGGGTCCGCACCGTAGCGGGACGAGGACCAACCCGGGCCGCTCTCCTCAGCCGTGCGCGGGTGCCGGTTCTGCCTCCGCAGTTTCGAGAGACCAACGCGTCTGACGAGTGGCCGCTATGCACCTTCCTAGAGCTTGGTGCGCTGCCGAGTGCGGTTGGCTGCGCGAGGGCCCATGCCCGGCAGATGCTGTGGGAGTGGGGCTTCACGCCGTTCACTGAGCGAGTCGAACTGCTCGTATCCGAGCTGCTGACCAACGCCGTGAACGCCTCTCGAACTCTGGAGTGGATCACGCCCGTGCGCTTCTGGCTGCTGTCGGACGAGGCGAGCGTCCTGGTCCTCGTCTGGGACGGCAACCCCCAGCCGCCAGTTCGCATCGATACGAGCGAACTCGACGAGCACGGCCGCGGACTGCTACTGGTGGAAGCGCTGAGCGATCAGTGGGACTGGTACGTACCGCGGGAGATAGGCGGGAAGGTTGTTACGGCTCTCATTTCCAAAGAGCTAGTAGGCAATAGCAGTGGCTGCGAAGAGGCCACTAAAAGTCAAGATTATTTGCTGAAATAGCTTCTTGCATTGATTATACCTGATTTGTGACCAGTTTACGCTTGCCCACAAACCATATTGACCAGGCAAATCAGCACCCAGACTCACTTCTGTTAGGCAGATGATCTGACACGGGATTTCTTTATCCACTGGCAGTCGGTTTGGCCTTTCGAACCTACGTCGTGCAGTTAGCCGAGCCGAGCAAAGCATCAAGGGCCGTCAGTCTCAGGTTACGAGCGGGTTGAAGCGAACCTTCTGGACGTCAAGCGCGGCAAGCCCTTCCGCACCGTCACCTCGTAGCCAGTCCACGCGTCCAATCCAGATCGGCTCGAGGTCTTGCTCTATCTCATCCGTCAGTAGCTCACCGCCGTCCCTTTGCACCACTTCACGTGGCAGGTCACCGAGTGCCCGAAGCGCCCAGAGGCGACCCCGGCCGCCATCGTGGACCGCTGCGAGGAGCGGTCGGACGGCTTCGTGCCGCATGAGCAGTTGTGCCGCTGCCGCCGCGTGCAGGTCGTCCTGCCTTAGCCAATCGAGCAATCCTGGGATCAGGCTGTGAGGAAGAGACGGCATGCCCGCGATGGCATGCAGGGCGACAAACTCGTCGGTATCGGCGGCGTAAAGCAAGGCGAGATCTGGGCGGGGGTGGACGCCTTGGGCGAGGCCCCATACGGCTGCCGCCCGCAACTCTCGCGGCTTCTCGCCGTCTTGGGCCGCAATCTCCGCGAGGGCCTCTGCCGCGTCATCGGTTGGGATCTCGCTCAGGACGAATACCGCTTCAATGCGTTGTTCGTCGCTGCGCGCCGGTATGGTAGCCGTCTCGATTATCGGCCTGATCCACCTGGCGTCGAGCCGCGCCAGGCTGGCGTTGGCCTCGAGCCGCAGTCGCCAGTCGGTCTCGCCCTCGGCGATATGAGTCAGCTCGTCGACCAGATCAGATCGCTTCAGGATTCCAGCAACCTTGGTAGCGGCATAACGCTCAGCGGGATCGGAATCAGACAGGGCTGCCCGCAGGTCCCACGCGCCAGGACAGGTGAAGTCCCCGGGCGGCCCCACGACGCCGGCCACCGTCGTCTCGTTGGCCACGATCCGGTCACCGGGCGCGAGATACACGTACCGCGCCGGCCAGCCTCGCCATGGCCAGTAGCGGAAGCTTCGGCCATCGTCCCAGTGACAAACCAACCGTCCCTCGGTGTCGAGGCCCACAAAGACCCCCGACCGCGCGGGTACCCAGGACATCCAGGTCAGCGTCAGCTCGGATCCTTCAGAGATGGCCTTGCGGTTGCTTTCCTTCGCCCCATTTTCCGATGTGCGCAGATCCGACGTACGGAAGTAAACCGGCTGGCTGGTGTGGGGCGATGATCCGGCCAAGTCAAGGCGCACGAAGGCATAGAGGTCACGATCACGCATGCCGCCGCCATCCGAGGAACGTCCCTCAGCGTCGGAGTGCGACAGGACGATCGCAAGCTGGCTCTTACCGCGTGACTCGATGCGCAGCCCGCAGCGGCTACAGACCAGGTCCGGCAGTCGCAGGCGCTTGACCTTCGTCTGCCAGACCTTGTTCGCCATGGCGTAGCGTTCAAGCTCAATGACCTCATGCCCGTAACGCTTGAGGTCGGTTCTCACAGCGTCGGTGGCCACCGCGCCCATGGACACGAACCGCGCAAAGTCAGCGTCCTCTTTGAACCCCATCTCGCGCCGCCGACCTCAGACTCTCTCGAAGAGCTCGGAAGGCGAGACGCCCAGGGCCTCGGCGATGGCGTAGATGTTGTCCAGGCTGACGTTGCGTTCGCCGCGTTCGACGCTGGACAGGTAGGTCCGGTGGACGCCCGCCAGCTCAGCCAGGCGCTCCTGGGACAGGCCGCGGTCCTGTCGGAGGGCACGGATACGCTCGCCGAAGACACGCCGCCCCGTATCGGGTCCTGATCGCCGCTGATCCGCCATGATGGGACTGGACCGTAGGCGATCTGATGACTATAAGGCTACAGACTATGAGTAACATAGGCCGGGTGCGCGAGGAACTGGTGGTCGGTCGCGGCGACCCGGTTTACATGGCGCACGGATACCTGACCAAAGTGCCCGTGCCCGCGATCATGCCGTTTATCGAGGCCTACACACGCCCCGGCGATGTGGTGGTCGACCCCTTCGCGGGCTCTGGTATGACCGGGGTTGCCGCAGCGGCCCTCGGCCGCCAGGCTCGACTGTTTGACGTCAGCGTGCTCGGTCAGCATATCGGCCGAAACTACGTCAACCTCGTCGACCGCGACCTTCTAGTCAAGCAAGCGGACGAGGTTGTTCGGGCCGCCCGCGAGCGGCTAGCCGATGTCTACGGCGTCACCTGCCAGGCCTGCGGCCGCATGGCCCAGCTCGTCAAGACCATCTGGAGCTTCCAGGTCGCTTGTTCAGGCTGCGGCAGTCCGGTCAGTTATTACCGCGCCATGGAGGCCGCTGGGTGGTCTAAACGGGAGATGAAGTGCCCCGACTGCGGGACGGGCGTGGTCTCTAGGGACAGCCGCGCGGGTGAAGCCGCCGAAGTGGACAGCATCACTTGTGCCTGTTCCTCCAAGCAACGCGAGCAACCGGCTAGCCCGTCCGGCATGCCGGTCGCCCTTGCCGAGTTGCCGTATCCAAGG
>WNGJ01042775.1_pt1 | contig 10354 bp, 9 predicted proteins | sample 5400611 | NCBI WGS metagenome assembly WNGJ01 (sample SAMN13153375, study PRJNA577476) | soil metagenome | isolation source: 40 cm soil or saprolite under Garry oak tree replicate 1 | place: USA:California | collected 2016-06-15
ATGCACACTGGTGGCAACGTGATAGCCCTGAATGGGCAGGGTCAGATAGCGGCGTGCCACGCGTCCCCACATATAGATGGGCAAATGGTCGCTCACCTCGTTACAGAGCGCATATGTCTTGGTCGGATCGATATCGGGCAAGCGAGTAAACGCAAAATCCTCATACATGCCAGCCATGTAAGCCAGAGCCGTTCCTTCGGGCAAAAATTGTAGCAGAGCATTCAGCGTTGTTGTCTTACCTATCCCTGGTTGTGGATCGGTTGGGCCGGCCACGGTCAGCGAGGCACCATGCTCCATCAGCAGCCAAATGAGACCTACCGTCTCCGCATCTACACTGCCCATGGCGATAATTTGTGCCATCGACAGCGGTCGCCGAGAATCATAATGCCAGTATAAGCGTTCATAAGGGTCACGCGGCTCAAACATGCTAGCTTTCCCTTCCCTCTATCTACTATCGGCGTCAGTTATGTTTTCTGCTCACCTACCGCCTTCTCAGAGGCAGGTGCTTCTTCTTTTTGTGGCTCTATGGGTGGCTTCAGCCAACCGGGGTGAGGGCTCCAGCCGACAGCAATCACTCGCGCCGTATGGATGTTCTCTGTGTCAATTTCAACTACGCTGACTGAGGCATTATCGATAAACATCGTACCAGCCCTTTTCGCTTCCAAGCCAGTATAATGCGCTATAATCAGCTTGACTACATCTGCATGCGTCACAAACGCCGGATATGCACCAATTCCCTCCCTGGTGCGCCAACATTCGACCGCTGCCATCGCCCTTTGCTGTACCTGGAGAAACGTTTCGACTCCTTCCGGTGCTACCAGAGGGTCATGTACATATGCTTTCCACTCAGGATCATTTTTAGAAAGCTCGTCATACTTTTTTCCTGTCCAACGGCCAACATTCGTATCCATCAGGTCAGGATCAAACTCCAGCCTCAGGTTGCGTCCCTGAGCAATAATTTCCGCCGTATCCCTCGCACGTTCTAGGGGACTGCTAATGATGGCACTGATCGGTATCGCTGACAGTGCATCGGCCAAGCATGCTGCCTGTTGTCGCCCCGAATCGTTTAACTCCACCCCTTCTCTCTGCCCTGGTAGAAGATGTTCAACATTCCACGTTGTTTGTCCATGCCGAATAAAAAGCAGGGTTTGTTTCATACCTGTCTGTGTACTTTCCACTATATGTAATCGTTGTAGCCAGAGTCGAATGTGCCGCCACCAAAAACGACAGCTCACGCTCAGGTAAATCCTCAATACAAGGAGCCAGCTATATCCTACACTAGCTACTCTCTTCACGTACTCTTTCATGAGTATAAGTAACTATAGGGATCTCTCTATAAAAAAATCCGTACCGACCAATGTGCTTTAATTGTATCAGGGAAGCTGTCAGAGGTGCAAATGGTATCATCCATACTTCTCGCTGGATGAAGTGGAGGGAAAGCATGTAGAGACACGAGGCAAAATCAAGTAGTGGGGAAAACTTCAAATCATTAAATAATACAACACGGCAACTACAACTAGACCCATCAGCAACAACATTCCACAGCCCATGAGCGTTTCACCAAGGCCCGGCTTGTTCCCTTCTTCCTCACCTTTTGCAAAATATCCTGGTATGGAGTATGGTGGCGTCACCGGTATACCAGGGGAAGAGTATCTGATCTCTTCTTGCCCTTTCTGCTGTGGCATTGGCGTGCGTGGGAGTACCATAAACTGCCTTGGGGTAGCTGCTCTCCGCCCTGGTTGATTCTGTGCTACCTCTTGCGGAGAAACCTGCGGCATACGCGCTCTGGGCGGCATAATAGGGTCTGGCTGTGGTTTTTGCATAGCATAGTCCTCCTCATCCACATGACACGTCAATGTATACATTCATTATACTCGACACACCAATATAAATTATCTCGATGTGACTAATGGGTGAGAGAAAAGCAAGGCTTTAACACGCACACGCCACATCCAACTCAGCGTCCCTCACTTCTTCTATTTGTACATCTTCTACTCCCTCTCCCTCCTCATCCTGTCTCTCCAATGCCGCCGCAATAATCCGCTCCACATCGGCCAGACTATTAATGCGCACTAACTCATTGCGCACTCGCTTGGCACCAGGAAAATGTCCCAGATACCATCCCATATGCTTGCGCAACTCCACAAAATGATCCTCACCCTTCAACTTTGCATGGACACGCGCATGTTCAAGGGCCATCAATAGACGATCTTCCCGCCCTGGTCCCATATCCGGCAAATCCTCATGTGTAAGATTGATACCAGCATTCAGCAACTGTTTCAACTTCTCGCGGTCACGGAAAAGCCAGGGATTACCAAAGGAGGCACGTCCGATCAAAACTCCATGCACGCCCGTAGTACGAATACGCTGTGCAGCCTCATACAGTGTCTTTATATCGCCATTGCCGAAAATTAACGTATCCGTCTTACACACAATCTCAGCTGCTGCTGCAATCGCGTCCCAGTTTGCCTCACCTTTATAATGCTGGGCCAGTGTGCGCCCATGCAGGGAGATCACATGTGGCTCAAGCTCCAACAACTCTTGTACCCAATCGGTGACCACAATTGAATCATAACCCAGACGTGTTTTCACTGACACTGGTAACAGTAGCCGCTCAGTCTGTGGTGTATCACCCCATATACGTACCCGTTCCTCGTTCATCTGGCGGATGCGCCGGATCCGCTCCGGTTCCATCTCCAGGTCTTCCAACGTCTGACCGTTGTACCAATCGCGTACACCCGCCTGCGCCGCTCGAATAATCGCTTTCGCCGTCTCCGGCATGCGAATCAGTGCGGCTCCTCCCCCTTTATTGGCAATAGTCTTTGCAGGACAGCCCATGTTAAGATCGAGGCCGTTAAAGCCCAGTTCGCATCCATATAGCCCGTGCATCGTCCGGCACGGCGCGTCCGTCACGCCATCCATAGGCGCAAGTCCGATTATTGGTTGTGATAATGTGTCCCAGAAAGATGGATATCTCATAGTTCCCATATCATACACTCTTTTAGCAGAAGCGGTCAATAAGTTTATAAATACAGGTGTTGATTGATCTCTAGAGATCAATCAACGCCTGTGGCATTGCCTGGACATACGTCTGAATATCACGCCGTCTGCATCTGTGCAGCCTCCGCCAGACCCAGTTCCTTAATTGCCTGTTCGCGCAAAACAAACTTTTGCACCTTGCCACTAGCTGTCATAGGATATGCTCCCACAAACTTGAAGTAGCGCGGAATCTTCTGATAACTGAGCTTGCCTTTGCAGTACTCACGCAACTCTTCCTCAGTAATCTCTGTACCCGCTTTAGGAATAACCACGGCTAGTACTTCCTCACCAAAGAAGGTGTCTGGCACTCCCAGCACCTGCACATCAGCAATCTTAGGATAGCGAATGAGAAACTCTTCGATCTCGCGTGGGAAGATATTTTCACCACCACGAATCAGCATATCTTTGAGTCGCCCCACAATGTTGACATACCCATGCTCATCCATCGTGGCCAGATCACCCGTGTGTAACCAGCCCTCACTATCAATCGCCTCGGCAGTTTTCTCGGGCATATTGTAGTAGCCTTGCATGACCAGGAAACCCCGACAGCAGATCTCCCCGCGCTTACCACAAGGAACGATCTCTCCTGTTGCTGGGGAGATAATCTTTACTTCAACATGTGGCAATGGAATACCCACCGTTGCCGATTTCCGCTCAAACGTATCATCTGGTAACGTCAAAGTCATGCCGCCGGTATTTTCCGTCTGTCCAAAGATGATTGCTACATCTGCACCTGTGCGCTCTTTGATCTGCTCCATCACCGATATGGGTACAGGTGCGCCACCGGAGGAGACAAACTTGAGCGACGAGAGTTGGTAGTTATTGAAGTCAGGATGTTGCAGCATGGCAATCAGCATAGTTGGAACAGCGAAGAGCAGATTACAACGTTCCGTGCTGATAATTTGCAACATTTTCAATGGATCAAAAGCAATCAAAGGATGGAGTGTCAGGCTAGCTGCAACTGTACCGGCTGCCACCCCTGCGCCTGCGATGTGAAAGAATGGTAGAGGTATACAATAGCGATCACCTGGCCTTATTTGATCTCCTGCACGCGCAATGCCAAACAACAGATCATTAATAATGCCGCGATGTGTCAGTAGAGTACCCTTTGGGAAACCGGTCGTTCCCGATGTGAACATCATAATGAAGGCATCGGTCGGCTTCACCGATGCTTGCCGCTCACGCAACTGGGCGTCAGTGATCTGTGAACCAGCCTCGACCATCTCGCGGAAAAGCGTTGGTCGCCAGCTACTTTGCTCAAGCAGACCAGCAGGAGGCATACCCATCAAACTAACATAGCGCAACATGGGTAAGCGATCACTGGTTACTTTGCCGTTCTTTGTACCAGGTTTAGTCAAAGCACATATGGTTTCCAGGCAATCATGATCGCGTATACGAGCCATAAAGAAGAGCGCACGCACATCGCCCTGCTTGAGAATATATTCAACTTCAGCCGCACGTAGTACTGGATTGACCGTCACCAGCACCAGACCAGCCTTGCCAGCTGCCATTTCAAGCAATACCCACTCAGGCAGGTTAGCCGCCCAGACTGCAATGTGATCCCCTTTGTTCAGTCCCAGAGCCATTAGTGCCTTTGCCACAGCATTCACACGTTCCCGGTAATCCTGGTAGCTCCAACGAATATTGAATGCCTCACCAAATTCAGGATAACACGAATAGACAACCGCTTCCTGCGTTGGAATTTCTGTAGCACGACGATCTAAGAGATCGCCCATCGTCGTTTCGAGAAGCGACAGCCCCTCGCTCTCAGCTTGCCAGTAGGACAAGCCATCGCCAGTCATACCCATAAAATGCCTCCTGTCTGCTGGGAACCCTTATTCCTGGTATGGATGACCTTTGTCTCATCCATGCCAAGTATACTTCTCTCCTGAGCCATTGACAAGCTCAGTTTACGGTAAGATACGGAACATACTTCTGTACAGATTACAATCATCGGCACGCCTTAGAATAATTGTGGCACAATATAAACAAAGAAGATTATCTACTACAGCAGCATAGTGATGAGGAGAAACAACCATGCCACAAGAAACATTCAAAGCCCTCTTCCTTGAGCAAGATGGAGAAAGTGTGCGACCCACATTTCGCGACCTGACCGTAGATGACCTGCCGCAGGGGGATGTACTGGTCTCCATTGCCTACTCCACCCTCAACTACAAAGATGCTCTTGCCATCACCAATAAAGGCAAAATCATTCGTAACTTCCCCTTTATCCCTGGCATCGACTTCTCAGGCACTGTCGAGCAATCGCAGTCCCCTGATTTCAAGCCCGGCGATCAAGTCATTCTCACGGGCTGGGGCGTGGGTGAACGTCACTGGGGCGGTCATGCTCAGAAAGCTCGGGTCAAAGCTGACTGGCTTGTACCTCTGCCGGATGGTCTCAGCCTGCAGGATGCTATGGGCATTGGCACCGCCGGTTTCACCGCCATGCTCTCGATCATGGCTCTTGAAGAACATGGCCTCCATCCTGATGAGCGTGAAGTGCTCGTCACTGGTGCATCCGGTGGCCTCGGCAGTATCGCTGTTGGCGTTCTCTCCAACCTCGGTTATCATGTTACTGCCGCTTCGAGTCGCACCGAGACGCACGCATATTTACAAGAACTCGGTGCCTCATCCATTATCGACAGCCATATCCTCTCGCAACCCTCCAAGCGGCCACTCGAATCTGCCCGCTGGGGAGCCGCCATTGATACCGTTGGTGGTGAAACTCTAGCAGGTGTCCTGCGCACTATGGCCTATGGTGCCAGTGTCGCTTCCTGTGGCAATGCTGGCGGCATCACTTTATCTACCACTGTTCTCCCCTTCATTCTCCGCGCCGTCAATTTACTTGGTATCGACTCAGTTTCCTGTCCCCAGCCGCGTCGTCGCCAAGCGTGGTCTCGTCTCCAACGTGACCTTCCTATAGCCAAGCTAAGACAGATGATCCAGGTTGCTCCATTACAGGAACTACCCACTCTCAGCGATGCAATGATCAAAGGGCAACACCGTGGCCGTACCGTCATAGACGTCAACCAATAAAATATGCTATCCTGTATGAAGGACGCGCTTCCCTCTTCATTTGTTGTTAAAATTTCATTGTCATCGAGGGAGAAATCACTATGGCTATTAGCTTTCAGGATGTGGAAAAGCTTCAGGGACTCTACCCTGACTACCAGATTGAATTACGAGAAGGAAAAATTATTATAATGAGTCCGTCAGACAGTGTGTCCGGCGAAATTGGAGCTCGCTTCATTATGCTGCTAAGCACATGGGTGCATAGCCATAACTTAGGCCGCGTCTTAGATGCGAGTACAGGTTTTCGCATGCCCAATGGCGATTTGCTTTCTCCTGATGTTTCGTTTATTTCACGCGAACGGCTCAAGCAAAGTCCGCGCACTTATTTGGCTGTAGTGCCTGAACTGATCGTCGAGATAAAATCGAGTAGAGACCGTATGCGGGAGCTTGAAGAGAAAGTAGCCCTATTTTTAAGCCAGGGTGTTCAGGTTGGCGTTCTGATTGATCCTGATACACATACCGTCTCTGTTTACCGCTCTGGTGGGCTGAGCAAAGATGTCTTGGGCGAAACTTCTCTTCCTCTGAAAGGAATACTGCACGACGGTGATACCCTCACTGTTCCTGAACTTTTTCCTGGTTGGGTAATTCCTGTTACGAGTCTCTGGCCTCCTGTGTACGAGTAGTGAAGAAAAGACGGAGAACCGTATTTATGGCAAAAACAACCAGTGAACGTCAGGTCCAGATGCCATCCCCAACTGACCTGTATAATATTGATCATCTCCTCAATGAAGAAGAGCGCATGGTACGCGATAGCGTGCGTAAATTTGTACAAGACCGCGTCCTGCCCATTATTGGCGAACACTTCGAGGCTGGTACCTTTCCCTATCACTTAATCCCTGCCATTGCTGATATGGGCCTGCTCGGTATGCACATTGAAGGATATGGCTGCGCCGGTCTCAGTTCTGTTTGCTATGGTCTGGCTTGCCAGGAATTGGAAGCGGGTGATAGTGGCCTGCGCTCGTTTGTTTCTGTGCAGGGCTCACTTGTCATGTTCCCTATTTCGGCCTTTGGCTCTGAGGAGCAGAAACAGCATTGGCTCCCCAGAATGGCGAAAGGTGAAGTTATTGGTTGCTTTGGCCTGACTGAGCCTGACTCTGGTAGCGACCCCAGTAGTATGCGTACCAGTGCACGTCGCGATGGTGACTCCTACATCCTCAATGGCACTAAGATGTGGATTACCAATGGCGGTATGGCACATTTGGCCGTCGTCTGGGCCAAAACAGAAGATGGTATCCGTGGCTTCCTCGTCGAGCGCGGCACCTCTGGTTTCACAACCAGTGACATTCACCACAAACTTTCCTTGCGTGCCTCTGTCACCTCAGAACTACACTTCGAGGATTGTCGCATCCCCGCCGCAAATATGCTACCCAATGTGCGTGGTCTACGTGGCCCTCTTTCCTGCTTGGCATCGCATGGGGCGCGACCGGGGCTGCACGCGCTTGCTATGAAACTGCTCTCGACTACGCCAAAACTCGCATCCAGTTTAATCGACCCATTGCCAGTTTCCAGCTGGTACAACAAAAGCTTGCCATTATAGCAACCGAGCTTGTCAAAGCCCAACTCCTCGCCCTCCAACTTGGGCGCCTCAAGGATGAAGGCTTGCTGCACCCCGTGCAAATCTCTATTGCCAAGCGCAACAATGTACGCGAAGCTCTCAAGACGGCTCGTGAAGCCCGTTCCATTCTCGGCGCAAACGGTATCACCCTCGAATATCCCATCAGCCGCCACGCCAACAATCTGGAGTCTGTCTACACTTACGAGGGCACTGACGATATTCATACGCTTATCATCGGTCAAGCTATTACTGGTGAGAATGCCTTTGCATAGAGGAATGCTATTCAGATCAACTCTTATATTGGCTGGTCGACTTGTGTTGGGGATCGTCGGCCTCTATTTGCTGACTCAAGTAATCGGACGTGTCCTCCGTCGCATCCGTCCGGGGCTCACCCCGCTCCAGGCGGTGCCACAACTCACCATGCCCTTGCGCTGGCAATTCTTCGGTCCCCCAGAGCGGATCTTGGATCGCGCTGGCATCACTCCTGGCATGCAGGTGCTCGAGGTCGGACCAGGGCCAGGCTCCATAACCGTTCCCTTAGCTCAGCGTGTCTCTGCACGAGCAGGAGGCAGCGTCACCTGTATTGAGATACAGCCGGAAATGATTGCCCTCCTGAGCCAACGGCTCCAAATTGCTAAGGTGCTAGGCGTAGAGGTACTCCAGGGCGACGGACGGCAGTTACCTTTCCCGGAGAACCGCTTCGATGTAGTCTTGCTCGTCGACGTCGTCGGTGAAACACCGAACTCGCTGGCTCTCTTCCGTGAGTGCGCACGTGTTCTCAAGCCAGACGGTGTTCTAGCGGTGACCGAGTAATTGATAGACCCAGACTTCCGCCTCCCAGGGACCCTGCGGAAACTGGCGATCAAAGCCAATCTTCTGGAGGTAGGTTTTCTTGGATGGCCATGGTGGACATATACCGCCCGTTTCCGTAAACCAACACATTCACAATTTTCTACCGGCGATCTGGAGTAGAGCAAGAGAACCCTAAGGTCTACATTTGCGCTTTATTGGTTCTACCACGGCTTCTACAGTGGCTGCGGTCGAACTCGCTCAAATGTAACGAAATGACAGCAATCAGGACTATTTTATAGCACAACGAACAAAGAAATGCAGGCAAGAACAGGGAAAAGAGGAAGATTGTTATGAACACAACACATTACGATGCAATCGTTATTGGAGCTGGTCAGGCTGGTGGCCCACTTTCTACAGCTCTAGCTCAGGCAGGGAAGAAAACCGCCATTATCGAACGCATTCATGTTGGTGGTACTTGCATTAACGAGGGCTGTACACCCACTAAAACTATGGTTGCCAGTGCTCGTGTTGCGTACCTCACGCGCCGTGGCGCCGACTATGGCGTCCACACTGGTCCCATAAGCATAGATATGACCGTAGTACGGAAACGGAAACGTGACATGGTAGATAGCTTTCGCAATGGGAGTCAGCGACGCATTGAAGGCACCGAAGGCGTCGATCTTTTGATGGGTGAGGCTCATTTTACTGGCCCAAAGACCTTGGAAGTTCGTCTTGCTGATGGCGAAACACGGCAACTCACTGCCGAGACCATCTTTATTAATGCGGGTGCCCGTCCATCAAAGCCAACTCTACGTGGGCTCGATACTGTGCCTATCCTGGACTCAACCTCTATTATGGAACTGGACATCGTGCCGCAGCATCTCCTGGTGCTGGGTGGTGGCTATGTCGGGTTGGAATTTGGTCAGATGTTTCGTCGCTTTGGCAGCCAGGTCACGATTATTCAACGTGGCCCGCGGCTCCTGGCTCGCGAGGACGACGATGTCGCTGACCAAGTAGCCGACATTCTGCGCGAGGATGGCCTCGAAATCTTACTCGAAACTACGCCCTTGCATGTAGAGCAAGTTGGCGATGGTAAGATACAGCTAACCGTTAAGACGCCAACAGGAGAGCGCACCCTTACAGGTTCCCATTTACTGATAGCTGCTGGTCGTACTCCTAATACCGATTGGCTCAATCTCCCTGTAACCGGCGTCATCACCGACAAGCATAGCTTCATCCAGGTCGATGACAGACTTGAAACCAATATTCCAGGTATCTACGCTCTGGGCGATATCAAAGGCGGGCCAGCCTTTACTCATATCTCCTACGACGATTTCCGCATTATCCGTACCAACCTTCTAGAAAATGGCAATGCTACTATTGCTGAACGTCTCGTTCCCTACACGGTGTTCATTGACCCTCAACTTGGCCGTGTAGGCTTGAGTGAGGCTGAGGCACGTGCAAAGGGCTACCACATCAAAGTAGCCAAAATGCCTATGAACTATGTGGCAAGAGCCTTAGAAGTAGATGAATCACGAGGTTTCATGAAGGTTATTGTAGATGCCAGTACGTCTCAAATTCTTGGCTGTGCCGTCCTGGGTATTGAAGGTGGCGAGATTATGGCTATGCTACAGATTGCCATGATGGGCAAACTTCCCTATACCGTACTCCAAAACGCCGTCTTTGCCCATCCTACCTTGGCGGAAGCCCTTAATAACCTCTTTGGCTTCCTTGAATAATGAGATAGGCAGCATTCCGAAATGCTGCCTATCTCATAGGGGTCTCAAAATAGCTCGTGATGGTGCGCCATCGCAATCTACGATTTTGAGGGGCAGACAGATCAGTTCGTAGTTTCCCGCCTGCACCTGCGAAAGATTGAGACCCTCAATATTTGCT
>WNGJ01009510.1_pt1 | contig 10353 bp, 9 predicted proteins | sample 5400611 | NCBI WGS metagenome assembly WNGJ01 (sample SAMN13153375, study PRJNA577476) | soil metagenome | isolation source: 40 cm soil or saprolite under Garry oak tree replicate 1 | place: USA:California | collected 2016-06-15
GAGCCGGTGCAACTTCAGCTGTCGAAAGGTTTTGCGTGTCATCGCACCGAAGCGCCCGTCATTGGGCAGGGCCCATGGGCGTCTCACGGATTGCCCGATGATGGATTAGTGCCGCTGATTTGCCCGACATGTCAAATATTTTCGCGTCATCGCTCAACGCATGTCAGCGACTACCTGCTACTTTGCATGGGGTTGTTTTCCATATTTCAGTTGGGATGTTCACTGTGAGACGCCCGCGGCGCCTGTCATCGGGCCGCGCTACGCGCGGACCCGTTGGCGGGCTCCTCAGGACAAGGTCCACGGATAGGATTGGTTTCATGGAAGCGATCGTCTAGGTGCTCTGGCCCAGCAGGCATTCGAAAACGTCCGCGCCGAGGTCGGCTCGCCGCGGCGGATCGGCGCCGACCCGCCCACAGGTGATGGCCGCACAGATCGATGCAAAGGACAGCGCACGGCTGAGCTCGGCGGCCGTCGCCTGTCGCAGCGGCCCCGTTTCGATCCGCCCCAACGTGTGCAGCGCGAACAACAGAGCGGCCTGAAAGCTGTCGCCGGCTCCGATGGTGTCTACGACCGTGACCGCAGGCGCTTCGACTTCCAAGGCCCCCGCTTCGCGATGCCAGGCCTGAACACCCCGTATTCCGCGCGTAACAACCACAAGGCTTGCGCCCGCTGATATCATCGACTTCGCTCGCCCGGCGTGATCGTCATCGCCATACAGGTAGTCGAAGTCGACGTCCGACATGCGGATGATATCCGCAGCATCGGCAAACGCGGCCATGCGCACGACGTATTCAGCCTTGTCTTTAATCAGATTAGGTCTGCAATTCGGATCGAAGGAAATAGTGGCCAATCCCCGTGCCTCCTTGACCAGGGCATATGTTTGCGCCGCACCAGCCTCGTCGACCAGCGTCGTCGAGCCAACATGGATTGCGTCGATTTCATCAAACGGAATGGAGCCGCTGCGATAGATCCAGTTTCGGGATGCGCTTCCCTCGTTATAGAAAGCGTATTGGGGTTCGCCCGCGACGGACCGCACAAAGGCGAGCGTACTTTGATGCTCACTGCGCGTCGCATGTCGAAGCTCGACCGCGGAGGCCAGCGCGTGGTCGGCAATCATGCGTCCAAACAAATCGGTCGAAATGCCGCCGACAAATCCCGCCGGTACGCCAAGGCGCGCCATTCCGATGGCGATGTTGAGACATGATCCGCCAACCACCGGCACGATCGCGTCACGCCCGTCCGCAGATTTAACCGGCAGGAAGTCGATCAAGGCGTCTCCGCAGCTCAGCAGCATCGCGTCGACCTTTGCGAGTTAGCCCCGGCAATCAAATTGCGACCCCACGCATCGCATTGCGTCCCTCCCGCTCCAGCTTGCGCATCAGTTCGTGGACGCGGCGCTTCGACCGGTGGAAGTCGCCGATTCCAGGCGAGGTCGGCTCGCTCAAACGGCCGATCGCCGACATTGACGCCATGGCATCGCGAACCGATTGAAAGGCGCCGCCGGCTACCGCGCCCAGCATGGCCGCGCCGAGGAGCACCGGCTCCTGCGTCTGCGGCAGCGCAACGGCGAGGCCCGTCGTGTCCGCCATGATTTGTCGAACCAGCGGGCTTCGCCCCGCGCCGCCGCTCATCACCATCATACTGCTATCGACGCCATGCGATCTGAACGCATCAACAACGTCGGCAAGGCCATAGGCCAGTCCGCACAGTCCCGCCACGAACAGACGCTCCATCGCGCCGATATCCGAATCCAGATCAAGTCCCGCGATCACCGCACGGGAGTCCGGGTCGGCATAGGGCGATCGATTGCCGAGAAATTCCGGCAACACATGAATGTCGCGGGCGAGCAGTGCCGCCGTTCCGACGCCTCCCACCCGGGATACGATGCGTTTTTCCAGAAATTCCAAGATCTCAAGACCGGCGTCGTGCGCGGATGCCTTGGCTTCGGCGTAGGCCGGATGAGACCGGATCAGATGATCGATGGCAGCACCGGCGGCCGATTGTCCGCCCTCGTTCAACCAGAAGCCCGGCACCATCCCCGAATGGTATGGCCCCCACACACCCGGAACAAAGCAGGATTCGACTGTTGTCGCCATGATGCAGGCCGATGTCCCCATGATATAGGCCAGGCGGCTGCAGACATCGACATCCCCGCTGCTTGCAAGGCGACCACCGATCGTGCCGACGCCGCCGGCGTGGGCATCAATCAGCGAGGCGCCGACCGGTGTTCCCTCGCGGAGCCCCAGTTCGAGCGACGCCGGCCCGGTCAAGCCGCGGCCGAGCGGCGTACCGGGGACAACGATCTCGGTGCCGATCTTCGCGTACCCTCCGGAGACGAAATCACCAAGGCCGATCCGTTCAAAATAGCTGTCGCTCCAGCGCTTCTCGTGAGCGAGGAAATTCCACTTGCAGGTAACCGTGCACACCGAACGCGCGATCGATCCGGTGGCGCGGAACGACAAATAATCAGCGAGATCGAAAAAATGACCGGCCACGCCATAGCTGGAAGGCAGATGCCGCTTCAGCCAGAGGATTTTCGGAATCTCCATCTCGGGCGAGATCGACCCCCCGACATAGCGCAGCACGTCATCTTGCGTGTCATTGACCAACCGCGCCTCGGCCGTGGCACGGTGGTCCATCCAGACGATGACATTGCGGCGGTTATCGCCGGACATGCTGACCGTCAGCGGCTCCGCTGCCCGGTCGAGCACGACAAGCGAACAGGTAGCATCGAAACCGATGCCCTTTACGGCATCCGGCGGAAGCGAAGCTTCAGCCATCGCGGCGCGGACCGAGGCGACACACGCCGCCCAGATGTCGGACGACGACTGCTCGACGATATCGCCGGCGTCATGCCAGACGGCGATTGGATGCCGGGCGGTCGACAGCAGGGTTCCCGCTTCGTCGAACACCCCCGCCCGCGCGCTGGATGTTCCGACATCAACGCCGATGAAGGCTTGCCGCATTCGCACTCCGCTCAAATCCGGCGCAAGTCTACCAGCGAGTCTACCAGCAAGTGTAGCCGCCATCGACGAGAATGATGCTTCCGGTCATCAGACTTGCAGCGTCTGAGGCCAGGAATAACACCACTGAGGCGACCTCGTCGACCTGTCCGAGCCGGGCCATGGGGGTGCCGCCGATCCAGGCGTCGAACATCCGCGGATTGTTCTTGACGAAGGCGTTCAGCGGCGTTTCCACATAGGTCGGCGCCACCGCATTGACGCGCACGCCGCGAGCGGCCCACTCCGCCGCAAGCGACTTCGTCAGGTGATGCACGGCCGCCTTCGAGGCATTGTAATAGCATTGCTCCTGCGGTTTGTTGACAATGAAGCCCGACATCGAGCCGATGTTCACGATGGCCCCTGACTTGGCGGCAAGCATGTGCTTGCCGAACGCCCGGCAACACCAGAACGTGCCGTTGAGGTTGACGTCGATGACATTCAGCCAGTGCTCGTCCGTCACGGTCTCGGCAGGCGTTTCGCTCCGGGCAATGCCGGCATTGTTGACGAGTATGTCGATTTTTCCGCATCGGGCCACCAATTTGTCAGCCACCTCGGAGATGCCGGTGGAATCCGTGACATCCATGATGACAATCTCGGCGTCGTAGCCCTTTGCCTTGAGGCTGGCTTGCCCTTTCCCGGCGGCGTCGGGATCGCGATCCGCGATCACAACCTTGGCCCCCGCCTCCGCCAGCGCCTCCGCGCAAGCGAGCCCGATCCCCTGGCCGGCACCCGTTACGACGGCGGTCTTGCCGCCCAACTTGAATTTTTCCAGGTACATTCTTCTTCCTGTTTCTGCTTCCTGCCCGGATTGCGCTGGTGTCCGGCGCACGGCATCGGCTACTGATGTTATTGCCGCACCGCGCCCGGCATCAGCGCCCAATACCACAGCCGTTCCCTTCCATCACGCCCGGATGGAAGTCCCATCGTCGGCGAAGCGATGCAACCGCGACGGGTCCGGCGAGAGCCACACGGGATCGCCGGCCGCCAAATCGAGTTCGCCAATATAGCGTACGGTGAGCGTTCCGATTGCACCGGCGTCGACATAAAGAAACGTGTCGCTTCCGAGGTGCTCGGCGACGGTCACGGTGGCTGGCCAGCCCTGTTTTTCGGGATCAATCCGCAAATGTTCCGGCCTGACGCCGATGGTCGCGGCGCCACGCTGCCGCGCCGCTTCTCCCGAGATGAAGTTCATCCTGGGCGATCCGATGAATCCGGCGACGAAGAGATTTGACGGACGCTCATACAGCTCCAGAGGCGAACCATATTGCTCGATCTGACCCGCGTTGAGGACCACGATCTTGTCGGCCATGGTCATGGCCTCGACCTGATCGTGGGTCACATAAATAGCGGTGGTCGCAAGTTGCTTTTGCAGCTTCGTGACTTCGAGCCGCATCTGCACGCGCAGCGCAGCATCGAGATTAGACAACGGCTCGTCGAACAGAAACGCCTTTGGCTCGCGCACAATAGCGCGCCCGATCGCGACCCGCTGGCGCTGTCCGCCGGAGAGATCCCGCGGCTTGCGATCGAGATATGGCGTCAGATTGAGCGTTGCGGCCGCGGCGTCGACCTTGCGATGGATCTCTTCTCGCGGCAGACCCGCCATCTTCAGGCCGAACGCGATGTTGCCCCGCACGCTCATGTGCGGATAAAGCGCATAGGACTGGAACACCATCGACAGGCCGCGTTTGGCCGGCGGAACGTCGACGACGTTGCGACCGTCGATCAGGATCTTGCCGCCGGTGACGTCCTCAAGGCCAGCGATCAGGCGCAGCAGCGTGGTCTTGCCGCAACCCGAGGGCCCCACGAACACCACGAAAGAGCCGTCCTCGATCTCGAGGTCGGCGCCCTTGATGATATTGACCGGCCCGAACGACTTGCGAACGCCCTGGAGTGTGATCTGGCCCATGATCCCTAGCCTCTCAGTTATGCTATTTGACGGCGCCGAAAGTCAGGCCGCGAACAAGCTGCCGCTGGCTAAACCATCCGAGCACGAGAATTGGAGCGACGGCGAGCGTGGACGCGGCCGACAGCTTGGCCCAGAACAACCCCTCAGGACTTGAGTAAGAGGCGATGAAGACTGTCAACGGCGCCGCCTGCGACGTTGAAAGGTTGAGGGTCCAGAAGGCTTCATTCCAGGCCAGGATGAAATTGAGCAGCAGCGTGGAAGCAAGGCCCGGCACGGCCATCGGCGCCAGCACATAAATAAGCTCGCGACCGATGGTCGCGCCGTCCATTCGCGCCGCCTCCAGAATATCCTTGGGGATTTCCTTGAAGTAGGTGAACAACATCCAGATCACGATCGGAAGATTGCCCAGGCACAAGATCAGAACCAGCCCGGCGCGCGAGTCCAGCAAGCCGCCGTCGCGGTAGATCAGATAGATCGGAACCAGCACCCCGACCGGCGGCATCATTTTCGTGGAGAGCATCCACAGCAGGATGTCCTTGGTGCGTCTTGTCGGCGCGAAAGCCATCGACCATGCCGCCGGCACCGCAATCAGCATTGCGATCAGCGTGGAGCCGCCGGCGATGATCATGGAATTGATCGCGTGATGAAAATAATCGCTGCGATCCTGCACCGTCGCGTAATTTTCCGTGGTCCAGTGGAACAACAGGAAAGACGGCGGCGTGGCGAAGGCGTCGAGCTCGGTCTTGAAACTGGTCAGGATCATCCAGAGGATCGGAAAAAAGATCAGGAATCCGAACAGCCACGCCGCGCCGGTCGACACCACAACACGTTTCGTCGTCACCATCCGTGCCATTTGCGTCAGGCCTCCAGGTTCCGTCCGACAATTCTGACCAGGAAGAAGGCCACGACATTGGCGATCACGACCGCGACCAGTCCGCCGGCCGATGCATTTCCGACGTCGAACTGGATCAGCGCCTGCGAGTAGATCAGGAATGCGATATTGGTGGTCTGCAGGCCCGGGCCGCCACCGGTCGTGACGAATATTTCGGCAAACACGGTGAGCAGAAAAATCGTCTCGATCAGGATCACCACGGTGATCGGCCGCGCCAGGTGGGGCAGCGTGATGTAGATGAACGTCGACACCGCGCGGGCGCCGTCCATCTCGGCTGCTTCCTTCTGTTCTTCGTCCAGCGATTGCAGCGCCGTGAGCAGGATCAGCGTCGCGAACGGAAGCCATTGCCACGACACGATCAGAATGATCGCGAACAGGGGCGCATCGTTGAACCAATCGATCGGCTGCGCACCGACCAATCTCGAGAGCCACGCCAGCAGGCCCGATACTGGATGCATCAGGAGGTTCTTCCAGACCAATGCGCTCACCGTCGGCATCACGAAAAACGGCGCGATCACCATCAGCCGGACGATATTGCGGCCCACCACCGGCTGATCAAGCAGCAGCGCGAGCGGAATGCCGAAGAGGATCGTAATGGCGAGCACCGAGCCGACCAGCACCAATGTATTCTGCAGCGAGGCGAGAAAAGCGGGATCGGTCAGAAAGTATCGAAAATTCTCCAGCCCAACGAAGCTTTCCGAACCCGGATCGAGCAGGCTGTAGTGAAGCGTCGCAAAATAGATCGTCATCACCAGCGGGACGATCATCCAGATGAACAGCAGGACAACAGCGGGCGCCAGAAGACTGCGCCCGAGAAGCTGCGTCTGCTGTGTTGCCATCGCCACCTCCATCGTCGGGAAGGACGACCATCCGGTCATGGTGACGGGATGGTCGCCAGCTTGCGGCTAGTGAGCACTGGCCGCGTGAGCGAAACGTCCGTCTTACTTGATGTAGCCGGCGCGCTTCATCTCGCGCTCGGTCGCGGATTGCGCGGCCGCAAGCGCGGCATCGACCGTCATATTCCCCGACAGTGCCGCCGAGAATTGCTGACCGACGCTGGTGCCGATGCCCTGGAATTCGGGAATCGCCGCGTATTGCACGCCAACATAAGGCACCGGCTGCACGGTCGGCTTGTTCGGATCGGCCGCGTCGATCGATGCCAGCGTCAGCTTGGCGAAGGGAGCAACCTTCAGATACTCCGGATTCTGATAGAGCGAAGTACGGGTACCGGGCGGCACATTGGCCCATCCCTCCTTGGAGGCGACCAGCTTGGTGTAGTCCTTGCTTGTAGCCCACGCGATGAACTTCTCCGCCGCCTCGACCTTCTTCGATCCGGCGGGAATGGCCAGATTCCAGGCCCACAGCCAGTTCGCGTTCTTGCCGAGGCCGGCATTCGGTGCGAGTGCGAAGCCGACCTTGTCGGCGACACTGGAGTCCTTCGGATTGCTTACGAACGAGGCCGCCACCGTGGCGTCGATCCACATCGCGCATTTGCCGGCGTTGAACAGCGCCAGATTTTCATTGAAGCCGTTGGAACTCGCGCCGGGAGGGCCGGCCTGCTTCATCAGCTCGACATAGGTCGACAGCGTCTTCTTCCATTCGGGCTTGTCGAACTGCGGATGCCATTGCTCGTCGAACCAGCGCGCGCCGAACGAATTCGACATCGCGGTCAGGAACGCCATGTTCTCGCCCCACCCGGCCTTGCCGCGCAGACAGATGCCGTAAACGCCGTCCGTCTTGTCGGTGAGTTTGTTTGCCGCGGAAATAACGAAATCCCATGTTGGCTTTTCGGGCATCGTCAGCCCGGCCTTCTGGAACAAGTCTGTGCGATACATCACCATCGAGCTCTCGCCGTAGAACGGCGCGGCGTACAGCTTGCCCGATGCAGAAACCGCGTCGCGAATCTTGGGAAGCAGATCCGCGGCATCATAATCGGGCCCGAGATTGTCGAGCGGAATAAGCCAGTTCTTCTTGGCCCAGATCGGAACTTCGTAGGTGCCGATCGTCAACACGTCGAACTGCCCGCCCTTTGTCGCGATGTCGGTCGTGACACGCTGACGCAGCACATTCTCCTCCAGGGTCACCCATTTGACCGTCACATCTGGATTCTTGGCGGTGAATTCGTTCGACAACGCCTGCATTCTGATCATGTCGCTGTTGTTAACGGTGGCGATCGTCAGGGTCGTTTGCGCCAGCGAGGGGGTCGAGGCGAACAGGGAAAGCGCGCCCAACAGGGCGCCAGAGAATAGCTTCACGGTATCCTCCCAATATTCGTTGCATTGAGCATATGCCCATGCATTGAGCTTATGTTCACATCGCCCCCAAAAGTTGTCAAGGTGGGAATTGCCGTCTTGCGCGAATTGCCCGTGTCCGGTTTGGTGGTGCCGGACGCGGATGCGCGCGACCGGCGGCGTCGCCTTCTGCCGATCGTTGCAACGCGGAGTTTATGCTTGGGCCGCGCGAAACGCGCACCCGGCGCCGACGACGTCTTGCTACCGGCGAAGGACCGCGCCGGCCGTCGCTTCGTCGGTGATCAACCCGTTGATCAACCGACCTTTCAGCGCCGCCTGGATGGCCGAAACCTTGGCCTTGCCGACGGCCGCACCGATGGTGAGGGCCGCCGCAGGAACGCGCGGGGGGATGCTGGTCAGGCGACGGTTGGTGCCGCCATCGATGATGCGGCCTTCGGCGTCGAAGGCCCATCCGGTCAGTTCGCCCGCAGCGCCCCGGCGCATCATGTCGAAAAGTTCCTGTCGGGTGACGAAGCCGTCGACCAGTACCTGCGCGTGCTGGTCCATCTGGCCTATTCCGACGAGGCGAAGATCCGCCTTGGCCGCGACCGCGCGCACCTTTGAGATGGGCTCCAGCCGCAGCATCTGGTCGCGTTCTTTCTCGGACGACATCAGGAATGGCAACGGCATGGGATAGTGGCGCGATCTGGTTACGTCGGCGAGGCGGCCGACCGTATCAAAGAAGCTCGCCGAACCATCGGCCGAAATATTTCCGACCAGCGAGACGATCTGGTGATTGGGCCGGTCGATCGGCGACACGCGCTCGACCGCGGCACGTACCGCCCTCCCCGTCCCCAACGCCACGACCACCGGCTTGTCGCCGCGCAGCATCAATTCCAGGACATTCGCAGCACGCTCCGCGATACCCGCAACGCTTTGCGGCGCGGCCGGGTCGTTCGGGACAACCTCGCAATATGCCAGTTTGAATGCATCTTTCAGCCGCGCCGCCAGTTCCATGCACGCGGCGATCGGATGCTCGAGCCGGAAGGTGATCAGGCGCTCGGAAAGGCACAAGGACACGAGGCGCTGGGCGGAGGCCCGCGAAATATGCAACATCTTCGCGATCTCGTCCTGGGTATGACCGGCGATGAAATAGAGCCAGCCCGCGCGCGCGGCTTCGTCGAGACGCGATTTTTCGTTATCCGACGCGGCCATCGAAAGCTTCCGATCCCTCAAGCCCGAAATCCGACATTCGCGCGAATACCCGATCGGCCCCGGCGGCCTGCAAGATGGCCCGGCCATCCCGCGATGCATAGTGGCCGCCCCCCACAAAGCCCCAAACCGTCATGCCGGCCGCCTTGCCTGCCCGCACTCCACTCACGCTGTCCTCGATGACGATGGTGCGGTGCGGTTCCACCTGCATCGCGGCGGCCGCATGCAGGAAAAGATCCGGCGCGGGCTTGCCGCGTTTCACCATCTGCGAGGTGTAGAGCCGCTCGCCGAAATACCTGGAAAGGCCGGTCAGCGAGAGCGAAAACGAGACACGGTCCAGGTCGCTGGACGAGGCCACGCAAATCGGCAGCTGCAATCGGTCCAGCACCGCGCCAACGCCTTCGATCGGCAGCAGCGAGGCGGAAAACGCCTCGCGCACCCGAATCTTCAGCTCCGCCGAAAACTCGTCCGGCAGCGATCGTCCGAGCGCTCCGTAATGCTCCCGAACCGCACCAAGACTCCGCCCGACGAAAAGCTCGAGCGCTTCGTCCACACCAAGGTCGATGCCGTGGCCGGCCAGAACGTCGGAAAGGCAGCCGCAACTGAGAATCTCGCTGTCGACCAATACACCGTCGCAATCAAAGATGATGAGGTCGGCCTTGGTCATCGCCTGCCTCCCCCGCAATTTCGGATCGAATATATACTCATGCTTTGAACAATAGCCCAAGAACGAAATCTTACAAATAGCTGGGTAGCGACGGCTTATCGTGTATCCGGGAATGCAGAGAGCCGCCTGGCCGAGAGGGCCTGTCCGCATTCTCCCCGCGGTCCTGAACTCAACGGCCGAAATTCGCTAACGGCCGATTAAACCGGCTCGGCCAAACCCCATAGAACTACGGAGTTGAGCGCCCTCTGAAACCGCAGTGTGAAGGAGGACAGCGCCCGCTTAACCGTTCACTAACCGGGATTCCTAACCCCACTCCCATCTGCGTCGGCTAGTGATGTGCGCAAACGGAAACATCATGGAAAAGCTAGTTCGAGGCGGCAGGACCGGCGGCGGTCGCGGATGAAGGCTTACTCGTCTCGTCCGCTACGCTTGCTTGTGCTGTG
>WNGJ01011335.1_pt1 | contig 10353 bp, 7 predicted proteins | sample 5400611 | NCBI WGS metagenome assembly WNGJ01 (sample SAMN13153375, study PRJNA577476) | soil metagenome | isolation source: 40 cm soil or saprolite under Garry oak tree replicate 1 | place: USA:California | collected 2016-06-15
ACCGGCGTCGAGATGGAAGCGCTGACCGCGGTCGCCGTCGCCTGCCTCACGATCTACGACATGATCAAGGCTGTGGAGCGCGGCGTCCGCATCGAAGGCATTCATCTGGTTGAGAAAAAGGGCGGCAAGTCCGGACACTATCGCGCCTGAGACGAGCTCCGACTCGACGCTGGGACCGATGAAGCGGGCCATCGCCTTCACGGTGGGTTGATCGTGCAACGGGGAAGAACGCACCCGCTTCGGTGTTATTCCTTGCTCACCCCAACGTGGAGAAACGCTATGTCGACTTTCAAGATTCTGGGCGCGGTGGCGATCCTGTCGACCGCGATCGCGACACCGGTACTGGCGCAGCAGGTGATCTCCGAGCCGGGCTACTGTGCGTTTTTCTACCCCAATGCGAACTGCCAGAATAAGGGGCCGGGCAATCCTTACACCGATCCCAACTACCAGCGCGGCCAGCATAGCGCGACGTGGCCGACCGGAGAGACCGTCGGTGTAACTGGAAAGCGGCCGCGGGCACATCGTTCCGACAGGTCAGCGACGCGTAGCCAGTACTGACGACGCTTGGCGCCATCGCGATCAGCGAAAAGGCGGCCCGCACGGCGGCTTTTTTGTTGAGGAAAGAAGCCGCCATTTCAACGCTTGATTTATGCGATGAACGTGGCGACAGCGTCTTTCGCGGCGAACCTCAACCGGTGGCGCGCTGGCGCTCGCGATAGTTTCGGGTCTTGATCCGGTTCCCGCACAGCGTCGACATGCACCACCGCCGCGTCGCCGGCTTCGACCGATCGAAGAACACCCGCCGGCACTCTTCCGCCGCGCACATTTTCAGGCGATCGAGCGTTCCCCTGACGGAGCCGTCGTATAATTCGGCGACGACCAATGACAACCCGGCCGACCGGATCGCATTCCAGATAGACGCGGACGCTCGCGCGGAGCTGCAGCGCGGTCTCGAACATGACGGGCGTGATCCTGGCGCCGGTCCACGACAGGCCGCGCGCGGCCATCCATGCGCCGAGTTCCCGCGGACCAGCCAATTCGTCGCTCTGCGTGTGCTGCACGCCTTGATGCGTGAAATGCCTGACGTCGAGCGAATTGGCGAAATCATAAAGATTCGCCAGTTGCTCCGGAACCTTGAACTGTTTTGACGCCTTGGACATTTCAACACCAGTAAAACACGTTTTCCGGTTGACATCAAGAAACACGGGTATAGTCTTTTTACAGGTGTTGAACGGGAACCGCATTTGCATTTTGGATGGAGGCCATCATGACCGGCGCGACCGCGTTGCCCAATCCTCGCCTGTTCTACGGCTGGTTCGTCGTCGCGGCGGCGTTCGCGGTGACCTTCGTCGGATTCGGCTGTGCCTATACATTCTCGGCCTTCATCGAGCCGTTGCAGCGGGATTTCGGCGCCTCGCGCGGCTCGGTGTCGCTGGTGTTCTCGCTCGCGGGCTTTCTCTATTTCGGCCTCGGCATTGTCAGTGGGCCCCTCGCCGATCGCTTCGGATCACGCCGCCTCGCGTTCGCCGGCATGATCCTGACCGGCCTTGGCCTTGCCGCCGCGAGCACCGCGCACAGCCTCTGGGAAGTCTATGCCGGGTACGGGCTTGGTGTCGGAGTGGGCGTCGGCTGCGCCTATGTTCCTGCCGTTGGCGCCGTGCAGCGGTGGTTCGTGCGGCGCCGCGGTTTTGCCTCCGGGCTCGCCGTGAGCGGCATCGGCGTCGGTACGCTGGTGATGCCGCCGCTGGCATCGCTCCTCATCGCAACACTCGGATGGCGCGGCGCGTATCTCGCGCTTGGCGCCATCGTTGCGGCAATAGGCGGCGGGCTGGCGCTGTTGCTCGAGAACGATCCGCGCAATCGCGGCCTCGGCCCGGACGGCGATCCGCCGCAACCGGACGCTCAAACGAGGCGGCCGCCAGGCGCTTCCGTGAGCGAAGCGATCCGGTCGCGCCATTTCATCAGCCTGTATGCGGCCTGCCTGATCTGCTCGTTCGGCGTGTTCGTGCCGTTCGTTCATCTCGTGCCCTATGCCGGCGATCATGGCGTTGCGCCCTCCTCGGCCGTGCTGCTGCTTGGCGTGATCGGCATCGGCTCCACCGCCGGGCGTTTCGTCCTCGGCGGGCTCGCGGACCGGATGGGACGTCAGCTTTCATTGCTGTTGATGTTCGCCGGCATGGCGCTCGCCTTGGCCGTTTGGGTGATCTCGGCGGATTTCTGGTCGCTGGCTGCCTTCGCGTTCACTTACGGGGTTTTCTACGGCGGCTGGGTCGCGATCCTGCCGGCCGTGGTGATGGACTATTTCGGCGGCCGCAACGTCAGCGGCATCATCGGCATCCTCTACACCAGCGTGGCGTTCGGCACCCTGATCGGTCCGAGCGCCGCCGGCTTCGCCTTCGATCTCAGCCACAGCTACACGTTGCCGATCCTGGCCGGCGCCTGTGCCAACATCATCGCCGCCGTCATCGCGGCGGCGACGTCGAAGCCGGCATCTGCGAACAAACCGGGCAACCAATAAAAGGGCAGTTTGCCTCGCATTGCCGCGACCCCTCTTCCATTAACCGGTCATTAACTCAAATTCCTAACTCCAACTCCATTTCGGGGCGGTACCTATGTCTTGGGTCGGGGGGAGAGAAACTGTTTCCGGCATTCAGCCTTGGTAGTGATCAAGACCGATGACGGCAGACGGGACCGCCTCATTCAACTTCAGGCACTCCATTCGCAGCGGTCCGATCCGCGGGCTGATCCTGGGCGGCATGCTGCTGATCGCGGCGATCACGATCGGCACCACGATCATGGCCAACAACTCCCGCGAGCGCGCGCTTAGCAACCGCGAGCGCGAGCTGGAAAACACGGTGTTGCTGCTGGCCCGCCATTTCGACCAGCAACTACAGGATTTCGGGGCCATCCAGGAAGACCTGGTCGCCTACGCGAAATCAGCCGGAATCGAAACCAGCGAACACTTCAAGCGTCGCATGTCCTCTCTGGACATTCACGTCATGCTGGGAGCCAAGATCGGCGGATTATCTTATGTCGGCGGTATCAACCTGTTCGATGCCGACGGGGCGCTGATCAACTCGTCGAGCACCTGGCCGGTTCCAGCCATCAACGTCGCCGACCGGGCCTATTTCAGAACCTTCAAATCGGATCCCAAATCGCCACCGCGTTTGGTCGAGCCGGTGTACAGCCGCATCACCGGCGCCTGGACCACCGTACTTGCCCGCAAGCTGACCGGGCCGAACGGCGAATTCCTCGGCGCGATCGGACGAGGCATCGAGGCCGCCAGCTTCGAAAAATTCTTCGCATCGGTAGCGCTTGGAGATGACGCGGCGATCTCGATGTATCACGGTGACGGAACACTGCTGGCGCGTTATCCGCACGTCGAGCCGATGATCGGATCGAATTTCAAGGCCGGCCCGGTGCATCAGGAAGTCCTGTCGAAATCGGACCACGGAACGATCCGCCTGATCAGTCCAATCGACGGCAAGGCCCGGCTCGCCTCAGCCCGCAAGCTGAACCATTTCCCGGTTTCGATGGTCGCAACCACGACGGTAGATGCGGCGCTGGCCGATTGGCGCGAGCAAATCAGATTTCTGGTCGCGGTGGCCGGACTTTCAGTGCTCGCGATTGCGGCCTTGCTGTTTCTGGTCGTCCGCAAATTGCTGCAGCAACATCAATTCGAAAAGCAACGGCTCGACACCGCGATCAACAACATGACGCAAGGCCTGCTGATGTTCGATTCATCGCGGCGGCTGGTGGTCGCCAACCAGCGTTACATCGAGATGTTCGGTGTATCCACTGCGGTGGTGAAGCCAGGTTGCACCATGCATGAACTCCTCAATCATCGGAAGGAAATCGGTTCGTTCACTGGTGACGTGGATGAATATTGCTCCAAGCTCTTCCGCAGACTGGCGCAGGGAAAGATATTTCAAACGATCATGGACACAGCGGGCGGAGGCTCGATCCAGGTGATGTACCGTCCGCTGCCGCATGGCGGATGGGTAACGACGCTGGAGGATATCACCGAGCGCCGGAGCGCCGAGCAGCGCATCACGCATCTGGCGCATTACGATCCGCTGACCGATTTGCCGAACCGGGCACTGTTCCACGAAAAGCTGAAGCGCGAGCTCGGTTGCATCGCGGACGGCGAACAATTGGCGGTGTTCTACATCGACATCGACGAATTCAAGAGCGTCAACGATTCGCTCGGCCACCTGATCGGCGATGAATTGCTGAAATCCGTGGCGGTGAGCCTGAGCCGATGCGCCGGGCCAGACGATTTCGTCGCACGGCTCGGTGGCGACGAATTCGCCATCGTGCAGACCGCGGTCAAATCCCTCGACGAGGTCACGAACCTCGTAACCCGGGTCTTCGATGCGATCCGGATGCCGTACGAATGTCTCGGCCATCAGGTCACCACGGACGCCAGCATCGGTATTGCGCTGGCTCCCGGGCACGGCGTCGATCTCGATCAAATTCTAAAGAACGCGGATCTGGCGATGTATGCCGCCAAGTCCGCCGGGCGCCGGACTTATCGTTTCTTCGAGCCCGACATGGACGCACAGGTGCAAGCGCGCCGCATCCTGGAAATGGATCTGCGCCAGGCGATCACAGACGGCGGTCTGGAGGTCTACTATCAACCCTGCTTCAGCATTCGCGACAACACGATCACCGGCTGCGAAGCCCTGCTGCGCTGGCGGCATTCCGAACGCGGCATGATCTCGCCGGCTGAGTTCATCCCAATCGCCGAAGACACCGGCCTGATCAATCAGATCGGCGAGTGGGTGCTGGCGACGGCCTGCACCGAGGCCGCGACGTGGCCCGACGACGTCAAGCTCGCGGTCAACGTGTCGCCGGTTCAGTTTCGAAGCGGCACCCTGGCGCTGAAGATCGTTGCCGCGCTGGCGGCGTCCGGACTGCCGGCGCACAGGCTGGAACTGGAAATTACCGAGGCGGTGCTCATCCGCGACGATGAAGCAGCCCTCGACATTCTGCATCAGCTTCGCGCCATCGGGGTGAGAATAGCGCTGGATGATTTCGGCACCGGCTATTCCTCGCTCAGCTATCTGCAGCGCTTTCCTTTCGACAAGATCAAGATCGACCGCTGCTTCGTCAACGACATCGCCGAGCCGGACGGGTCATCCTGCATCGTGCAGGCCGTCGTCAACATCGCCGCCGCGCGCCACATGACGACAACGGCGGAAGGCGTCGAGACGCAACAGCAACTGGAATTGCTGCGCGCGCTCGGCTGCGCCGAAATGCAGGGCTATCTGTTCAGTCCGGCAAAGCCGGCAGCCGAGATCAGGCAGCTATTCCATCGCAAATGGTCGCCGGTAGCGAAATTGGAGTCGGGCGGCAAGCGCGGACGCCGGCAAATTCCGACCAACGCGTAACGTCAGTTCGGGATCGCCGTTCTGGCCGATGACGGGACATCCGCATTCACGGTGATGCCGCGCAGAAGATTGAAGGCCGCGGCCAGCGCCTTGTCGTCCTTCTCCGCCGGCGGAACGTAGGATTGCGAGCCGGCCTGCTCCGCGCCCTCGGCGGCGAGATGGCCCTGCATGGAGGCTTCGCCCTTGGTTTCCGAGCCGGCCTTCTGCTCGGCCGGTACGTCCTGCAGCACTTCGAGATCGGGCGTGATGCCCTTGGCCTGGATCGAGCGGCCGGACGGGGTGAAATAGCGCGCCGTGGTGATTGCCAGTGCGCCGTTGCCGGCACCCAGCGGCATGATCGTCTGTACCGAGCCCTTGCCGAACGAGCGGGTCCCGATCAGGGTCGCGCGCTTGTGATCGTGCAGCGCGCCGGCCACGATCTCGGACGCCGAGGCCGATCCGCCGTTGATCAAGACGACGAGCGGCTTGCCCTTGATGAGATCGCCGGTTCGCGCCGTGAAGCGTTGCGTTTCCTCCGCGGCGCGGCCCCGGGTCGAGACGATCTCGCCGCGCGCCAGGAACGCGCTGGACACGGAAACCGCCTGATCGAGCAGCCCGCCCGGGTTATTGCGCAGGTCGACGACGTAGCCGGCCAACTTGCCAGGCGGGATCTGCCTCGATATATCGGCGATCGCCTTCTTCAGGGCATCGGTGGTCTGTTCGTTGAAGGTGGTGATCCTGACATAGCCGATATCGCCACCCTCCGTGTGATAGCGCACCGGCCGCACGTGAATCACTTCGCGCATGATCGAAACCTCGATCGGCGCCTCGGTGACCTTGCGGACGATCTTCAGCCTGGTCTTGGTGTTGATCGGTCCCTTCATCTTGTTGACGGCCTGCTCCAAGGTCAGCCCCTGGACCGCTTCGCCATTGATGTGGGTGATGAGGTCGCCTGACATCACGCCGGCTTTCGCAGCGGGCGTATCGTCCATCGGCGCGACCACCTTGACCATACCGTCCTCCATCGTGACCTCGATCCCCAGCCCGCCGAACTCGCCGCTGGTGGTCTCCTGCATGTCGCGCCAGGCCTTCTCGTTCATGTAGCGCGAGTGCGGATCAAGGGACGTGATCATGCCATTGATCGATGCCTCGATCAGCTTGGCGTCATCGGGTTTTTCGATATAGCTGGTCCGGATTCGCTCGAACACCTCGCCAAACAGGTTGAGCTGCGAATAGGTGCCGGGGCTGGTGGCGGCCTTGGCCGCGGCGACCAGTTGCGCGCCCTGCGGCCCGGTGATGACAAAGGTGAAGCCCGCACCTGCTACCGCGCCCAGGAAGAACACGAAATTCTTGCGCATTGTCCGCTAACCTTCTCCGTTGCTGGCCGCCATCGGCCGGTTATTAACGCGTCTTGTCGCTTGCTGTACTCGGCCGCCAAACTCACAACGCCCTTTTGATATCCTCCAGGCCTTTCTGCCAGGTTGAGGGCTGGGTTCCGAAGCCGCGTTTGGCGCGCGTTCCCAGCCAGTAACCGAACTGTGGCGGCACGTTGCGGAACGGCCCCTCGACGCCCAGTTTCAGCGCGGCGTCCATCGGCCAATTCGGATTGTTGAGGATCTCGCGGCCGACCGCGATCAGATCCGCCTGCTTTTCGCGCAAAATCTGTTCGGCCTGGTCGCCGTGGATGATCAGGCCGACCGCCATGGTCATGACGTCGGCGTGACGCTTGACATATTCCGACAGCGGCACCTGGTAGCTGTATTTGATTTCCTTGCCGAGGATCGGCGCCACGTCGGTGATGCCGCCCGACGAACAGTCGATGACGTCGACGCCCCTGCCCTTGAGGATTTTCGCCAGCCGCGCGCTCTGTTCGGGTCCCCATCCGGCGTTGTCTTCGACCGACAGGCGAACGAACAACGGCTTGTGGTCGGGCCAGTGCATGCGCACCGCTTCGGTCACCTCGGTGATGAAGCGCATCCGGTTTGATTCCGAGCCGCCATATTCGTCGCTGCGCTGGTTGGATTTCTCCGACAGGAATTCATGCACGAGATAGCCGTGCGCGCCGTGCAGCTCCAGCACATCGAAGCCCGCCTGATCGGCGCGTCGCGCCGCGTCGCCCCAGGCCTGCACAAGGTCCTTCACTTCATGGCGCTCCAGCGCCCGCGGCACCGGCCATTTCTCGCTATGGGCGATCGCACTCGGCGCCACCGGCGTCCAGGCGTCCCAGTCGTCGATGTCAGGCGTTCGCTGCAGCGGCCGGTCACCTTCCCAGGGCCGGGTGGCGCGCGCCTTGCGACCGGAATGACCGAGCTGGATTCCGGCGACCGAGTTCTGTTGCTTGATGAATTTGACCAGACGCCCCAGCGGCTCGACGAATTGATCGTGCCAGATTCCAAGATCGCCCACCGTGCCGCAGCCGCGCCGCTCGACCTTTGTCGATTCGATGACGACAAGGCCGGCGCCGCCGGCCGCGAACTTGCCCGCATTCATCAGATGCCAATCGGTCGGGAATCCCTTCACCGCGGAATATTGATGCATCGGCGGCACCACGATGCGGTTGCGCAGCTCGACCCCCCGGATCGTCAGCGGTGAAAACAGCAGCGGCTCGGACATCCCGGGGGCAACCTCGTTATCCCCGGTCACACCGGGCGGCCTTCTACATCTGCGACGATATACATGCGCCGCCATTGCCGCAAAGCCGGAATTCCACGGTTTCCCTGCCAAATTTTTGATCGGCCGGGCGCGCGGCAGGCAGGCAAGCAACCCAAGCGGTTAACGGTACGAAAATCCACGGGAAGCGGGTTTGCGGTCTATGGCCGTTCAGCGGCCATAGAGACCCTCAAGGTCGCTTTCGTCAGCGTATCCTTGCGGCGAGCGTGGTCCAAACCGCCCGTTTTGACGTGGCAATTCCTCCGGTCGGGTCGACCGGGCTGTTTTGGCTTGGGTCCCACCGATACCAGCCATACCAATTTTTACGATGGCGCGGAAGCTCCGGAAGCGATACCCGAAAGGCTCAAACAAGAAGTCACGCATTGCTGGGAGAACACCATGAACGAAGCGACCCGCATCCGGCCGCCGGCCGCTGAGCTCGGCGCCAGCGGCGAGGAGTTTCAGAACCTTCACGAGTTCGTCCGGAAAGCGCGCGCCAGGCTCAACCAGAATTCCTGGGACTACATTGTCGGCGCCGCCGAAACCGAAACCACGATGCGCCGCAACCGTATGGCGCTGGACGAAATCGCGTTCCGGCCGCGCGTGCTGCGCAATGTCGCCAAGGTCGACGCCTCTGCCGAACTGTTCGGCCGCAAATTGCGCCTGCCGGTGATGCTGGCGCCTGTGGGCGCGCTCGAATTGTTCGATCCCGGTGCCGGCGCCGCTGTCGCGCGTGGGGCGGGCACATTTGGCGCCGCCCATATGCTGAGTTCGGTGACCGAGCCTGGCCTGGAGAAAACCGCCGAGGCGGCGCCCGATGCATTGCGCATCTATCAACTCTATGTCCGCGGCGGCGACGACTTCGTCGAAGACTGTGTCAGCCGCGCGATCAAGAACGGTTACACCGCGTTCTGTCTCACCGTCGACACCGCGCATTACAGCCGGCGCGAACGCGATATCGCCAAGCGCTACGTTCGCGAAAGCCGTATCCGCGCCACCGGCGGCGACTTCCAGAAAGGGCTGGACTGGCGCACCGTGAAACTGATCAAGGACAAGTACAAGATCCCGCTGGTCATCAAGGGGATTGCGACGGCGGAGGATGCTGCGATCGCGCTCGATCACGGGGTCGAGTGGATCTATGTGTCGAACCATGGCGGACGCCAGCTCGATCACGGCCGCGGCGCCATGCAGGTGCTGCCGGAAATTCTGGGCGCCGTCGCCGGCCGCGCCAAGATCATGGTCGACGGCTCGTTCTGCCGCGGCACCGATATTGTCAAGGCCATCGCCATGGGGGCCGACCTCGTCGGCATCGGCCGCCTGCAATGCTGGGCGCTGGCGGCGGCGGGCGAAGCCGGCGTGCTGCGGATGCTGGAGCTGCTCGAAGACGAAGTGATCCGGGCGCTCGGCCTGCTCGGCGTCACGTCTTTCGCCGAACTCGACAAATCCTATCTGCACGCGGCGACGCCGGCCAACCCGCCCCACGTCTTCAGCGCGTTCCCGCTGCTGGAGATCGAGCCGTATCGTTATTGAAGGCGAAGCACAGAAGCTCGCAATCCGATATCGACGGGTCGATACGTTCTGTCTAGCTCCTCGTGCTCGCGGTCTTGTCGAGTGCGGCCCGCAATCCGTGGGCAAGCTTCAATGCGTCGTCGCTGGCCCAGAAATGAAGGAAGAACAGTCGCGGCTGCTCATCCAGCATGTGGCTGTGGACCGCCGTCACGTCGATGCCGTTGCCCCGCAACGCCTTGATCACGGGATTCACTTCGTCACCTGTCAGAACAAAATCTCCGGTGATAGCGGCCTTCCCGCCGCCAGTGGGCTGGAAACCGATGGCATTCGCTACGCCCATCGGCCCAACAGGACTTATCTGCATTCCATTCTCGGTCACCGGATCGCGGCGCGGCACTGCAAATTGATAGACGCCGCCGTTCACCTGTCCTTTGACGCCAATGATCTGATCAAGCTGCGCTGTGTCGAGATCGACCGCCGGTGCAGCGGCTGCAGCCGGAGTCGCCAGCGGAGTCTTGCTTAGGGCCAGCGCATCACGAATAACGGCTGCCATCTTGGCCGGGTCGCCGTGGCCGCCGACGTGCAAGTAGAAGGTGGCGGGGCTCGCGCGCAGCAGATGATTGTGCACGGCTGTGATCTCGAGACCGCCTTCGATCAACTTGAGCATCACCGGATTTATTTCGGTCTCCAGCAGGACGAGGTCGCCCATAACCATGGCTCCCCCGTGTGCAGGCTTGAATGCGACCCAGCCGCCAAGTGCGAGGGCCGGCTTGATGGTGACACCATCAAGCGTCACGGTCAGATCGGTGCGCGGAAAACCGTA
>WNGJ01013641.1_pt1 | contig 10353 bp, 14 predicted proteins | sample 5400611 | NCBI WGS metagenome assembly WNGJ01 (sample SAMN13153375, study PRJNA577476) | soil metagenome | isolation source: 40 cm soil or saprolite under Garry oak tree replicate 1 | place: USA:California | collected 2016-06-15
GCGCTGGTAAGCAAGGCTGCCAGGGGCCGGTCGTACGTGCCTGCAAGGGCGTCGGCGACCGGCCTTTCTCATTATGTGAAGAGCGAATCGGAGTAGTCATGGGAAAAGGCGATCCAAGAACCCGCCGCGGCAAGATCTACCAGGGCTCTTTCGGCAAGTCGCGCACGAAGGATCCGGCGAAGAGAAAGAAGAAGGCGGCCCAGGCCGCGAAACGCTGAGCGCGCAGGCGGGTGCGCGCTAGGCGAACGGCGTGGCGGGAGCCGCCGCCGACGGCCGTGTCTTGCGCTCCAGGCACTCGCGGATGATCTGCAGCGCCGGACGCTCGTTCGGCGGCAACTCCACCGTGCTTGACTTCAAGGGCGTCGTGCGGCTGCCCCAGCGCACGAGGTGCGCGCAGTAACTCAGGCCCCCGCCGAACCCGGGCATCAGCAGCAGTGCCCCCGCGCGCACCCGCCGCTCCTCCAGCGCCTCGCACAGGGCCACAGGTACCGTGGCCGCCGACATGTTGCCGTAGCGCTGGATGTTCACGTACACCCGTTCGAGTGGCAGGTGCGCGCGCTTGGCGACCGCTTCGATGATGCGCAGGTTCGCCTGGTGCGGCACCACCAGGTCCACGTCCCGGGGCTTGAGGTTCAGCCGCGTGAGCGTGTCCTCACAGGCGCTGCTCATGCCCTGCACGGCGCGCTTGAAGATCTCCTGGCCCTCGAACTGCCAGCGGGTGATGCCGTAGAGCACGCCGCGGTTCGCATAGCGCCCGCCCATGCCCTGCACCCGCAGGGTCTCGCGCGCTTCGCCGTAGCAGCCGAGCTTTTCGGCGAGCAGGCCTTCCTCGCGCTCGCTGGCCTCGAGCACCACCGCCGCCGCGCCGTCGCCGAACAGCACGGCGACATCGCGGTCGCTCCAGTCCATGAACGGCGAGATGAGCTCCGCGCCGATCACCAGGGCGTTGCGCACCACCTGCGTGCGGATCAGCGCGGTGGCGGCCGACAGGCCGTAGAGAAAACTGGTGCAGGCGGTGTTGATGTCGAAGGCCGCCGCGGGCTGCGCGCCGATGCGCACCTGGATGCCTGAGGCCATGTTCGGAACCTGGTCCTCGTGGCTGCAGGTGCCGAACACGATGAGCTCGATGCTGCCGCCGGGGATCCCGGCGGCGGCGAGCGCGCGCGCCGCCGCCACGTACGCGAGCTCCTCGAGTCCCACGTGGGAAATTCGCCGCTCGCGAATCCCGGTGCGGCTGACGATCCATTCATCGCTCGTGTCGATGGTTGCTGAGCACCGCCGGCGGCAGGCACTTGCCCCAGCCGGTGATGGCCGCGTGGATCACAGTCACGCCCCCCTGTTGCTTCGTTAAGGATAGCGCGCCCAGGGCTCAGCGGACATGATGCAGGTGTGGCAGCGCCGTTAGACCGGCGCCCCGGGACACGTGCGCCTCAGGACGCCGTCGGCGTCAGCCTGGCATCCGGCGCGTAGTCGAACGAGTCGAAGTACAGGCGCTCCGCGGACAATCCGTGCCGCGGGAAGTGCGTGCGCATCGCTTCGATCATCGCGGGCGGGCCGGCGGCGTACACCTCGAAGCGCGCCAGCTGCGGGTAGTCCGCGAGCACGGCCTCATGCACCCAGCCGGCGCGATGATGCGCGGCTTCGGCCGCGGACGCTTCCGACAACACGGCGGTAAACTTGAGCTGCGGATGGCGGAGCGCCCACTCGAGCGCCAGCGCTTCCTCGTACAGGTCCTGCGTGTGGCGCGCGCCCCAGTAGAAATGGAGGTCGCGCCGGATGCATGAGCACCGGGTCCGAGCCCTGCCGGTAGCTGAATTGCCCGATCGGCCCCTCGATCCTGAGCAATGACCCCGCCTCGAGCGGCGCGCCGCCGCCCACACCCGCGGCGGCTCCGAACAGCCGCTCGCTGAATCCTCCACCGTTGACCCGCCGCACGTGCAGCTCGATCAGCTCGCTGTCGTGTGGCGGACTGGCGATGGAGAAGCTGCGGCGCCGGCCGTTCTCGAGCAGCACGTCCAGGTATTGCCCGGGATGGAAGCGCAGGCGCTCCACCGCCGGCAGTCGCAACCACAACTGCATCACGTCGGGCGCGAGTGGCCGCAGTCGCGCAATCCGGCACGGCAGCGTCTTGATCTCGACATCCGCGACGCTCGCGATGAGGCGCGCCTGCACGGTGAGGTCCGAGTCCGCGCGCGCCTGGCACAGGAGAATCTGGCCGCGCTGCGCTTCCTCCGCGGTGATGCCGAGCGGTGGGCCGTTGGGGTAGTGGAACGCGCCGGCGAGCAGGCGTGCGCGGCACGAGCCGCAGTGGCCGGACTTGCAGCTGTGCGGCAGGTTGAGTCCGGCGCTCAGCGCGGCTTCCAGGATCGGCTGTCCCGGCATGAGGCGCAGCGTGCGCCCGTGCGGTTCGATGCGTACGCTGTGTTCGTCCGGGGGCGGTGTCATAAAGAGGGGTTAGACTAGACGCTCCAGGACGCGAAGGCCAAGGAAATGCCGTGTTCGTGAACCCCTCGCCAGATGAGATCGCAGCGCTGCTGCGCGCCGCGCACACCATCGCGGTGGTGGGACTGTCGGCCGATCGCACCCGCCCGAGCCACGGCGTCGCGCGTGCCCTGCAGCGCTTCGGCTACCGGATCATTCCCGTGACGCCCTCAGCCGAGATCATCCTGGGCGAGCCGGCGGTGCCCTCGCTGGATCGACTGCCGCAAGTGCTCGGTCGCGGCGAGCGGGTCGACATCGTCGATGTGTTCCGCCGCCCCGAGCACGTGGCCGGGATCGTCACCGACTGCATTCGCCTCAAGCTCCCGGCGCTGTGGCTGCAGGAAGGTGTGGTCGACCAGGCTGCCGCCGAGCGGGCGGTGCAGGCCGGGATCTTCACGGTCATGGACCGCTGCCTGTTCAAGGTGCGCGCGGCGCTGCGTGAGAGTTAAGCGGCGCGTGCGGCGCCGTTTCCGCGCCCGGTCCCCGATCAGCGCGGTCCGCGCGCGCGGTGTTTTGCGTTATGCTCCGCCGCAATGCGCATCGATTTCACGAAGATGCACGGGGTCGGCAACGATTTCGTCGTGTTCGATGCGCCCGCCGACGAGTCACTGCTGCGGCCCGAGCTGCTGCGCAGTCTCGCGGATCGCCGCACCGGCATAGGCTTTGACCAGGCGCTGGTGCTGGAGCGGCCCAGGCGAGCCGCGGCGGCCGTGTTCTACCGGATTTTCAACTCCGACGGCGACGAGGTCGAGCAGTGCGGCAACGGCGCGCGTTGCATCGCCGCGCTCCTGCACCACCGCGGCGTCAGCCGCAACGGCTCGCTCACACTCGAGAGTCCCGCCGGGCTGGTGCAGGCGCGCATCGGGGGCGCGCATGAGGTGTCGGTTGACATGGGCGTACCGGACTTCGACCCCCGCTCGCTGCCCTTCGAGGCACCGCACGAAGCGGACAGCTACCCCCTGGAGGTCGGCGGGCGCACGCTCGACATCGCTGCGGTCTCGATGGGCAACCCGCACGTCGTCATCACCGTGGCCTCGGTCGAGACGGCGCCGGTGGCAACGCTCGGGCCTCAGATCGAGCGCCATCCGCGCTTTCCGCAACGCGTGAACGCGGGCTTTGTCGAGATCGTGGCGCGCGGTGAGGTGCGCCTGCGCGTGTACGAGCGCGGCGCCGGCGAGACGCCCGGCTGCGGCACCGGCGCCTGCGCGGCGGTCGCGGTGGGACGCCGGCGCGGGTTGCTCGACACCGAAGTGCGCGTGAGCGTGCGCGGCGGCGAGTTACGCGTAAACTGGGCGGGTCCGGGGGAACACATCTGGCTGACCGGTCCCGCAGGAATATCCTTCGCAGGTCACGTCGAGGTCTAGAACGCCATGACTACACGAGAGGCTCGCGGACTCACCGCGGCAGAGATCGAAGAGGAGTCCATCGCGGCCTATCTGCAGCGCACTCCGGATTTCTTCGAGCGCCATCAGGCGCTGCTGGCACGGCTGAGGTTGCCGCACGCGCGCGGCGGCACGACCATTTCGCTGGTCGAGCGCCAGATCGAGGTGTTGCGCGAGAAGCAGGCGGCTCTGGAGAACAAGCTCGCGGAACTGGTGCGGGTGGCTCGCGCGAACGACGCCGTCTCGGAGCGACTGCACCGCTTCACGCGCCGGCTGCTGCTGAGCGCCGTGCCGCGTCAGCAGGCCGTGGCGCGCATCGAAGCGGGTTTGCGCGAGGACTTCGACGCCTTCCATGCGGCTCTGGTACTGATCGGGGAACCCTCGGCCCCCGCGGCTTCACCGCGCTTCGTGCGCACCGTGCCGGCCACCGACCCGAATCTCAAGTCCTTCGAGACGCTCTTCAGCAGCGGCAAGCCGCGCTGCGGCCAGGCGCGCGACTCGCAGCGCGAGTTCCTGTTCGGGCCCGAGGGTCTGGAGATGGCCTCGGTGGCGCTGGTGCCGCTCGGGGAGAAGGGCTCGGTGGGCCTGCTCGCGCTCGGCAGCGCCGACCGCGACCGCTTTCACCCCGCCATGAGCACCGAATTTCTCGCGCGCATGGCGGAGTTGATCGCCGCTTCGCTCACCAGCACGCCGCGCTGAGGGCGCCGGATGCACGGACCATGACTCCTGCGGCGCTCGAGTGGCTCGCCCGATTCCGGCGTTACATGAGCTGCGAGCGCCGACTGTCCGCGCACACCGATACCAGCTACGCGCGCGATCTGGCGGCGCTGGTGAAGTTCTGTGATCGCGCGGGTCTTGGCGACTGGAGCGCGCTCGACACCCAGCACGTGCGCACCTTCGCCGCGCATTCTCACGCGGCGGGACTCGCGCCGCGCAGCATCCAGCGCCGCCTGTCCGCGGTGCGCAGCTTCTACGAATTCCTGCTGCGCGAGGGCCGCAGTGACGGCGCGGGCGCGAGCTCGGCGCCGGCCGCCGGCCGGCGGCGGCGCAGCGAGCGGGTCACGCGCAATCCCGCCCGTGACGTAGCCGCTCCCAAGGCAGCGCGGCGCCTGCCGCAAACCCTCGACGCGGACCAGATGGCGCGGCTTCTGGAAATCCCCGCCGGCGAGGGGCTGAGCGCGCGTGACCGGGCGATCATGGAGCTGTTGTATTCCTCGGGCCTGCGCCTGGCGGAGCTCGTGGGACTCGATGTCACGAGCCTGGATCTCAAGGATCGGACGGTGCAGGTGCTCGGCAAGGGCAGGAAGGCGCGCATCGTGCCGGTCGGGCGCGCCGCGGCGCAGGCGCTCAGAGTGTGGCTCAAGGCGCGGGCGGGTGTGGCGAGAGAGCAGGAGACGGCGGTGTTCGTCGGCCGCTCGGGCGCCCGTCTGGGTCCGCGCGCGGTGCAGGCCCGCGTGGCCTACTGGGCGAGGCGCCAGGGGCTGGGGATGCCCGTGCACCCGCACCTGTTCCGGCATTCGTTCGCTTCGCACCTGCTGGAATCCAGTGGCGAGTTGCGCGGTGTGCAGGAGCTGCTGGGTCATGCCGACATCTCGACCACCCAGATCTATACTCATCTTGATTTCCAGCATCTGGCCCGCATCTACGACGCTACCCATCCGCGGGCGCGCCGGAAGGCCTGAGGCGGACGGAGGCCTGAAATCGCGCACCCGGGACGGCGCGTCGATCTCACCGCCGGCGCGCTGACTTACGGAAACCCATGAGCGACAAGTCAGGCTTCAATCCTCACGGCACGACTATCCTCGGCGTGCGCCGCAACGGTGCGCTGGCCCTGGGGGGCGACGGCCAGGTCACCCTCGGCAACACCGTCATGAAGGGCAACGCGCGCAAGGTGCGCCGGCTCGCCAACGACCGGGTGCTCGCCGGTTTTGCCGGCGGCACCGCCGATGCCTTCACGCTGTTCGAGCGCTTCGAAGGCAAGCTCGAGAAATACGGCAACCTCACGCGCGCCGCGATCGAGCTTGCCAAGGACTGGCGCTCGGACCGCTACCTGCGGCGTCTGGAGGCGCTGCTGCTGGTGGGGGATCCGGACAAGCTGCTGGTGATCTCCGGCAACGGCGACGTGATCGAGCCCGACTACGACGTGGCCGCCATCGGCTCCGGCGGGCAGTTCGCGCTGGCCGCCGCGCGCGCGCTGCTGGAAGGCTCCACTCTCGATGCCCGCAGCATCGTGGAGCGCTCGCTCAATATCGCCGCCGACATCTGCATCTACACCAACCGCAACGTGGTCATCGAGGAATTGAAACGCACCCAGGGGGGCGGGGTCTGAGCACCATGTCATCCCTGACGCCGCGCCAGATCGTCCAGGAGCTCGACAAGCATATCGTCGGCCAGGACGCGGCCAAGCGCGCCGTGGCCATCGCGCTGCGCAACCGCTGGCGTCGCATGCAGGTCGGCGAGCCGCTGCGCCAGGAGATCACGCCCAAGAACATTCTCATGATCGGCCCGACCGGCGTCGGCAAGACCGAGATCGCGCGGCGCCTGGCGAAGCTCGCCAACGCGCCGTTCGTGAAGGTGGAGGCCACCAAGTTCACCGAGGTCGGCTACGTCGGCCGCGACGTCGACTCGATCGTCAAGGATCTGGCGGACGTCGCCGTGAAAATCACCCGCGAGCAGGAGATGGCCAAGGTGCGCGAGCGGGCGCTGGACGCCGCCGAGGAGCGCGTGCTGGACACGCTCCTGCCCAAGCCGCGCATGATGGGGTTCTCCACCGACGAGCCCGCGCCCGCGCGCGACGGGGAGACGCGCCAGAAATTCCGCAAGATGTTGCGTGAGCACGAGCTCGACGACCGGGAAATCGAGATCGAGCTGCGCATCCTGCCGATGGGCGTGGAGATCATGGCGCCTCCGGGCATGGAGGAGATGCAGCAGCAGCTGCAGTCGATGTTCCAGAACCTGGGGGGCAACCGCACCCGCACCCGCAAGGTGAAGGTGCGCGAGGCCCTCAAGCTCCTCACCGACGAGGAGGCCGGCAAGCTCATCAACGAGGACGAGCTCAAGATCCAGGCGCTCGCCAATGCCGAACAGAACGGCATCGTGTTCATCGACGAGATCGACAAGGTGACGCGCCGCCAGGAGACCCTCGGCGCGGACGTCTCGCGCGAGGGCGTGCAGCGCGACCTGCTGCCGCTGGTCGAAGGCTCGACGGTGGCGACCAAGTACGGGCCGGTGAAGACCGACCACGTGCTGTTCATCGCCTCCGGCGCGTTCAGCCTCTCCAAGCCCTCGGACCTGATCCCGGAACTGCAGGGCCGGTTGCCGATCCGCGTGGAGCTCGACTCCCTGAACGTGGGCGACTTCGTGCGCATTCTCACCGAGCCTGATGCCTCGCTCACGACGCAGTACACGGCGCTGATGGCGACCGAAGGCGTGCGGGTCGAGTTCGCCCCCGATGGCGTGCGGCGCATCGCCGAGATCGCCTTTCAGGTGAACGAACGCACCGAGAACATCGGGGCGCGGCGCCTGCACACGGTCATGGAGCGCCTGCTCGAGACCGTCTCCTACGAGGCGGCGGAGCAGAACGGCAAGCCCGACGGCCAGGGCTCCGTGACCATCGACGCGAAGTACGTCGACGATCACCTGGGGAAACTGGTCCAGGACGAGGACCTGAGCCGCTACATCCTGTAGAGCCACTCACGCGGCTGCGGCGTATACTCTGTAGTACAAAGTACTTGACAGCACATTGCCGCTGCGGCTAGCTTCGACCCGTGACCGACCGGCAGAAGCACACCGTGCAGTCCGCCCATCCAGTCCCGATTGATTCCCAGGTCGCCGCGACGCTGCGCTACATACGCGCCACCATGGAGGCGGCCTCCTCGATCGCGGTCCCCGGATCCGCCGGCAGCGCCATGGGTATCGTGGGTCTGCTCGCCGCCGGGCTGTCCTCTAGCGCCGCGCTGCGCGCGCATTGGCTTCTGATCTGGTTGCTCGCCGCGGTCGTCGCCGCCGGCTTAGGGCTAGCGCTGATGGCGCGACCCGCGTCCCTGCGGGGGCTGACCCTTTCCGGTACGCCCATTCGCAAGCTTGCCCTGTGCCTGGCCCCCTCGATATTCGCCGGCCTGGTCATGACCGCGGTGCATTGGAGCTCGGGCAATCTGCACGCCATTCCGGGCACCTGGTTGCTGCTGTACGGGTGCGGCCTGGTCGCCGCCAGCGTGCCCACCACCGGCGCCATCGCCGTGATGGGCGGATTGTTCATCGCACTGGGGCTGCTCGCGCTCGTGCTGCCCGATGGTCTGCAGACGCTCATGCTCGGCACCGGATTCGGGGGTCTGCACCTGCTGTTTGGCTTTCTGATCGGACGAGCGGGCCATGGCCGCTAAGGTGAAGGCGCGCGCGACGGCGGCAGCGGCGACGCCGAAACGTCCGAAGCTGGCGAGCGTGCCCGGGTCGGGGCGTGAAAATGGAGCCGATCGGCTGGTGTACGAGCGCGTGCGCCTCGGAATCATGAGTGCCCTGGCGGTGCGCGAGCAGCTGACCTTCAATCAGCTCAAGGAGCTGTTTGACGTGAGCGACGGCAACCTCAGCGCGCACGCCCGCAAGCTCGAGGAGGCCGGATACCTGACCTGTACCAAGTCCTTCGAGGATCGTCGTCCGCAGTCGGTCTATCGACTCACGTCGCCGGGGCGGACGGCGTTGCATCGCTATCTCGACCACGTCGAAGCCGTGATCAAGGCTACCCGCGGGCGCTGATATTTCCTTGGTTGGCAACTCTACAAGACAAAGTACTTCATCATGCACATTGCGGTCATCATGGACGGCAACGGACGGTGGGCGTCGCGCCGTCACCTGCCACGCAGCGCCGGGCATCGCGCCGGCGCCAGGGCCGTCGACGCGGTGGTGGAAGCTGCAGTGCGGCACGGCATCACAACTCTGACGCTGTACGCATTCTCGGCCGCCAACTGGAGCCGGCCGGCTGCCGAAGTCAGTGCCTTGTTCACGCTGCTGCGCCGGCATCTGCTGACTCAGACACAGCGCTGCGTGGATCGGTCCGTCCGCATCAATGTCATCGGTCGGCGGGATCGACTCCCTCCCGGCCTGTGCCGGGCGATCGAGCGCAGCGAGCAGGCGACCGCGCATTGCAACAGGATGCATCTGCGCATCGCCGTGGACTACTCCTCGCAACATAGCCTCCTCGAAGCCTGCCGGCGCCTGCAATCCGAGCCCGGCATCGACCGGGCGCGCTTCGCCGAGCGGCTCGCGGACGTCGATCATGCCTTGGCGCCGGCGCCCGAAGTGGATCTGCTGATTCGCACCGGCGGCGAGCAGCGCTTGAGCGACTTCCTGCTGTGGGAGTGCGCGTACGCGGAGCTGTATTTCGCGGAAGCCCTGTGGCCGGATTTCGACCAGCAGGCCTTCCGACACGCGCTCGCGGCGTATCGCCACCGCGAGCGGCGCTTTGGCCGCATTGTCGCCGACACCCTCGCAACGGCGAACCATGGATAGCCTCGGTCGGGGGCGGCGCGGCACGGTCAGATCCTGAACCGCTCCTTCAGCTCCCCCGCCATGCGCCGGCTCACCTGCAGCGGCGCCTCGCAACCGCGCAGCCGCACGAAGCACTGACCGTCGGCATTGCGCTCGATGCGCTCGAGGTATTTCACGCCCACCAGCGCGTTGCGGTGGATGCGCACGAACGCCGCGCCGAACTCGCTCTCCAGCAGCCGCAGCGAATCCTCGATCAGATCCTCGCCGTTGACGTGTCGGACGGTGGTGTATTTCTGATCGGCGAGGAAGTACTGCACCTTCTCGATGGGGATGAGCCTCACCCCCTCGCGGTGGCGCGCGGCGATGTGGCTGCGCCGCTCCTCGCCGGCGGCCGCGAGTCTCTGCAGCTGCGCGCGCGTCAGGCGGCCGGCGCGGGCGAGGGAAGCGGCCAGCTGCTCCTTGCGCACCGGTTTCAGCAGGTATCCCACGGCATGCGCATCGAAAGCCTCGACCGCGTACTGATCGTAGGCGGTGGTGAAAATCACCGCCGGCGGCTCTTCCAGCACGTTCAGGTGGCGCGCGGCCTCGACCCCATCCATCCCCGGCATGCGCACGTCCAGCAGCACCACATCCGGCGCGCGGTCGTGGGTTTCCTTGAGGGCCTCGTGCCCGTTCTCGGCCTCGCCGACCACTTCGACGTCGGCGATCTCGGCGAGCAGGCTTCGCAGGCGCTCGCGCGCCGGCGGCTCGTCGTCGACGATGAGGACTCTCAGCTTGGTCGCGACGCCCATGGGCTCAGGCGGGCCGCGCGGCGGCGGCGCCCGCGGGCTGTTCGATGAGCGGGAACCTCAGCGTCACGATGTACTCCGCGTCGAAGCGCCCCGACTTCATGAGCGCCCGCTCGCCGTACATGAGGCTGAGGCGCTCGCGGATGTTGGCGAGCGCCAGACGGTTGCCGTCGCGCTCTCCCGGACTCGGATCGAGCGGGTTGCGCACCACGATGGTC
>WNGJ01009516.1_pt1 | contig 10350 bp, 11 predicted proteins | sample 5400611 | NCBI WGS metagenome assembly WNGJ01 (sample SAMN13153375, study PRJNA577476) | soil metagenome | isolation source: 40 cm soil or saprolite under Garry oak tree replicate 1 | place: USA:California | collected 2016-06-15
TGCGCGCGAGGGCCGCATGATTCTGAGAGACGAGCCGCGCCTCTTCATCGGCGCACGGGATCAGCACCCAGCCGAACAGGCCGTGGCGGCGGCCGAGTTCGAGCAGAAAGTCGGCGGCGCCGGCGGCGTTCGGCCCCGGCCACGACAGGCCGTGTGTGGTAAACCGCGACAGCCGCGCCAGCACGTGGTCGTCGCTGGCGAACCAGACGGGAATGCCATGCAGCCCCAGGCTGCGCACCACCGCGAGCGCCCCGTGGGAGCCGCCCAGCACCAGCGCGCCGCGGCGATCCTGCGGAAACGGTTCGTGGGTTTGCTCGGGTTCGTCGAGTGGCGCGATGCTCGGCGCCGTCTCGACAAAATGATCGTGGTCAACCGCCGGTGCGGCCGGCGCATCGAGGGGGGCGTCGCGGCCGTCGAGCGCCATCGTGGACCTCGCCTCGTCCGGCGTCATCACCGGCTCGCGGCAACGACCGCGCGCGCGAGCGCGGGCGCCGCGTATGCGGTGCCGGCGACGAAGCGCATCATCGGCCCGAAGCTTACGACCGCGCTCGATCCGACGAAATGCAGCCCGGGGACGGACGACTCGAACCCGGCGGAGAGGACCGGAGAGCCGTCGACGCAGTCGACGCGGTGGAGCAGCTCGGGCGCGAGCATGCGGTATTTGGAAATGTCGACCCAGTAACCGGTCGCCAGCAGCACGTGGTCGACCTCGAGGCTTGCGCCGGTGTCGAGCCGCAGCGACACGCCCGTGCCGGCGGGCTGGGCATCGCGCACCGTGCAGCCGGTGGTCACGCGCACCTCGCCCCAGCGCGGCCGCAGCCACGCGGTGCCGGCCGGGCGCAGGCAGCGCGTACCGATGCGCTCGCGCAGCGCGGGCGGCAGCCCGCGCATGAGTGCCGGCGTCACCACCAGCCAACTCAACGGGAACGGCCCGATGGTGAAGCGGGGATTCAACAGATCGTGCAGGTGCCACTTCAAGCCGGCCTGCGCATCGTCCGGCGTCTCCGCGCCGATCCAGTGGATCGGTCCGCGCGCGAGCATGTCCACGTCGGCGCCAGCTTCGTGCAGCAGCACGGCCGACTCGCAGGCGCTTTGCCCGCGCCCGATGACGGCGACGCGGCGACCGCGGAACTGAGAGAAGTCGGCGTGCTCGCAGGAGTGAGTGACGAGCCGCTCCGGCAGGCCGACGAACTGCGCTGGCCGGAAGTCCTGGTTCTTGAGCCCGAGCGCGATGACCACGCGCCCCGCCTCGACAACGTCACCGCCTTCGAGCCGCAGGGCAAATCCGTCGGCGGGGAGAGTGACGCGCGTGACCTTGCGCCGGTCGAGATCCGGCACCGCGTGCTGCTGGAACCATTCGCCATAGGCGATGAAGGTCTCGATCGGCAGCGGCCGGAGCGCGGCCGCGGGATCGACGCGCGCGAATGTTTCGAGCGAGAAGGAGTCGTCCGGGTGCGCGATGCTGGTCGCGTGGCGCAGCTTCATCCCTTTCGGCATGTTGCGGCGCCAGAACGCCATGGTGTGGCCGAAGACGCGGGTGGCCAATCCGGCGGCGCGCAGGTGCGCGGCGGCGGCGAGGCCGTAGGGGCCGGCCCCGATCACCGCCACGTCGCAGCGGGCGACCGGCCGCACGCGATCCGCGACCGGAGCGCCGACATCGGTCGCCGCCGGCGCCTCGGCCAAGCCAAGGTCGTCTGATCGCATTTGATACCCTCCGCTGGAAGTCCCTAAGCGATAATGGTCAATATCCGGTTGTTGGCGGGCGGTTGCCGCGCGCGTCGGTGGCGAACGTTCTTTGTGTCGGCCTGAAACGGATGCGAGCGTTAACGCGCGGTAAACGGCGCCGCGGCGGTCCAAATCCGCGGAATGGCGGGATTATCGGTCGCGCAAAAGGAGAAGCAGCGGCGCGAGCCGTCCGGCCACCGGCAATTCCAATCGGCGCCGTCGAGGCCGGGCTTGGCTTCGCTCGTCGGCGCGGTCTGGTTCAGATCGACGAGGGCGTGGCGGTCGGTAGCGACGCTGGTTTCGAGCGGCGGGAGCAGGGCGATGTCCACGCAACACAATTCGGTCGGGCTGCGCGGAACCGTACCTTTGGTCGAATGATCGGCGGCGTATGCGGCCGAGCCGGTCGCCATGGCGAGGGCTGCGGCGAAAGCGAAAACGCGCGCGATCATGGAAACCTCCCGGCACCCACGTTGCGCAAACGCATGATCGGTTGGCAGGTTCCCTCGCGACGGCGGCAAGCGACGCAATAGGTAACGTGGTGCGGGGAACAGACCAAACAAGCGGACGTTGGCCGTGCGAGACCAACGAAAACGCGCGCGGAGTCTTTCACGATGCGGCGCGGGCACCGAGGATGAAGCTAAGGACTAAGCCGCCTTGGCGAGCGCTTCGGCGCAGATGCGCAAGTCGGACACGAACCGCCGGTATTCCGCGGCTTTGGTGTGCGCGTCCTCGATGCGCAGCAGATAGGACGGATGAATGGTGACGAGGAGCCGGGTGCCGTCTTCGCGCTCGACGACGTTGCCGCGCGCCCGCGCGATCACCACCGGGCGCTCGAACAGGCTGCGCGCCGCGGTCGCGCCCAGCGCGACGATCAGCTCGGGTTTGACGATGGCACGCTCGTGGTCGAGCCACCAGCGGCAACGGTCGATCTCATAGGTGTTCGGTTTCTTGTGCAGCCGCCGTTTGCCGCGCGGCTCGAATTTGAAATGCTTGACCGCGTTGGTGACAAAAATCGTGGTGCGGTCGAGGCCCGCCTCCACGATGGCGCGGTCGAGCACCCGTCCGGCCGGGCCCACGAACGGCCGGCCGGCGAGGTCTTCGTCGTTGCCGGGCTGCTCGCCCACGAACATGACCTTCGCGCGCGCCGGCCCCTCGCCCGGAACCACCTGCGTGGCGTTGCGGTAGAGCGGGCAGCGGGTGCACGCGGCTTCCGCCTCACGCAGCGCCACGAGGGTCATGATTTCTGCCTGCGCCATCGGAGACGCCTTTTCGTCCAACATTCCAAATGCGGTGTGCGTTTATTTGTTCCAGGGTCCGCCGGCGCGGGAGCGCCGCGCCGTCCCGCACGGCAGTCCAGCCGGCGGCCGACCGCCTCGGCACCCCCAACCAAAGTCTAAGCATGAAACTTCCCGGGCCCCGGGGCGTTTATACGGCAACCCGCCTACGACTTCTTTCCGATGGGCGTGACGGAGGAAGAGATGCTCACGTGGTCGAGCTACACCTTGAGCGGCTCGCCGCAGCTGTGCGCGTTCTGCCGCCGTCCGTTTCCCTCCATCGATGGGCACCGCGAAGCGTTCCATTCCCGAGTCGCCGGCGGCTACTTCTGCGACGCCGAGTGCGCCCGGAGATTCATCGAAGCCACGGCAGAACATCCGGAACGGAGAGCGGCATGAAACGCTGCGCCCATTGTAACAACCTGCTCGGTCTCATCTCGCATCGGCACTGGTCGCTGCGGTTCTGCTCGCTGGCGCACAAGAAGGCCTACCTGCACAAGCTGCAGCAGCACAAGCGCCAGCAGGAAGAGGCGCGCGCGATCGGATATTTGCAGTGGCTGCACGCCAAGCCGCAGTAATCACACGCTGGCGAAACACCCAACAGCCCTAACATTAAAAGCCGGCATGCCCGGGGAAAGGTCCGTGGGCACGGCGGCTTTGTCGGCTTCGCCCGTCAGGGAACCATGGGAACGTCGCGCGCTTTATATGCTGGCGCGGGCCCGGCGTTGATGCCGGGAGCCGCGGGCAATGCGAGCCGCAAACGCGTGAGCGACGTCCAGCACATACCGACCGGTGAATCGGCCGCCCGCGCGGGCGAGGCGGCGGCACGGCCTCGCGCTTCCGCGCCCGTCGCCCTGGCGAAGCTGGCGCGCGCCCACGGGCTGCACCTGGTCAAGCCGGACGCGCTCACGATCACGCGCCGGCGCCACGGCCGCGGCTTCGCCTATTACGACGCCGATGGCGCACGCCTGCGCGATGCCGAAACGGTTGCGCGTCTCGCCAAGCTGGCAGTGCCGCCCGCCTATGAAAACGTGCGCCATGCCGAGGATCCGTGCGCGCACCTGCAGGCGATCGGAACGGACGCGGCCGGGCGCCTGCAATACCGCTACCATCCCGCGTGGGAGAAGGTGCGCGAGTTGCGCAAGGCTCGCCGCCTGATGCGGCTCGTCGAAGTCCTGCCGCGCATCCGTCGCAGCATCGCGCAGCACCTCGCAGCCGGGTCAATCGCACGGGAGCCGGTGCTGGCGGCGGTGATCGAGCTCGTCGCTCGCAGCGCCATTCGCCCCGGGAGCGAGGACTACGCCCGCCTGCACGGCACGCGCGGCGCCACCACCTTGCTCAAGTCGAATGTGACGACCGAGGGGGAAAAGGTGATCCTGAGCTTCCGTGCCAAGGGCGGAAAGGTGGTGCGCAAGGAGCTCGCCGCCGCGCTGCTGGTTCCGATGCTCGCGCGCCTGCGCGAACTGCCCGGCCGTCGGCTGTTCCAGTATCGCGACGAGGCCGGCGCGGTTCACATGGTCACCGCGCGCGCGGTGAACGCGTTCCTGCGCGAGATCGCGGGCGGTGTGATGATCTCGCTCAAGGATTTCCGCACCCTGCTCGCCTCCGCCGCCGTGCTGGAAACGCTTGCCCGTCAGGCGCCGGCCAGCAGCGAGCGTCACCGCCGCCGCCAGGTGCTCGAAGCCGTGCGGAAGGCGGCCGAGGATCTCGCCAACACGCCGGCGATCTGCCGTCGCAGTTACGTCCACGCCGCGGTCGTCACCGCGTTCGAGCAGGGCGTGCTCGAAGGTTTTGCGGACACCCTCAAGCGCAGCCGCTCGGCGGCGCGGCGCGAGCAGCTGCTCACGCGCATCATGACGATCGCGGCCTGAGCGGAGAGCGGCCTCGCACTGATCGATCCGCGGGCCGGGGACGGCCGACGTTTGGCGTGATGTCTAAGCGTGACGTCTAGCGGCCCGCCGCATTCGCCGGCGCAGCAGGCGCCGCAGCAGGCGGGCGCGGCTGGGCCTGCGCACGAGCTTGATGTCGCCCACGAGTTTCGCGCCGCCGCGGCGGCGCTCCAGCGTGATCTTGCGGCTGTGGAAGGCCTCGAGCTCGGGCCGGTGTCCGACGCTCACCAACGTTGTCTCCTCCGGCCGCTCGCTCAGGTGCGCCATCAGCTCGTCCTGGCTGTTCGGATCGAGCGCCGCGGTCGCCTCGTCGAGCACGATGATGTCCGGCTTGTGCAGGAAGATGCGCGCGAAGGCGAGGCGTTGTTTTTCTCCGCCCGAAAGGATCTGATCCCAGGGCTCCTCGTCATCGATGCGATCGATGAGATGGTCGAGCCCGACGCGGCGGAACGCCTGCGCGACGTCCTCGACGCTGCGGCTCTCGGCGGGATCCGGATAGGTCGCGGCCCGGCGCAACGTGCCGATCGGCACGTAGGCCCGCTGCGGCAGCAGCATCAGCTTCGCGTCTTTCTGAACTTCGATGGTGCCGCCCCCCCACGGCCATAGTCCGGCGATGGCGCGCACCAGCGTGCTCTTGCCGGTGCCGGACTCCCCGGCGATCAGCACGCGCTCGCCCGGTTTGATCGCGACGTCGGTGTCGTCGACCACGGCGGTGCCGTCATCGAGCGTCACCGAGAGGTCGCGCAGGCGCAACGCCGCGCCTTTGCCCTCCGCGCTGTGCTCGATGCGCCCGAAGCCGCCGGTCTCCGCTGCCTCCAGCGCGTCGAGCGAGACCATGAGCGAGGCGGCGCGTCCCGCGGACGCGGTCCAGTCGGCGAGCTTGGGATAATTGTCGACCAGCCAGTTGAACGCCTGTTGCACGATGGTGAAGGCGGAAGCCGCCTGCATCACCTGGCCGAGCGACATACTGCCGTCGAGGAATTTCGGCGCGCACAGGATGACGGGGAGCACCGGGGCGATGTAGCTCGAGGTGTGCGAGACCATCGTGGTTTTCATGGTCTGGAAGCAGATGTCGCGCCACGTGCGCAGCACTTTGCGCAGCGCCCGGTCGACGCCGGCGCGCTCCTCTTCCTCGCCTTGGATCAGCGCGATGCTCTCGCCGTTCTCGCGCAGGCGGGTGAGAAGGTAGCGCATCTCCGCTTCCGACTGGTTCTTGTTTTCCGAGACGGCAACGAACCGTCGGCCTATCAGGACCATCGAGCCGCTGGCGAGCACCGCGTAGAGCACCGCCGCGACGACCAGGAAGCCGGGCACGTGGATCGGCACGCCGGCGAGGGTGAAGTCGAGGGCGCCGCCGATCGTCCAGAGAACGACGATGAAAGTCGCGGCGGAGAGGAACGCCTGCAGCACGCCGGTGAAGAAATCGACCGGGCTTTCGGTCGCCACCCGCACGTCGTCGGCGATGCGATACTCCGGGTTCTGGTGCTCGCCGCTCACCAAGTTGAGCTGATAATAGTGTCCGGAGGTGAGCCAGCGGTCGATGATGCTGTCGGTAAGCCAGCGTCGCCACGTCCGCTGCAGGGTCATGCGGCCGTAGACCTGCGCGACGTTCACGCCGACGCTCGCCGCCAGCAGCACGAAGTAGAGCAGTGACAGGAACAGGGCGGTTTGACCATCCTTGTTCTGCAGCGCGTCGAACATCGCGCGGTTCCACAGGTTCATGCCGTAGGAAGCCGCGATATTGAGAAGGACGACGAGCAGCAGCCCGACGGTCAGGCCCCAGGCGACGGCGCGGCGATGCCCGCTCCAGAAGGTGCGCGCCGTCTGCCAGAAACGGCGCAGCAGATAGCTGCGCCGCAGCCGCTCGGTTTCTTCCGGGGAGTCCTCCTCGGGCAGCTCCTCATGCGGATCGACCGGCGAAGATTTCTCTTCCTTGTCGGTCTCGCCCATTTGTTTCCTCCCTGAACGCGGCACGCGTCACGATCGCGCGCCGGGCGCTGCCCAACACGCACAAGCACCCCGCGCGGCCTGCCGGCGCGAAGCTTGTCTGTTTCCCGGTTGTGGAGATGTGCCCCTGTTCTTGAGTCCTTGCCCAGCCGCGGCCGAGGCCACCGCGCGCGGCGCATTCCTCGCGTATCTTGCGCTATGGCCCGTAGCGGCGCCCGCCCCGCCCGATCATCCCCATGATCACCGCTATGAGGAACAACAGGATCGCGATGAAGAAGATGACCTTGGCGATTTCGACCGCCGCCCCGGCGATGCCGCCGAAGCCCAGCAAGGCGGCAACGAGCGCGATGATCAGGAAAGTGACGACCCAGTTCAGCATGGCAAGTACGCCTTCTCCTGCGGCAGCGAGCACCCGCTGCCGAACGGTATTCTTGCACTCACCCAACGTCCGATAACTCCGAATAGTTCCCGCCGCGGAGCGTGTTACCGGAACCGTGCGCGGCTCCCTTCGTTGAACCACCGACCATTCGGATCATCACACCGTTTGGACCGCGGAGCCGGCCATGGACGACACAGCGATCGTGGGAGAAAACGTAGAGGTCATTCAGGCCACGGGCGACAGCCGCGCGGCGATCTCGTGGAGCGGCGCCATCGCCGGCGCACTGGGCGCAACCGCGATCAATTTCATCCTGATCGCGTTGGGTTCGGGCATCGGGCTTGCCATCACGCGCGACGAGTACGACGAGGTCCCGGCCGGCATGGCTCCGGCGTGACACCGTCGTCGCGTCGTGGCGCCGGTCGCCGTGCCGCGGGGGGCAGATTTTCCATCACCCGCATCGGAGGGAGGGCGGTCATGGGTTTCTTCACCCGCGACATCAAGACAATCGACGATCTGTTCGTGCACGGACTGCGCGACATTTATTATGCCGAGCATCAGATCATGCAGTCGCTGCCCGACATGATCGAGAAAGCGCATGACCCGCAGCTCAAGCAGCGGCTCCATTCGCACCTCGGCGAGACCATCAACCATATCGACCGGCTCGAGGATGTGTTCAGCCTGTACGGCACCGACCCGCGCCATCTCCATTGCCCGGCGATCGACGGGATCATCGCCGAGGCCGAGGACGTAACCGGCGAAGCGGACGAGCCGGCGGTCGACGCGGCAATCATTGCGGCCGCGCAGGCGCTCGAGCATTACGAGATCACGCGCTACGGCTCGCTCGTCGCCTGGGCGAAACGCCTTGAGCGCGAGGACTGCGCCGCGATCCTCGAGCAGAACCTGCGGGAAGAGCAGGCGGCCGACCAGCGGCTCTCCGAACTGGCCGAACGCGACGCCAACCTGCGCGCGGCGTAGCACCTAACTGCGTCAGCCGCGCCACGCGGAAGGGTCACTCGGGTAAATTATGGAGGAATTCCAGGGTAGCTTTGGTCCCCCGCGGAGGAGGACCTTTAGGACCTCATCTGACTGCTGCAGGAGCGCAACGAGGTGGTGACCGCTAGGTCCATTTCTTCCCGCAAACCAATTCTTGACTGTTCTTTCATCTTCCTGATCGAGTCGCGTCAAGAGTCGATCGGCACCCCCGCAGTCCCCTCACAAAGCCAAGGTGGCCGATGTGAAAGTGACCGGGGGTAACCCGGCCGAGCCTCACCTTGAGGCGCCGGCCACCCGGAATTCACTATTTCAAACAGCAGGACGCGATCGGTCCACAATACCCAAGCGCGACATGAACCGCATTGCGATGCCGGCCAAAAGACTGCACGTCCCCGCCGCAATCCATCCAAGACCGGATGCAACGGCGCGCTTGGCCGTGCTGGCCGCCACAGTGAGCTTCAACCCGAGCCAGCCCCCGCGCCGCGCTTGGGTGGAATTGGCTCGGCGAGCGTCGTTGGCGTCTTGGATTGAAGCGGTTGGGACGTCGGTGCCATCTGGCAGAGTGGGTTCCTGCGGCCGTGCGCTCAGCACGTCCACACCGCACGGCTGCGCGGGTTGTTGCGGCGGGATGCACGGCGGTTGCGAGGTGAACCGCGGCGGTCGTGGAATCTGGAAGCAGTCTCCGCGCAGAGTAAGCTCCAGATCAATCCGACCCTGTTGCAAAAACCACCACCTTCCATCGCCCAAGGCGAGCACCACCTTCTGGTGGATGAGCTTATCCCTGATCGGGCCATGAAGCCAAAGATGGGCGTTGGTCGGGTCAAACAAATCGGCATCGAAGCGCAAGACGAAAATGTCATCGCCGACACGCACGTGCAACAGCCCATTTCGCAGTTCACCGGGCTTGAGCACGCCGTTGGCGAACAGCTCATCGATATGGATGCGGGCTGCAGGCGTCTTGGCAGGGGTGGGCTTCCCACGTGGTTGCGAGCATTCGCGCGGCCGTCTGGACGCGCGGCGGGCGCCCGGAACTGGCGGGAATTTGAACCCGCGTGCGCCCGGCCGCAGAACCAGCCACCCGGATGTCCCGCCTTTATGGAAGAATTGCCAAGTGCTGTCCTGCATTCTTGCCAACCACACCTGCTGGTGAACCGGGCGCAGATGGCGGGTCTCAAGATCAATGATGCAGGACCAAAGCCGTATCCAGGCGGCTGCCGGATCGGTCAAATCGGCGACGTAGCTCACCGGGCAGGCGCCATCCGGCCACCGGAAGATCCCATGCGTAAGCGCGCCCGGCACAAGAAAACCTCTCTGAAAGAGGCCATCGATATCCAGGTTGAGGTTGAGGCTGCTGTCGAACCGCGGGCGCCGCCGGCCAGGAGCTGGGTGGTCGGGCGTTGCGCCGGTTGCGGCCGCGGCGGCGGGTCCTGGCCCGTGGGCGCGCGCCGAGCCATTTCGGCCGGGCTGGGCCTTATGGGACTGGCGAGGTTGAGGCGGACTGGGCCCAATGGACGACGCGCGCGCGGTCGCGGATTCGCACTCTCGCTCGGACCGCCCGCGGGGTGCCTTGGCGGCGTCCGCCGACGCCATCGCGGCGAACCAGGGAAATAGCCGGGCGATGGAAGAACGCACGCGCCCGCCCATCTTTTGTGGAGGCTTGGTAGGCGCGCGCTTGCGCTCGTCGCGATTCTCCTGCTTTCGGCCGTTGGGCGATCGCCGCGCGCGTTCTCGATGTGGCTTGGGCGGAGGGTCTGGCAGGAGCCAGCCGGCGCGCTGGGTCTCAGCGAGGCCGATCCGGCGGCCTGGGCGCTCCGTGGCGACCTCGGCTGCCGCCTCGACCGGCCGAGCCTTTTCGTCGACACCAGCGCAACCGCGCCCCGGCCAAGCCCAGCCAGTCCGTCGAGTGATCGCGCGGCCGAGCCAATCCCAGATGCCGGCGACCCAACCGTCGACAGTCCGGCAGGCCTTGGCGAGCTTCGTGATCAGGACGGCGCCTGTCGCAACGCGCGCCAACTTGTCGAGGAAGCCGCCGGACACGGCCGCGGGCTTCTGGGTTGGTCGCTGGTCGGCTGAGTGGGTTGTCGTAGTCATTATTTCTTGTGGGGTCTTGCTTCATCCTATTTATCGCTCTGGAATTTCTACC
>WNGJ01009517.1_pt1 | contig 10350 bp, 10 predicted proteins | sample 5400611 | NCBI WGS metagenome assembly WNGJ01 (sample SAMN13153375, study PRJNA577476) | soil metagenome | isolation source: 40 cm soil or saprolite under Garry oak tree replicate 1 | place: USA:California | collected 2016-06-15
CACCCGCGCCCCGAACGTCCCCGCCTCATCCTCCGCGTCACGGTCCGCCGTCACCCTGGTGACCGAACCCCACTGCGCGCTCGCGTGGTACGGATCCCGCGCGCCGCGGCTCATGGCGATCACCTCGTGACCGCCGCGCACCAGCCGCGGCACCAGGTACGTGCCGATATGCCCGGTGGCCCCGATGACAACGACCCGACTCATCCAGCGATCCCTTCACGAAACCCAGTCACGCCATCCTCCCAGAGCACCGACCGCCACCCCTCTCCCAGGGCACCACCAGCCACCCGCCCCAGCACTGCCCGCCACCCGCATCCCCGCGCCCAGCCAGGCCTTCGCCGCCAGGGCTCCGGCCCGCCCGCCGAGTCGCAGTTTATCTCTAATTTCTTTGTTCGAATATCGCATTTACTCTGGTGATCATGAACGGTATTCGCTACTATGTTTGATAACAATTTTCATGCCGAACGGGTGGTGGTTCATGCTCGCGTCGCCGGTTCCCGCGGACCCCTGGTGGGACGATGATCCCGCCTGGTCGCGCCCGGACCCGATGACCGCGGCCGAGCTGGAGGCGTCGCTGGACTGGACCTGCGAGCACGGCGAGCACCCGCGGGAAGAGGAGTACGAGGACTTCCCCGAGCTCACCCCCGGCGAGCTGGCGGAGATCCGCGAGGCAGCCGCCGACGAGCTGCTCGCGGTCGGGGCGGCCACCACGGGGCGGCGGGGGCCGGGTCAGCCCGGCTCCGCGCGGATCCTCCCCGGCCAGTCGTCCAGCCCGGCAGCCGCGTTTGCCCCCGGGATGATCCTGGACGTGCTGCCGGGCTGCGCGCAGCTGGCGGTCGCCGCTGATGCCGCGGCCGGGGAGGATGACGGGTTCGCGGGGGTGCCCGAGGGTGAGCTGGTCGGCCTGCTGTGCGCGTGGGACCGGGTCGAGGCCCACGCGGCCGCGCGCAAGCTGGCCGTGGTCGCCGAGCTGGCCCGCCGCAACCCCGCCCCGGAGGACGCGGAGTTCACCGCCGACGAGATCGCCAATGCGCTGGGGGAGTCCCGGGCCCGGGCCGATGAGCTGATGGGCACGGCCGGGCACCTGGACAGCCACCTGCCCGGCACAAAGACGGCGCTGCGCGACGGGACCCTCAGCTTGGGCAAGGCGCGGATCATCGTCAACGCCACCGGCCAGCTCGATGAGGCCGAGGCCCGCGCCGCCGAGACCGAGATCCTGGATCGGGCGGCCAGGCTGACACCCGGCGGGATGCGCGCCGCGATCGCCCGCGCCGTCCTCGAGGCCGCCCCGAAGAAGGCAAAGAAACGCCGGGAAACAGCAGCGAAGTTCGCCCGGGTGGAGCGGTGGCTCGAGGACTCCGGCAACGCTGCGCTGATGGGCCGCGAGCTGCCCCCGGATGAGGTCCTGGCCGTGGATGACCGGATCACCGCCTGGGCCCGGGAGCTGAAGGCCGCCGGGCTGGACGGCGGGATGGACGCGCTGCGCGCCCGGGCCCTGCTGGACCTGCTGCTGGGCAAAGACTCCCGTCCCCGCCATGACGGCCAGGACGAGGACGGCACGCCCGCCCCGGCACCCGCAGGGTTCGCCGGCCGGGTTACCCTCACCGTCCCGCTCGCCACCCTGACCGACCTCGCGGACCGGCCCGGCGAGCTGTCCGGGCTCGGCCCGGTCGACCCGTGGCTGGCCCGGGACCTCGCCGGCGCCGCCGCGGCCAACCCGAAGACCACCTGGTGCCTGACCGTGACCGACAACCAGGGCCGCGCTGTTGGCCATGGCTGCGCGCGACCTGAACCCAGGAACGGCCGCGACCGCGCCGGGCCCGGCCCGCCGGGCGGGACCGGGTTCTGCTTCGCCCCGGCCAGCCGGGCTGGACCGCCCGAAGGCTACGGCACGTGGCGGCTGCGCACCCCCGGACCCGGCCTGATCATCACGCTCGAGTCCCTGGCCACCGACCCCTGCGACCACGAGCACGAATCCAAAGGCCACGACCCCGGCGTCAAGCTGCGGCACCTGTCTCAGATCCGGCATGCGACCTGCACTAGCCCTATCTGCCGGCGACCCGCCCGGACCTGCGACTTTGAGCACAATACCCCGTACGAAGCGGGCGGACGCACCTGCCTTTGTAATGGTGGCCCGAAGTGTCGGCACGACCACCGGCTCAAACAGCACCCCAAGTGGAAGGTCGACCAGCTTCCCGACGGGACCTTCCGCTGGACCACCCCAGCCGGGCGCACCTACACCACCGAACCGACCCGCTACCCCGTCTAATTGCGGCCGATGGCGGGAAACCGCATTTCCTGACTGGCCATGTACTGGCGGGCGAGGATGGACCGCAGCTCGTGGGTGACGCCGTCCGGATACCGGTCGAGGACCGCCTCGAAATCACACAGATCCGCCCCGGCCGCGTATCCGGCCAGCTCGCGTTCCAGTTCGGCGCGTCGCTTACGGGCGGCCTTCCGGCTGGTGGCCTGCGCGCGGGCAACGAGTATGCGAGCGGCAAGTGTCATGGCAGCTCCTAAGCGACCGCCGCATCCGAACCCATTCAGCATATAGCGCGGGCAAAGCCGGCCTGAACGCGACGAGAACAGCAGGCCCGCCAGGCTGCCGCATTCCAGCCGGACGGTCGGCCCGCGGCACCTCGTCGCGGCCGTCCAGGAGCATGATGGACCCGGCCGGGATGATGATCGCCTGGTAGGCACCCGGTTCCGCGACGGCGGTCAAGGACGCGGCCCGTCCCGGTGGCTGGCTCCAGGATGCGCCCGGTGACCCCGGCGAGCTGACGGGTGTAGTACTTCAGGGCCGGGGACGACGACCCGACCGGTTTGTCGAGTTCGTAGACCTCCGCTACCAGCCGTCCGTAGTCCCAGCTCACTATCGGTCTCCCGGATCGCCATCCCCGGGCCGGACGCCCGCGTGCCAGCAGTCTTCCATGCCTGGCATCCTCCGTCGGCGCCCGGTGCGGACCGCACCGGGCGCCGACGTGGCGAGTCAGCTCAGTGGCAGAGCCCACCCGGAATTGACGTTCCGCAGTCGTTATCCCTGAACCGCACGCCGAATCCGCTGTGGTCCCAGATCAGGTCCGCGGGGTGATTACGGAAAGCGGAGTTGAACGAGATCGTGTCGAATTCGGGGTTGCTCCCGTGGGACAGCGGCTTGGCGCTCAGCACGACGATGCCGCCCGAATTGAACTTCTTGCCGGCATTTCCGGTCACGCTGTTGTGCGTCACCAGCGTGTGCGTCGCGCCGAGCAGCAGGATGCCGCCGCCCTTGGTGGTCACCGGCGTGTCCTCGTTCTTCTTGCAGAACTTGTTGTTGTCGAAGACGCGGTTGTACTGGATGGCGGCGTTGCCCGCGCCGCCGCGCTGCCCGTCGTCGAGGACCAGGATGCCCTGGCAGTTTCCGCTGACGACGTTGCCGGTGACCAGGACGTGCCGGGCGTGCCGGATGAAGATGCCGAACTGGTTGCCGAACGCCCGGTCATTTCGCACCACCGTGTCGGCCTGCGGTGAATCCCCGACGTAGAACCCGGCCTCGTCGTTACCGATCGCGGTGTCGTCGGCGAATACGGTCCTCGAGGAGACGAAGCGGGAGATGCCGTAACCGCCGTCGTTGACGGCTACCACCCTGGTCACCGACAGGCCCACCGTCCCGTAGCCGAACACCCCGTTGCCGGGGAAGCCGGTGACCAGCAGTCCGGTCACCGTGTCGTTGCGGACGGGCACGAAGACCGCGCCGGTCTTGGGGTTGAGGCTCTTCGCCAGAATGCATACGCCCGTCGGACCGAACCCCGCATTGCACATCGTCTTCGGGATGTGTTTCGGCGGTACCAGCACAGTCCCGCCGTGGAAGGCGCCGGAGCCGCGCAAGGTGATTCCGTTCGTGCGGATCTGGACGCTCTGGTGATACACGCCCGGCCTGAGGAATACCGTGTCGCCGGGTCTGGCCGCATTGATCGCGGCCTGAATCGAGTGGCCCGGGCCTACTACGATCACGCTTGATGCTTGCGCCGCTGACGCCATGCCGGTGCCGAGCGCGATAGCGAGCCCGGTCGCGCATGCGGCCATCGTCAATTTGCGCATGTTCCCCTCCCTGCATCGGGGAAATGCCTCGTGAGCAGGAAAGCGGGCTTCCCCCCAACCAGGCATCCCCACCTTTCTGATGTTCGGACTGTATCGGCCTTGGGGGTATTACTCAAGACTCGACCCGTTCAAACAGGGCAACCGGGAAATAGTTAAACAAAACCTCTGATCTACTCTGATAACACATCAACTCCGTTTATAACCGGGTGATCCTGTCCGTATTCGATTCGTCACCGCTAGGCGATTTCGGGCATAACTGCATTGCGTATACACCGAACACGCGGTCAGGTGCCGAGCGCCCGGGCGAGCAGGGCGCGCCGGCTGCGGGCCGAGCTCTTATCGAAGATCGACTTGAGGTGATCCTGGACGGTATTCTCCGAGACGAACATCTGGCCGGCGACCTCGCGGGTGCCGGCGCCGCCGGCGAGATGCTGGAGCAGTTCGGTCTCGCGCGGGGTCAGGCCGCACGCCCGGGCGAACACGGACACCCGGTCGCTGGCCGTCGAGGGCTCGATGCTGACCGCGATGTCGCCTCCCGCCGCGGCCGGGGTCTCCGGGTTGGTGTCCAGCCGGGCCGCGCGGAGCGTCAGCCACCGGCCGCTGGCCAGGTGCACGCGGGCCACCGGCGGGTTGTCGTCCACCCCGGCCTCGGCCGCGAGCAACTGGGCGGCCACGTTGTACGCGCCGGCCGGGACCGGGGTCTGATCCTCCGCGTCGGGCGGGACGAGTATCCGCAGGTAGCGCTGCGTCTGCGAGGTCTGAGCCCGCACCTCGAGCGCGGGCGAGAGCAGCAGCACGACCGGGCCCGCGGGCATCTGGTCGCCGCCGGTGGCGGGAATGAAGGTCCTGGCCAGCCCGCGCCGCAGCGCCGCGGTGACCGGGGCGGCGATGTGACCGAGGAACTCGATGTCCGCTCCGGTGAACGCCGGCGCGCCGATGCGCCACAGGTCCAGGAATCCCCAGCAGCCGAAGCGGTCCCGGTACACCGACGAGGCGATGTCCGTGACCTGATACCGGCCCAGCAGCTCACGCCACATCAGGCTCAGCGACAGGCTGCCGCCGGTCACCCGGTGCAGCGACGCGGCGGCGGAGGGCAGGCCGGTCCACCGGTTGACGCTGGTCGCGTACTTCAGCCGGATCAGCTGCGGCAACCGCGGCAGGCAGGGAACATCGGCCAGCGGCGAGGACCCCACCGAGGTCTCCGGGTCGGTGAGCAGCCAGGCGTAGGCGTCGAATCCCACCGCCCGCCGGATGGCGTCCAGCGCCTCCAGCCGCAGCGTGCGCGCGTCGGACTCGCCGCGGCAGATCCGCAGGATCGTCTCGCGGGCCCTGGCGTAGGCGGCGGCGCTCCCCATGATCGCAGGCTAACCGCCGATGACCAGCGGCGGAACCGGATGAAAGATCCCAGGAAGCTGGGATGGGCCCGCCCGCGGCCCCGCTCTTAGCGTGAGGAGCACAAGCCGGCAACAGGAGGGGCACATGCACACGATGGTGGTACGGATGTCCATCGATCCCGCGCGGGCCGACGAGGCCGCCAGCCATCTGCGCGAGGACGTGGTCGTGTGGGCCCGGCGGCAGCCGGGCTTCGTCAACGGCCAGTGGCTACGCAGCCCGGATGGGAGCGAGGGGATAGGCGTCATCGTCTTCGCCTCCGGGGACGCCGCCGCCAGCGCCGCCCGGGGGCCGCGCAGCTACCCCCGCGACGACGGCCGGGCCTGGAACGTCGAGAACGTCACCGTCTACGAGCAGCTCACATCGGCCTAGCTGTCCGGTCCGTCGTCGAACGGCGCCGGTGTGACTTCAGCTGACCGGTGTGGCCGGGGCCGGGGCCCGGGCGGCCGGGGCCCGGGCGGCCGGGGCCGGGGTGAGGTCATCGGGTGCGGGGGCGGGCACGCCGGCGCCGCCCTGGTCCAGCCGGAACGGCGGGTAGGCGTCGGTCATCAGCGCGGCGTAGGCGATGACCCGCATGTGGATGCCAAGCGCATCCTCCGTGGAGATCGCATGAAGGCGCCGCAGGTCTGCCTGCATCACGAGCCCGGGGAGCACCCGTGCGGCGTACACCAGCATCCCGGCCGACCGGTCGATGCCGATGACGCGATGTCCCGCCTGCGCGAACTGCGCACCGTCAACGGCCGGGCCGCACCCCAGATCGGCGACGTCCGCCACGCGGGGCAAGCGGGCCGCGAAGGCGGCCCTCAGATCAGGGAATGACCGGTCGCGGGCCCCCTGGCGAGCCGCATACAGGCCGGCGATCCGGCAGTGCGCCCGCGGCACGCGATCTCCTCCGTGCTGTATTCGGTGATTACGCCGAGACGTAGACGCTCGCTTTTACGCAGACCTGGCCCAGCAGTACACATGTTTCCCTGAACACGTGTACGGCTACTGCTCAGAAACTTTCCTATGCGCACCTGATCAGCGCACCGGTGCGGCTGCGTGCTCATGCCGCCGGAATTGCATACGATGGTTTCCGTCCGTGTGAGAATTAGATTTGGAGAATCCGTGGCGCAGAAAGTGCAGACCCTGTTCGTTGACGACATCGACGGCAGCGCCGCCGAGGGGACGGTCCGCTTCGGCCTGGACGGTACCGACTACGAGATCGACCTGAACGCCGAACACGCCCAGGCGTTGCGGGACGCGCTGGCGCACTACATCAGTGCTGCCCGCCGGTCCAGCGGAGCCGTCCGGCGCCCGGCCCGCGGCGGGCGCAAGGCATCGGCGAACGGACTGAACACGACCGAGGTCCGTGAGTGGGCCAGGGCGCAGGGCATCGCGGTAAAGGACCGTGGCCGGGTGCCCGCCGAACTGGTAGTCAAGTTCAAGGCGGCGGCCGCGAGCTAAACAAGCTCCGGCCAGCCTTACCTGGATTAAGCGATGTCGGGTGCTTAGCTTCGGCGTGCGATCATGCCGGGATATCGTCCATGTCGAGCTGGTACCAGCCGCCTGCGATGTCATTGTGCCAGCCGGTCACGGCAGCAGATGGCACGCCCTATTTACATGCAGCTCACGATGATCAGAAGGAACGATCTGTCCGCGGCAGAAGTGGCGTTATCGCAGTTGAGCGAATGCCAGGTCGGCATCGGCGACAGCCTCGGAGTGGACGTCGCGGGCGGTTCGCCCGTCGGCGATTTTCTGCCAATTAGTCCGGGCGAGTACCCGTTGGACCGCGAGTACCTGGGCGGCCCGCAGTCGTGCCTCGATGCCCGGGCCGAGGGCGCCCGCTAGTGCCTCCTCGTCCTCGAGCATGTACCGCGTGAGCCGTCCCGCCAGGCTCGGCGTGGTGAACACCAGCCGATGAAACGTCACCACCTCGGGATGATCGTTGAGGCCGGTGACGGGCTCGTAACGATCGAGACCGGCCCGGAAGTGCCGGTGCAGCGCCGTCACCGGCGAGACGCCGGGCTGGCGGTCCCGCACGACGCGCGCAGCCTCACCGTTGTGATCCGCGAATCGGTGCAGCACCAGGTCCTCCTTGGTCGCGAAGTACCGGAAGAGGGTCGGCTTGGAGACCTCGGCCGCCGCGGCGATGTCGTTGACCGAGACCTGGTCGAAGCCGTGCGCCAGGAACAGCGAGATCGCCGCATCGGCGATGGCGTCGCGGGTTCGCGCCTTCTTGCGGGCCCGCAGCCCCGTCGGCTCGATCACCTGGTCAGCGTAACATTATTTAACCGAGTTGCTTTTTTAACTCGGTAACGTTTTGATGAGGGCATGACGCAGACAGATGTCCTCGTGGTCGGTGCCGGCCCGACCGGCCTGACGCTCGCGTGTGATTGTGCCCGGCGTGGCCTCGCCGTGCGCATCGTCGACCGGGCCCAGGCGTTTCCGGGCGGTTCCCGCGGTAAGGGACTGAGCCCCCGCAGCCTGGAGGTGTTCGACGACCTCGCGGTGATCGACCGGATGCTGGCCTCCGGGATCACCCACCTGCCGCATCGCAAGTTCCAGGGAGCGGAGGTGATCGCTGAGATCGACCCCGAGGCCGGACGGGTGCCTACGCCCGACATCCCGTACCCGGTCGGCCTGATGATTCCCCAGTGGCGGGTGGAGCAGATCCTGCGCGAGCGGCTGGCCGACTTCGGCGTAGCCGTCGAACTGGGCGCCGAACTGCGCGGCTTCACCCAGCACGCCGACGGCGTGACCGCCACGATCGGCGAAGCTGAGATCCAGGCGCGATACCTGGTCGGCTGCGACGGCGGCCGCAGCACCGTCCGCAAGGCACTCGGCCTGAGTCTGCGCGGCCACACGCCGGACATCCAGCTCATGGCCGTCGGCGATGTCGAGGTCGACGGGCTTGGCCGCGACGCCTGGCACCAATGGTTCACCGGCGACCGCGCGATCATGCTGTGCCCGCTCCCCGGCACCAGCGCCTTCCAGGTGCAGGCATCACACGAGCTCGACCAGGACGGTTCGCCGCTAGAACCGACCCTGGAACGATTCCAGCAGACCTTCGACCGGATCGCCGGCATTCCGGGCGTGCGACTGCACGATCTGGCGTGGCGCTCAAGCTACCGGGTCCAGGTGCGCATGGTCGACCAGCTCCGGGTGGGCCGCGTGTTCCTCGCCGGAGACGCCGCGCACGTACACCCGATCGCGGGTGGCCTCGGCATGAACAGCGGGATCCAGGACGCCTGCAACCTTGGCTGGAAGCTGGGCCTCGTGCTCGCCGGCAACGCCGCGTCAGGCTTGCTCGACACGTACGAAGAGGAACGACTGCCGATTGCGAGCTGGCTACTCGATATCACCTCGGAACTGCTCAACGCCGTCCTCGACGCGATCAAGGAAAAGGGCGGCGGCGTGGACGCCGTGGCCACGTCCGAACTCACGCAGCTCATGCTCCGATACCCGTGGAGCCGGCTCTCCCGCCAGACGATAAGCCGGCCCACCGGGCCTCGACCGGGCGACCGGGCACCCGACGCGCCGCTGCGCGACGCCGCCACCGGCACGCCAACTCGCCTCTTCGATCTCTTCCGCGGGCCGCACTTCACCCTCCTCAGCCTCGGCGAACGCTGCGCCCCAGTGCCCGGCGACGTCGAAACCGACATCGTCAAGGCCTACCATGTCGGGCCAGGCGGCCTCCTAGACGACGGCGGGCACGTGGCAGACGCGTATGGCACCGACGCCCTGATCCTCGTCCGCCCGGACGGATACATCGGGCTGGTCGCCCGCCCAACGCAGACGGGCAGCGTTGGCGAGTACCTCCGCTCCCTGTAAAGGCACGGATCACCGTGCTGCCGGCCACCGCCGTAGGCATCCAGAAGTACCTGGGCTCGGGCCTGGACGAGCTGGCCGCGGCCGAGGGGGGTGGTGCGCGCGGCGGTGCCCGCGGCGGGCCCGGCCCGCGCAGGCTGAGGCCGCACCGCAGGTTCTCGCCGTTTCCCTGCCGCCCTTTTATCAGGCCGAACGGTCTCTGGCTCGTGCCATGCTCCGCCTGCACGCCGCCCGGGCCGACCGCCTCACCGGGTTCGCCGCCACCTCGTTCCGAAAATCCGTGACCGGGCGGGTGGCGCTAGGCGAGCGGGCCTCGGTGCCGGCGAGGCGGCTGATAGACCGCCTCGACTGATCGCGGTCGGTATTAAACGATCTCTCGGTGCCGGCCCGGATGCCGCCGAGCTCCGCTTCTGCGGCGTTGAGGTTTGTCTCGCGGTCGATGTGGGTTTCTGTAACGGCCGGTTCCCCGGACGCGGGCCTGAATGACCGCGTCCGGGGAGGCAGTGCGAGATGATCGTCGTTGTGTTGGTGGCGGGCGGAGCTATGCGGCCAGGAATTCCAGAATTCGCTTGTTGATGTCGGTAGGGCGCTGGACCATCATGAAGTGCCCGACGCCGTCGATCAGCTCGGACTGTGATCCGGGGCCGCAGTGGCCCGGCACCCGGTTGACCTGCTCCTGGGTCATGCCGTGGCAGCCGTCCTGGGTGCCGTGCAGGTAGAGGGTGGGCTGGGTGATGTCCGCGCCCCAGGCTGCTGCCTGCTCAGCTGCCCATTCCTCCGAGCCGAACCGGTTGGGGTCGAACTGTCCCCAGTAGTAGCCCAGGGCGGCCTTGAAGTGCGCCGGGTCGCGGATGCACTCCTTTACCTTGGGCAGGTCCTCCGAGGCGTCGTAGCCGGGCGACCAGTCGGCCCAGATCCGGTCGATGAACGCGAAGTCATCGGCCCTGATGACATCCTCGGCCACCCGCTGATTCTGGAAGTACCAGAAGTAGAACGACCGCTTGATCTGGTCGTACTTGACGATGTTCTCGCCGAAGATCGCGAACGGCGGGATGTTGAGGACCACCA
>WNGJ01009521.1_pt1 | contig 10348 bp, 9 predicted proteins | sample 5400611 | NCBI WGS metagenome assembly WNGJ01 (sample SAMN13153375, study PRJNA577476) | soil metagenome | isolation source: 40 cm soil or saprolite under Garry oak tree replicate 1 | place: USA:California | collected 2016-06-15
CGCCCTCCCGGCCCCGGCGCCGCCGCCGCGCATCTACCTGGCCGCGCTCGGGCCGAAGATGTGCGAGCTGGCGGGCGAGGTGGCCGACGGCGTCCTGCTCAACTGGATCCCGCCCTCGGCGGTGCCGTCGTCACTGAGCCATGTCGAGGCCGGGGCCAAGCGCGCCGGCCGGAGCCTCGCCGACGTGGACGTCGCCGTGTACGTGCGGACCTGCGTCACCGATGAGCGCGAGCCGGTGCGCGAGACGCTGGCCCGGGACATCACCGGCTATGCGATCGTCGGTGCCTACGGGCGCTTCTTCGCGGAGTGCGGCTTCGCCGAGGAGGTCGAGGCCGTCAACACGGCCTGGAAGGCCGGCGATCGCGCCGGCGCCGTCAAGGAGATCTCCGAGCGGGTCCTCGATGGGCTCGGCGCGGTCGGATCGGCCGACTTCTGCCGAGAGCGAATGGCCGCCTTCGCGCGCGCGGGGGCCACGCCGGTGGTGCTGCCCTTTGCGCCGCCCGGCGCGGTGGCGCGGGCGTCCCTGCTGCGCACGTTCCGGACCTTCCCCTGAGCCGTGCTATGATCCGCGACGTACCCACGACCGCGGAGGATCCTCAATGACCAAAGTGCCGGCCGTCGCGTTCAGTCATTTTGGCATACACGTGACAGACATCGTCAGCATGGAGAGCTTCTACACCCGCGTGGTCGATACCCCGTGGCACACGCCCCAGCCCTACGCGGAGCCGTTCGACATCGAGGCGCCGGTCGAGACGATTCTCGCGGAGACCGAAGCCCTTTGCCGGAACCGTCCCGGGTTCACGTCGCGCGCGGAGTGGCGGGCGGCGCAGGTGAGCCGGATGGCCGCGGCCGGGTAGCGAGCTCGGGACCCCCGACCCTTCGCGAGGACCGACGTGTCCCCATCCCCGCTCGAAGCCGCGCAGAAGCTCGCTCCGCTGATCCGCTCCTGTGCCGACGAGACCGACGCCGCGCGCGAGTTGCCGCGGCCCCTCTTCGAGGCGCTGGCCGACGCGGGCCTGTTTCACCTCGCGGTGCCGCGCTCCATCGGCGGAGGCGAGATCGACCTGCCGAGCTACGTCGAGGTGATCGAGGAGATCGGCAAGGCCGACGCCAGCACCGGCTGGGCGGTCAATCAGGGCGCGATCTACGCCACCTACGCGGCCCGGATGCCGCGAGAGGTCGCCCGCGCGATCTGGATGGAGACTCCGCGCAGCGTGGTGGCGAATACTCCGGCCCCCACCGCGCAGGCCGTCGTGGTGCCGGGCGGCTACCGGGTGACGGGCCGCCAGGGCTTCAGCACCGGATGCCGGCACGCCTCGTGGGTGGCGGCGCACGCGCAGATCATCGAGAACGGCCAAGTCAGGCTCGAAGGCGATCAGCCGGAGATGCGCTACTTCTTCGTACCGGTCGCCGAGGCCGAGCTGCTCGACACCTGGCACGTGCGTGGCATGCGCGGCACGGGCACGCATCACTTCGCCGTCCACGACGTCTTCGTGCCCGCGGAGCGCACCGTGCTCTCCGCCACCGCGCCCGCGCTCGAGCCCGGCCCCCTCTACAAGATCCCGCGCACGCTGGCCTTCGCCTCAGGCGACGCCGCGGTCGCGCTCGGGATGGCGCGCAGTTGTCTCGACGCCTTCTTCGAGCTGGCCGGCGCGAAAACGCCCCGTGCCATGCAGGCGCTGCTCCGCGACCAGTCGATGGTCCAGGTCAATGTCGGCCAGGCCGAGGCCGCGCTGCGCTCCGGCCGCGCGTTCCTGGTGGAGGCGGTGCGGGATATCTGGAGCGAGGCCACGGCCGGCTCGGTCACGCTCGAGAAACGCGCCGTCCTGCGCGTCGCCACCACCCACGGTATCCGGCTGGCGGCGCAGATCATCGACACCGTCTACAACGCCGCGGGGGCGACGGCCGCCTACGAGGGCAACCTGATCCAGCGCCACTTCCAGGACATCCACGTGATCACCCAGCACCTGCAGGGCCGCCTGGCTCACTACGAGCTGGTCGGCCGCCACTGGCTCGGCCTGCCCGTCGACGAGGGCAGGCTCTAGCAGGCCGCTGACGACCCGCCGTCATGCAGCGGATCCTCCCGCATCTCGTGGTCATCTGCGCTGCGACAAGGGGGAGCAGCCGAAGGGGAGGCCGGCCATGATCGAGCATGGGCTTGATGTCATCCACGCTCTGAAGCGGCTCGCGATCGCCATTCTGATCGTGGCCGCTCTCGCCGGAGGGGCCACGGCGCAACCCCGTCCGGCGCCCGCCACCAAGCCGGAAGGTGAAATGCGGTGGGCGCTGTACGTGACGCTCGCGCCGGCGTGGTTCGACCCCGGCGAAGTCGCCGGCAGCTTCCTGACGCCGTTCTGGGTGCTCTACGCGCTCCACGATGCGCTCGTGAAGCCGATGCCCGGCAACCTCATGACGCCGAGCCTGGCCGAGTCGTGGACGGTGAGCGCAGACCAGCGCGTGTACGACTTCAAGCTGCGCGAGGGTTTGAAGTTCCACAACGGAGATCCGTTCACCGCGGACGACGTGAAATTCAGCTTCCAGCGCTCGAAGGTCGGCAAGGTCCTGAAGGATCGCGTGCGCGAGGTCGAAGTCGCCGGCCCCGCGCGCGTGCGCTTCCATCTGCACGAGCCCTTCCCGGATTTCATGGCGTACTACGGCACGCTCGCATCGGGCGCGGGCTGGATCGTGCCGAGAAAGTACGTCGAGAAAGTCGGCGACGAAGGCTTCAAGAGGCAACCCGTCGGGCTCGGACCGTACAAGTTCGTGAGCCACACGCCGGGCGTCGAGCTGGTCATGGAAGCTTACGAGGGCTACTGGAGGAAAGTCCCGTCCGTGAAGAGGCTGGTATTCAAGAGCGTGCCTGAGCCGACCACGCGCGCGGCGATGTTGAAAAACGGCGAGGTCGATGTCGCGTACATGCTCGACACGCCGGCCGCGCTCGAGCTGAAGCGCGATCCGAACTTCCGGCTCGGCTTCTCCGGCGCCATCGGCGTCCACTATCTCGACTTTTTCGATCAATGGGACCGAAATCACCCTGGCACGATCGCCGCGTGCGGCTCGCGGCGAATCATGCGGTCGATCGCCGTGCACTCAGTGAGGCGGAGACACTGGGCGCCTCGCGGCCGACGGGTAGCATGGCCCCGCGCAAGTTCGACTTCACGCTGGCGCTCCCGCCCTACCCCTACGATCCGGCGAAGGCGAAGCAGCTGCTCGCCGAGGCGGGCTTCCCGAACGGCTTCGACGGGGGCGACTTCTATCCGTACCCGCCGTACTGGTCGGCCGGCGAGACGATCGTCGGCTATTTCGCCGCGGTGGGGATCCGCATGAAGCTGCGCACGATGGAGCGCGCAACGTTCCAGCCCGCGTGGGCGGGCAAGAAGCTGAACGGCGTCTGCATGTGCACGATGGCGAATTTCGGCAACGCGGCCACGCGACTCGCCGACGCCGTGCAGAGTGACGGCGCCTACGCGCGTGGCGCCGATCCCGACATCGACGCGCTCGTCAAGCAGCAAGCGCGCGAGACGGATAAAAAGAAACGCGAGGCTATGCTCCACCAGCTCCAGCAGACGGTCTACGATCGCGTGCGGTTCGGTCCACTCTACGAGTTCGTCTGGGCGAGCGGTGTCGGGCCACGCGTGGCCGAGCCGGGGCTGATGCTGATCGATCCCTATCCGTGGTCGGCGCCGCTTGAGGACGTGCGGCTGAAGGCGAAGTGAGACCTGACGCCCGGAAGGAGAGACCGATGGACGAGCTCGCTCTCCGGGAGCTGATCGGTGAGGTGCGGATCGGCCGGCTGAGCCGGCGGCATTTCGTCCAGGGTCTGGCCGCCCTGGGACTCACCGCTCCCCTCGCGGCTCAGCTGCTCGCGTCGTCCGGGCTGGCACAGCCGAAGCCCGCTGGTCCGGCACCGGCGAAGCGGGGCGGAGGGGGACCGCTCCGGCTGCTCTACTGGCAGGCCCCCACCGTCCTGAACCCGCACCTGTCGGTGGGCGTCAAGGACTTGGCCGGCTCCCGGATCTTCTACGAGCCTCTCGCCGAGTTCGATCCGGACGGAAATCTCGTGGCGGTCCTCGCCTCCGAGCTGCCGAGCGCACAGAACGGCGGCATCGCCAAGGATGGCACGTGGGTCGTGTGGACGCTGAAGAAGGGCGTCCAGTGGCACGATGGGAAGCCCTTCACGGCCGACGACGTGGTCTTCACCTGGGAGTACGCCGCCGATCCCGCCACGGCGGCGACCACGCTGTCGATCTACCGCGATCTCGAGCGCGTGGAGAAGCTCGGCGAGCACGCGCTCAAGGTTGTCTTCAAGCAGCCCACACCCTTCTGGGCGGAGCCATTCTGTGGCAGCGGGGGGCTCATCGTTCCGAAGCATGCCTTCGCCGGGAACCGTGGCGCCAAGTCTCGAGAGGCGCCGGCCAACCTCAAGCCGGTCGGCACCGGACCCTACCGCTGCGTGGACTTCAGGCCGGGCGATACCGTTCGCGCCGAGTTGAATCCCGGCTACCACGTGGCCAACCGCCCGTTCTTCGACACGCTCGAGATGAAGGGAGGCGGTGACGCCGTCTCGGCGGCCCGCGCGGTGCTGCAGACCGGCGAGTACGATTTCGCCTGGAACATCCAGGCGGAGGACGACGTCCTGCGACGACTCGAGCAGGGCGGGAAGGGGCGGGTCCTCGTGACCCCGACCAGCGCCCCCGAGTTCATTCAGCTCAACTTCTCCGACCCGGGGAAGGAGATCGACGGCGAGCGGTCGAGCGTCAAGGCGCCGCATCCCTTCCTGACCGACCCGGCCGTGCGCGCGGCCCTGGGCTTGCTCGTGGATCGCGCCACCATCCAGGAGCAGATCTATGGTCGGCTCGGTCAGCCCACGGCCAATTTCCTCAATCTGCCTCGCCGGTTCCAGTCACAGAACCTTCGGGCGGAGTTCAGCGTCGATCGCGCCAATCAGGTGCTCGAGGGCGCGGGCTGGAGGCGCGGCGCCGACGGCCTCCGCGCGCGCGACGGCAAGCGGCTCAAGATGCTGTTCCAGACGTCGATCAACGCGCCCCGCCAGAAGACGCAGGCCATCGTCAAGCAGGCCGCCGCCAGGGCCGGTGTAGAGCTCGAGCTGAAGAGCGTTCTCGCCAGCGTCTTTTTCTCCTCGGACGCGGCCAACCCGGACACGGCCTCCCACTTCTATGCCGACCTGCAGATGTACTCGCTGTTCATGGGGCGGCCGGACCCGCAGCGCTTCATGGAGGCATTCACCTCGTGGCAAATCGCCTCGAAGGAGAACAAATGGTCGCTCAGCAACGTGACGCGCTGGCGGAACATGGACTACGACCGGCTGTGGCGGGCGTCCGAGGGTGAGCTGGATCCCCTCAAGCGCGCCGCGCTCATGATCCGGATGAACGATCTGGTGGTGCGGGAGGGTGTGGTCATTCCCCTCCTCGTGCGAAACGAGGCCACCGCGGTATCCCGCAAGCTCCAGGGGGTCGACATCACGCCGTGGGGCTCGAACCTCTGGAATCTCGCGTCCTGGAGTCGCGAGGCGCAGTGACGACCGGGAACAAGAATGCGATTACCGTGGGAGGGCGGGTAGAACCTCGCGCCCGAACAGCTCCACGGTGCGCACGGGATCGGCGGCGAGGCTGACCGTGAACATGAGCTGTGTCGCTCCCGCGGCGGCGGCGGCGCGTGCCTGGCCGATGCAGTCATCCGGGGTGCCCGCGATGGCCAGCCGCGCCCGGAGATAGTCGAAGAGCCCGAGCCGCTTCACCAGGGCGGGATCCATCTCGCGCTGTCGCGTGGTGTAGCTCCGGCGAAGCTCGCGCACGCCAGAGACCAGCTCGGGCGGGACGCCGCGCCCCTCGGGATCGGGCCCCAGGATATACGCGGCGACGAAGCCGAGAATATTGCCGAGCGTCTCGAGGGCGGCCTCGCGCCTCTCGCTCACGTCGAGGCAGGCGATGGACCACACGTCGAGATCGCCGGCCGGCCGTCCCGCTTCCCTGGCCCCCGCCTCCATCAGGTTCCGCGCGTGGCTGACGTGCTCGCGCCCGAGGCCATAGTTCACGAAGGCGCCGTCGGCCACCGCGCCGGCCACGCGGAGGGCCGTGGGTCCCGAGGCCGCCGCGTAGACGGGCACGCGCCGCCGCACCCAGGGCAGGTGAGCGTCGACCCCCCGCCACGAGGCCGCCTTGCCGCTCAGCACCTCTCTGAGAAAGGCGATGCCTTCGCGCAACGCCTCGGGACCCGCGGGAGCAGCGCCGACATTGGTGACGCCGCTATGCCCCGCGCCTATGCCCAGGATGGTGCGGCCGCCCGAGGAGAGGTCAACCGACGCCGCCGCGGAGGCCGTGATGGACGGATGGCGGGTGACCAGGTTCGTCACGCAGGTGGCAAGCCGGACGCGCGAGGTGGCGGAGGCGGCCAGCGTCATGGCGACCCACGGGTCCATGGCATTACCCGGCGTATCGGCAATGCCCACCATGTCGAAGCCGTAGTCGTCCCCGAGACGCGCCATGCGAGCCGTGTACTCGGGCGTGTGCGGCCAGAAGAAGAACCCGAAGCGCACGCGGCCGCCCTTCAGGGCTTGAGAGGCGGATAGTCGCGCGAGTAGGCGGGGTTCTTCAGAAACTCCTCCGGCTTGTAGGTCCAGAACTGCGAGACGAGCGGATAGGTGTGCACGATGGTGTTGACGAGCTTGCCGCCCTGCTTGTCCACGCGGACGATGTACACGTTCTCTGTCGGATTGCCGTACTCGTCGAGCTTGATGGGCCCGCGTGGATCGGGAGTGGCTTCGATGGCGCGGCGGATGGCCGCCACGAGCTTCTCGCGGTCCTCCACCTGGCCGTTCAGAGATTGCGCCGCCTCGGCGATCCAGCGCCCAGAGCTGTACATGACGGCATGGAAGTAGGCGGGCGTTCTCCCGAACTTCGCCTCGGCCAGCTTCATGAACGTCTGGTTGGCGGGATTCTGGAGGGTGGGGCTCCACAGGAGCGCGCCCACGATGCCGATGGCCTCGTCCCCCATGCCGCGAAGCGCGCTCTCGTCGGTCATGACACCGGTGCCGATGAGCGGGATCTTGCTCTTGAGTCCGGACTCTCCGTATTGCTTGACGAAGCGCACGGCCTGGCCCGCCACGAAGACCGCGCAGACGGCGTCGACGTCCGGCGGGACCTGGGCCAAAAACGGCGCGAAGTCCAGCGCGTTCAGCGGCACCCAGATCTTCTGGACGACCTTGCCCCCGCTGTCCTCGAAGACACGCTGGAAGCCGCCGATCTCCTCGTGGCCGAAGGGGTTGTCCATGGCGATGGTCGCCACCCGGCGGTACTTGAGCGTCTTCGCCGCGTAGTCGCCCAGCGGGTGCATGATCTGGCTCGCCGCGAAGTTCGAGCGGAGGAGCCACTTGGCGATCTTGCGCTTGGTCAGGTCGTCCGGGGTGGTGAGGAACAGCGTGGGCAGCTGGTCGCGCTCGATGAGGGGCACCAGGCTATTGCCGACATTCGCGAGAAGGACGCCGGTGAGGACATGGATCCTGTCGTGACTGACGAGCTTCCGGTACTTCGCGATGGCCGTGGTGGAATTGCCCTCCGTGTCCTCCTCGAAGAGCTCGATCTTGCGGCCGCCCGCCTGGTAGCCGATCTGCTCCAGCGACAGCTTCAGGCCGTCGAGCATGTCCTTGCCGGCCTGGGCAAAGATCCCGGTCTGAGGACCGAGGTATCCGATGCGGATCGTCTCCGCGGCAGCCGAGGGGCGGGCCACGAGGACGATGAGACCCCATGCGATGAACGAGCCGACGACGACGCGAGTCAATCTCATGCGCGCCCCTCCTTGAGTGATCGCAGCCGGCCGCTAGCCTAGCACGTGGCGACTCGGGCTTCCCGCCATGTCTGTCGTCGTGGGCGGAAGCCTCATAGGATCGAGCGCGGCCACTGCCGTTTGACCACTCCCTCATACTCTGGCAGGATCGACGGGCGATGCTAGGGACTTCGTTCACGCTGTGCCCGCCGCCAAGCCGCCTTCAATCCGTGAACCCGTCTTCCCGCGTCACGAGAGGAGCAGACTCATGAGCAGGACGTCTGTCGTCGAAAAGTGGGTGGACGAGGCGGCGGCCCTCACCAAGCCGAGCAAGGTCATCTGGGCCGATGGATCCAAGCAGGAGTACGACCGGCTCGTCGAGGACATGCTGCACGACAGCACGCTTCTCGAGCTGAACCAGCAGACCTATCCGGGCTGCTACCTGCATCGCAGCCATCCTCAGGACGTCGCGCGTACGGAGCAGCTCACCTTCATCTGCACGCGCGACAAGGACGACGCCGGGCCCACCAATAACTGGATGGAGCCCGCCGAAGCCAAGGCGAAAGCGGGGGCCTACTTCAAGAACAGCATGAGCGGGAGGCGAATGTGGGTCATCCCGTATCTCATGGGGCCGGCGGGCTCGGCGGCCAGCCGCACCGGAGTCATGGTCACCGACAGCGCGTACGTGGTGGCGAGCATGCACATCATGACGCGCGTGGGGCAGGTGGCCATCGACCACATGCGCTCCGACGACGATTTCATCGCCGGCCTGCACGGGATGGGCGATCTCTCGCCGGATCGGCGGCTCATCCTCCACTTCCCCGAGGAGAAGCTCATCTGGAGCGTGGGCTCGGGCTACGGCGGCAATGCGCTCCTCGGCAAGAAATGCCACGCCCTCCGCATCGGATCCGCCCAGGCCCGGGAGGAAGGCTGGATGGCCGAGCACATGTTCATCCTCGGCGTGGAGGATCCCGAGGGGCGCATCACCTATTTCGGCGGGGCCATGCCGAGCGCCTCCGGCAAGACCAACCTCGCCATGGTCGTCTCCAAGCTGCCCGGCTATCGCGCGTGGACGCTCGGCGACGATATTGCATGGATTTACGTGGATGCGCAGGGCCAGCTCCGCGCCATCAATCCCGAGCGCGGCTTCTTCGGCGTGGCTCCGAACACCAGCGCCGCCACCAACCCGAACGGCATTCGGATGGTGCGCTCCAACACCATCTTCACCAACGTGGCCATGACGCCGTCGAAGGAGCCCTGGTGGGAAGGCATCGGCACCGACGCGCCCACCGGCACGCTGGACTGGCAGGGCAAGGCTTGGACTCCCGGCGGGGCGCCGGCCGCGCATCCCAATTCGCGCTTTACTGTTCCATGCAGCCAGTGCCCGTCCATCGCCCCCAACTGGGAAGACCCGGAGGGCGTGCCGATCTCGGGCTTCATCTTCGGCTCGCGGCGGACCAACGTCATCCCCATGGTCTTCGAGAGCTTCGGCTGGCAGCACGGCGTCTTCCTCGGCGCCGCCATGAGCACCGAGACCACCGCGGCCATCACCGGGCAGGTGGGCGTGGTACGCCGCGATCCCATGGCCATGATCCCGTTCTGCGGCTACAACATGGGCAGCTACTTCGCGCACTGGCTCGCCATGGGTCCCCGGCTCGTCAATCCGCCGAAGATCTTTCGCGTGAACTGGTTCCGGCGCGACGCCGAGGGTCGCTTCCTGTGGCCGGGTTACGGCGAGAATGCGCGCATCCTCAAGTGGATGGTCGATCGCATCCAGGGCCGCGGCCAGGGCGTCGAGACCCCGCTCGGCTTCATTCCCACTCCCGAGAGCCTAGATCTCAGCGGTCTCGACATCGACCGCAGGCGCGTGGAGCGCGCGCTGGCCTGGGACCGCGACGAGTGGCTGGATGCCCTCGCCGACCTCGGCCCCTTCTTCAATAGCTTCGGCCGGCGGCTGCCGGGCCAGATCCGACAGGAGCTGGATCTCATGATTCATCGCCTCAAGACCAGACGGTAGACGATGGAATTCGGGGCGGCCATCTTCTTCACGGACTATTCGATGGCTCCGGTCGAGCTGGCCGTCGCGCTCGAGGAGCGGGGCTTCGAGTCGCTGTGGACGCCCGAGCACTCGCATATCCCGCTCTCCCGGCAGTCGCCTTTTCCCCAGGGCGGCGACCTGCCGAAGAAGTACTACGACGTCATGGATCCTTTCGTCACGCTGTCGGCGGCGGCCGGGGCGACGTCGAGGCTCAAGGTCGGGACCGGCATATGCCTGGTCGTCCAGCGCGACCCGATCCAGACCGCGAAGCAGGTGGCCACGCTCGACCAGATCTCGGGCGGGCGGTTTCTCTTCGGCATCGGCGCCGGCTGGAATGCGGAAGAGATGGCCGACCACGGCACGGATTTCGCTTCGCGCTTCGAGGTGATGCGCGAGCGGGTGGAGGCGATGAAAGCGATCTGGACGAAGTCCAAGCCGGAATACGACGGCAAGTTCGTCAAGTTCGCGCCCATGATGACCTGGCCCAAGCCGGTGCAGAAGCCCCACCCGCCCGTCATCGTGGGCGGC
>WNGJ01011719.1_pt1 | contig 10348 bp, 13 predicted proteins | sample 5400611 | NCBI WGS metagenome assembly WNGJ01 (sample SAMN13153375, study PRJNA577476) | soil metagenome | isolation source: 40 cm soil or saprolite under Garry oak tree replicate 1 | place: USA:California | collected 2016-06-15
GGGCAATGAGCCTAATTTCCGTGAGCGGATAGAAAAGGAAGCTCTCGAATTATCGGAAATCGGCAAAAGACTCCGCCCAGGTCGATTACCTGTTTCACCGGATGTTCGCGCTGATATGGCTGCTTCTGCATGCCAGCGGTCGCCTCGGCTGAAAACAAGCGGACTACTGCAAAACCTGCCGCGCCCTGGCCCGCACCATGTCGGCGTTAACGTCCGCCATCTCGCATCTCTTGTCGAACCACCGGCAATCCTTGAGGGGCCAGTTGCGGGATTGCGCGATGACGACGGCACGTTCTGACGGGGATGAAACATAAGCCGGCTTCTGCGCGTCACGAAGGGCGTTCAGCAAACACCGTGCGCCAGAAATGGATCTCCGGACACTCAGGTTTGCGCCGCGACTCCACATAAAGGGTCGCTCCGAGAACGGAACGGAAAGAAAGCTCATGAACCCGCAGCAGTTCACTGCTTTGAGCCCTGAGATTGCTGGCACCGTGACCCCGGACTATGATCGAACGAAGGACAAGATTACGAATGCGTCGTAAGCAACTCTCCGCGAGTTCAGTTCTTATCGTAGCCGTATGTCTGTGCGCCGCCTGCGGCCGAGGAGAACGGGTCGAAGGTAATCCTCTCGCAGATCAACCGGACCGCTGGGTGAATTCGATTCCGATTGCAGAGGATTCTAACCCGCGTTACATCGGCAAGACGACGGAGTTGCTTATCACAGCATCGACGCCGGAACCGCGCGCCCTCACGCCTCGGCCGTCGAGGGTTTCCGTTGGAGAAACTTACGAGGGCGTGAAGATCGGCGCCATCCTGTGTGATTTCATGACCACAAACGGTTCCTTCAACGGTGAACAGCTACTCTGGCGCGGCCGGTGGTCGTGCAAGGCCGGAAGGGACAGGCACGAAGTCGAAACCTCCGTGGATGACGAAGGCCACAAGCGATACGATTACATCTTCATCTCGCCGATTGATCTCAGATAGTCCGCTCAGTGCCTACGTTAATTTCACGACGATGGCGGAACACATTTCCTCGGACTTCTTGACGGCGTTCAGCAATCGACCTGAACTATATTCGATTCTAGATTCAGAATCTGGATCTGGATCGTACCCTTCGCCGTCGATCCACCCCCGGACACATACTCACACCAGCGTTTTAGCGGGTCAATTTCAAGAAGAAGTCGAATAGACAAATCGTTACTAATGCTGGATTTCTTAAGCATCTGCCCAGCCCGTTCTTACAGAATGCGTAATTTCTGAGCCTGTTCCCCGATGATATCCCATCGTCTGATACCAGTTGCTTTCGGACGCTTCGTCCACATAACCCACGCCATATCTTCGTTGACGGTTGTTATGTCTTTGCTCATTTCCAGCCAGTCGCGGGCTGAATACTGAGCGGCCCGCCGTAATTGCAGACGCAGACAGAGGCGTGAGGATTCTTCACAGGGATTTTCAATTACACCCGTCGCGGGGAGCTCGTCGGATGGGTAGACTACATCCCCAGCATCTTTTTTGAACGCACCTTCTTGCCAGAGGAAATTTAACCATCGGTTCATGCTACCGCTGGCAATCGCTTCAAGTGACATTTGCGTCGCGGTCGTCGGGTGTTGCGCCAATTGGTTCGCCGCCATCTCCGAAATGCCCTTGAACTCCGCCTGAAGATTGTCATCGGTGCCGGAAAGAATCCACGGCACTGAGTAGGTTTTGTTGTAGATGGCTTTCAAGCCCTTGTTGGATATTGCGCCGAACCGTTTTTCCAGTTTAGCCCAGATGTCCGAGTGTGGTTGATTCGGAAGAACACTTCCCGCTCCTGCTCGAATCAATTCCGCGACTTCATACCCCTTTTGTGTGGCCCTGAACACCTCTCCCTTGTCGCTCATATCGGCAACGAGCAGGGAATCCCGTAGTTCTTGCAGCGCCCCATCCCACTCAACTTCGGATCGAGGGATACCGCGTTCGGTAAATTGGCGATCATTCGCCTGTATTCCCAACCCCTCCAGCGTGTGAAGACGCATGACGACCCCGTCACCGTCAGTTGACGCAATCAGGAGTTCTCGCGCTTTCGGCGATAGCGAAACGGCGATGGGGTTCTGGGAACGCTGACGCTCTTGCAGGGCAAATGCGATTGCCTCGGTTTTTGAGCCGGGCGCGAATCTCGCTATCACCAACTGGGCCAGTTGACGGCTGAACTTCTCTCTGAACTCGGTTGTAGATTCAAAGCTCTCGATAATGCCAAGAGTCTGGTACTTGGCGCGAAATTCACGGAGCAATTGATATTGAGCCTCGTCCACGCTGTCCAGTCTTACTGGAGCATCGGAGAAGTAAATCATCGCGGGCTTTCCAGCCTGCAAATGCTCCTCGATTTCTTCAACTGTTCCACTGGCCGAGACTCCTGTTGGGCTGCCGAGTCGAGTCCAGAAAATTGCTACAAGAACATCGCAACCCTGCAGAATCTGCTTGTTGATAATCGCCTGCGGCCGGCCTCCAATTTCAGGCGTGACATGCGTATCCCATCCGATTGGCATCAAAACGATAGCTTTGTCCTCTGAGTGAACGACATTCCAATCACGGAGTACATCTCTGGCGGCCTGCCGCTCCGTTGGCACGTCGCCTGGGGATGCGATCATCACCTTGATAGCGTTTGCTGGGTACATTCCGCCGTATTCTGTTGCCCGCGTATGCCAAAGGTGGTCCACGCTACAGGGGACTGAGGGGCGTTGCGGGGTGAAACCCTGGAAGGGGTAGCGGAAAGCGGAACGCTTGAAGCGAGGGGAAGGCCACTTTTCCCCTCTTGAAACCCCCGTTGACACAAACCCCGCCCGGACGTACCTTCGCGTTATAATACGAACGAGCGTTTATGAGCACCCACGACAATCCGAAGAATATAGCCATCGAGCCGGAAGTGCTGGAACGGGCCATCCGTCAGGCGCAGGCCGAAGGAAAGACCGTCGATGAACTGGCGCAGGACGCGATCAAGCAGCACTTGGCGCAGAAGACGCTGGAACGGCTCAGGCGCGAAGCCGAATCCCAGCGTGGCAACAAGACCGATGAAGAGGTCGAAGCCATCGTTGATACGGCTGTTCAGGAATACCGCAAAGAACGTTCCCGCTAGTGCGCTCGATCACCCTTGATAGCTGCATCTACGTCTCCGCCCTGAAGTTCGGCGGCAAACCGATGACGCTTGTCGAAAAAGGCATCAGCGGCGAAGTCGATATTGCGGTATCAGAAGAAATCATCGAAGAAACGCTGGGCGTGCTGAGAGACAAGTTCGGTTGGACGACGGGGCAACTGGCAGAAGCCGAAGAGACGATACGATCGGCCACGCATGTTGTGAAGCCGATGATCAAGCTGGAAGTGGTGAAAGCCGACGCAGATGACGACCGGATTCTTGAATGCGCGGTGGAAGCCGGTAGCGAGTTTATCATCAGCCACGACAATCACCTCCTGAAACTCAAGAGCTACGAAGGTATCGAGGTCATAAAGGCCGGCGCCTTTCTGCATCGGCTGGAGGCGCGGGGGCAGTCCCGCTAAGTGGGGTGCGTTATTCTTCGCGGGAACGGCGATTGGGTCGGTAACCATATTTATAATCAGGGCATGATCCACGTATATTGGGCGGGTTCCGATGCTCCGAACATGGAGCAATATTTGAAGTACATCCGAAGCGAGTTAACCTGGGTCCCGCTAACGATAGAGACATGGCCAGATGCTGACCCGTACGGTGACGGATTCCTGGATAAGTTCAGGGTCAATCCTCACTTAGACCATTTCCACGATTGGGCGGTTGAGAATCTTCGTTGTCCGGCTTTGGTGCTTACCCGGCGTCAGATGCGTCGTGATTCGAAATCCGTCGCTCCAGCAACAGGAGTAACGAGATGGCCGGTCTCGCTGGTCACGACTACATTCGAAGAAAAGAAAGGTGGTCGCATTCCAGACGATGTCGTTGCGCGAACGGCGTTACACGAAGTCGCTCATCTGATCCGCGGACATCGGAATCTGGTTATTGGCGAAGATGCCGTTAAGGATTTGGATAATGGTGAGCATTGCTCTCTTGAAACGGCGTGCATTCTCAATTCGAGCGCCGGCAAGGATGCGGCAGATGTCGAACTGAAGATTCTTGCGCGTCCGATTGCGCCGAAATGCGCGCCCTGTATCGAGGCGCGGGAATTCACGAAGACAGCGCCCGAATGGGTTAAATAGAGGACTACCGCTCCCTCTTCATCCACGTCGAGCGGTCGGTCGAATCCACCAGCTTTTGCCAGTATGTCGCGTCCTCACCCTTTCCGCGCCGCGCATATTGGCTGGTATACGGCCCGCTCCAGTGTTCGATCATCAAGAAGCTCTCGAAGTCTCCCTCGTTCCGCCAGTTCTTCGGCGGCAGCACTTCGAGCATTTCCACGAACGTTTTCTGGTCAACCTTCTCCGCCGGCCGCGATAGGTAGAACTCGCGCTCCTTCGCTTTGTACGCCTCCCACGTCATCGGTTCGCAATGCCGTTTCGGTGCGCCGTGGGTTTCGAGCTTCACGTTGTAATCGTTCGCCTCCTGCTGCTTTGCTTGGGCGGCTTCGAGGGATGCGTAGAATTGCCATACTGATGGTGGGCGAGGCTGGCGAGGACGAAATCTCCCGGGTCTGAGGTCACCAATCAATCTCCGTTGTGCTCGGTTAAGGTAATGGCGGGAAGTCTGCTTTGTCTGGAGGAAGAAGTTGCATTTCTACACGGCATGGGCGGCAGTGCCAGGATTCCCAAAAGTCGGGCCGTTCCCGATAGTCGGAGTCACTGATATCCCAGCAGAGATAGATGCCGCAGGAGTTACAGACTGGAGTAATCGCGTCTTGAAAGGTTGTGCTGCGTTTGATGCCCATCGTCAATCTCCATTAAGTTGTTGGTTCTTGCCGGTAAGCGTGTCTCGGAGCGCGCGCAACACAGCTTCGCGGGGAACCGTTCGCAGCGCAGCGAGAATGGGCGGAAGACGTTTGCGGGCCTGAGCGACGGGATGTGCTTTGCGAGGAAAACCAACAAACGGAGAGTGACGAGGATCGCGCCCACCAGCAGGGCTTCCGGATAGGCCGCACCCGCTTGGTGCAATTCGTCGGGCGACACACTCTCCGGAAATACAATCACCTGCGGTGCAAGGATCGGCTGCTCGCTTGCGGTGAGCGCACAGGTCACTCGTAGTTGGTACGGCATGAAATCACCTCGCGGAAGGACATTGCAACATCCTACTTATGTCTCGTTCAAGCATTTAGTTCGAGCTTGAGGGCGGGCGTGGACGCGCGAACGTCTCTTCAACATTGGCTGCAGGGCGCTTCGATTCCGGAAACCTCGGCACAGAAGATCTTCAGTGCGGCGGATCGCATCTTGAAAGCCGGCGACGAGGGCTACTAATTTCTCACTGCGGGGGCACCATGTCATTGAAGGCGCGGGTGGCGCTGCGCGGTTGTTCGTGCACAGCGAGCGGTCGCACCGTCAGTTTGAGAGGCATCTGGCTTGCGATCCCGCTGAAAATGCAGGTGCCCGTGGGCAGTGTGGGGATGGATTCCTCGGTCACGCGGTCGATGTACGAGACCGCACTCCCAATCGTATTCAGGTCTCGCTCGTTAATCAACCGGTGGATGAAGTAGTTGTGCGCCTGGGACGTAATCGTTGGCGAGATGTCGTTGGGACGCTGGCTGGCGATCGTGACAAAGACGCCGAACTTCCGTCCTTCTTTGATGATTTCCTCAAAGGTTTCCAGCCGGTAATCTTTCCAGCTCTCTGCTTCCCGAAACGACTCCGTCGACAGAATGTTGTGGGCTTCATCAACGATGAGCGTCAGTGACTGGTTTGCCCCGAGGTTTTTGTGCTCTGCGTACAGCTTTTTAGCAAGCAAGAGTGGCAGCGTCTTTTTCATGTCCAAACTGACGCGGTTGAGATTGACGATCACCACATTGCTCGTCCAAAAGGTCGGGTGCGCCTGCAAACTGAACAGTTTTTCAATATCCGGCTTTTTGCTCTTGAGTCGATTGATCACCGGGATAATGTGGTCGTTCTGCGCGCGATTGGCAAGCACGTCCGCAATGAGTTGCAAATACAAAAACACGATGAGCTTAAACAGCAGGTTTGGCTCAAGCACAAAGTGCTCAACGTGCCGATAGAGGGCCGTGTCGCTGATGCGATCCGGGCTCTGCTTGAGATAAATGTGCGTACCTTTGATGCGAAATTCCTGGCTCACGTTGTGCCAGTCCAAATCCGCCGAGAGGTCGATGGGGTCCCCGTGCTCGTCTTCCTGCGGGAGGATTTCCCGAAAGTAGTCCAAGAGCAGAAACGCACGGAGTTTGTCGCTCATTTGCAGGACCGACTCAACGCGCCTCCGCAGGATGTTTTTCACGTCCGCTTGCGGGTCATGAGCCGCCTGGACTTGCTTGTACAGACGCAGCGTTCGACGCAGGAACGGTCGCTGTGTTTTGTCCGTTGCATCGGCGAGAATCGAGAGCACTTCAAGCTCCAGCAGTCCGTCCTCATCCATCGGTAATTTGTCGCCGGCCATATCTCTCGTGGAGAGGTTGTACACGGTTTTTGCCGTCGTGATGCACGCGGGGGCCGTGTACTCGCCGTTGAAATCAAACAGGACAAACCGGGTGTTCTGCCCGAACGCGACCTGGTTGCGCTCGCGGAGGGTACGGAAGAGTTCTTGGTAGAGCGCTGCGAGAGTGTTCGTCTTGCCGCTCCCGGTGTTGCCAAAGATCGCGATGTGGCTGTTAAAGAGGCCATCGATGGGAAAGTCAATGGCAATGTCGTCCCCATCAATGGCAGCGATGTTAATGGAGGGGCTGTTGTCGGGCACCAGGTTATGGACGAGGTGGATTTTCTTCTTCGTCAGGATGTAGGCCTCGTTGCCAAGGAGCGGCATTTCTCTCGTGCGGCCGGTGAAGATGCCGCGCTCGTCGATATAGCCGGTTAGTGCGACCCAAAACTTTGCCCAAATTTTGCTATGGTTCGGAAGGCGACTGATAAAACCGAGAGCCTTAACTCCAAGAAAAAAGGCCGCTTGGGGAAGCGGCCCTAATTGCGGGGGAAGGATTTGAACCTCCGACCTTTGGGTTATGAGCCTTAGTTAACTTTGCCGGCTCTTGCGTTTTCAATCATTTCAGATCGTTTGTTGATGTATTTTGTCGATGTTTCCCGAAGTTTTGGGACCATTTTGGGCCCATTTTCAGCCGGTTCTGCTGCGAATCACGGCGAGCACGACCCGGATGGAATGCCATCGGCGGTACAATGAACGACAGGTGAGCCCCATGGTGATACGAGCAAGGTACGAGAACGGCGTGTTTAAGCCTCTTGAGAAAGTGCCCCTCAAAGAGGGAACAGAGGCGGACGTCTATCCTCGCACTGAAGAGGGGGACGGAGAGAAGCCCCGGCGATCGGTGAAGGATTTCGAGGCATTCGGAATGTGGAAGGACCGCACCGACTTCAAAGACGGTCTTGATTACGAGAACCGCATGCGCAAATACAGGAAGTGAATCGAGTGCCCGCTTCCTACCTCGTCGATACGAATACTCTGGTCGATAGCCTCCGCCAGAATTTAGCCGCACAAGAATATCTCGACTCTCTCGAAAGCTGGTCTTATTCCGTCATTTCGGCGATGGAAATATTTGCTGGTGCGCGGGACAAGAAAGAAATCAGCGAAAGGAAACGTGTTCGCTCATCAAAGGAGAATCCATATGAAACACACGGGAATGCTGGCACTCAAGATATCGATGGTAGCGCTTTTGTTTGCGAGTGTGTGCATCGCTCAGGGTGGCAGGAAGGGCGCAGACCAAACCCAGAGCATCGTGATTCTGCCGTTTGAGTCCTCGGTGAAGGGCGCGAGTGGCCTTCCGGAAGCGACCCGAACGGCCATTATCCAAATGATAAAGGACGAAGCACTGTTCGCAGCGGTGCTGACGCCGGAAGAGGCCAAGGACAAAGATAAAGCAACTATGCTTGAACTCAGCGCCCGGTTGGTGGATTTCGAACCAGGAAATGCCGCAAAGCGCGTTTTGGTCGGTTTCGGGGGCGGCCGGGCACACGCGGGCTTCGAGTTTGTAATCAAAGACTCAAAAGGCGAGCTGTGGAAAAAGACCCTTAAATCGAACGCCTCCTTCTGGTTTAACGGCACGACCTCGTCGGCGGCGGAGCGTGCTGAACTCCCGGAGGGTGTAGCGAAAAAACTGATTGAGGAACTCAAGAAGCGAAATCGGTAGTCACTTTCGTTGAGGAAGAGACGGAAAATCAAAGTATCAGATCCCCCATTGGCGCTCAAACCTTCCGGCGCGACCGATGGGGATGATCTGATAGACCAATTTAGCGGGTAATCGGAAGGAACCGTCTTACAGCTTGATGAACCGCGGCTGAAAGCTGACAGCAAGCTCGACTACGCCAGACGCTTGGCATTGTTATTCGTGTACGTCCACGAGCAGGAGGGACGAACTCAGGTTTTGCGTGCGGACCTCAACAATATCTTGCAGAAAGTCCACGATAGTAATTCGGCAAAGTTTCTACGAACTCACCCGGGATTCGAACGAAATGGTGAACTGTTTCGGCTGAATAAGCAGGGACGTGACGAAGCAAAGGCAGCGCTCAAAAGGATATTCGACAATGCGGACTCCCTCTTCCCCGAGGCTTTTTTTCCTTACGCCCCTCCTTTTACTGTGATGTTCAGAAGCTTTTCTGAGAGTCAACGGCAACTGTATCCGTGACGGAAATGATTTTATTCTTCACGGAGAAACTTGCTTCCCTCACCGAGATGATTGCTTAGGCTATAAAGGTCATTCTCAACGTCACGAAGATAACTGCTTTCACGACGGAGACAATCGACTCCCTGGCGGAGTTAATCGCTTAAGGTCCAAGGAGGATTGTCTCGTTAACAAATAAGACAGCCAACGTCACGTTGATAACTGCTAATGCGACGGAAATAATCGCTAACGTCACGAAGATTACCGCTAACGTCGTTTTGATAATCGCTAAAATCGATCTCGCCGCCAATCATTTGAATCTGAAGGACTTGATGCCAACCAAAGAGGCTTGACTTCGTGGTGGAAATAATCGCTAACGCGATAAATCAAATCATCTCCGTGACAAATCGAATTGTCTCCGCGACAAATCCAATCTTCTGGACGACGAACAAGATCTTCTCGCCTGCAAAGACAATCGTCGTCGCGACGGAGACATGTTTCTCCAAGCCAAAGTCAATTGAGACGGGGACGGAAATAATCGCTTCCCTGGCCAATCAAATCATTCCCGTGACAAACCCAATCTTCTCGATGCCGAAGAAAATCTTATCGTCGACAAAGTCCATCTTCTCCACGATGTGGTCATATATTGGGTCTATTCAATCTGACCCATGACATCCGTTCGCAGTTATCTCGAACCGTTGAAGGATGATCTCAAGCTGATTGACGAGTTTTACTTACCCACACGCTACCCGATGCTGTTCCAGGCGGTATGGCGGAGGGCCTTCCCGGGCTCGATGAGGCCAAGTCGGCTTTGGAGACGGCCGCGACAATCTTGCAATTGATTCGGAGTCGGATCTAATCACGCTCAATCAAACCGCGCACGAGCCGGCCACATTACCGAACCGTCGCGACTGGCGGTTGGGCCACTTCCAGTTTGCGCTTTCGTTTGTTGCTGCCTTCCGAGAGCGCGGCCATGTACGTGTAGACAACTGGGGTCAGATAGAGTGTCACGAGCTGGGAAAACAGCAAGCCACCGACGACGGCCAGGCCGAGCGTCTGACGTGCCTCACCGCCGGCGCCATAACCCAGGGCGATGGGAAGTGAGCCAAGCAACGCGGCCATCGTCGTCATCATGATGGGGCGGAACCGGACGAGGCACCCTTGATAGATCGCTTCGGCCGGGCTTAAACCTTGCTTCCGCTGCGCCTCGAGCGCAAAGTCTATCATCATGATCGCATTCTTCTTGACGATGCCGATGAGCATGATGATTCCCACAAAGCCGTAAATGTCGAGGTTCATATCAAGAAGGGGCGAAACCCATCCCTTCATCGCAGCCACGTGGAAAAGGTAAAGTGATAAAAGCGCGCCAAAACCCGCCGAAGGCAATCCGGATAAAATCGTAATGGGATGGAGGAAACTTTCGTAGAGTATGCCGAGAATGATGTAAATCACGAGGACGGCCATGACAAGGAGTATGCCGAGACCGCCAAGTGATGACTGAAAAGCTTGCGCATTTCCTTGGAAGGCGGTCGTGGTTGACGGCGGGAGAGCAATCCTTGCCAAGTCATTGATTTCGTTCACGGCATCCCCAATCGAGGTGCCTGGCTTTAGGTTAAATGAAACAGTTACCGCTGGGAGTTGTCCCAAATGATTTA
>WNGJ01009522.1_pt1 | contig 10347 bp, 7 predicted proteins | sample 5400611 | NCBI WGS metagenome assembly WNGJ01 (sample SAMN13153375, study PRJNA577476) | soil metagenome | isolation source: 40 cm soil or saprolite under Garry oak tree replicate 1 | place: USA:California | collected 2016-06-15
GATTCTTCCCACGGCATGGAGCGGACGGAGGTTCGTTCGAGCAAAAGTGATTCCCATCTCGGTCACATCTTTGACGATGGCCCCGCTCCGACCGGTCAACGTTACTGCGTCAACTCTGCCGCGTTGCGTTTTATTCCAGTGGAAAAATTAAAGGAAGAAGGCTACGGCCAATATCTGTCGCTCTTCCAGTCCGCACAAGGCGGAGAGCAGCAATCGCAAGGTCCATAAGCCTGGCCCGACGCGCACGTCCCCGCTGCCCACTGTGTCGCAGAAGCTTCCTGGCGATCCAACCGTCGCCGAGATCAATCCGCCAATCGGCGGCAGATACGCGGCAATTGAACTCGATCGCCTAGGCGATTCAGTGAGCCATACCAGAGTGATCCCGTCGCTATCCCGTTTCGTTTTGCGAGAACTGACGCTTATCTTAGATTGCGAATGAATGATCAGAAAGGACGATTTCGATTACGCAATTGAAAACACGCAGGTGATTGTCGCGCCCGAACGACAGATTGCGACCTTTGGCAGCACCAGTTTCAATTTTTATCTCATCTCCGAGTTGATGGATCGCGTCGATCAGGTTCGGGTTCGCAATGGAAAGATTCACGCCGAGCGACCGCAAATCCTGACGCCCGAACATTATTGCCGGCTACTACTCGAAGGTTTTGGTGAGAAAGCGCAGCGCTATGTCGATCAACTGCGCGAGAATCTCCGCAACATCGCGGTCTTGCGCTACGGATTCCAATTTCGCAAGACCGATGTGACGGAAGAAACGATCCGCGATTCAATCGATGCTGTCATCAGCCGCACCAAGCGCCGTGTGGAAGGCGCAAGCGAACCGCTCAGCGCCGTCATCCAAGGCGTGGACGATGCGTGGGAAGTTTGCCTGCTCAAGTTCACCATCGACATGATCGAGCGCTCTTCCGGCGGAAACCTCGGCGACTTCCGCAAGCGCGGATTAATCTGAGTTTGGATTGGGATGGCGACATCACGCGTGATCCGTTGCTGTAGCGGGCATCGGTGATGCCGGCGGGAGTGACTTGCGGCCAAGCCTGACCCGGGATCATCGATCCCGGCTACAACCGCGCGGCAACCCTGACGCAAAGCATTTCCTCGCGACTGCATCTAATTCTCTGTCTCGAATGCAGCGGATCGGTCCCAGATTCGTGACACGACTTTAACTTTCAGCTTTCGTCGGCGCGCCAGCCTTGTCATCCTGCGCGTCCGAGACCGCCATAATTTGAAAAATTACATTCAGCTTAATCTCAGCCTGCTCTACTGGATTTTGATCGCGCCGTTCACCGGTCAATTTTTCAAAATCGCGCCGATCTTCCGGCAGATGGTCTTCATCGGGGTGCGCGCTGCGCCGATGGTTGCGCTGACGGCGTTCAGTGTGGGTGTGACATTGGCCATGCAGGCCGCCCATTCTCTGCAGAGTCTCGGCGCCGAAATGTACATTCCCGATCTGGTAATGCTGACACTCTTGCGCGAGATGGGACCGGTCTTGATCGCAGTGATCGTGATCGGGCGGAGCGGATCGGCCGTCGCAGCCGAGCTGGGAACGATGAAAGTCTCCGAGGAGATCGAGGCGCTGGAGGTAATGGCGATTAATCCGGTTCAATACCTGGTCGTGCCACGCTTTCTGGCGATGCTGGTGATGCTGCCTGCGCTCACGATTATCGGAAATTACATCGGCATTTTGGGAGGCTGGGCCGTTTGCCGCTTCGCGCTCGATTTTAATACCGCTGGTTACGTGCTCCGGGCGTTGCAAAGCGCAGACACATGGGATTTGTATTCGGGAATGATCAAAAGCGGCGTTTTTGCATGGATCGTCATCACGATCGCGTGCAATGCTGGACTTCATGTCGAAGGTGGCGCTGAAGGGGTCGGTCAGGCAACGACAGGGTCAGTCGTCCAAGCTTTGCTCGCGATGCTCGTTACAAACGCGCTACTGACTGGAATTTTCTTCTTTAGCGGATGACAGGAATGACGAAGCACGAATGACGAATGACGAAAGAATGACGAAATCCGAAAATCAAAAAGCGCGCGCAGAGGATTCCTTTTGGGGCGCGAACCCAGCCTCCGTGGTCCGCGAGGAACCGGAGACAAAGCGCGTTTATGATCTTGAAGAACGCACCGCCAGATTTGGCGAAGCCGTTATTGATTTTGCAAAAGCGATTCAGCAAGACGCAGTGACGAATCGTATCATTAGCCAACTTGTCGGTGCAGCGACAAGTGTTGGCGCTAACTACGTCGAAGCCGACGATGCCGTATCAAAGAAGGAGTTCTTAAAAAGCAATGGAACCTGCAAGAAAGAGACACGCGAAGTAAAGCACTTTCTACGCATGGCGGTTCGCGCGACGCCATACTTGAAAGCTGAAGCTCGCAGGCTCTGGACCGAAGCTAAGGAATTGCATCTGATTTTCTCGAAGATTTGGAGAAGCGGAAAAAATGAATGATGAAACCCCAACGACAATTAACGGAGGAATGACATTCGTCATTCGAGGTTGGTCATTGTCTTAACCATGCCTGATTCTCCTATCATCCAAGTTCTCGATCTTGTCCGAAGATTCGGGGATCGAACCGTCATCAACGATATCTCCTTCAACGTCCATCGCGGCGAGACACTCGTGATCATGGGCGGCAGCGGTTGTGGCAAGAGCACGCTGCTCCGACATATGATTGGTTCAATGAAACCGACTTCAGGTTCGGTCAAGATTTTTGGCGAAGAAGTCACAACGATGAACGAAAGGGAAATCGGTCATGTCCGGCGTCGATTTGGAATGCTATTCCAGTCCGGCGCGCTCCTCGCCTCGCTCACCGTCGGCGAGAATGTTGCGCTGCCACTTTTTCAACATACTGACAAGTCCCCTGATGAAATCGAACAAGTTGTGAAACAAAAACTTGAGATGGTAGGGTTGACTGGTTTTGAGGATCTGAAGCCGGCGGAGATCAGCGGCGGAATGAAAAAACGCGTTGGCCTCGCGCGCGCCCTCGCGCTCGATCCGGAACTGCTTTTCAGCGACGAGCCGACCTCCGGACTGGACCCGATCATGACCGCAGTTGTGGATCAACTCACTCTCAAATTGACCCATGGCAGCCACATGACAGCAGTAGTCGTGTCGCATGACATGACGAGCGCTTTTCGTATTGCGACACGGATGATTATGCTTGGACACGGTGGCATTGTCGCGCAAGGAACGCCCGAAGAAATTCGCTCGAGCCCCAATCCGGAGGTCCAACAATTTATCAAGGGCGAAGCCGACGGGCCTATTCCGTTAAACCTCTCACAAGAAGAGCACGAGCATCATCAATACGTGAAGCCCCGACCCTTTGCGCTCGCGCGGTATCGCTTTCATCACAAAACGCCATGAAACGAAATCTTTCTGACTACATCGTGGCCCTCTCGGTCATCGCATGCAGCATCATCCTCCTCGGAGCGCTTACGATAGCGCTTTCCGGTTATCGTTTGAAAAAACCGAAGCGCACCTTGCAAATCAATTATGAAGATGTGACCGGCATCAAAGTGCACTCGGAAGTCCGTTATGCAGGTGCACCGGCGGGGCGTGTCATTGCGATGCGGCACTTGACTGCAAAGGAGCGTGAAGCGTCTTCAAACAAGAAGGACGCCGTGCGCGTAACCATCAGCCTCGATGAAGGGGTTCCGCCGTTGCCCACTGACATAACCGCGACCCTCAGCTCCGATACGATGCTGGCGCCGAAGTTTGTCGCGCTCTCTGCGGGCACGCCAGGCGCCACCACCCTCGCAAACAACGCGGCGATCGAGGGCCACCCGGCTTATGGGCTCGAACAGATCACCGCGGCGGCCGGTCCGTTGTTCGACAACGCAAACAAGTTGCTAGATAATCTCAATGTAACGGTCACGGGGTTGAAAGGTAATCTCGACCAATTCATGCCGAAGCTCGGACCATTGGCCGATTCGCTCAAAATTGACGTGGATAATTTACAGAACGTCGTCAAGAACCTCGAAGGCATGTCCAAAGATGCGGACAAGGTGTTCGGCACTGCGGACACTTTCATTAGCACGACTGACAGGCAGCTTCAGGAACAGATGAAGCAGCTGCACGTGGTTCTCTTAAATTTGAAAGTGGTTACCACGCACGCGAAGGCGCTCGTCGAAACGCTCGCTGAAAAACCAAACCGCATCATTTTCAGCGGCAAACCGGCTACGCTCACGCCCGAATCGGAAATCCTCAAAAGCAACAAACCTCTGCCGGCAAAAAGACCGTAGCTGTAGCCGCGCTTCTGCGAGGGCCGTTAGAGCTTCGAAGGCTGTCACGAGTTAATATCCCGTTCGCGACTTGCCGATCTCCACAGCCATCAAGTGATTTTGGCTGGTCGCGCATTGAGGCACCTGTTAGAGTCCCGCAGCGGAAGCACCTCGTGAACATCTCCGCAGAATCGCCAACCCACCTGGAGCTTGAGATTGGACACGTCTTGTTCATGGACGTGGTCGGTTACTCAAAGCTGCTCATTAACAAGCAGCAGGAGATTCAGAGGCAACTCACGCAAATCGTACGGAGTACGCAACACTTCCGCACCGCGGAAGCGGCTGGCAAGCTCATTCGCCTGCCGGTCGGAGACGGAATGGCGCTGGTCTTCTTCAACAGCCCTGAGGCGCCGGTGCGATGTGCGTTGGAAATCACTGAAGCGCTCAAAGCCTATCCGCAATTGCAACTGCGCATGGGAATTCACAGCGGCCCGGTCAGCGGTGTGACCGATGTGAATGATCGATCGAACGTCGCGGGAGCCGGCATCAACCTGGCTCAAAGGGTGATGGATTGTGGTGATGCTGGGCACATTCTTCTTTCCAGGCGAATCGCCGACGACCTCGCGCAACATAGCGAGTGGCAACCATGCTTGCACGATCTGGGCGAAGCGGAAGTAAAGCACGGAGTTCGGGTCGCCTTGGCAAACTTTTTTGGCGACGGTTTCGGTAATCCCAAATCACCCGGTAAGGTAATTCGAGCAAAGCAGGTCCGCCGCCGGAGGCTTCTACTCTGGCTTTCGGCCATCCTGTTATTTCTGCTCTGTCTCCCAATCGGCTCTTGGATTTGGACGCGACGCGACGCTTTGACGACAGCCTACAAAATCGGTGCCGCCGGCATCAGTGAAAAGAGCATCGCGGTGCTGCCGTTGGATAACTTGAGTGAAGAAAAAGAGAATGCCTACTTTGCCGACGGCATCCAGGAAGAGCTGCTGTCGAACCTGGGCAAGATCAAGGACCTGAAAGTGATCAGCCGCACTTCGGTCATGCAGTACAAGAGCGGCATCAAACGCAATCTCAAAGAAATTGCCCAGCAACTAGGGGTGAGCAAAGTGGTGGAAGGGAGTGTGCGTCGCTCCGGAAATCGTATCCGGGTTTCTGTACAGCTGATTGACGCATTAACAGATCGCCATATCTGGTCGGAAAACTATGATCGGACGCTGGCCGATTCGCTCGCCTTGCAGGGCGACCTCGCGACCGAAATCGCTGCGGGTGTGGGCGCCACGCTGAGTCCACAGGAGAAGGCACGGGTGGAGGCCAAGCCGACGAACAATCCTGCTGCTTACGATGCTTACCTGCGTGCACGCGGGTTTCCAGGCGGCTCTCACCAGGAGGGTGGGATTCGGTTATTTCAAGAGGCAGTGAGGCTGGATCCCAATTTTGTCCTGGCTTGGGCATATCTCTCCTCTGCGCAGAGCCTGAGTTACTGGGTAGGAACCGATCCAAGCCCGGCGCAGCTGGCGGCAGCCAAGGATTCCCTCGATCGCGCGCTCGCGCTCGATCCGAACCTGCCGGAAGTTCACCTTGCTCTTGGCAATTACCTCTATCACGGGCCGCACGACTACACCGGAGCACTGGCGGAATTCCAGCAGGCCGAAAAAGGTCTTCCGAATAGCGCTGATGTTATCGAAGCGATGGCAGCTCTCCAACGGCGACTTGGACATTGGGACGAGGCAATCGCGGAGCAACGCCGCGCCGTTGAGCTTGATCCTCGCAACATCCATGCCGCGTGGAGTCTCGCGAGTACGTACAGGATGCTGCGCCGTTTTCCCGAAGCTCTAGCCACGGTTGACCGGGTACTTGCGTGGGATCCGACGAAAGGCAGTCTCCTCTCTACAAAAGCCGAAGTCTTTTTGGCGACGGGGGATCTACACGCTGCGGAACCACTACTGCTCGCGAATCCGGGGCTCGATCCGATTTTGCGTGCCGTCTGTCCCCTGTTCCAGCGCCGTTATGCTGCGGCCATTGAGATACTCTCAAAAGCGCTCGCGACCGAGACCGACCGCGACGCACGCAGCATCGAAAAACTGCTTCTCGGTTTGAGTCAACAACGTGCCGGTGATGTCGCCGCGGCGCGTGCCACTTATCAGGACGCGGCACAGGATCTCAAGCGCCAGCTCGAGACGGCGGCGCCGGATTCTTTTGCCGCGGGCCTAACGCATGCCCTTTTGGGTGGGGCTTATGCAGGTTTGGGCGAAGCGGCCTCTGCTATCGCGGAAGGACAAAAAGCTATGGCCATACAGCCCACTTCCAAAGATCCAGTAGAAGGCCCCGACGTAGAGGAGACCATGGCGGATATTTACGCTCTACTGGGGGACGCCGATCACGCGATTCCCATTCTCAAGCGACTGCTGCAGATCCCGTATGCCCATGCGATTACTCCGGCGGGGCTGCGACTCGATCCGGTGTGGGATCAAATCCGCAACGATCCCCGCTTTCAGGAGTTGGCCACGGAAAAGACGCCCTGAGTCCGAAGAAGTTTTCGTTGAGCTAAAGCGACCCCAGGCAGACACGGCGGGGAATAATTTCTGGAAAAGGTTTGTTATTTCCCGCAGAGTTTGCTAAACGGCCGAAGTTTAGCGCGAGGAGCCTGTCATCAAGCGACCATTCACCTGGTGTGTGGGATGGGGCATAGCGACAATGGGTTTGCTGCTGTCCTCGGTCATATTCGCTCAAGAAACAGCCGGTGTTGCGGAAATGGAACGAGTCATCGTCACCGGGTCCAACATTCCAACCGCAGAAGAAGTCGGCCCGAACCCGGTTGACACGTATCGGCCCTCGGACATCGAGAAATTAGGCGTCCGCAACGCAACCGACTTTCTCAACAGGCTGCCGCAGGAAATGGGCTCGACCGCCAACCAGAACACTTCCAATATCCCAATCGGTATCGGTGACGGTACCGTGCAAGTCAACCTGCGCGGTTTGTTACCCAGAGAAACTTTGGTTCTCATCGATGGAAAGCGCGTAGCGGGGGCCTCGTTGAGCGGCAATGGAGCCATTGACATCAACCTGATTCCCTTCTCGATGATCGATCACATCGACATCCTGAAGGACGGCGCCTCGGCGGTTTATGGCGCGGACGCAGTGGCTGGCGTGTTCAACATCTTTTTGATACACAAATTCCGCGGCCTCGAGATCGGGGGCAGTTACGGGAATACGAACCTGGGATCATCGAATGACATGGGCGAGTGGGAGGGATGGATCAAAGCCGGCACGGGCGATGACAAGACTAATATCGTCATCATTGCTGATTTCTACAATCGGGCCGCCATCTACAGCCGGGACCGTTACCTTAGCAGTAACGCGGAGCTGGGCCTTGATTTTGGAGGGTTTGACAATCGCAGTACGAATTTCCCCGGCCGCGTTCAAAGCTTTCGCTTAATCCCAACTTTGTTTTTCAGCGCGAACTCGCCGCCGCCACATTCGGCTCCCAACGTCCGCACATCTCCATACTATGTGAATCCCTTCGCCGTTGCCACTTATCCGGATGGGAACTTTTTTTTCTATAACTTCGCCGCTCTTACGCCAGCCATTCCGGCGGCGGACCGTCAAAGCTACTATGGCTCATTCACTCGCGATATTTGCGACAAATTCCTGGTGTTGTTCGCCGACTTTAAATACACCCGGTCGTTCTTTGATTCTGCCCTCGCGGCAGCTCCCTTTACGCCGGATGCTTTCAGGGACGCTGCCGGCATTCCATTTAGTCCCGCGGGTATCAGCGTGCCTCTGCAAAATCCGTTTAATCCGTTCACCGTGGCAGACGCGACTTTGCCCGATGGCACGCCGGTAACCACCGGAGTTCGCTTTCGCGCTTTCAACGATACCACTGTCAGAACTGTTAAATTCACGTACAATGATATGCTGTTCGATGCAGGACTTCGCGGCGAGCTAGGAGAATTTAGCAATTACTTTAAGACATGGAACTGGGAAGCGGGTTTTCGTTATTCCCGGAACGATGTGTCCCTGGTCGCTGGCGGCGGCGTCAGCGCGCCGGGCTTGCGCGATGCTCTCCTGGAAACGGATCCGGCTACGGCCTTTAATCCGTTCTTGGGAACCTTCGGTCGCAATACCGAGGCGGCGATAAGCAGGGTTTATGTTACCCAGCACGAAACGGCTACCTTTGAGTTGCCCTTAGGTTATTTTACTCTTAACGGCGACGCGTTTAATCTTCCCGCCGGCCCGGTCTCATTCGCTCTGGGCCTTGAGTACCGCGGCGAGAGGTGGAGCGACAGTCCTGACTCGCTCAGCACTACGTTTAACTCGGTCGGTGGAGGCAACTTCGAGGGCTCACGGGTGAACCGGGATGTTTGGTCCACCTACCAGGAAGTGCGGATTCCGCTTACTAGCCCGACGTGGAACTTCCCAGGGGCGTACAGTCTCGAGTTCGACATCGCCGAGCGCGAGGAATGGTACAGCCAGAACAGCTCTCCGACCTCGAGCTCGAAGGCGGCACACTCCAGGTATAACGCACAGAAGCCGAAGTTCTCCGTCCGTTGGCAGCCGCTTGACCCCAAGTGGATCGGCGCACTAACCTTGCGCGGCACCTATAGCGAAGCGTTTCATGCGCCGACCGTAGTGGAATTGTCGCCGGCAGGGGGTGAGATCTTCACGGAGATTCATGATCCGAGGGGACTGACCCCCGAGAACAATGTCGAAGTGCTCATTGGCGGAAACCCGCTCCTGGTCCCGGAGACCGCCTATGAATGGTCTTACGGAGCCGTTTACAGTCCGAAGTGGATCAAAGGCCTTACCCTGAGCACCGACTGGTGGCATATCGACCTTCGAAATGCCGGAGGCGACGTTGGTGCGCAATTCATTGTCGAACATGAGAGCGAGTTCCCAGGGTTTGTCATTCGTGATGAGACTGGCGCGATCAAGCGCGTCTTGGATAGGACGCTAAATATTTCCGAAGCCATTGTGGAAGGTCTCGACTACGAAGCGATCTATACCCTGGACTCTGGGATCTTTGGTCACGGCGATTTTGGCAGACTTACCTGTACGGTCAACGGGACTTACTTATCCCGGTTTGAATTTCAGGCCCAACCGAATAGCAGACGAATTGGTCTCTCGGGTCAGTTTAATTCAGCCGGCACGTTTACCGGCTCGCTGCCGCATAACCGACTATTTGTTAACGCGTTCTATGACGGCCCGGCGAATACCTGGCTCGCTGGTTTCGATACTGGCGCCACGGTGCACATCACCGGTCAATATGAAGATGACAATCTCCTGCTGACAGGATCGTCCAAACCGCAACAGCCGAGAAGCGGCCCCTTTCTTCCATCCGGGAATCTCGCGCAATTCCCCGAGCAGGGGGCGCGCAAAATCGCTGCGTGGGTGACGCTCGACTTGATCGTGTCTTACACATTCAATTTGCCGCCGCCGGCCGCTGCGCAGGTGCCTGGCCTCGCCAAGGATGGCGGTAAAAACGTGAAGACGCAGGACAGCACGGACAAGAACATTCTGCCTGTTTCCACGGCCGAGTACAATCCGTGTGGATGGCGCGCCTGGTTAAATGGCACCACCATCACCGTTGGAATGCAGAACGTGTTCGATGAAGACCCGCCCTTCGTGGCTGGTGCGTTCGAAAACAACTTCGACGAATCGCTTGCCGATATCAAAGGCCGGTTCTGGTACGTCCAGCTAAAGAAAAGATTCTAAGTAGCCATCGATGCCGATCTTCGAAGGGGTGCTTTGGATGCTCATCAAAAGTCAATTTTCCCTAAAGGACTTGTAGCGCCGCATCAATTTGAAGAAGCGAATAGCGTCGCGCAGCGGCTGGATGTTGCTCACTTCATCGGAGTAAACAGTCGTAATCGGAACTGATTCGATCCGATAGCCCTTGCGGCTGGCAATGATAAGCATCTCGGTTTCGTAATCGAAGCGGTTCGCGCCGCCGAGGAGCTGCGGAATCAATTGCCGGTCCAGCATGCGAAAGCCGCATTGCGTGTCGGGGATTTGCTGTGCGGAAAGGAGACTGATCCGTCTGCTCATGTAACGATTCACAACCCGCCGAATGAATGGCATTCCAGTGAGATTGTTCATCCGATTACCGAGAAAAAAAC
>WNGJ01009525.1_pt1 | contig 10347 bp, 4 predicted proteins | sample 5400611 | NCBI WGS metagenome assembly WNGJ01 (sample SAMN13153375, study PRJNA577476) | soil metagenome | isolation source: 40 cm soil or saprolite under Garry oak tree replicate 1 | place: USA:California | collected 2016-06-15
CCGATGAGTGTTTACGATCAGGTCGCCAACGATTTTGAATCGGATAACAAGACCACGATTGACGATCGAAAGGGAACGCAAGTGCGCATCATGGGCCGGCTCAAACCCGGGATGACGGCGGCCGCGGCCAAGCCTGCGCTCGAAGGACTGGCGGCCAATTTGGAAAAAGCCTACCCGGTCGAGCAAAAGGATCAGACCTTCCTAGCGGCGCCGGTGTCGCGTAACTCGGTAAGCAACAACCCGACGACCGAGAGCGGGATAAAAGTTATCGCGCCATTGTTGCTGGGGATGGCGGTGGTGGTACTGCTCGTGGCATGTCTTAACCTTGCTAACATGCTGCTGGCGCGTGGCACAGCGCGCCGCAAAGAAATCGCGATCCGTCTCGCGCTCGGCGGCAGCCGTTGGCGTATCGTTCGCCAGCTTCTCACCGAAGGCTTTGCACTGGCCGTGCTCGGCGGCGTGGGTGGACTCATTCTTGGACTCTGGTCGTCCGATTTGCTGGTTGCCTCAATGCGCAAGCTGATGCCGCTCGACATTGTCTGGTTGACCGGACCGAACCCGGCAATCTTGGCGGCAACGTTTGGATTTTGTCTGCTCGGCACGCTCATGTTCGCGCTCGGGCCGGCCTTGAAAATTTCGCGGAGCGCGGTGGTGATGGATCTGAAAGAACACGCCGGGGAAGATGTCGTGCGCCGTCGCTGGAAATTTTTGCCGCGCAATCCGCTCGTGGTCGTGCAAATCGCGTTCTCGCTCGCGCTCATTACCGCTGCGGCTTTGTTTATTCGCGGCGCAGGCAAAGCCGCGTCGGTTGATACCGGATTAAAACCGGGTGCAAGCTACGTTCTCGAGGTCGATGCGAGTCTGGCCGGTTATGAACCGAAGCGCGCGCAGGAACTTTATCGCAACTTGAGCGAGAAACTGGCGGCGCTGCCAGGCGTAGAGCACGCGAGCATCACTTCAATCGTTCCGTTCGGAATGTTTGAGTTAAGCAGAAAAGTCCAACGCGCCGGTCTCCATGTCGCTCCCGACGCCAAGCCGGCGACCGCGACCGAAGGTCTTGCCTTCGACGTGCCATGGAACAGCGTCGGCGTGGATTATTTTTCAACTGTTGGATTGCCCGTGATTCGCGGTCGCGCGTTCACCGAGGCGGAGGCGACCGAGCCTGGTCCGAAGGTGGCGATCATCGACGAAGTGCTGGCAAAGAAGCTCTGGCCGGATGGTGATGCGCTCGGACAACGCATCCAATATGCGAATCCAAACGCGCCGTCGGCCCAGGACGGCGGAGGCGGTCACATCGGAAGTAGCAAGGATGCGAGTGAAGAGGAGAAGCAAGGAGGTACGATAGAAATAGTCGGCATCGTGCCGGCAACGCGCCACGCGCTCTTTGAAAAGGAGGCGTCCGGCGGAATTTACTTACCGTTCGCGCGTGGATTCCAAAGCGACGTTTCCTTTTTCGTCCGGTTCCGTTCGCTCGCTCCCGGAAACGAGGCCGGCACAGCCGATTTGCTCCGTCGCAGCGTGCGCGATGTCGATCCTTCACTCCCGATCCTCTCCTTGCGAACGTTCGCCCAACACCTTGATTCGAACCTCGACCGCTGGCTGGTTCGCGCGGGCGCCGCGTTGTTCTCCATCTTTGGCGGACTTGCGCTTGGTCTGGCCGTAGTTGGTCTCTACGGAGTTAAAGCCTATTCGGTCGCGCGACGCACACGTGAGATCGGGATTCGGATGGCGCTCGGCGCTCAGGCCGGAGCGGTACTGCGGATGATCATGGGCGAAGGCTCGATCATGCTTTTCAGTGGAGTCGCCATTGGTCTGGTGCTCGCAATCGTTACGGCAAGGATCCTGAGTGGAATTCTCTACGAAGTTGGTGCGCTTGATCCCATCGCGTTCACCGTCGCTCCACTGGTGCTGACTATCGCCGCTCTCATTGCCACCTGGTTACCAGCGCGACGCGCGACGCAGGTAGATCCAGCCCAAGCATTGCGCGCAGAGTAAACTTATGATCCGGCTTCACAACCTCGAGCGCTCGTATCCGCTGGCAAAAGGAAGATTTTTCTACGTCTTGCGCGACATCGATATCGAGGTTGCGGAGGGCGAGTTCGTTTCGGTGATGGGACCCTCCGGCGCCGGCAAATCGACGCTGCTCCACATTCTTGGAATGCACGACCACGGTTGGAGCGGCGAATATTTTTTCAACGAAACGGCCGTTCATCATTTGAAAGCGAAGGAGCGTGCCGCGCTGCGCAACGAGCAGATTGGTTTTGTTTTTCAGCAATACCATCTATTGGACGACCTGACCGTTTACGAAAATCTCGAGATCCCGTTGTCGTATCGAAAAGTTAGCCGGAACGAACGGGCCGCGATCGTGGCGGACGCACTCGATCGATTTCAAATGGTGGCAAAGAAGGATTTGTATCCGCGCCAGCTTTCCGGCGGCCAGCAACAACTCGTCGGCGTCGCGCGCGCGATCATCGCCAGCCCAAAGCTGATCCTGGCCGACGAGCCGACCGGCAATCTTCACTCCAGTCAGGGCGAGGAGATCATGGAGCTCTTTCAAAAACTGAACGCCGAAGGCACGACCATCATTCAGGTCACCCACTCGGAGAAAAATGCAGGTTATGGGAACCGGATCATTCAACTGCGCGACGGTTGGGTGGTCGAGGGCAACAAGAAGTAGGTCATTATGATACTCGATTCATTTCGTCAGGATATGCGCGTTGGACTGCGCGTGCTCTTCAAGGAGAAATCATTTTGCTTTCTGGCGGTGTTCGTTCTCGCTCTCGGCATCGGCGGTGCAACGACCCAATTCACCATCGTCAACGCGATCGTCTTGCGCGGGTTTTCGTTTCCACATCCTGAACAACTGGTCAGCGTCGGTCTGATCGATCCCAAGGCCAGCGATCAAAACAACAATTTCGGTATCGGCAATGTTCCGACCGCGCAGGACTATGAAGATCTGAAAGCGTCGCAGAGATCATTTTCAATGATGGCGGGTTATCTCGCCGGATCGACAATCAACGTTACTTACAAAGAAAAACCGCAACGCTACACCGGCGGTTACGTAACCGAAGATTTCTTCAAAATCATTGGTGTTTCGCCGGTCCTTGGGCGCGATTTCACGGTCGAGGACAACAAACCGGGCGCGGAAAAGGTCACGATCCTCGGCGACGAAATCTGGCGACGCGATTTTAATGCCGATCCGAACATCGTCGGGCAAAGCGTTCGAATTAACGGCAAGGCCGCCACCATTATCGGTGTCATGCCGCCAAATTTTAAGTTTCCACAGGCGGAGGAACTCTGGACACCGCTTTATAATGAATATCCGCCACAGCCGCGCGGCGACTTGCGCCTTGGAGCAAGCAATAACGCGCCCGCGGTGATGGGCCGCTTGAAGCAGGGTGTGACTCTCGATCAAGCGAACGCGGGGTTCATCGCGCTTGCCCGCCATTTGGCAGAGGACAATCCGAAGACGAACCAAAATTTCACGTCAGCAAGCGTGCAGCCATTGCTGAACGCATTCACAGGTGTGCAATTTCGCCAGCAAGTCTGGGGAATGCTCGCTGCGGTCATTCTCGTCTTGCTGATTGCGTGCGTGAACGTGATGAACATGCAGTTCGGGCGGGCTGCGTTGCGTGCCAAAGAGTTGGCGATTCGCGGAGCGCTCGGCGCGACACGGTGGAGAATCGTGCGCCAAATGTTGACCGAAAGTTTGGTCGTTGCTGTGTTCGGGGCAATCGCAGGTGTGATCATCGCTTATTGGTCACTGGATTTCTTCGTTCGCGCCATCAACACCTTGCCTTTTCCGGCACCCTATTATTGGAGGTTCACAATCGATGGACCCGTGCTCGTTTTCACGATCGTAATCACTCTGCTGGCCACAATCGCCTCCGGTTTCATCCCGGCGTTTCTGAGCGCCAGAGGCAACGCGGCCGAGATGATGAAAGAAGGCGGGCGTGGCAACAGCAGTCGTCTGGTCAATGTGATTACGCGCGTGCTGGTGGTGGCGCAAATCGCGCTGACCGCTGGGCTTTTGATCGCGGCAACCTTGGAAATTAAATCGATCCGAAATCAGATGAAGCTCGACTACGGCTACGACGACAACGCCGTTTACGCCGCGCGGATGGGTTTGATGGAAGGCGCCTATCCCAACGAGGACGCCCGCCGCGAGTTCTTCAAGCGAGCGGTGCGTTCGTTGCGGGCGAATCCGCAGTTCGACTCCGCCGCGATGAGCAGTCGCTTTCGGATGACCTTTGACGCCCAGGGTCAGTATGAAGTGGACGGCCAAAATTATCTCACCGATCGGGATCGGCCGCGCGGAAATTTCGAATCGGTCTCGGACAATTATTTCTCGACGCTTGGTTTGAAAATTCTCGAAGGTCGGGATTTCACAGTCGACGACGTCGATTCAAAGCAACCGATCGCAATTGTGAACGCAAGCTTTGCCCGAAAATATTGGGGCAATCAAAGCGCGCTTGGTCACCAGGTGCGAATCTTCAATCCCGGAGTGCCGCAGCCGTGGCGAACCATTGTTGGCGTGGTGCCGGATACCTTGATGCAAGGTCCGTTCGATCAGCAAACCGAGAGCGTGGGATTCTACATGCCGTTGCTGGGCGCATCTCCGGCTCCTCAATTTTGCACGATCCTTGTTCGTCCGCGGGGAGGTCAACGGGCTGACATTCTTGGCCCGGCTTTGAGCAGAGCGGTTGCCGAGCTCGATTCAAACCTTCCGACTTATTTTGCCGGAACTCCGGCCCGATTCCATAAGGAGATTCTCTCCGGCAATCACATCATCGCGACGTTGTTCGCGATCTTCGGAATCGTCGCCTTCATTCTTTCCGCCGTTGGACTTTATGGCGTGATGAGTTTTTCGGTGAACCAACGAACGCAGGAGTTTGGAATCCGCATGGCGTTAGGCGCGGACGCAGCGCGAATTTTCCGCATGGTGATGACTCAAGGCGCGTGGCAACTCGCGATTGGCCTTGTTCTCGGCGCCGGCGGCATCGCGTTGCTCCTCGGAGTCGTCGCTGCTGCCGCGCTCAAGAATATTCTCTTCAAAGTCAACGCACTCGATCCAACAATTTATTTTGCGGTGGCCGCGCTGCTGACCGCGGTCGCGGCCGCTTCCTGTTTCGTTCCGGCGCGTCGTGCTACGCGCGTCGATCCGATGGTCGCACTTCGTTATGAGTAATCTCCGTTTTGCTTTTCGGCAGGTGATCAAGAATCCCGCGTTCTCCGCAGTTGCTATTATTACACTCGCTCTCGGCATCGGGGCGAACACGGCCATCTTCAGCATCGTCAACGCCGTTCTGCTTCGGCCGCTGCCTTATCCAGACGCGGACCGGATCATGGTCTTGAACGAATCGTCCGGACCCGGCCAGGATTACTCTGTTGCGCTGCCTGATTATTTCGATTGGCAAAATGACAACAAGGTTTTCGAACATCTCGCCTGCACCCACAAGGAATCGCGAAACCTTAGCGGCATCCCTGGTCGCGAAGCTGAACGAGTGTCGTGCGCTTCGGTAACGCGGAATTTCTTCGACGTCATCGGCCTGCCGACGGAAATCGGCCGGACGTTTAGTGAGGAGGAAGACAAAGTCGGCGGACCACCGGTCGTGTTGCTCAGCGATCGACTCTGGCAACGCGCATTCAACCGCGATCCCGGTGCGATTGGTCGCTCGATCAATCTGCACGATCAGAGTTACACCATCGTCGGAGTCATGCCGCCGCAAATGACTTCGCCGCAAGACACCGACGCATGGTTTTCGCTCGGACGCCGGAGCAATAATCCGGCATGGATGGATCGTTCGCATCATCCGATGATGTTTGTCTGGGGCCGGCTCAAAGCGGGCGTAACGGTCGAGCAGGCGCGCACCGAGATGAAAGGGATCGCGGCCCGTTTGGAGAAAACGTATCCCGACACGAACACGAAGGTCTATGCGGTAGTCACGCCGCTCCTGGAAAATTTAGTCGGCAAATACAGAACCAATCTTGGACTGCTCCTGGGTGCGGTTGGATTGGTTTTGCTGATCGCCTGCGCGAACCTCGCCAATTTGTTTGCTGCGCGAGGTGCCGCGCGGGCGCGAGACCTTGCCATTCATGCAGCGGTTGGCGCAACTCGCTGGCAGATCATTCGTCAACTCCTGATCGAAAGTTTCGTGATCGCGTTGATCGGGGGAGCCCTCGGATTTTGCATGGCCGTTTGGGTTCGCGACGCATTGATTGCTCTGAGTCCCGGCGACGTTTCGCGCTTCCAACAAATTTCCTTCGACCTGCCGGTCCTGGGTTTCACATTTTTGATCGCATCGCTGACCACGATCCTTTTCGGATTGTGGCCGGCATGGCAGGCGTCGCATGCGGATGTTCAACTCGCCTTGAAATCAGGCTCAGCTGGAAGCGGCGATCCGCCGTCGGCCAAACGCGCACGCGATTGGCTCGTGATCAGCGAGATCGCGCTCACGCTTACCTTGCTTGTTGCGGCCGGACTCGTTCTAAAAAGTTTTTCGCGGATGCAGGCGCTCCAACTTGGCTACGAACCGCGCGGTCTGTTCAGTGCCCGACTCGAGTTGCCGTGGAAAACGTATTCGGGTCGCGAGAAAATCGGGACATTTACCAAAGCACTGTTAGACAAAGTCAGTGCGCTTCCGGGCGTTCAAAATGCCGGCATCGGTTCTAATTCACCTTTGATGGGCGGCTGGCAAACCGGGTTCTATCGGGAAGGCGCGCCGCCATCATCGCCGAGTAACATGCCGTCGGCCGATCTCGAAGTGATCACCGGCGATTATTTCGCGACGTTTAAGGCGCCACTTCTGCGTGGTCGCACTTTCAACGAGCGCGACACAAAAGATTCGCCGCGTGTCATCATCATCGACCAGGCAATGGCGGAACAATTTTTTCCCGGTGAAGATCCAATCGGCAAACGTCTCTCGGTTGACGCTGGAAATGACGAAGAAGGCTACGTCATGTCGGAAATCGTCGGCGTCGTGGCGCGGATGCGCTTTCACGCCATCGACGAGATGGCGCCGCTGCCGGTGATTTATTGTTCAATGGCTCAGGCGCAGCGGACCAGCCTCGGTCTGTTCGTTCGCTCAAGTATGAGCGCAGCGTCACTTGCCAAATCGATTCGGGACACGGTCAGTTCGATCGATCCATCGCAGCCGGTGTTCGACACGCGGCCAATGATCGATCGTGTCCAGGAAACGTGGGGCAGCCAGCGTCTCCTCAGTTTTCTGTTCTCGATCTTCTCCGGCCTTGCGCTTCTGCTCGCGACGATCGGGCTTTACGGGCTGCTCGCTTACACGACGCTGAAGCGCGTCCGCGAAATCGGGATCCGTCTCGCCTTAGGTGCCCGGCCAGCCCAGATTCGGACGCTCGTCCTCTCGCACGGAATGCAATTGCTTTTGATCGGATCGGGGATTGGTCTGCTGAGCGCGTTCGCCCTTTCGCGCGCATTACAAAGCGTCCTCTTCGAAGTGAAGGGGATCGATCCGAAAATCTATCTCGGAGTCGGACTGTTACTTTTTGGAGCGACCCTCCTTGCTTCCTGGATTCCGGCGCGTCGCGCATCACGGGTCGATCCAATCATTGCTCTGCGCACTGAGTAACTCGTTATGCAAAATCTCCGTTACGCTCTGCGGGTTCTTGCCAAACAACCGCTGTTCGCTTCGATTGTCATTTTGACGTTCGCGCTCGGAATTGGCGCGAACACGGCGGTCTTCAGTGTTCTCAACGCTGTATTGCTTCGGCCGCTCCCGTTTCACGAACCGCAGAGCCTCGTCGCGTTAGGCGAATACGATTTGCGCGACAAAACTTCTGGCAGTGGCGGAATTGAAATCCATTCCATTTCGTATCCGGATTTTGTCGATTGCCGCGCACAAAATTCCGTTTTCGAACGTGTCGCGGTTTACACGAATCAGGGCGTGAAGACGCTGACCGACGGCAGAGACGCGACGCACGTGCAAGGTGAGGCGGTCTCGGCCGATTTGTTTCCGCTACTCGGCGTTCAACCGATTCTTGGCCGCACATTTTTGCCTAACGAAGATGAACCGGGCAATCGCGTCGTGATTTTGAGCCATGCTCTGTGGCAAAGACAATTCGGCGGCGATGTGAAAATCATCGGCCAATCGCTCACACTCGACGGACAAAAATTTCAGGTCGTGGGCGTGATGCCGGCGCGATTTTCATATCCGATCGGCACATTCGCGCCGGAGATGTGGACCACGATGTCGATTTTGCGCGAATCAACCGACGGCTCCCCTCCGATGACGGAACAGCGCGGCAACGACTTTTTGCAATGCATCGCGCGATTGAAACCGAATGTTTCGATCAAACAGGCGCAGGCGAACATCGACACCATCGCCGCCGCGCTGCGCCAGCAGTATCCCGATTCGAACGCAAACACGGGTGCAAAAGTTTTGCCGGAAGTAAACGCGATGATTGGTAGCGCGCATTCGGCGTTGCTCATGCTCTGCGCGATGGCGGCGTGCGTGTTGCTCGTCGCGTGCGTGAACGTCGCCAATCTCTTGCTCGCGCGGTCGCTTTCTCGCAACCGTGAGATCAGTATTCGCGCGGCGCTCGGCGCGGGACGCTGGCACATCATTAAACAATTACTGGTCGAAAGCATTTTGCTCGGGGCGTTTGGGGGTGTCGCCGGACTCTTCGTTGCCATCTGGGGGCTCGACTCGCTAAAAACTTTTCTGCCGATCATTCCACGCATTGAAGAGATTTCGCCGGATCCACGCGTGCTCGCCTTTACGGCTTTGGTCAGTCTTGGAGTTGGAATGCTTGCCGGCTTGCTTCCGGCATGGCGAGCGTCCCATCCAGATCTCGCAACGTCGCTGAATGAAGCTTCGCGCGGCTCGAGCGAAGGCGCGGCTGGCCGGCGCACGCGTGCCTCCCTGGTTGTGATCGAGATTGTGCTTGCCCTTGTGTTGCTCGCCAGTGCCGGATTGCTCGTGAAAAGTTTTCTGCATTTGCAAAAAGTTTCGCCCGGATTCGACCCGACGAACGTCATGACCGCGCGCGTCGCGCTTCCGGACTCCGGTTACGGCAAACCACCGCAAGCTGCCGAATTTTATCGGAAATTGCTCGCACGTGTCGCGACACTTCCCGGCGTGAAATCGTCGGCTATCGCCTGGTGGTTCCCGCTCAGCGGCAGTGAGATCGGTTTTAATTTCGACATCGAAGAGCGGCCTGCACCCAAAGCACAACAGCCGAACGCTCAAGTCAATGTTGTTTCGCCCGATTATTTCAAGACGCTGCGCACGCCGCTTTTGCGCGGCCGCGATTTTACGGAGCGCGATGACGCGAAGGCGCCGAAAGTCGTGATTGTCTCCGAAAGTTTCGCCAAAGAATTTTTCCCTAACGAGAATCCGATCGGAAAGCGAATTCGGCCTAACGGATCGGTCGATCCGGGCGACCCGCCGGTGCGCGAAATCGTCGGAGTCGTGCAGGACATCCACCTCATCAGTCTGCGCGACGCGCCGAAGCCGCAGATTTACATGCCACACGAACAATTCGCGATCCAAACCGTGACCATGATGGTTCGCACGCAGAACGATCCGCGCTTGTTGACCGCGGCGCTGCACACCGCCGTGAACGAGATCGACAAGAACGTTCCGCTTTATCGGCCGCGGGCATTCACGGAATACGTTTCGCAATCCGTCGCCCAGCCGCGGCTGAACGCAATGCTAGTCGGCCTTTTCGCGCTGATTGCGTTGCTCCTGGCCGCCGCCGGAATTTTCGGGGTAATGAGCTACTCGGTTACACAGCGGACGCAGGAAATTGGAATTCGTCTCGCTCTCGGCGCGCAACGTTACGATGTGCTGCGCCTCATCGTCGGCCAAGGCATGCGTTTCGTTGGTGTTGGTCTACTCCTCGGTCTGATTGGTGCCTTTGCCAGCACTCGCTTGCTCCAAAGTCTCCTTTTCGGCGTCGGCGCAAGCGATCTGCCGACGATGTTTGTCATCACTGTAATTCTTACCGCGGTCGCGTTCATCGCCTGCTTGTTGCCGGCGCGGCGCGCCACTCTGATCGATCCCGTTCAAGCACTGCGTGCCGAATGATTTTCTCCACCCAAATCAACCCCACATTCGAACATGAACGATATAAGTTTCGCATTTCGTAAACTTCGACAATCGCCCGCGTTCACATCCATCGCTGTTATCATGCTTGCGCTCGGGATCGGACTGAACACCGCGATTTTCAGTTTAATCAACGATCTTTTTCTGCGCGGTTTGCCATTCAAAGAGCCGTCGCGCGTTGTCCATCTGTATGGCGGGGACAAGTCTCGCGAACTGGTGGATATCGGAGTATCGGCGCCGCGCTATCAACATTTCCGCGATGGCCAAA
>WNGJ01014295.1_pt1 | contig 10347 bp, 8 predicted proteins | sample 5400611 | NCBI WGS metagenome assembly WNGJ01 (sample SAMN13153375, study PRJNA577476) | soil metagenome | isolation source: 40 cm soil or saprolite under Garry oak tree replicate 1 | place: USA:California | collected 2016-06-15
GGCGACATCGTGTTCGGCGACACCGGCTGGCAGGATTACGCTGCCGTTCCAGCAAAGCATCTGACCAAGATGCCGAAGGTCGAGCCGATGACGCATCTGCTCAGCGTCTATGGCATCGCCGGTCTGACCGCCTATTTCGGGCTGCTCGATGTCGGAAAGCCGAAGGCCGGCGAGACCGTCGTGGTCTCGGCGGCGGCCGGCTCGGTCGGGTCGATCGTCGGCCAGATCGCCAGGATCAAGGGATGCCGCGTGGTCGGCATCGCCGGCGGCAAGGACAAGTGCAACTGGCTCACTTCCGAACTCGGCTTCGATGCCGCGGTCGACTACAAGGACGGCGCGGTATTCAAAGCCCTGAAGGCGGCGGCGCCTGATGGCATCGATGTCTATTTCGACAATGTCGGCGGCGACATTCTCGAAGCCTGCCTGGCACAGATGAACAATCGCGGCCGCATCGCCTGTTGCGGCGCGATCTCGCAATATGACGGCGTGCCGTCCGCGACCGGACCGCGCGGCGTGCCCGGCCTGATCGTGGTCAAGCGGCTGACCATGCAGGGCTTCATCGTGATGGACTTCATGGATCAGCGCGATGAGGCGCTCAATGACCTGCAATCCTGGGTGGCCTCCGGCAAACTCAAAGTTCAGGAGGACGTCATCAATGGCCTGGAGAACACGCCGAAGGCGCTGATCGGATTGCTGGCCGGCGAGAACCGCGGCAAGCGCATGATCAAGGTGTAGGGCTCGCAAGGTCGGGGCGGACTAAAGCGTGGGTTCGTAGAACTCTAGTTTGGGAGCTTGAATAGCGGCGGCTCCGCAGCGGCGAAAAGCTGGGGCAAAACTTCAAGACCCGATCAGATGCGCTGATCTCTCGTTTGGAAACAAAACCTGCTCTGGAATAGAGGCAAGTCTCTTTAAGGTCCTGCCCGAGAGACGGTCGGCGCACCGGTTGTCGCCGTCTTTCGCGCCGCGAGCCAGTTCTCGAACCGTTGAACCACGACAAAAAACGTCGGAACGAACAGCACAGCGAGGCAGGTCGAAGCAATCATGCCGCTGAATACAGTGATGCCGATCGATTTGCGGGCGCTGGCGCCGGCGCCGGTCGCAAGCACCAGCGGCACCACGCCGAGGATGAAGGCAAACGACGTCATCAGGATCGGCCGGAATCGCGCCCGCGCCGCTTGGACCGCCGACTCGAGCAGCGGCTTGCGGTCGCGCACATGAAGCTCGAGCGCCACTTCGACGATCAGAATGGCGTTCTTCGCCGACAGTGCGATCAGCAGGATGATCCCGATCTGGGTATAGAGGTTGTTCTCGATCCGCAGTCCCGTCAGCACCGCCATCGGGCCGAGCAGCGAAAGCGGCACGGCCAGGATCACCGAGATCGGCGCGTACCAGCTTTCATATTGACCGGCCAGCACCAGGTACACGAGCAACAAGGCAAGGCCGAACGCGTAGTAGATCTGACCACCGACAACCTTCTCCTGATACGACATCGCCGTCCACTCATAGCCGGTCCCCGGCGGCAGGGTTTTGCCGGCGATTTCTTCCATCAGTGTCATCGACTGGCCGGAGCTATAGCCCGTGGCCGGCAAGCCGATGACCGTCGCGGACGGATAGAGATTATACAGGCTGATCAGTGACGGCCCCACCGCCGGCGTAATCTTCGCCACCGTGCCGAGCGGGATCATGTCGCCCTGGCTGTTGCGCACCATCAGCTTTTCAATGTCCCGCGCGGTCAGGCGAAACTGCGAATCCGCCTGGGTGTAGACCTGGAAGGTGCGGCCGAACTTGTTGAACTGGTTGACGTAGGTCGAGCCCATATAAGACGACAACGTCGAGAATATCTGGTCGGTCGTGACATGCAGGGTCTGGGTCTTGATCCGGTCCACCGCGACGTCGAACTGCGGCACCATCGAACGGAACGACGAACTGACGCGCTGCAGGGCGCTTTGCGTCTGTGCATTGGCGACGATAGCGCCGGCGATGGCCTGCAGTTTGCCGAAATCGGAATTGCCGTCACGGAGCTGGACCTGCATGGCGAAACCGGCCGCGTTGCCGATGCCCTGAATCGGCGGCGGCGGAACCACCAGAATCCGCGCCTCGGCAATCGCTGCCAGCTTCTCGTTCAAACCGACGAACAGCGATCGCAGATCCTGGCCCGCGCCGCGCGCGCTCCACTCCTTCAGGATCAGATAGGCGACGCCCGCGTTGGCGAGGCTCGAAGAATTGTCGAGCGCCGATATGCCGGCTATGCTTATCACCTGATCGACGCCCGGGGTCTTGCCGGCCAGTTCGCTGATCTGGTCGAGCACGCGCTGGGTGCGGTCGAGCGCCGCGCCGTCGGGCAGTTGTGCGGCCACCAGCAGGTAGCCCTGATCCTCGATGGGAATGAAGCCGGTCGGCACCCGCGACAGGCCATAACCGGCGATGCCGATCAGGATGAGAGCCGAGATCACCGACAGGCTGCTGTGAGCGACAAGGCGGCCGATCAGCCCGGCATACCCCCGCTCGAGGCGGTTATAGACCGCGTTGAAGCCGCGATAGAAGAAGTTGCGCTGCTCCGGCGGCACCGGCCGGCGCAGCCAGAGCGCGCACTGCGTCGGTTTCAGCGTGGCCGCGTTGACGGCGCTGAGCAGCGCGGTCGCGGCAATCACCAGCGCGAATTGCGAGTACATCCTGCCGGTCAATCCCGGCAGAAACGCCGCCGGCAGGAACACCGAGATCAGCACCAGCGTGATGCCGACGATCGGCGCGAACAGCGCGTCCATGGCGCTGATGGCGGCGTCATGGCCGGACATGCCCTGCTCGATATTATGGGCGGCGCCTTCGACGACGACGATGGCGTCGTCCACCACGATGCCGATGGCGAGCACGATCGCAAACAAGGTCGAGATGTTAACCGTGAAACCGAGCGCCGCCATCGCGGCGAAGGCGCCGATGATCGTGACCGGCACCGTCGTCGCCGGCACCAGCATCGCGCGCCAATCCTGCAGGAAGATCAGGATCACGACGAGGACGAGGAGGCCGGCTTCGATCAGCGTCTTGTAGACTTCCTTGATCGATTCCGAGACGAATTTGGTGGTGTCGAACGGCGTGTCGTACTTCACGTCCTGCGGAAATTGCGCCGCCAGCGCCGCCATCTTTTTCTTCACCGCCTGCTCGACTTCAAGCGCGTTGGCGCCGGGCGACTGGAATACGCCAATGCCGGTTGCCGGCTTGTTGTTGAGCGAGAAAACCTGGCTGTAGGTCTGGGCTCCGAGCTCCACCCAACCGACGTCACGGACGCGGGTCACATCGCCGACGTTGCCGGTCTTGACGATGATATCCTCGAATTGATCCTTGTCGTCGAGCCGTCCGTTGACGTTCAGCGTGTACTGGAACGCTTGTCCGGCAGGCGTCGGCGGCATGCCGATCTGGCCCGCGGTCACCTGCTGGCTCTGCTGCTGGATCGCGGAAATGACGTCCTGCGGCATCAGCCCGCGCACCTGCAGCCTGTTCGGGTCGAGCCAGACCCGCATCGAATACTGGCCGGCGCCGAACACGGTGACGTTGCCGACGCCAGGCAGCCGCGACAGCTCGTCGCGAATGTTGATCGTCGCGTAGTTGCTGAGGAAAAGGCTGTCGTAGGTCGAATTCGGGGACGTCAGCGTCACGAACAACAGGATCGCCGTGGACTTCTTCTGCACGGTGACGCCCTGGTTCTGGACCGACTGCGGAAGCTGCGACAACGCGCTCGACACGCGGTTCTGCACCAGCACCTGCGCGAAATTGAGGTCGGTGCCGATCTTGAACGTCACCGTCAGCGAGTAGGTGCCGTCAGCCCCGCTATAGGACTGCATATAGAGCATGTCCTCGACACCGTTGACCTGCTGCTCGATCGGCAGCGCCACGGTATCGATGACGGTCTTGGCGCTGGCGCCGGGATAGCGGGTCGTGACCTGCACCGTCGGCGGCACGACATCGGGATATTGCGCAACCGCGAGGCTGAACAGGGACACGCCGCCGATCAGGATCATCAGGATCGCGATGACGTTGGAAAGAACCGGCCGCTCGATGAAGAATTTCGAAATCATGACCGGTCCTATTTGGTCGATGCCGGCGGCGCTTCGATCTTCTGGAGCTGCGGATCGACCTTCTGGCCGGGAATCGCGCGCAACAGCCCGGCAATGACGACGCGATCGTCCGGCTTCAGGCCGCTTTCGATGACGCGCAACTCACCCTCCACCGGCCCGGTCTGAACCTTGCGCTGCTCGACGACATTTTCGCCGTTCACGACCAGCACATACCGTCCGGCCTGATCGCTGCCCAGCGCGACATCGGGGACCAGCAGCGCGTTCGGCTCCTGGTCGAAGGGGACGCGGACGCGAACGTAAAATCCCGGCAACAGGACGCGATCGGGATTCGGCAGCACGCCGCGCACCGCCAGCGTTCCGGTCGACTGATTGATCGTCGGCGAGATATAATCGAGCTTGCCCTTGTGCGGATAGCCGCTTTCGGTTTGCAATCCGATCTCGATCGGCAACTGCCTGAGATCGCTCACCGTCAACCCCCGCCGCCGGGCTTCTTCCCGGATCCGCAGCACGTCCTGTTCGTTGACGTTGAAATTCACGTAGATCGGATCGAGCTGCACGATGGTCGCAAGCTGGGTCGGCGATGACGCGCCGACCAGTTCGCCGACCGAGACCAGATGCGCGCTGACGATGCCGTCGAACGGCGCGACGACGTTGGTATAGCCGTAATTGACCGCCGCGATCTTGGTGTTGACCTGGGCCTGCTGCAGGTTGGCCTGGGCGTTGTCGCGCGAAGACGTGGATTGATCCAGCGTCGCCTGCGAGACGGCTTGCCTCGCGACCAGATCCGACTGGCGCTTGAAGTCGGCTTCGGCCTGCTTCAGCGAGGCCTGCGCGCCGGCCTCGGCCGCCTGCGCCTGTTCAAGCTTCAGCTTGTAGGTCTCGGGCTCGACCGTGAACAGCGTCGTGCCTTCCTTGACCAGTGTGCCGTCCTGATAGTTGATCGATTGCAGCACCCCCTGCACCCTTGCGACCAGATCGACCGACTTGATCGGAGCGGTGTTGCCAGTGGCCTCGAGATAACGCGTGACGTTCTGCTGCACGGGCAGTCCGACCTCCACCTTCGGCGGCGGCGGCGGCACAAAACTATTTTGTTCACAAGCGGTTAGCGCGACGACCGCCGATATGGCGAATGCAATGCGGGAGATAGCGGCGGCTCTATGCCTCACGGCGCCGTTCAGCCTGGTGCACGCTGGCGAACGCGCTGGCTTCATTGCAGTGCCCCATCTGATCCTGCTGCAGCGCAAGCTTTCCGTTCGAAGATTTTCCGCGATGCGCGAATAGCAATAATCTACTTGCAGTAGAACTCGAAAAAGAAAATGATGCTACTGAAAATTTTTGATCGACTTTTTCAAAGTTTCGTTTCCGTTGAAGCGTCGGCCCCCCGCGACAACAATAGGGATTTTTTGAAATGATCAACACGTTGGTACCTGCAGCGGCACACGCGGCATTGATCGTAACCGCCCTGTTCGCTGTGGCGACGCCGGCATTTTCACAAGCGCCGACCGATGCCCAGCGCAGCGCCATTCGATCCGAATGCCGCTCGGACTATGAGGCCCATTGCGCCAGCGTCCCGCCGGGCGGCGCAGCCTCGTTGCAATGCTTGCAGCAAAACATGTCGAGCCTGTCGTCGTCATGCCAGACCGCGGTGCGTGCCGTAGAGGCTCCGGCTGCGTCCAAGGCCGAGCCCGCCCCGGCCGCCGCAACGGCCAAGCCGGCCGCTGAAACCGCGGCCAAACCGGCAGCCGAAACCGCGGCCCCCAAAGCGGCGGAAAGCACAGCGGCCAAGAAACCAGGCGACGCGCAAGTTGCCGCGATACGCAGCGCGTGCCGCTCCGACTATCGGAAAGTCTGCGCTGGCGTGCCGACCGGTGGCGCCCCGGCGCTGCAATGTCTCGAGAAGAACAAGTCGAAACTCTCCGGCAACTGCCAGCAGGCCGTCAACGCAGCCAGCGGCGGCGCAACGACGCCCGCGGCGGGCACCGCTTCGACAGCCGCGGCAACCACCGGCCCTGCAGCAGCGCCCGCAGCCGCGCCGGCTCCTGCGCTGGTGCTGCGGCCGATGCGGCCGCGCGAAGAATTATTCGTCGTGAGGTCGGCATGTGGCCGAGACGTTCGCGCGCTTTGCGGAGGCGTCGCACCCGGCGGTGGCCGCATCGCGCGATGTCTGGCGACCCAGGCCGCCTCCCTTTCCCCCGCCTGCAAGGAAGTTCTGGCTCAGTTCGCGGCGCAATAAATTGAGATACGGGCATGTTCTGCCGGTAGCCTGCATGGTTTCGCGGACCGACTGCTACTCGCCACGAAAGGCAAGGATCAACTGGATCAATCGGACCGACAAAACGACGTAGCAGATCGACATGACGATCTGATACGCGGCATGCCAATCCAGTTTTGCAAGTTTATAAAATCCGTCGAGGAAATTCAGGACGAGAAGGACGACGCCGAACAGTTCGACGCCGCGGCCGACAAGGCCGTGACGCAAATAGCCGAACAGAACGATGGCCGGCTCGGTGCTCGAGACATGCGCTCCCGCCGAGACGATCAACGTTCCCACGATCAACTTTTCGACATGACCGAATATTTCCCTGGAGGTTTGCTCGATATGCTCGGCGTAGAACGTAAGCCACCTGCTTTTGATATCCTGCATGATTTCTCCTTCTGCGGTCGGCATCGAACGGATTGGCCCGATCGCGTGGCTCAAACAGCGACTTTCCGAAAGTTTCAATACAACGGCTCCGCGATCAAGAAGCAAGACGGCGGGTCACCTGACTTGACCCGTGTTGGACGCATGCGGGAATCGAAATGCGTCCGTCAAAACGTTCCTTCGCCAATCAACAAGGACAAATCAGGGAGAAAAACATCCGTTCGTTTTTTCTTATCGCATCCGCCATCCTGGCCTTTGCCGCCACGATGACCATTGAGACGACTGACGCCAATGCGGTGGTTTGCGTCCGTGGCGTCTATCGCGCCGGCTGCGCCGGCTATCGGGGTGCGGTTGTCGTGAGACGTCCCCCGGTCGTTGCCGACTGCCGCAGGGTATTGGTGAACGGTGTGTGGGTGCGCCGCTGCGTATAGCGCAAGCCGCCCCTGATCCGATAAGCTGCCGAATAGTGCTGGCTGATTAGCTGGGCTGACCGCCGCGCACCGCCCTTTTGGCGATGACGGATTGACGGTCAGCTCGTTATCGATTCCGAATGACGTCTGTTTGCATGGAGGAGGAAAATCTTGCGCATCGCCGTGATCGGCGGAGGCCCCGGGGGCCTCTATTTCGCCTATCTGTGGAAAAAGCTTCACCCGGACGCCGATATCGATCTGTTCGAACAGAACGCCGCCGGCGCCACCTGGGGGTTTGGCGTGGTGTTCTCCGAGCAGGCGCTTGAATTCCTGCGCGCCGACGATCCCGGCACGGTCGACGCCATCGCACCACGGATGGAAAGCTGGCGGAACATCACGCTTAATCTGCGCGGCGAAAGCGTCGAAATCGACGGCGTCGGCTTCTCGTCGATCGGCCGGCTGGAGCTGCTCACCATCCTGCAGCAGCGCGCGTCCTCTGCCGGCGTCACCCCGCGATACGACACACTGATCCAGTCCGTGGATCAGCTGGCGGATTACGACCTGATTGTTGCGGCCGATGGCCTGAACTCGTTGGTGCGCCGCACTTTCGAGGGCGATTTCGGCACCTCGCTGTCGTATTCCGCCAACAAGTTTGCCTGGTACGGCACGACCAGGCGCTTCGAGACGCTGTCGCAGACTTTTGTGGAAACCGAACTCGGCGCTTTCAACGCCCATCACTACCGATATGCGCCTTCGATGAGCACCTTCCTGATCGAATGCGACCCCGCGACGTGGCAGCGTTACGGCTTCGCCGACAAGACCATCGAGGAATCGCAGGCGGCTTGCGAAAAGGTATTCGCCGCCACGCTCGACGGGCATCGGCTGGTGTCGAACAAATCGATGTGGCGCAATTTCCCGTGGATCTGGAACGAGCGCTGGTCGTTCAAGAATATGGTGCTGATCGGCGACGCCCTGCATTCGGCGCATTTCTCGATCGGATCGGGCACGCGGCTGGCGATCGAGGATGCGATCGCGCTTGTGAAGGCGCTGGACGCCGAAGGCGATATTTCCAGCGCCCTGGCCCGTTACCAGACCGAACGCCAGCCGATCGTGAAAAAGCTGGTGACGGCGGCGCGCACCAGCGCCGACTGGTATGAAAAGTTCGCCGACCATATGAAGCTCGATCTTTCGGATTTTGCCTACAGCTACATCACCCGTTCGGGTCGGATCGACGACGCGCGTCTGCGCGCGATGTCGCCGCTATTCATGGCGCGATATGAGGCGTCGAAACGTTCAGGTGGGGCGCAGCGATGACACACGAGATCGCCGACCGGGTGCCTTCAAACAGCCCCGGCGCTGCGGAGATCGGATTTGCGATCCCGGAGCGCTACAACGCCAGCCGGATTCTGTTCGACAGCCTCGCAGCTACCGCGAGCTCTGCGCGGAAGCATCCAAGTGGGGCCACGGCTTCCAGTCGCTGGGCCTCAAGCGCGGCGATCGCATCCTGATGTTTACAGACGATACGCCGGCCTATCCGGCGGCGTTTTTCGGCGCGGTCCGCGCCGGCTTCGTGCCGCTCTTGATCAATACGCTGACGCCGCCTGACCTGCTGCAGTTTTATCTGTCGGATTCGGGCGCCACCGTCGCCGTCGCCGATGCCGAATTTTGCGCCCGCTTCGATGCGGTGGCCTGCAAGGACACGGCGTTGCAGACACTGATCGTCGTCAACGGCGCCGCCGGCGATCACGCGGCGCCAAATACAATCGTCGCAGAACGGTGGTTGCCAGGTTTCCCCGCCGAACTTGCCGAAGCCGACACCCACCGCAACGAGATGGCGTTCTGGATGTACTCGTCGGGCTCGACCGGGCGGCCCAAGGGCATCGTCCATCTGCAGCACGACATGGCCTATAGCGAGGCCGCGTTCGCGCGTAATGTGCTGAAGCTCAAACCGGACGACATCTGCTTTTCGGTGCCGAAGATTTTCTTCGCCTACGGTTTTGGTAATTCCATCACGTTCCCTTTCGCCGCGGGCGCGGCCGCGCTGCTGCTGCCGGGCCAGCCCAAGCCGGCGGCGATTTTCGAGGCCATCGGGCGTTTTCGTCCCTCCGTGTTCTTTGGATTGCCGACGCTCTATACGTCCTTGACCAAGGCCGAGGGCGCGGCGGCGACGGATTTTTCGTCGCTGCGGATGGCGCTATCCGCCGCCGAGGTGCTGTCGGCCGATGTCTTTAATGGCTGGAAGACCCTTACTGGTCTTGAGATCGTCGAAGGGTTGGGCTCTACGGAAGTGCTGCACATCTACCTCTCCAACCACCCGGAGCGGAAAAAACTCGGCGCCGCCGGCCTGCGGGTGCCCGGCTATGAAATTGCGCTCCGGGATAAAGACGGCCGCGACGTCGGCGACAACGAGGAAGGCATCCTGTGGGTGCGCGGCGATTCCAACACGCCGCTGTACTGGAACCGGCCGGACAAGTCAGCCGAGACCATCCGCGAAGAGGGCTGGATCTACACCGGCGACCGTTTTGTCCGCGATAGCGACGGCTTTCATTTCTTTCGCGGCCGCGCCGACGATCTCATCAAGATCTCCGGCCAATGGGTCTATCCGCTCGAAGTCGAGCTCTGCCTCGCCGAACATCCGCAAGTGCGCGAATGCGCGGTGTTCGCGGCCGAACTGCCGGACCGGCGCATGACTTTGAAGGCGGTCGTCGTCATGAACGACCGCGCGTTCGATGCAGCCGACGCTACCAGGATGCTGCAGGATTTTGTGAAGGCAAAGCTGCTGCCCTATAAATATCCGCGCGAGGTAAAATTCATCGCCGAACTGCCGAAGACCGGCACCGGCAAGATCGACCGCCAGGCCGTGATGCGGATGTAGCCGCGCGTGCTGCGGCGTTTCAACAAGCTCACTGTCGTCCCTGCGAACGCAGGGACCCATAACCACAGGCGTTTGTTGTTACGCTGAACTGGAGCGCAAGCGAGCTTAACAAGAACTATCAGTGGTTATGATAGGGGTCGGGATCGACTTTCGTCGACCCCGCCCTCCGGTAGGGTCGAGGACTGGCGCGCCGGCTCGACATGCCACGTTTCCAGTCCCCTCCACGTCGCACGCAGCATGCGGATTTCCCGCACTGCGCGCTCCCATTTGCTTCACGCCAACGCTTATGGGACCTATCCTGCTGGGGCGACTTTCGGCCCGTCGCGTCGCACTCTGTAGGCGTTGAACAGC
>WNGJ01029023.1_pt1 | contig 10347 bp, 11 predicted proteins | sample 5400611 | NCBI WGS metagenome assembly WNGJ01 (sample SAMN13153375, study PRJNA577476) | soil metagenome | isolation source: 40 cm soil or saprolite under Garry oak tree replicate 1 | place: USA:California | collected 2016-06-15
AAGCCACGTGGTGAACTACGACATGCCTCATGAACCCAAGATGTACTTCCACCGTATCGGCCGAACGGCTCGCGCAGGAAAACCCGGCGTTGCGCTTTCCCTGATTACGCGTCAAGACGAAGACGGCTTCAAGCTGATTAGAAAGATGACATCATCCGACCTCCGCGAAGTCCCGGATGGACTTTTACCTGAAAACCGCGGAGGTTCGAAGTTTCTACTCCCTACACGCCCGTCGCAAGGACTGGCTACACGAAGACTGTCTTCAGGAAGACGTCCACAACGATACAATCGCCGGGAGAGGTCGTTCAGGCGAAACCGTCGGCGTTGAGTATAGTTCAGGGCAGTTTGCGACCCAGCAGGTCCGGTTCATCTCTTGGCCCTAGCGGAAGACGGCTTTCTTCACACGTTTGAAAGCATCCTAGATTGGATTTCTCGGAAGACTCGCTGCCGAACCCCGTTGGCACAAGTTGAAGGAGATAACAAATGGCGAACCGTGATTCAGAATAGCACACCTGTGAATGTCGTTTGGTGGGCACACACACACAATATTCAAATCCATTTATTGACGGCTACGCTGGATAGGGCACATCGTAGCTCAAATTTGCTTTACGACAACCAAGGGGCAGACCGTAATAGCAAGAGACGATCTTTTCCTCAGACTCCCACAACCTTTAGCTACGCTTCACGACTCTTGCGGACCCGTGCTTCGCACAGATTCGAAGAAACTCAACATACTCTTGGATTCGAAGACTTTCGACAATCTATTGAAGAACGATAACCGACTAGCTATCGCAATCCTTGAGCACTACGATTCAAGATTGCTTGAGTTCATCCGAACCCCTTTCGACAGTGCGTACAAAGAGCTGAAGAGGATTGATACGTTCCAGCTAATGAGGAGGGACTCTGAGATTGAAAGCATCGAAATCCATTCTGCCAAAGAGAATGCACAGATGCATTTTGGTTACGGAATGAATGACATCAAGACCGTATCCAAGGAGATCTATAGCAGAGATCCGCTTGATGACGAGGAACTGGACCGCATAGTACTCATCTTTGTGCAGAAGGTTTTCAATGAGCTACACAGGTCAGACGTCTACATTACTAATGACAAAGTTATCCTAGGAAAGAGGGGATGGTTCGAGGAACACTTCCCGGGTGGGCCCTTGAACATCGTCTCTGTCGATGAAGCCTCTACGTTCATTGACTATTATTTCAAAAACAATGACTACTATTTTCTCAATCCCCACATGAGACTGAGGGGAACTTGGTATTGGTATTGGCTCTCGACGCGGCTGAAGCTTCCACATTACAATGTTGGAGATCCAATGCTTGATGCGATGAGCTATCGATTCTCTTACTGTCTTATGGCCCTCGATGAGATAGCGGTCCAATTTTATGAGGGCCCCAACAACGACACGCTAAACAGAACACTCTACCACTTCGACCATCTCATCGCCTTGGCTACAGGCATCTTTGACAATCTTGCGATGAAGACTGATAGCCTCCTAGGGATTAACACTCAGAACCTTACTAGGATCAGTCTATCAAACATTTCGGGGGCGGATTTCCTAAAGGAGGTCAAGTCGAAAGACCCGACTCTTCGGGAGCATATTTCAGACTACATGATTTTCATAATGCTGATCTACAGTTTCCGGGATCTTGTAATTCATAGGGAAGGTCTTGCCAAGACTTTGTTTGAATATAGAGGCGAAGATGCAAGATGGCGGGCTAATGTTGTAAAGCTTAGCGAGAAACAAGTCACTAGACTTGAAGAGTGTCGCCGATGGGGAATCCCTTCCCTTTGGGGAGCATTCATGAACTTCCTCGAGCCCTACCAATTCTCACAGATGAGTCTCAAAGTCTTGATGATATTCGTGGACAAATACTTGGAGCTTCTCGGCCAACCCTCATTCATCGATGGTCAAAAGATGAAGAAAGAGGATCCGTTTACACGTGACCTTGTTGATTTCGAGAAATATCATCTTGGTTTTTGATGCCTTACCATTTTTGCGGGAACCAGGACGACGCTTTCGGCCGTAGTTTGAGTTGCTGCTGCCTAAACACTCTTAAGCCCGTATTTTCAGGGAGCTATCCTGTCTTGTCGAAGTTGGCCGCTAGGAAGTCGTCACTAGTTTGAAGGCCGACGCAGTTCACATCAATGCGCCAGGGTGGGACCAGCATAGAGTAGTGGGTGCTGCAGCGAAGGAAATCCTCTGGAGTCTGCTTGACTCTTGCGACTATTCAGTCTATCCCTTCGGATACGAAAGCACGTTTTCGACGCTTAAGCGAGGGTTGAGAGAAAACGAACGACTGAAAGACAACGATATTGCGCAACGCATTCGTTCTATGCCGGATTTCTTGGTACATCATAAAGACGAACTACCGCAACTAGTGGAGGTCAAGTTCAGGAAGGCTCAAGATCACCCGAACAAGATCGGGTTGAGTAACTGGGAGATCGGGCGTTACCAAAAGTTTTGGCCGGAAACTGTTTTGGTTGTGCTAAGTCCATTTGGCGATCGTTTCTTCGCTCAGTATGTGAAGAACCTTGAGCTTGAGGGTAACTCCTACGCCACGACGTGGCTTGAATATACCCACTTCAGCTCGGTTTCAAGTGTATTTCCTCGGACGACCGGAAAGCTCGAACCCTTCCATACTGGAATAGACAAACTCGCCGGTTTATGGAAAAAGGAGAAGGACTGACTCACTAGCTATCTTCCATTTTTTCCAGAATCGCATCCTCTTTATCAATCAAACATGTCTAGTTCGTCCAACACCGGCATTGCTCGATCTCACGGATATTGCAATCATCGGTATTTACTTCGCTGGGGCCATTCTCGCTCTTTACGTTCTCCTGCGGCCCAGGAGGCATAAGCTTCCTGTCGGAATTGGGAGGGAGCTTGAGGAACGAGTTGAATCACTACTTGCCCAGTTCGGATTCACCTATGAGGATCGAAGGAAGTCAGGCGGTTCTGCAACTCCTGACTTCTTGGTTAGCCTGCCCAATGGCAAGGTTGGGGTAGAAGCAAAGAACATCAGCAATCTCTCTGAGCTTGTCGCCGTCCATAACGAAAAGGTAATCCAAGGATGCAAGAACTTGGACGCGATCCCTCTCTATGTTGTTGGCTTGGACATGAACTACGGTGAGAGACAAGGCATTCCTGTTATCCCTATTCGATCCCTTGTACCGGTCTTGAAGCTTCTTGGCCAGACAGGGTCGTCCTTGGAATTCAAGGACGAATTCGGCGTAAGGCAAAGCATAGAAGAACTTCTTCAGTTCGAGAACCGATTCAAGCTCCTGTTCCAAAAGCTAAGGAAGGTGAGCGAAGCTTTTGGGAGTTAATCAATAAGTTCCAGCTAACCACAATTGGGGCCATGGTAAGCGATATGGACGTGTGGAACTACATCCGCGCGATAGAGGGGTTCACACGATTCTCTACTATCAAGACGGCTCTGGGCCTATCACCTCAGAGGCTAACCAATGCACTCAGAAGGCTTGAGAAATCGGGCGAGATTCTAAGACATGTGGGGTATTACAAGGACAGACCTGTAAACGAATACTTGGCGATAGATGTTAAGGATCCACAATTCAGTGCAAGAATTGTAGACGATCACGGGTGGCTCTATACGTGGCTAGAATGGCAACGCTCGGATGGGTCGTCACTAAGCATCTCCATGAATCTAGGTGAACTTGCGGAATACTTGACCTCTTGGCCAAGTTGGGTCGGGATTCTCAGGGAAGCTGGAAAGCTGAGGTTTGAGGAGATTCCATGGGAAAGCGGAAATCCTGCCAACCCAGTAAGGAGCCTGAGGGATATTGCTGAAACAAGGTCTCATAGATTCCTTTCGTGACTTGAAAGGAGACTCCATTTTCGGGGACTTGGACCCTTAACTTAAGGTGGAGGCCGGTCGATCCATACCACGTCTATAACCCCAACATCTTACCCGCAGGGTTAAGCTTTCGCGAAACCCATTGAAACTTAACCTCTATTCCCCTCTCTCGCTTTGCCCGAAAGACTATGCTCCAAACCTTGTCTGCCATTTTTAAAATCGCTTTATCCGTAATCCCCGCCTTGTGGTTGAGTTGGTTGACAACAACCTCTCTGTCAGAATAGAGCTCGACATCATCCTTCTCGCTTAGATTTCCCACGACATCTTCAATCGCTCTCAAGACCGCCAGGAACTCGGCCTCATGCACACTCTTGCCTTTTCGAATCTTGCGTTTGCCAATCTCTCCAGTTGTCCTATTCATCCATCGCAATTCTCCCTTCTCCGGCGAACTGTCAACATATATTTGGCGAGTCAAGCTTTCTCCAATTTAGTAGACAAAATGGTTGCTACAAAGGACTTCCCGCGTAGTCTTCAATGCGGGTGTAGGCGATAGTGATAAGGGCGGAGTCAACTTGGACGAAACCTTGCTCCGGGGCGAACGAGAATGCCTCCCTAATCACATTGTGCAATGAATAGCTGGAAAACTCCTGGACATAAACGCCCTGAAGTCCAAGAACCTGTATGTCCACACTTGTTGTTCGAAGCGATGTCGTTCCGCCAACTATTCTCACGTTAAGCGGGTCATTTGCTATGAAAGTGTTCTGAATGGTTGGGGCGGCAAAGGCACCGCCAATGAACGATACGAGCAATACGAGACCGACTATAACACCTTCTTTTCTATTCAATTAATCACCCCCATTTGGAATAGATTTTGCTTCGGGGAGCGATGCAGATTAGAGCTTTTCCACAACAATATTCGCGCACTCTTTGCAGAGGAAGCACTTTCCGCCCCAACGCCAAGTTATCTCATGTGACGTGACTTTGCCGCATGTCCAGCACCATATTGGTTGATAGCGGGCGAAGAAGTCGGGGTTCTTCTCCAGGGAAGGCATTGAGCCGAAGTCTGCCGGTTGGAGACTGTTAGGTAAGAGACAGGTCCGAAAATACATTCACTTTCATCCCGTGGGTTGAAAGTAACACCTTGGCGAAGACGGTTCGGGAATGAAATCAATTATATATCGATATCATGATATGATCTAGCCGCGCTGTAGCAAACTGTAGAAAACTGCAGGATAACCGATGGCGTGAGAAGGAACCGTCCGGGAGGGGTGATCACCGGCAAGGGCGACTACACCCGAACGATTCTGGGCGACTCACGCCAACCCTTCTTGTCATCGAGATTCGTATAAAAATATGGAGTGCACACCCGGTGAAAGTAATCTCGGGTATTCTAGCGATTGCCGCTAGCCGACGCTGAACCGGCAAGTATGGCGATCAGCACCACTATTGCGACCAAGACGATGATGATAGCTACGGCAGCGACCGCGTCGGTGGTCTCAGCAAGCTGGAAATCTTCTTGTAGAATTCTCTGTAGCTCCTTAGCTCCGTCGAGTGTCAAAGTATTGTCTTGGTAGCGATTCAATAGGTCGTCCTTGACCGATGGATCGTAGGGGTTCCGCTTCTCTGACTTCGGTCCGAAGTGTCTGACAGTATCGAGTATACTTGGATTCTTTGAAAGCTCTATGATCGCGTTCGTGTACGCGACTGCTGGGCGGAAGCTCTCTATTGTAGTCATGATATTCTTGATCTGGGTCTCAACCTCTCCGTGTTGCTTCCCGTGACGAAACGAAGACCCAAGAACGCCCACTAGTAGACCAATGGCAGCTATCCCGACTCCAATCCCTGTCAGGATGACTGGGTCTACTTCGACCAACGTGTCAGCCTCACATTCAAAGGGGGCATGAAGTAGATAAGTTCTGGACGGTCAGCCATCAACGGACTTGATCATAGACTCATAATCTCCTAACGGATCTCCGCGCTCGACCTTCTTTACCAAGTTGCTCAGGTGAGCTACTTTCTTCTTGTAGGGTCTGCTGATTCGAAAGGTAATCAGCCCCGCGAATAACCCCAGAGCTGGTAAAGCTATGACGAGGAAGACTATGAGATTATAATTCTATGTCCTTGTCGGGCTTCGGCTGGCTCATAGAGCGCTTCCTTGAGAATGTGAGATCACCACTTGCTTCTGCTTCCACCACGCCTCAGCTTTGCGATAGAGTCTCGGCAAGGCAACTATTGACACGGCGACTCCAATGGACACTCCGACACCGGCTAGGGGATTCGACACGGTTGCCGTAGCATAACCACTGAGAACGACCGGCGATGCCTTGTTCGAAAATAAGTCAAGTAGCTGTTTGACGTGTGCCCTATCCACAGCTTTCGAATGGGTTAAGGCTGCGAAACTGATCATGGAGAATGCTAAGATGGCGACGGAAAACACTGGGTCCAAGATTTTGGTGTAAAATATGGAGTATAGAGCATACGCCCCGAAAGAGAAGATTAGGGTTCCAAAGAACGATGCCAGAAGGACAAATTCACCCTTCGCGCTCTCATCCCTTTTGATAGATAGCCCGAAGTTGTATCCCCACGTCGAGCCCAAAAGGTAAGTAAGCCCGATCTGAGCAGTCGGGTTAAGTGGGTCGCTGTTCACTTCGCCTAGAGTATACAGTCGGATACCGACGACCAAGACGAGAAGACCGAGGAATATGCCTGCAACAGCCTCGATCCAAGATTTCTTCAGAGAATCTAACAAGACTTCGGGCAAGGACTGCTCGGCTACATTAAAAAACTATCAAGCGCCATGTGGATTGTCCTATGGATCTAAATAGATCGCGCGTTTCACTGCAACTAAATACCAAACTGCTTAGACGAGCTTTGAATAGCTCCTCCGGATCATCAATTCACCACGGAAAGACAATGTCCAACCCTCTCAATGAACAGATCTCGGAATTGCTGGCTACCATAATTAAACTTGAACAGCAACGAGACAAAGAGCAGGAAGCACTTGACACATTAGGAGCCTTTCCATATACGTCTCTCAGCGAGGCCGCTCGCGGAAAGCTTCAGCCTAGGATTGAACTATTAGCACGGCTCAATTCGAAGATAGACTCACAACGACAGAAACTAATCTCGTTGGAGCTACTGGCGCTTGACAACTCCGTCAAGGCGCTTCAGTCAACGACAACACAAGTACTAACATCTTCCACTAGATTAGAGAATTTTACGAGACTGTTGATCTACCTAACAGCACTATTGGGGGTAGTGTCTATTTTCAACACAGGTGTCGTAACACTTCAATTTAACTGGGTTGGTGGGCTCGCCGTCATAGTGACCTCATCCATAGCAATGGCTTACCTCGCGTTAAAGGCAGCACCGAAGATACAGCAAGTACTGAAGCAGTAGTTGGTGAGTCGTCGAATATTGTGTGTGTGTGTCGTTTGGTGGGGCCGGTGGGATTTGAACCCACGACCTCTGGCCCCGATCTTCTCGGAGTCACCAGCGCCCCAGGGTCACCGTCCATAATGGACTCTGGTATCCTCTGGGCGGGGTAAATCCCCTGGACCAAGCTAGACGACGGCCCCTACTGCTCCGGATTGAATCCACAGGTATTCTACCTTTCCGTTAGCTAGAAGATCGTGGCGTTATCGAGTGGCCAAGAGACAAGGCTATGAGGCCGGACAGGAGAGTTCCGGATTCATGGAAACGGCCACAGCAGCAGAGACAACTAAGCGGGTTGTTATCGAACGGGATATACCAGAACCTGCAGTAGCGGGACTTGTAGAATTCATTGACCGATACTACATCAAATCGAAGATGAGATTCATCGAACCTCTTTCCTATCGTAAGACCGTTAGCGGGACTATCTTCGAACTGTTCTGGATACTCAAGCCCGTCGGGCTAGGGCAAGCGGTTCCTCTCGCCGTGAGTCTCAAGATAAGCCAAGCGGCCATCGAGCTCGATTTTCCGGGTTTAGACTCAAGTGACAAGCCCTTTCAGGATGCTGTCGAAAGAACCGTTGATGAGATCGAAGCAACCGTCCTTTCCTATTTCCAGAACATCAAGACGACCAGCCTCTACTTTGTAATCGGCGCTTCCGAGGAGCACTCCGAGGCACCTGATCAGAGGGGCATCATGCGAAATGTCGCGAAGAGAATTTTCGCGGGTAACACTACAAGTCTCTTCCTCTCATTTATTCTCCTAAGCTTCGTCCTCTTCTTCATCATCGGAGTCTACACCGTCTTTGTATTGATCAGTGTCCAACTCGTCGCCCTGATCTTCTCGGACAAGATTGTTTACAGAATTGGCAGTGTCCGCCCTGACGCTGAAAGACCACTTGTAACAATAGTAAGTGTCCGATCCAACGCTGAAACTCTCAAGTCTATCTATCAGCATGGCAAGACGATACTCTCACAAATTCGAGAAGAAATAGCAAGAAGCGCGACGGCCACATATTCTGCCACAGCCAACGAGGAGCTCAAGTCAACGGTCATAGGCTCGCTACTCAGGCATGGCATTATCGCGTCCGGCAAACAGATCACTGTCAAGACGAGAGACGTTTATCGCATCGTTCACGAAGTATCGGAAAAGTTCGGTAGACAGACTCCAAAGATCACGATTGCGAATTCCATCGTGTCCAATGCTTCCGCGACTGGAGTCTCGTCGAGCCGTTCCACTGTAATGATTACTGCCGGTTCTCTTGAGGACTTGAATGATGACGAATTGGAGGCGGTTATCGGTCACGAGATGGGACACGTGGCGGGCCATGATCCCGTGATTCTCTTCGCCGCGACTTCTTTCGAGTTTCTCGGAAGATTCTATCTCTGGTTTCCTCTACTACTCTATCTCGGCTTTTTCTATTTCCTCCTAGCGTTTGGCGCGATCTATCTCGTGGGAAAGTTTCTGGAGACTAGAGCTGACACCGAGTCGGCGGTGGTCTTTGGAAATCCCGAGGCGCTAGCCTCTGCGTTGACAAAGATAGGATTCAGACAGCTCTATCGTGAGAAATACAATCCTGGAGCAAAGCTGTTCGACTGGTTCCAGTTTGACCCGCATCCGCCCATTTATTTCAGAGTCGCTAGGCTGTCGAAGTATTCGGGGAAACAAGGACAGGTCAGGCATACACTTCTGGTCTCGATACGGGACATCGTAGTGGGCTTCTTCTCAGCTTTGTTCCAAGTCTAGACTGAGAATTCAAGCCAACACCGGGCAGTCTTCAACCGTGGACTGGGGCTTTCCTGCCACTGCGGTAGGTTGCTAGGGCTCCGAGCCCACTAATCAGCAGAAGAACTGCTATTGGGAAGACCGGGACGATTAGGAAGGTACTCACTATCCGGTCGGTCGCTAAGCTCACAGTTCCAGTGTAGACTCCTGAGAACTGCAATGGTAGCGCGGTTAGGTCCTTTGATTTGGCAGCATCAGCAATCCCACTGGAGAAGTAGACTCCTATCAGGAAGGTCGATAGGGCTCCGAGAACATTGATTATTCCTCCAGGCAGCGTAAACCTCGCGAGCATGAGGCCGCTTCCCAAGACCATAATGAAAGATAGGCCCAATTGAATCAGCATCAAGTTCTGCGACTGTGACGATGTTACATTCACCGCGCTCGGAAGGTTGTATGCCCACAACGCCCATCCGATCGTGAGGAGGCTCGAGAAAACTCCCAAGCCTCCAGAGAGAAGGGCTCTCACGTGCTTCGGCGTCTGTAATGCTCCTTGGATTTTGACAGTCGACATGGATACCCGAGGTCAACCTTTGCTCTGTCTATAAATCTAAGAATTTGAACGGAGCGATTCGAGCATATCCGATAGTTTCATCTTTCGCTTTTTCGCTTCCTTTAGCAAGACCTTCTGGACCCCGCTTGAGTATTGTACGGCCTTTTTTGGCCGATTGACCACGGATTCAGGTAATTTCCAAGAAGCAGCAAGCCTCCTAAGAACGTACTTTCGAACTACACCGTTGCCGGTGAGTCGTAACTTTAGTGAAATGGGAATGCTCAGTGCGTAATCGACTAGTGGAAGATAGGCGAATGGACATTGAAGTTCGAGTCGATGAGAGACAGCTAGCTTGTCTCCAGGCTCAAAGTCGTTAGTCGCCGCGGCCAGAACACTCCTCAACACTTCCTTCTTAGATTCTAGAAAGTGGTGTTTCAGAGCTAACTCCTCGAATCTGCCGTATCCTGCGAATAGTTCGTCGCTTAGCTGACCGACAAGAAGATGCTCCATTCCCATCTCTTCCGCTAGCTCGCACACGAAGAAGAGCGGGACAGAATGGCCAACCAATGTCGAATCAGTACTCTCGACAGTCTCAACCACCTCTCCAAGACGATCCATAATCTCTGATTGCGAGAGTTCTCGGACAGTAATTTCAAGCCCAAGTTCCTTTGCCACCCGTCGGGCGTGTTCTAACTCGGCCTGACCCTTCAGTCCCACTGTGATCAGTTCGGGTCCCAATTCGTTCTCTCTCGCGGCATAGGCCACTAGGGTGCTGTCCAAACCGCCAGAAAATGCTGTGACATAACCTTCCG
>WNGJ01009528.1_pt1 | contig 10346 bp, 12 predicted proteins | sample 5400611 | NCBI WGS metagenome assembly WNGJ01 (sample SAMN13153375, study PRJNA577476) | soil metagenome | isolation source: 40 cm soil or saprolite under Garry oak tree replicate 1 | place: USA:California | collected 2016-06-15
GCCGGTGCAGGTCCATCCCGACGACCTGCCGGCCGTCATATGCTTCCGTCATCGTGGGCCTCCCTTGCCTGGTGGAGACGGATGCTTCGCAACTTCCAGCATCCGCCAGGAGCGGAGGCCCGCTCCTTCATCGCATCACATGTCGATGAGGATCCCGGCGTGGCGGTGCCGTCCAGGTGACAATGTGATGCCTTCCCTCGGGCTATGAGTCTCGGGCTGGCTGTGTCCGCGTGAGGTACCGCCGGGCGGCGGCCAGTTCGTAAGCACGACCTCCGGCCGGCTGTCGCCGATCCTGGCTGGCTATCCTGGCTTGGTGGCGGTGAGGCTGGCGTAGGCGATGTGGCCGAAGAATGCGCCGGCCTGGACGCGGCGGCGGGCTTCGGCCTTGAGCGCCCGGCCGAGGTCGGCGCTGATGCGGCCGCCGGCCACGAGGGCGTCCGTGCCGCGGTCGATGATGCTCAGCAGGTAGGCGGGGTCAGTGGTCTGGGCGTAGCCGTGGCTGCGCAGCCGGGTGCCGGAAAAGCCCGCGGCGGCGATCATGGCGGGCAGCCGCCGGATGATCCAGGGGTCGTTGACGAAGTTGCCGATCATCGCGGCCACGCAGGCCTGCAGCGGGTCGACCTCGCCGGTGTCAGCTGGTGAGACAGCTTCAGTGCCTGGCGGCAGGCGCGACGGTATATTCGCAGCGTGACACCTGATCAGATCTTGGGTCGATAGCCTGTTTGCTGGCTGCTGATGGGATCACGGCACGAGGTCAGGTCGCGCAGCCATGAGTGCCCCGACGGTTTCCATGCTGGTGATCGTGGTCCCGACCGCTTGCAGGGCCTGCTCGGCGGGCATCAGGACGATGCTCATATCGAAGTACTTCTCGATCTCGGTGTCGCCGTGGGCAGGCCCGGTGGCTATGACAGGGGAGGCCATGAAGACGTGGGTGTACTTGTTGGTCTCTGACGGCAGTGAGTAGTAGGCGCCGAGCGGGCGCATCGCGACCCCGGCCATGAGGGTGAAGCCGGTCTCTTCCTCGAGCTCGCGGTGGGCGGCGCCGGACGGCGCCTCGGCCGGGCTTACGGTTCCGGCGGGGAATTCCAGCTGATACGACTTGAGGTTGTGCCGGTACTGGCGGACGAACACGAGCTGGCCATCCGCGGTGAGCGGGACGATCATGACGCTAGGCGGGGTGTCGACGTAATACCAGTCGCACTGGTACCCGTCCGGCATCCGGAGGGTCTCGCGGACGAACCGTTTCGGCTTGGGCAGCAGGATCTCGGTCTCGATGAGCCGGGCGTCCTGCATCGTGCCCGGTGGCCGTGTGTTCGTCATGGGGTCCAGTTCTCCGCCAGGTGCCAGGTGTTCTCGAAATGCCGGACGTACCGGGCGAACATCTTCGGCGCGTCCACGGTGCGGATCTCGAAGGTCGGGGAATTGCTGCCGATGAAGAACCGCAGGTACGGAGTGACCAGCATCGTGTCGTCGCCTCGGACGACGCTGACCGTAGGGTACTCGTCGTAGACCCGGATCTGCATCCGCTCCCCGCAGGTGAGCCGCATCGAGGTGAACTGTGCGAGTGCGGCCCGCGTCCGCGCGGCGAGGGTGCCGGCCGGGTTGCCTTCGTCCCGGTCGATGTGCCGGGTGCCAGGTGAGTCCGGGTTTAGCAGCAGAACCCGGACCCGGCATCCTCGTGACGTCACGCTCGCCAGGATGCCTGGCACGTCGTCGTCGGTCGCGTACCCGTATTCGGCCATGCCGTACAGCCACAGCTCGCTTCGTGCCCGGCTGATGATGGCATTCCACTGCTGGCGGGTCACCATCCCGCGATCGGTGTACGGCCGGACGGTTTCCGCCGCGCCGTGACGGTTCAGCAACCCCAGGGGTGGCCCCGGCCCTCGACGTACGCTGCCGGGGCTGCGTGAGCGGGCAGCCGGTGGTGCGGGCGGGAGGGAATGCGCCCCGGAACTGCATGTGGTCCCGGTTAGCCCTACGGCACCGGGCGGGATGCCGAGCGCGCGGGTGAACCGGATGAGCACGTTGATGTCAGTCAGCGGGGCGATGCCGCGTTCGTACCGGGATACTTGTGCCGCTGAGTAGCCGGTGCGCTTGCCGAGTTCGGCGAGGGTCATGTGCTGCGCCGTGCGAGCACCGCGAACGATCGCGCCCAGATGATGTCCCCGGGCAGCTAGCGGCACGGCATCCGCTTGTCTATCACTCACGGCATATCCCCGGTCGCCCGGCAGCAGGCCCCCTTCGACGGTAACCCGGGCGACGCCGGAACGCTATGGCGCTTGCACGCTATGCAAACGAGTTGCGAAGCACGACAGTGCCTCTTCCCGTCCTGGGGTCGGAGCCGCCTCATGGAGTCATGTCACCAGAGGATCTTGACCGGACGGTGGCCGTGTTCTACCGGACATGGCGCGCGGGGACGCTGCGGCTGTCGGACGGCGGCGGGCCGTTCGGCTTCGACATCGCCGTCGCGCTGATCGCCCACGAGATAATAGACGCCTTCGGGTGCGACGCGATCGCGGAGACCGGATGCTTCACCGGGGACACCACCGCCTACCTGGCACGCCGGTACCCGGACCTGCCCGTCTACACGTGCGATACCGACCCGGAATGTTCCGCGTTCACCGCCCGGCGCCTGGCGGGGTGCCCGAACGTCACTGTGTCGCGCGAGAACTCCCCGGCGATGCTGGCACGCGTGTGCGCCGGGCATCGCCGCACGTTCGCGTTCCTTGACGCGCACTGGGGAAGGGCCTGGCCTCTGCCTGCTGAACTGGAGGTTCTGGACGGCGCGGTGGCGCTGATCCACGACTTCGACATCGGGCATCAGCGGTTCAGTTACGACAGATACGGTGGCCGCTCTTGCGGCCCCGCCCTGCTGGCGCGGATGTCGCATCCGCCAGCGCGGTACTTCACAGTGAACCCGCTGGCTTCGCTGCCGGTGCCGTGCTTGCAGACCGGCCGGCGTGCTGGGGTGGCGGTCATCACCGCCGGGCTGGACCCGGCCCCCCTGGACCGCAACCCGTATCTACAGGCCAGAGTTCTCGGCGCAGCCTGCGCCGGGGCGGCGTCATGACCGCGGCCCAGGCGGCACCTGTGATCGCCGGGCTGGAGGGGCTGCCGTTCCTGGACGATGGGTTCGCCGCCCGTCGGCTCCTGGCCCTTATCGCCGCCGTCAGATACGCCGACGCCCGGGATCGGGGCCTGGCGGCTGGCGCATCTTCAGCTCAAGCCGGTTCGTGGCTTGGGCCGGCTCGAGCGCTGATGCTGAGTACAGCGGCCACGCCGATGCCCGCGCAGCCGCTGCCTCCGGCCCGCAGGCAGCAGGTCACCCGGGCGCTGGAGCAGATCGCCGCGGTGATGCCGCGATGGCAAGTACTCCTGGATCTCCCGGTCCGGTACGCCCTTTTTCATCCGGCCCGCGGCGCTATCTCAGCCTCCTCACGAGACTGGCCACAGCACGTGCTGCTCGCGGACCAGGCGTTCGCGAGCAGCAGGGAACTAACCGAACAGCTGCTGCACGAGTTGGCGCACCAGTGGCTGTACCTCATCGAGGACATCTGGCCGCTCCAGCGTCCCGGCGCTCCCGCGCTCACACTGCCGTCCGGAACCCGCGACCGCAGCCCGGCCGAAACCCTCGGCGCGGCCCACGTCGCCGCCACGCTCATCCGTTTCTACCGGCAGCAGCCCAGCGACTGGGCGGCGGCCCGCATTGCCGCGCTGGCCGACTACGGCACCGGCTGCCTGGATCTGGCCGGGACAGTCTGCGAGCACCTGACCGGCGAAGGAACCATCATCGCCCGGCAACTGAAGGAGGTACTTTGACCACCGCAACCCCGCCCCAATCGCTATCCAAGCCGCTGATGGCCTGGGGCACCCCCGTCTACCTAGCCGACTTCGACGGAGCCAGCCGCTGGAACCCTGAGCTGCGGGAGATGATCCTGGCCGCGGAGCAGACCGACCCGGACGCCGCCCTGTTCGGCGGCATCAACGCCATCAAGAGTTCCCAGACCATCCTCACCTGGGATCACTCCGCCATCGAGTGGGTGCGAGCCAGGATCACCGAGGCGGTGATGGCGCTGACCCGCGCCGAGCTGGGCGAGGCGGCCCGCGAGGTCACCTCCGGCATCCAGGCCGAAGCCTGGGCTGTCGTGTACCGCAGCGGCGGCAGCCTGCGCCCGCACATCCACCACGACTCCGCCTGGAGTGGGGTGTACTACGTCGAAGCCGGCGAGCCCGGCGGCAGCTCCGACGCCGGGTATCTTCAGCTCCTTGACCCGCGTCCCGCGGCCATCGCACGCCAAGCCTCTGGCGGGGTCCACCGCATCCGCCCTGTACCCGGCCGCATGGCCGCCTTCCCCGGCTGGCTTCCGCACTCCGTACAGGCCACCGCCACCAGCGACAGCCTCCGGATCTGCATCGCCTGGAACGTCGCCTACGACAAGACCTGGAGCGCGATGTCATGATCAGCAGCACCATCGCAGCAACCCCGATGGCGGGGACCGTCACCCGTTATTGGAAGACCGGCCTCATCATCACCCAGGCCGACCTGACCGGCATCCTCGGCATCGACCCTGCCGGAACAACTCCGCCAGGCCAGGACCGCCGCCTCACCGTCCCGCCCGGTTCGGTAGCCGGCCTGCCGGCGCTCCGGGAGCAGTTCCTGGACTCGATGAACGCGCTGGCCGCTGCCGAGAACGCCCCCGAGGTGACTTCCTGCCAGGTCGAGATCGAAGTCTGGCGCAACGGCTACGACCAGCCCGCGTTTTCCCGTCAGGCCCGTTACGTCGGGTGGACGATCCTGGCCGCCAGTCCTGCGCCGAGGCACTCCGAGTCCGGATGCCTGGCCTTCGCCGACCCCCGGGCCGGAAGCGCCGGAACGGCCATGCCCGGCCTGCCGTGGGGCCGCCAGTTCATCGTCACCCCGCTGCCTGGAAACCACGCCGTCGTGCCCGGCTGGCTCACCTGCTCTGTCGTCCCGCTCGAACACGGCCAGCGCATCACCGTCGCCGTGGCCCAATCAGCCGACCACCTCTGCACCCGTCAGTAGCACCCGCACAAGGAGGAACCGCACATGGCACAACAGCCCAACGAACGCGCAGCCACCAGCCTGCGCCTAGAAGGACCCGGCCTCGGGCTCGGCCTGGACCCCGACGAGGTCGACGCCTACCTCGCCGCGGTCAACGCCGGGCTCATCGTCGCCGAAACCCGCTGCGACAAGGGCATGCAGGACAACTTCGCGCTCCGCGCCGAGACCACCGTGGAACTCGCCACGACTTGATCTAAGGCCCAAGCCATCCATGTCCCCGGCCGCCACTGCGGCCGGGGACATCAGGAGTCAGCGTCCGCGCCGAACATCGGCAGGCACGCCTCGACGCCTTTGATCGCGCAATGGCCGCCGCTCCTGGTCTGTGCCCACGTCGCGCGGTCCAGCCGCAGCCGGTACTCGGTCGTGCGGCCGGTATCAGCCCGGTAGACGAGATGCTGCCCGTTGTCGCGGTAGCCGAGCTTGCGGGAAACCTTCTCCGATGCGGCGTTCCCGTCCAGGTACTCGGTGCACGCTTCCTCAGCCCCCAGGCAGCCGAACGCCAGCTCCAGCACCGCGGCCCGAGCCTCTGTCCCGTACCCACGGCCCTGCTGCGGCCGGCTGATCCACGACCCGGTGCCAACGGACCGGACATGCGCGAAGTCGCTCGCCCACATATCCTGGATGCCTGCCGGCTCACCGCCCACGTAGACGGCCAGCGGCAGATGCCAGCTCTCTGGCCGCCAGTGCGCCAGCGCCCGCCAGTGCCGCTGCACGAACTTGCGCTCCATCCCCGGCGAGGGCTCATACATCCACTCCAGGTGCAGCCGCGGCTCACCTGGCGAGGCGATGACCCGCGCCGCCCGCGCCAGCACGGCCAGCTCATCCTCGCGGGGAAGCCTCAGCTCCAGCCGGTCCGTCTCGATCACCAAGCTGAACAGCGGCCACAGATCAGCTACCGAGTCCACGGCGGCCAGCCCTCCCGGTTCGTAGCCGTTCCTCACGCGAATTCGTCGAGCTTAGCGTGGGGCCACCCCAGCCGAGGAAGTTCAGTCGCCGTGCCCGGCGTTGATTTCGCACGCCAAGGCGTTCAGGGCCTGGTTGGATGACCTGGCCCCGGCGCTGTGCGGCGCTCACCGGGACACCGGGTTGCCCGTTGCGGCGAGCCTGTCGGCGACATCCCGAGCCCTGGGCCTTCGTGTTCCGAGGGGAGACCAGGGCTCGCGCATGTTCCAGTGGCGTGCGCCTTCCTGAAACCCGGGGCACGTGAAGCGTAGTCTTCAAGCGAAGCGAGCGATGGCCAGTTGGCGTCGCGGGTCTGCTGAGCCATCCTGATCTCGGCGCGCAGTTCATCCAGGCTGGACGCTGAAACCAGCGGAAACGGCCGGGCGTACCAGTTAACAGTTCCATCGGGGAGGCTGACGTTCCAGGCGTGCCACCCAGGGAATTGTTCTTCTACGTCTTGGGGCTGGCCTGGCACATCCACAGCATCTCCTTTGACCCTTATGTTCGATGAAAAATCTAGCAAATCCCGGAGGGCGAACAAAAGCACCTGCCGGACGTGTCGGCTATGCGGCCAGCACGGGACCTGGCAGTGGCGTCTTCTACGTGATTCGCGATCAGCGTTAGCGGAGGCCGGGACGTATGCCACTGGCTGTCACCGCATACGACTCCGCCGCGCGCATCACGCGCAGGATGTTGCCGCCGGCCAGGGCCTTGCAGTCGGCCTCGGCCCAGCCCCGGTTCAGCAGCTCGGCGAACAGTGCTGGGTAGCAGGACACGTCTTCCAAGCCGATAGTGACCTCGGAGGTTCCATCGAAGTCGCCGCCGAGGCCCACCTGCGCCGCGCCCGCGACCTTGCGGACATGCTCGATGTGGTCCGCAACCTGGGCCAGCGTCGCCCGGGGAGGCGGGTGGGCGGCGATCCACTCGCCCTTGGCGCTGTCGAGCTGACCGAAGTCCTTTGGGTCCAGGCCAAGGCGGGCGGCCTTGGCCTTGAGCCCGGCCATCCAGTCCGCGCACTCCTGCGACACGAAGGCGGGCACGAACGTCACCATGCAGACGCCGCCATTGTCCGCGAGCCGGGCCAGAACGTCGTCGGGCACGTTGCGTGGGGAGTCGCAGACCGCTCGGGCCGAGCTGTGTGAGAAGATCACTGGGGCCTGGGCCACGTCCAGTGCATTGTGCATCGTGGAAACCGCGACATGCGATAGGTCGAGTACGGCACCGAGGACCTAGCGCGCAAGGCGCCGGCCTTCGTCGGCCATGACGGCGGCCAGCGGGCTGGGGTTAAACATGCGCACCTCGGCCGGCTTGGCGGGGAGCGCGGCGAGCGCGGTCCGGGCCAGCTGCAGCGCGCGGAGAGTGTCGGCCAGCGATCGGTACAGGGGGCTGACGCCGGTGCGGGCGGGCCGCCTCCCACGGCCCGGCCGTCGGGCCGGGGTGGCCAGGTAGCAGCGCCTCCACCAGGGCGGAGGCGCCGCTGCTCGGCGAGCAGCAATTCCGCCGTCGCGGCACGGTACGCCTCGGTGAGGGCAACGGCATGCTCGTCGGTCAGACGAGCAAAATCCGGGTTTCGTGAGCATAGGGTCTTGGGCTTACCGGGCGCAGACAATCGGGCGGTCCGCCGTCAGGGTGCGCTTCTCAGTCACTGTCCCATTCAGTCACTGTCCCATGAACCGCAAGTCCGGGCCGCGATCGTCGGCGCCCCCGAAGAGAACGTCATCACCGGCCCGGCCCGGCGCCCGGGCCGGGGGAGTCTTGGCCGGGCTTCCGCGTCGGCTCAGCCTGTCAGCAGGTCCCCGGCTTGCGGGCCACGCCACCCCACAGGGAAGCCGGTCCCCGGGCCTCCATCCCTGACCGCGGGTGCCACCGGGTGACCTTGACCACGCCGGGTGCCACTAGGTCCAGGCCGTCGAAGAACCGCGCGACCGCGTCGCGCGGGCGCCCGACGTAGTTGCCCTCGGCTAGGTGCTCGTTCAGGCGGCCGATCATCTCGGCCGTTTTGCCGGGGTCGATATCGCTGGCGGCGTGGGAGATCACCAAGAAGCTCCCCGGCGGTACGGCCGCCAGCAGCCTGGCCACGATATACCGCGCCTGGTCCAGGTCCGGAATGTAATCCAGGATGGCCAGCAGCATGATGGCGACCGGCCGGGTGAAGTCGAGGGCCTCGGTGGCGTGGGTGAGCACCGCGGCGGTGTCGCGCAGGTCGGCCTCGATGCAGGCGGTGATCCCTTGGGGCGTGCTGCTCAGCAGGGCGCGGGCATGGGACAGCACCATCGGGTCCGAGTGCTACAGTTGCAGACAGGAGGTAAGAATCATGGAAAGCACCGGAGCCCTAGCGTTTGTCAGAGTCTCGACAGGCAGCCAGGATGAAACTACCCAGGTCACAACGCTAGAGGAGCATGCACCCGACCACGATCTACACATCGTGGACACGTGGCGGCTTCACGGCTACAGCGCGTCCAAGGGTGAGCAGGATGCAGACCTACGGCGGGCAATCGAGGGCATCGAACAGGGACGCTGGCGCGTAATCTACGTGACCGATTCGTCACGGCTAGACCGCCGTGAGGACCTGGACGCGCAAGCCGAGATCTTGCTAGCCATCCGCCAGGCCGGCGGAGACGTGATCAGCGAAACTGAGCCGCAATTCGGCAAGACTGACTTTGCCGGCCGCGTGGTGACGCTAGTAGCGCAGCACGCGAACGCTGAAAAGTCCCGCACCGTCAAGGATTCGACGTGGCGAGGTGTCAAGGCCATCATGGCGAACCGTGCTATGTACGGTCACCTGCCTGTGTTCTGGGATGCCGTAGGCGAGCGTTACGCCAAGGTGGCCGTCTGCATTAACCCCGATGCCGTTAAAGACGTGTACGAATCGGTAAAGGACGGCCAGAGCCTATCCAGCATCGCGCGCAAGTACGGCACCTATCCGCAGTCAATCCGCCGGCTAGTCAGGACAGAGGCCAATTACACCGGAATCTTTGAATGCCGCTACACCTACGGCGGGCAGGCGTACACGTGGCAGCATTCCGCCGACGCCGCCGCCGTAATCGACCGTGAGCTATGGCATGACGCTAACCGGGTGATGGGCGAGCGTGGGGCCATCATGAATAACACGGGCGGCCGGCCCGTGCGGCTAGCTAAGTCGTGGATATCCGGCATACTCGATTGCCCGCAGTGCGGCGGCCATCTCTACGTGCTGCGCGGCAAGACGCTGCGGTGCGGAGGCAAAGGCAAGGACCGCCGTAATTGCGGCGTGGCCGGCATCGACCTCGGCTACGTCATCGACCAGATAGACGAGCTGATTTACGGTGAGGACCGCGCCGTTTACCGCTACCAGCGCGTGAGCGGAAACCAGGGCGAGCTAGACGAGATGAAGTCAGAGCTGGAAAGGGTGCGGCAGACCCTAGCGACCACGGATGATGACGACGAATTCGACAGGCTATCGGCGAGGCGCAAGACGCTGCGCGATGCAATCTCGGAATTCAGTCTTGTGCCCGAGACTCACGCGATGACACCAACAGGCGAGACACTAGCCGGATTGTGGCATGAGGCGGATAGCATGAAGCGCCGCGAGATCATCAAGGCCCTGCATTCCCGTCTGGGATTCAGCGTGGATGCCGAAGGTGGTTTCTCGGCTGGCGAGATGCTGTGGCCGGGGGGCACGCTCGTTGAGCTGACCGGGGACATATGCGTGAAGATGACGATACCGCCGCGAGATGCCCCCGACCCCTGGGCTGCGTAAGTCGCTGTAAGACGACAGAAACCCCGGAGCCCAAACCGGTAGGCTCCGGGGTTTCATCGTGTCTGCGGTCATGCTGCTGTGTCCTGCGGCCAACGGCCAGCCTCACCGATTGCGGCCCAGCGTCCCCAGGACGGCCGACACACGCCTCGCGCAGACAAGATGACACCCGTCGGCTATGCGGCCAGCTTGCCAGCCTCAGCGTCCGGTACAGAGCGCCATAAGGCCGGCCACCTGGCCGTTGGCCTCGCGCGCTTGCCTACGCCTGGACTCTCACCCGGTGTCGTGCGCTACAGAGCCTCGCATGCCAGCTAGCCCGGAATTCCCTTAAGCAGCTTAACGAATCTGGCAGCAACGGCGGTTGATTAGGGGATCACACCAGATCGGTCGCTAGCCCGGAAAACGCTTAATAAACATAAGCGAATCCGGAGACAGCAAAGCCCCCTAGTATTACAGTCGGGGTTTCACTGTGGGTTCTCGCTTGGGTCTGGTGAGTAGTTGCCCGCGCCCGGTTCACAGTTACGCAAAGTGACAGTCGTCGGGATGGCCGGCGCCTGGATTACAGGCGTGATCCGGGGCGGCCGT
>WNGJ01009530.1_pt1 | contig 10346 bp, 9 predicted proteins | sample 5400611 | NCBI WGS metagenome assembly WNGJ01 (sample SAMN13153375, study PRJNA577476) | soil metagenome | isolation source: 40 cm soil or saprolite under Garry oak tree replicate 1 | place: USA:California | collected 2016-06-15
GAACAGCAGATCGTGGATCTGCGTCTCCAGCCGGCCGGCGCTGCCGTCTTCACTTGAAACGTGATCGACATCGGCGATCTCGGCCTTGACCCGGCCGGGATGTGGCGACAGCAGTAGGATGCGGTTGCCGATCTTGATCGCTTCAGCGATCGAATGGGTGACGAACAGCACCGTGAATTTGGTTTCTTCCCAGAGCTGCAACAGCTCGTCCTGGCAGGTGCGGCGGGTCAAGGCGTCCAGCGCCGCGAACGGCTCGTCCATCAGCAGGATATCCGGTTCCATCGCCATGCCGCGGGCGATGGCGACGCGCTGCTTCATGCCGCCGGACAGCGTGTGCGGATAGCTGTCGACCACGCGGGTGAGGCTGACCTTTTCGAGATAGGCGCGGGCGCGGTCGTCGGCCTCTTTGCGCGGCAACCGCCGCGTCATCAAGAGCGGAAACATGACGTTTTCCAGCACCGTCTTCCACGGCAGCAACTGGTCGAACTCCTGGAAGATCATCATGCGGTCGGCGCCGGGCTCGGTGATCTCGCGCCCGTTGATCCGCATCTTGCCTTCGCCGGGCTTCATGTAGCCGCCGACCGCCTTCAAGAGCGTGGACTTGCCGCAGCCGGACGGACCGAGCAGCACGAAGCGATCGGAGCGGTCGACGCTGAAACTCACCCGCTCGGTCGCGGTGACGACCACGCTGGAAGTCTTGTAGCGCAGCGTCACGCCGCTGACGTCGAGGAGCGCGGACATCTGGTTCAATTGCCCTTCAGATCGTGCGCGACCGGCAAATAATAGTCGGTCCAGGCCTTCGGCTGGGTCTTCAAGGTGCCGGTCTTGAACAGATGGGTGGCGAATTTCATGGTGCCCTGCGGCTCCAGATTCCATTCCATCATGCCGGGCTCCTTGAGCCATGCCAAAAGATCGTCGGCGCTGGTCTTGTCGCCGGTGACCTCCTTGTAGATTTCCACCGCGGTCCTGGTGTCGCCGCGGATCAGATCTTGCGCCTCCCTGGTAGCGTCGCGCACCGCTTGGATGATCTTCGGATTGGCATCGGCGAATTTGGTGGTGGTGAAGAACTGCGCCTGGCTCAGGGGCCCGCCCATCACGTCGGGCGACGACAGCACCACATGGGCGCCCGGCACGTTCTTCAGCTCGAGAAAGGTGAAGGGCGGTATCGAGAAATGGTTGTGGACCTCGTGCTGAGAATTCGACAGCGCCGCATAGGCGTCGGGATGGCCGAGCTGCACGGTGTTGGCATCGAGTTTGGACCACTGGTCGGCGCCGAACATCTCAGCGGCCGCGATCTGCAGCACGATCGCCTGGGTCGAGATTTTTACTGTCGGCACCGCGATCTTGTCGTTGGGGCCGATATCCCTGAGCGACTTGATGTTGGCGTCGCGGCTGATCAGCGTCATCGGCTGCGCCGAGCAGGCGACAATGCCCTTGACGCCGCCGCGGGTGCGATCCCACAGTAGCAGCAGATTGCCGGTGCCGGTGTTGAGGATATCGACGCCGCCGGCCAACAGTGCGTCGGTCTGCGCGCCACCGCCGCTAAACGTGATCCATTTGGTGGAGATGTTGGGCAGGCCGAGCAGCGCTGCGTGCTTCTCGATCAGCTTCTGCTTCTCGATGATATGGGTCGGCATGTAGTAAATGCCGGGCTGCCGCGACAGCGAGATCTCGGTCTTGCCTTGTGCGAGCACCGGCGGCGCTGACGCCGCGATGCAGAGCAACGCCAACGCGCCGGCGAAACTGCTCTGGATTTTCCTGTTCATCAAGCCTCCACCGCCGCACTGACCTTGTTGACCGGTCCGCGGCGATGCACTAATACATTAGTGCATCTGAGGTCAAGGTAGACCTCCGGGAAAATTCACATTTGCCAACCGCAGGCTCACCCATCACGCGACGGGCTAATTCACGAGATTTGGCAACCCATGAGCTCCTCGCCAGCGATGTTACGACGTTCGCCAGCACGATCCGCCGGCCGGCTCGACCGTGACCGGCAGGCGGCGCCGCAGGTGTTCGAGCGGCTGCGAAAGCTGATCACTTCGCTTGAGCTGCCACCCGGCTCGCCATTGTCGCGCAACGCGCTGGCCGAGCAGTTCGGCGTCAGCTCGACGCCGATCCGCGATGCGTTGATGCGCCTCGAGGAAGAGGGACTGGTCGAGGTCTTCCCGCAATACGCCACCGTCGTCAGCCGGATCGACATCGGCCTGGCGCAACAGGCGCATTTCCTGCGTCAGGCGCTGGAGCTCGAAATCGTCAAGGCGCTGGCGCTCGAACACTCCGAGCCGCTGGTCGGCGAGTTGAACGACGCCATTGCGCTTCAGCAGAAATTCGCCAAGGCCGGAGACTTCGAGAAGTTCATGGCGGCCGATAATGACTTCCACCGGGAACTCTATGCCGCGACCGGCAATGAGGCACTTTGGGATCTGGTGCGCAGCCGCAGCGGTCATATCGACCGGCTGCGCCGGCTGCATCTGCCGACGCCGGGCAAGGCGCAGGACATCGTGCGCCATCACAAACTGATCGTCACGGCCATTGGCGCGAGCCAGCCTGACGATGCGCAACGCCACCTGCGCAAGCATCTATCGGGGACGCTCGGATATCTCGCTGAAATTCGTGCGCGTTTTCCCGAATATCTCAGCGAGTGATGGCCAACGCAAAAAGGTCATCGTCCGGCGCAGCTTGATGAAGAATCTCCCTCAAGGGTCATTCCAGGACAGCCGGCGTGGCAGGATTCGCGAAAACAAGGACGCCGGCCGGGACGGCAATACAAAACATGGCCACCTTTCCATTGACGATTTAATCGCCGATGAAATATCGCGGCCGTACAACTACGGCGTGATGTGGGAGGTCGGTCACATTCGGGTTCGGCAGTGGCAGCTGACCCCCGTAAAACTACGGGCATGCAGCGCGAAGTTGCGGTGCTAACCTTTCGTCGAATCAGGGTTCGTCGGTGCGACTTCCGGACAGTGTCTGCCCGGAATCGTGCAGATGAAAAGTTTTTGACGCATCGTTGCAGCAATCCGGCGCCGCGGTCTCGCAGGGACGTGCTTGCGTGAGAACAGAAATTCGGCGAAACGTGCAACCTGCCGTTGATTTGACTTAGATTCAAGTCGGAGAAATTGGGCCTTGGCAAAAATCCTGATCGTGGACGACGACAGTGCTGTCCAGGCAACGATCCGGCTTCTGCTGGAACGGGCAGGTCACAGCGTTGTGGTCGCCAGCGACGGCAGCAAGGGACTCGCGATATTTGAGACCGGCGATTTCGATCTGCTGTTTCTCGACATCTTCATGCCGGGGATGGACGGGCTGGAGACGATGAGGCTCGTTCACCACCAGCGGCCACTGGTCCCGATTATCGTCATTTCCGGCAATCCGGGGGGAACGGCTGCCGGCCCGGATTACCTCAACATGGCGACCAAGCTTGGCGCGGTCACCAGCCTGCAAAAGCCTTTCAAACCTGCCGCGTTGCTCGCAGCTGTCGCGCGCTGTCTCGAAACCGCGGCAGCCGTTTCAAGGCGGACCGACAGGGCTGCGGGCAATGCAGTTTAGACCGACTATTCTCACCCAGCGGTCCCGTCTCGGGGATATCGTGCAGGGGCGAACTTCAAGCCCGGCGAAAGCAATGACTCTTACGGCCAGACTTGCGCTCGCGATGATTCTGTTGGTTGCGATCGCAGTCTCCGCGGTCGGCTGGCTGAGCTATCGCAGCCTGGAGCAGGCGCTGCTGCCGCGCATTCTCGATCGCATCGAGACGCATTCGAAGCTCGTCGCGTCCGACCTGCAATCCCACGTGCGCGGCGCGCGCGGCGACATCGCCGGCTTTCGGTCCGCGGTTGCAATAAACGGCCTCATTCGCGCGCATCAGGCAGGCGGCATCGATCCCGTCGACGGCCTCTCCGAGACGACATGGCGCGAGCGGATCGCGGCGCGTCTCCTGGCCGAACTCGAGGCCAAGCCGGCCTACGCGCAATTTCGTATCATCGGCATTGAGAATGGCGGACGCGAAATGGTTCGTGCCGATCGTTCCGGGCCGAACAGAACCATTCGGCTGGTTCCCGATTCCGAACTGCAACAGAAGGGCGACCGGGCTTATTTCCGGGAAACCATCAGCCTGCCGGCGAACCAAATCTACGTTTCGGCCATCGACCTCAATCAGGAAAATGGTGTCATCGAAACGCCCCATGTGCCGACCCTGCGAATTGGCACGACGCTGCATGGTTCAGATGGCAAGCCGTTCGGTATCGTCATCATCAACGTCGACATGCGGCCTGCGTTTGATCGCGTCCGGTCGTCGGTGCGGGCCGGTGGACAAATATATGTCGTCAATAAAAGCGGCGAATATCTTGTTCATCCCGACACCGCGCGCGAATTCGGGTCGCAAACGGGCAAGCCGACGAGTTGGCTGACCGACTTCCCCGACCTGGCATCGTCGCTTGGAACCATGCAAGGGCTCGCGCGCATTGTGCCGGATCGAACCGGACGGCCGGGCGGCGCCGCGCTGGCCCCAACCGTTCTGGCCGACGATGAATGGGCAGCGGTGATCGAAACCTTCCCGAACGCACTCATCACTTCCCTGTTGGCGGCCATCCAGAATACCTCCCTGCTCGTCGGCTTGATCGCGGTGTTGTGCGCCGCTGCATTGGCTTTGCTGGTTGCGAGGTCGCTGACGGGACCGATCATTCAATTGACGGCGGCTGTTGAAGGCACCGGCCGCGGCGAGCCGGTCGCCATTCCCGTCGATGCCAGCGGCGAGGCCGGCGTGCTGGCGCGGGCGTTTGCGCGCGTGATGGGCGACGTGAATGCAAAGACCGCCGCGCTGGAACGCGAGATCCAGGAACATCGCCGCACCGAAGCCGCGCGAGATCACCATGCCGCTCGCGAGCGCCTCTTCAGCGCTGCCGTCGAATCGTCCAACGACGCCATCGTCACGAAATCGCTGGATGGTGCGATCACCGGCTGGAATCCGGCTGCGGAGCGCCTGTTCGGATTTACGGCGACGGAAGCGGTGGGCAACGGCATCCATATCATCGTTCCCAACGATCGGCTGGCCGAGGTTCACGACATCCTGCGCCGGATCGGCCGCGGTGAAGGAATCCAGCACCTTGAGACGGTGCGATTGCGCAAGGACGGCACGCCGGTGGAGATTTCGCTCAGTATCTCGCCGATCAAGAACTCGTCGGGAGCGGTCGTCGGCGCCTCCAAGATCGCGCGCGACATCACCGAAAGCAAGCGAACCCAGCGGGCACTCGACCAGGAGATCGAGGAGCGGCGCCGTATCTTTGAGACCTCTCAGGATCTGATCCTTGTCTCAAACCCAAAAGGCGTCCTGGTTCAGGTGAGCCCAAGCTCGCAAACCATATTGGGATACTCGCCGGAGGAAATGATCGGTCACAGCGCGATTAAATTCATCCATGGCGACGACCTCGACAGTACCCGCGGGGAAATGCGAGCGGCGCGGCGCGGACACCACACGCGGAACTTCGATGCGCGCTACGTCCATAAAGACGGGCGAAGCGTGACGCTGTCATGGATGGGTACATGGTCAGAGCCGGTCAAGCGACACTTCTTCGTCGGCCGCGATATGACGGAAAACCGGCTGGCCCAGGAAACCTTGCGCGAAAGCGAACAACTGGCGCGCGGTATCATCGATACCGCGCTCGATGCCTTCATCCAGATCGACGAGCATGGCAGCATCCTTAACTGGAATTCGCAGGCGGAAGCGATTTTCGGATGGTCCCGCGAGCAGGCGCTTGGCAAAAATTTCTTCGAACTGATCATTTCGGGGACCGACCGCTACGAACTAAAGGCGGCGCTGGGACGCTTTCTGGATTCCGGGCAAGGCCAGATCCTCGGCCGCCGTCGCGAGATCACGACGCGACGGCGGAACGGCAAAGAGTTCACGGCGGAAATGAGCGTCACCGCGCTGAAGACGCGCGAGGGATATCTGTTCAATGGATTCTTTCGCGACCTCACCGACAAGATCGTGGCGGAAGACCGGATTCGGCAGGCCGAAAAGATGGAAGCCGTGGGCCAGCTCACCGGTGGCATTGCGCACGACTTCAACAACATCCTGACGGTCATCACCGGCACGATCGAAATTCTGGCCGAGGCCGTCGAGAAGGACCCGCAGCTTGCGGCCATCACCAAGATGATCGACGAAGCCGCGTCGCGGGGCGCGGAACTCACCCAGCATCTTCTGGCATTCGCCCGCAAGCAGCCGCTCCGGCCGCGCGAGACCGACCTCAACACCCTGATCATCGAAACCGCGAAATTGCTGCGGCCAACCTTGGGCGAACAGATCGAGATCGAATCGGCATTCGAAGACGAGACCTGCCTGGCCACGGTCGATCCCAATCAGCTTGCTACCGCCCTTCTCAATCTGGCGATCAACGCCCGCGATGCGATGCCCGGCGGCGGCAAGCTTATCCTGGAGACTGGATCGGCTTTTCTCGATGAAAATTACGCAAGCCTGCACAGTGACGTTCGGCCCGGCCGCTATGCCTTGATCGCCGTCAGCGATACCGGAACCGGCATTTCCGCCGGCATCATCGACAAGGTGTTCGACCCGTTCTTCACCTCGAAGGGCCCCGGCAAAGGCACCGGCCTCGGGCTGAGCATGGTCTACGGCTTCGTGAAGCAGTCCGCGGGGCACATCAAGATCTATAGCGAGGAAGGCCACGGCACCACGATCAAGATCTATCTGCCGCCCGGCACCGGGGCCTCGCTTGCTCCCGAGGCCGCCACTTCGCCCGCCATTCCGGGCGGACACGAGACAATTCTCGTCGTTGAAGACGACAAGCTGGTGAGAGATTATGTGCTGACGCAGTTGCATGCGCTCGGCTACGTCACGCTGGACGCTGCAAATGCCGCGGAAGCGCTGGCTCTTATCGAAGCCGGTAAAGAATTCGACCTGCTTTTCACCGACGTGATCATGCCGGGCGCCATGAACGGCCGCCAGCTTGCCAACGAGGTGCTCAAGAGCAGACCCGCGCTAAAGGTGCTGTTTACCTCTGGCTACACCGAAAATGCGATCATTCATCACGGCCGGCTCGACTCCGGCGTCTTGCTGCTCGCGAAGCCGTATCGCAAATCGGACCTGGCTGGAATGATCCGGAAGGCGCTCACCAGCTAGAGCCTTGCGAGCTAGAGCCTCGGCCGAATGCGCCGGCGCCGGATCACGAATGCCGCGAAGCGGTCATCACGATCCGAATCAGATCGGCGGCATTCCTTGCGCCCAGCTTTTTCATGATGTTGGCGCGATGATCCTCGATGGTGCGGGGGCTGATACCAAGCTCGCGCCCGGCTTCCTTGTTGGACGCGCCGGATGCGAACTGCTCCAGCACTTCGCGTTCGCGCCGTGTCAACGGTTCGCGACCTGGAAAATGCAGCGATGAAACCTTCGAAGCGGAATCCTCCGCCTGCCGGCGTGCATAGGCACCGATCGCCTCGTTCAGCCGGACAACGATTTCGCTGCCCTTGAAGGGCTTTTCGATGAAGTCCAGCGCGCCGCTTTTGATCGCGCTGACCGCCATCGCTATATCGCCTTGCCCGGATATCATGAAGATCGGCGCGGGATATTCCTCGCCGTGCAGCTCTTTCAGAATATCGAGGCCCGACTTACCCGGTATATGCACATCGAGCAGAATGCACGCGGGGCACCGGGTTCGCGCCACCGCCAACAGCGCCGCGCCGTCCGCGAAGCAAATCACCTGATAGCCACCTGCCGATAACACCATCGACAGCGTTTCGCGAACTGCGGGATCGTCATCAACGACGAAAATCTCGCCGCGGGAAGTTGATTTTTCAGCCATGCCATCATCCAGTGACAGTGAAAAATGAAGCACGCGTCGAATCGTACTCGATTGCAAAGATTCGGACCCACCCGTATTTGTACGGGACCAAGACTTGACGCACAAGTAGCGCCGGAGACATTAAAATCGCGGTGAAGGAGAATAGCCATGCAGGGCGCGGAAGACCGCCGCGCTTCGACCCTATCGAACAATCGAAATGATGAACATGGTTCCATAGTCTCGGATCTTGTGTCCCTGATCGAACATGTCCAGGCGAGCGTGAAGCCGATCGAGCAGGCTATTGTGCTGGAAGCCGGTTCCGACATTCAGCAGACCGCCGATCATCCGGTGGTGCTGGATGACGTCACGCCTCGCTACCAGAATGCGAAGGCTGCGTTGAACACGTGCTCTGCGGGACTTGGGGCGACCCTCGACCTGCTGCGCGACACCGAGACAACAAGACCGGAAGTCCGCCAGACCCTGTGCGGCAGGACTTTCAGGCGCCCATGATGGCATCGGACTTTGACGCGGCGCCTAGCTTTTTTTTCTTGTTCTTACCCTTCAGGAACTGAACGTCAATTTCCGTGCCGTTGACGCGAACAAGTTCGCATCGCCGATAGGCGAGGCCCGTCGACGACAGCAGCAGAAAGAACTCCTTGAGATTGAGGCCTTGAATCGAGCCTTCGACCGTTAGTATCGCGTCGGTGTCAGAAATGGCGCGGAGCATGCAATCGCGCCGCCACGTTCCGTCAATGCCCATGATGCAGACGCCATATCCGCGACTGAACGTCACGCGCTCCGGCCCCTTGGCATCCTCCGCCATGTGTCAACGACCTGCCATTGCCGCCAGTTTGGGGGCCGCCGCGCCGCCAACCGAAACGTTCACCGGTGTTGGACGCGCCCTATTTGGCCGATAGAGGCCGCGCCGCTCCGGATAAGGCTTGAAGACATCGGTCAGTCCGACCACCGTCTCCGCCGCGCCCAATACCAGGAAGCCGTCCGGTTCGGTGGCCTTGGCGAGGCGACCGAAAATGTTGATCTTGGTGTCCTGATCGAAATAGATCAGGACGTTGCGGCAGAAAATCACATCGAAGACCCCGAGCTGGGAGAAATCGTGCAGCAGATTCAGTTGCCGATGCTGGACCATGGCGCGAACGTCGGCATTGATCTGCCAGAACTCTCCGATCTGCTTGAAGTACTTGACCAGCATTTGGATGGGGAGGCCGCGCTGAACCTCGAATTGACTGTATATGCCCGACTTGGATTTCTCGAGCACCTCCAAAGAGAGATCGGTCGCGATGATTTCCACGCGCCAGCCGGCGAGCGCGGCACCCATTTCCTTCAGGCACATCGCCAGCGAATAGGGCTCCTGTCCGGTCGAGCCGGCGGCGCACCAGATCCGGACGCTCTTGCGAGCCGCGCGCGCCTGCAGGATCCCGGGCATGACCGACTGGCGAAAATGGTCGAACGGAATCTTGTCGCGAAAGAAAAATGTCTCGTTCGTGGTCATGGCCTCGACCACTTGGTCATTGATGGATGGCGAACCGCCCTTCATTTTTTGCACGAGTTCGCCAATGCCGGACATGCCAGCCTTCCGCGAAAGCGGAAGCAAACGACTTTCGATCAGATATTGCTTGTCGGCGGACAGATCGAGACCGGAGCGATCCTTGAGAAATTTGCGCAGGTATTCATAGTCGGGCGGGGTCACAGGCGGCCTCTCGAGAGGTATGAGGAAGGTTTCTGATTGCTGCCGCCAAGCGACGGCGCCGTGACGCGAAAGCTGATCCGTGGGGCCGTCAACGCGGATGGCAAATGAGACATCCGGCCTCGGGGACTATGATCGCCGCGAACGCGATCGACTCGAAGGTCTGCCGCGGCGATTCGCTCCATACTCATGTCTCGACCTTGCACAATCCGATATGAACATTACAGACGATGAACACCGACTACGCCGGCTCCCCAAATTCGATCAAACCAACTTCCTGGAACTTCGCCGTGACGATGTCCTTGTCGAACGGCTTCATGATGTATTCGTTGGCGCCGCCATGCATGGCGCGCGCGATATGGTCGATATTGTTCTCAGTGGTGCAGAACACCACCTTGGGCTGGTCGCCGCCGGGCAAGCGGCGCAGATTGCCAAGGAATTCATAGCCGTCCATCACCGGCATGTTCCAGTCGAGCAGGACCGCCTCGGGCAAGGCGCGCTTGCAGACCTCGAGCGCCTGCTCGCCATCCTCGGCTTCGACGACGCGGAAATCCATTTCTTCCAGGATCCGCCTTGCTATTTTCCGGATGACGCTCGAGTCATCGACCACCAGACATGTTCTCATTTTGACTGTCTTCTTCCAAAGTAGGGACGTTACGAATGCAGTTCGGGCTAGGCGGCAAGCGAGACGTTGGGCACGATTTCGAGGACGCGATCGACATCGAGGACGACCATGAGCTGGCCGTCGAGGCGATGCACGCCGCCGGCGAGCTTGGCCATGCGGGGATCGAGGTTGACGGGGTTTTCCTCGCGGCCTTCGTCGGCGAGCCTGAGCACCTCGCCGATCTGAT
>WNGJ01010391.1_pt1 | contig 10346 bp, 9 predicted proteins | sample 5400611 | NCBI WGS metagenome assembly WNGJ01 (sample SAMN13153375, study PRJNA577476) | soil metagenome | isolation source: 40 cm soil or saprolite under Garry oak tree replicate 1 | place: USA:California | collected 2016-06-15
AGTCCCAGTTTCCTTCACCACCGGCCCTGACCGTCTTGAGCACTTTGTACGGTCCACTAGCTGGAGGATGTTGAGCCAAGCCGATCGTCACAGCGAAGACGATCGCGATCGTCAGAATTGCAGCAAATCGATACATAAGCCCTCCTCGCGGAGGAGTCTATACAGATCGACCGTTGTATGCCATCGATTTGAACCCCGTCTGACATGGAAAGTGAGTATTCCGGCAACATTAAACCAACATTAAATGCTGTTTATGTACCCTTCGTTCCTTGACAAATGTCATCGGAGGAGTCCACGTTCCAGTTCCGCCAAGATGCTTCGAACTCGTTCGACCTTCGTTCTTAACTCGGAATTGTTTTCGGCAAGGTTTAGGAAATCGCGAAATTCGCGGACGGCTCCGTCCCGGTCGCCTGTCTGTCGCAGACACTCCCCCAGATTGTAATGAGCCAGTGCTAAGGCAGGATTGAGGCGCAGCGCTTCATGGTATTGCTCGATCGCCTGGTCGAGCTTTCCCTGATCGCCGATTGCGACGCCGAGATTATTGTGGAGGAGAGCATCGTTGGGATTGATACGCAGCGCATCGCGATATTCCTGGATCGCTTCATCCAAGTTGCCCTGCTCCTCTAACGCGATCCCACTTACCCTGTTGCTTGAGCGCGAGACCAAGATTGTAGTGGGCTGGACCATAGCTGGGGTCGATACGCAGCGCTTCGCGATATTCATCGACGGCTGCATCCCGCTTTCCCTGATCGTCAAGCGCCTTACCCAGCGCGTGGTGGGCCTGAGCTAAGTCCGGTTTGAGTCGCAGCGCTTCGCGATACTCCTCGATCGCTGCGGCCACGTTACCCAGGCGCTTGAGCGCGACGCCAAGATTGTAGTGGGCTTGAGCCAGGCCGGGATTGATACGCAGCGCTTCGCGATATTCAGCCGCCGCTGCCTCCGGCCTCCCTTGATCGTCAAGCGCATTGCCCAGATTGTAGTGAGCCTCGGCGTATTGAGGATCGATGCGCAGTACTTCGCGATATTCACGCATCGCCTCATCCACGCTGCCCTGCTCGAGAAGCGCGAGCCCCAGCGTGTTGTGGGCTTCGGCGTTTTCGGGATTGAGGCGAATCGCTTCGCGAAATTCCACCAATGCTTCATCCACGCCGTTATCCAGCTCAAAGAGCGCAGCACCCAGATAGTAGTGGGCCTGAGCATATTGGGGATTAATGCGCAACGCCTCGCGAAATTCGGAAACCGCAGCGTCCAGCTTACGCTGTTCCGCCAGCTCACAGCCGAATGCGGCGTGAGTTTCGGCTTCCGATGCCAGCTTGAGCAGAAGATATTCCTCATTGACCTTGAGAATAGGACTCACCTGACCGGGCACCAGTCCTTTTAATGCATCCTGGAATTCCGGTCTCAGGCCGGCAATCTGGAAAAGACCAAGCCAACCCCCTTCGGCAGCCGAAGGAGCGGTCGAGTATTTTTTTGCGAGACCCTCGAATGCTGCGCCCGCCTGGAGCTGCATCTGGAGGCTCGCAGCCTCCTTTTCAGTGTTTACTGCGATCAGGCGCAGGCCGACACGCTCGGTTTCTTGAGCTGCCGCGAACATGGCAACAATAGTGAAGACCAGCAGAAGAAGGCACAGAACGCTTCTTCGGATAACCGACCTCCCTCTCCGCATTCAGTTCAAACTGATCCAATACTGAAAATAGACCTTCATGAACTTTTACACGAGAGCATATATAAGGTCAATGAACTGCAACTGTAGGGGCGCTCTATGAGCGCCCGCGATGTCTCGGTTTCGACATTGTGGGCGGTCATAGACCGCCCCTACAGCGCATGCGTCGTCTCGAATAGATTTTTCATCACCAGCTAATCGATGCGGCATACCTCGAGCGTAGGATTCTCGTATGGGCACGGAAAACCGATCGCGACTGGCTTCTCTAAGACTACCCAGGAGACGCCGTATACGCTTTTGAGTTTGCGAAAATCTTTTTCGCGGAAATGGTCCCAGCCGCTTTGGGCAGTAAGCTGGTCAAGCCAATCAACTGCAGCAGTCGTTTCCGGAAACATGGTTGCCGCCCCAGAGTCCTTCACCGCATCGGCCAAACGGCTGCGCTCCGCGATGGCGCGAAACCCGTGCTGGTCGTCTTTCGTCATGTGCTGAGGATCGATGGCAAAGAGCGCATCAGCCGGTGTATTCGTTCGAATCCAATCGAATACCCGTATCCAATCATTTTGTGGCGCCACATCCGGCCATTACGACGTTAACGCGCCCGGCAAAGACTTCGCTGTGGATCCGTAGTGCGGAAGCAGAATCCGGCGCCGTGTTTCCTCATTCTGGGCGCCAGCTTCTTGCCTTACTGTGCCAGATACGCTCGATGAATGGCTGCGTGCCGTTGCATAGCCAGTCCAAGACCTTCACGGGCCTTTAAGCAAAGCAGTCCCTGTATTCATGTGTAAAGGTGATGTTGGGATTTCTGAAAGAACCAAAGCCATGCAGATGCTCATTGATGCGAGACAAGCCCACCACAATACCTGCACGCTTCCCACAAGGTAACGATTCGGTCTGGAGGAAAAACTCAGTCGCTTGGCCGTCATGATCGTAATCGGCGAACTTCATGACCTTACGACAGGGCGGTTACGTATGCTCAATTGCTCCGCTGGGCGTTCCAATGGAGCTGCACCGTGCCGCCCGCGCCGGTGCGGCGGCGTCCGCCACCGGGATACCCTCCCGGATACCCTCCGGCCGGATACCCTCCTCCATAGGTTGCGTTATTGGTCGGCATGGTTACGCTTCCCTGCATGCTGTCGTGATCGATCGCCCCGGAGAACTGGATCTGGTTGTTGTACCCGTACTGCGATTGCGTGGCGGAGAAAGTTATGTAGTTCCCGCTCATGGATCCACGGATGGGAAGTGTCCCAGGCCCGTAGGGATTCGTGATCGACCCTTGCAGATTATTTCCGTTCTGACGCAGGGAGAGCTGCAATCTGATGGACTGATATCCATTGGTCGTGACGGTCCAGTTTCCCGTAAGATCGCCGTTGTCATCATTCGGAGGCGAAGTCCGAGACGAAGCTTGAGAAGATGACCGGTCCGGAGGCGGGACCGTAAACCGGACGGGACCGTCGGAACCGCCGCTGTTGCTGCTTGTCCTGACCGGCTTTTCCATAAGCGTGACGTCGAGCGGATTGTCCAGTATGAACATCAACTGGGTTTCGGAATCGATTTGGAGTTGGCCCGGCTTGGTGATGACCGCTCCTCCTCCTCCTCCGGCTCCAGCGCCGATGACCGCTCCTTTCCCGCCGCCGAGAATGCCGCCAAGCGCGGCTCCGACCGCGGCGCCGATACCGACGTTACGCGCTGCCTTCTTACCTTCGGAGTCGCCCGTTTTCGTAAACGTGTTGCTCGTCACCGTGTAAGACTGCTTTCCGATAAATAACCTGTCCAGTTGGACCTGCAGCTCGCTCTGGCCCTTCAACTTTCCCGCAGTCTCAACCTCAACGACCTTTACAAAGACATCGGACCTTCTGGAAATAATCGTTTTGCCGTCCACCACAATATCTTTGTCCAATGATGCGCGAAACGTTTCATTCTGATGGCTTCGTTCGGCGTTGATCGAATCGATCATCCGAATGTAGACCTGGGTTCCCGCAGGAATCGTGACTTTCTTTGTGGTCGGCTCCGGCGGCGGAGGCGGGCCCGGTATGGGCTCTGCCTGTGTCGCTGGGACGTAAATCGGCGCCGGCTGCGGCGCACTGGCTGCCGTTTGCGGGGCCGGCGCCGGTGCGGGCGCCGGGGCAGGCGGCGCCGCAACAGATGGCGCCACCGGAGCGGTCGGCAATGGTGCAGGCCGCGGCGCTGCGGCAGCCTTTGTGGACTCCACCCGCTTCGGTTTCACGTCCTCAGCCGGTTTCACATCTTCCACCGGTCTGGAGTCATGAACCGGGGCAGCATCCACATCACTTTTGTTAATCGTCTCGGTGGTTGCTGTTTGCGAGGATTTCGGGCTCAGCAGATCCTGGCCCGGCGGGGAGCACGAAACGGCAGCGAAGGTTAAAAGAACGACCAAACTGTAAAACAGACTCCATTGGTAACGGCTCATTGTCGGACCTCCCTTCCATAACCCGATAAACACAGACGGTTTATTATTGATACTGTTACAAGAAAAACCCATTTTCCCAAAACTTATTCGGCAATTTTACGACCTTTTACAGTTTGGACCACAGCGGATGCCCGTCTCGCGAAAGCAGTCACAATTGCGTTCTACGACTTTCCGCTCGTTGGCGGCTGTGCGCTGAGTAGGTCACTTGCGGTGAAGGAATTTTCGGCTGATATCCGGCCAGAGAACGTGGAGGCAATCGAATACAAGAGCCGGTGCTTGAACGTGCCTTCACCCTTACGGAAATAGCGCGGGTCTTAGTGTATGGGCCGAGTTCATTTCTTCTTTGACAGAAACCCCAAAACCTTGCTGGCGAACTCGTCGGAAAAACCGAATCGCATTCTTGCGCGGGAATAGAGGTCGACGGCCTTTTTATCAAGCCAGATCAAGAAAGCCTTCCCCCAACCGTCCTGGGGACGGGCGTGGTAATCGGTGGAGTGCACCGCGAACTTTTTATCTTGCTCGACGGTGTAGTAGTACAGCGCCAGGCTCTTGCGCCAGGTGCCCTCCGGGCAGGTCAGAGGATCCGGAAACCCGTGCAGCGATCGTTCGTCGGTGGCAAAAATCAGAGCGTGATTAAGGAGCGGCGGATATTTTGCGCCGCAACGAACCATCCCGCGCTCCCACAGCTCCAGGGCGCCACCCCACTCTTCACACCAGTCCGGGTTCAAATACAGAATCAAATTCACGCGTCGGTGCCAGGGCCTGTGGTAATGGTGCATCGAGAAATCGGTATGCACGTTCAGGTAGCCGCCAGGACCAGATTGATGCAGCCCGCCTCCCTCCAGCATGGGATCTGCGATCAGATTTGGGATGCCGGTCAATTCCGAAAGCCATGCCACAAATTCTCGCGAGTTCAGTTCGTCCGTCACCGCTCCCAACGTCGACGGAAAAAGATCGCGTTTGGGCATACCCAGCTTGTTTTCATTAGTGTGCTTGTATTGCGTCCATTCCAGGCTCGAAGGGTGAGGAAACTCTTGCGCCATTGCCATCGCCGTATCCGTTCCCAAAAAATCCACCAGCCGGATATGAGGGTATGGATGATTGTCGCGAAACTGTTTCGCCAGGGCGGTTAGTTCGGGTTCCCACTTTGCATAGGCGAAAAACCCGACGGACGCTTGAACTTGTGGGGCGCTGGAAGTTTCCATGAGTTTATGAATTGTATCCCGTTCAGTTAGTCGGTCTTGGGGCCGGGTCTGGCGCCAACCTGCAAACTCGTACCGCCTTATTTTGATAAGGGCAATCAAAGCCTGTAACTCCCGCGCGTTCGAGGACCGCCCAGCCCACACCGAATTGCGATTTCAGTCGCAACAAATCCTGCTGCCGAAAGTTCTTCCAACCTTTCAGAGCTTGCACCTGGGTCCACCAGTCGCCGGCCAGCGACGGAAACATGGTCACCGCGCCGCTGTCTTTGATCGCATCGGCCAGCCGGTTCCGCTGTGCCAGGCAGCGGAAGCCGGTCTCATCCTCACCCGGCAATTCCATATAAAGTGGATCCAGCGCGAACAGGGAGTCCACTGGCGTGTTGGCCCGAATCCAAAGGAATGCTTGCGCCCACTCGTTCCTGGGCGTCCCCGCCGGCCACTCGATGTGCGCGGAGGCGGGAAAAAGGGCACGCTGCCCCAGGAACATTCCCGTGCACAAAGGAACAAACAGCGCCAGCCAGCGCCACAGGCTGTTCTTAAGCAGATATTCGCCGATGAACCCTCCCGTGAACAAAAACATCAGGATATACAACAGGTACAGGCTGCGCAGCGGTTGGAGCCGCGCCAGACTTTCGAACCGCGGCGGAATGTCCACGACTAGCGCCGCCATGAAATACGCCAGGTCATAAATGATCAGCGCGCGACACATGCGATCCAGTGCTCGCCATTCCCGCGCGCGAGCGAGGCCGCTGAACCACCACAACAGCACTACCGGCGCAAGAATTCCCAGCCATTCGTACCACTGCCACCGTTGGATATAGTGGAATCCGTGCCGAAGCGCCGCTTCGTGATACGCCTGCGAAACCCGAGGAGCGAGGAAAGTCTCGAACGGCAGCAGCAAGCCCAAAGCGATCTGTGCGGGAATCACGCGAGATTCTATTGCTGTCCCGCTATCGAGCCTGTCCATCCCCAGTAGCAAAGCGCAGTAAGAAATGACAAATGCCGCCATCAGCGGATGAACGGCCGATGCAACTATCATCCACAATGCAGCCCGAATGTATTTTTTCTCGATTACTCCCGCGACCGCAAAAACCTCCGCGAACGCTGCCAGATTCCGCGGATTCAAATACTGATCCATAATGTAGAGCGCGGTGCCTGCTACCGGAATCGTCAACAACCCTGCTACCATCGCGACGCCGGCCCATCGCGCTCTGGAACTCGGAAAACATTTTCCGCTCAGGTCCCAACAGGCGAGCAGCAATAGAAAGATCGAGATCAGATGCCACAAGAAAAGCCCGGCTTCCGTTGGCAAGTGGGTGACGCGCAGTGAGAACGCAACGAGGTTGGGAAACAGCGTCAGCTGCGCGTGCGAAGCGAAGAACTCCGTGCCCGTGGGGAACAATTCCGGACGCAGAATCTTTTCCACGCCTGGCAAGTAAATTTCTGCGTCTTCGGCAAACGGATGGTATCCATGAATGAGTAGGGCCCCGCCCGTCAGCATGCAGAGCCCGATCCCGGTTTTGTATCTCTGAAGTTCGATGTTGTTCACGTGATTGGCGACGACCTGTTCCGCATCCAGGAATTGATGGCGTATGCCGCCAGCACGACGAACAGCGGGTCGATGGGCCGTCGATAATAATCTTCCGGGTGCGTCAGGTAGTAAATCATGGGAAAAAAGAAAAACACCAGGGCGTAAGGCATGGCTGTGTCGCCGCTGACACGAAACGTCCGGTACAAACCGAGCAGCGTCAGGACAGTCAAACTAGTACAGAACACGATGTTCGGCGGATCGAGCGGCTCCTCCTGCAGGTAGCGGCGGCTGAAACTCCAGAAGCTGGTCCAGAGATAAACCACTCGCCGCAGCGTCATCTCTACATACAAACTGCGGTGTGCTTCAATGAACGTCAATGCCTCTTCGAACTTCCGGTCCACATACTCCGCTTCGCCCAGTTGCTCGTATTCCCTCCATTCCTCCTCATTGTCCGACGGGTGGTAACCCGGCGGGCCCCAGTGCCAGAAATCCTGATTGTTGCCGCAATACACCTCCAGGCCCAGACAACTGCGGAAAGGAATGATCTTGTGGAATGTCCAGTAATTCCGGATGAACCAGGGCGACGTCATCAGGATGAACGCCAATACCGCCGCCGCTCCCGGCGCCAGCCAGCTCTGCCGTTGTCTATAACGCCGATAGCACATCCACGCGCCCAGGAACGGCGCCACCGACATCACTACCGGGTCGATGAGCGCACCGAAACCGGAAAGCAGGCCAAAGCCCGCCCAGCGCCACGTTCCGGACGCGTCCAGATGCAATGCCGACCAGAAAATCAAGCTCATGAGCAGAGTCGTCAGCGTCGTGGCCCAGATGAAATCAGCGGAGAAGTAAATCGCATATGGAAAGAATGTCCATACCCATCCTGCCCAGATCGCCGTCCGCTCCCCAAAATGCTTTCGGGCGATAAAGTAAATCGGGATGCAAGTCACGGCGGAGAACAGGCTGTCCAGCGACAGCGCCGCAATCGCTGAGGCCGTGCTGTATACGCCAAAGAGTTTGAAGATGCCGGCGAGAAGATAGGGAAAAACCGGCGCCAGCCATGCCGTCGGACCGGTTTTTCCGAACAATGGGTTGCTGAAGCCCTCCCCGAGCGCAATTGACCGAGCAATCCGGCCCGCCTCGCCCCCGAACCGCCAGTGGTCGCGGGCTGGATCGGTCCGCTCCGGGTACAGAAACCCAACCACCACCAGCCGTAGCGCGAGTCCTACCAGCACCATCCAAAAAAGAGAGGCGCCAACCGTCTGAAAACCGGTTCGGCTCCTCCCGGCTATCTCGCATGTTGACGGACAATCAGAACCGAGCACGGTGCTCCTCTGGCAACAGAATAGTAAAGATGACGATCGATCGTGAAGTCAGGTATTGGTCTTCGATATAGAGCGCCGTCCCCGCCACTGGAATTGTAAATACCGCCGCCACCATAGTGACGGCTGCCCACCTTGCAGAAGATTCGCGGAATAATTCGACGCTCAAGCGCCAGCACGCCAGTAGTGTCAGAAAAGTACAGCCCAGGTACCAAATGAACACCGCCATATCAAACGAAAGATGCGAAAGGCGGATACTTCCGGCAATCGTTTGGGCGAAGAGCGTCAAACGCGCGTGATTCAGGAAGAACTCTGCACCAAACGGATAGAGGCTCGGATCTAAAATCCTCTTGATGCCTGGAACGTAGATTTCGGCATCCTCAACTCCGGGATGATAGCCATGCACCAGCAATACACCGGCAGTTAAAAGCGCAAGGTAAATGTAGGCGAGGTTCGCCCTGACGACGGCAGCAATCCGGCTTGAGTTGAACATAGGCACAAATCAGACCACCGTCGACAGCGAATGGATCATCGGCAAGTTCGAATTTACATCGTTTTACATTTGACAGGGACTGCCTATGCGGCCATCAAACGGAGGTCTTTGTACCGTTTGAAGGCGGTGTCGTCTGTCATGATCGTCAGCCGCTCCGCCATTGCCTGTGCGATGAGCATACGATCGAATGGATCGCGGTGAATGCCGGGTAGCGCCGCTGCCTTGGCAGCGTGGTCAAGAGTGATGTCGAGCGCTGCGATGCCGGATTCCCGGGTGGCCTTGAGGAAGGCAGCTGCTCCGGAATCCAAAACCGGTGCGAGGGCTATGATCGGCTTTTTGGCATGCTTAATCCAGAGTTCCCAGGCACTCGCCAGACTGACGAAAACTTCGTTTTCGGGATCAATGATTGCGGTTCGCGCTTCATCGCTCAGATTCTCGGGAGCGCTTTTGGCCCAAACGAAAACATGCGAATCAAGCAAGATTCGCATCAACGTGCCCGCTTCCGGCGTGGACGAGAGGCGGGAAATGGTTTAAGAGCCGCGGCCTCGAAGTCGGCCTCGATTTCCTTGTCGGCCGCCTTCCATTCGCGCCACCACTGAATCCAGTCGATGCCCTTCGCCCGTTCGGCCAACTGTCCAAGCTGGCGCGGCCGCCGGCCGGCGAAGCGTACCGGGCCAAGCCGTGCCATGGGCTTTCCATCCTTGGCGATGATGATGGTCTCACCATTTGCCGCGTCATCAACCAGACGCGACAGTTGCGTTTTCGCTTCATATAAATTGATCTGCCTGCCCATCAAATCCAAGATACGTGAAACGAACTACTTGGTCAATGTGTTGGTCAATTTGTACTACAGATGTGAAGAAATGAACCGGGTCGAAAATGTCAAATGTCGAATGTCTGTTGTGCGCACAACAGACATTCGAGATTTGACAAGTCCATAACTCGAATCATTTTCCCCGGGAGGACGAGGTCTGGGGCGCCGCGGCGGTCAGTTCATTTTTGACGATCTCTCCGCCCTTCATCACGAATTTAACTCGCTGCATTTCGCTGATGTCCTTCAAGGGGTCGCCGGCCACGGCGATTACGTCCGCGAACTTACCTTTTTCGATCGTACCCAAACTATCCTGCTTGTGGATGATCTTCGCATTAACCGTTGTGGCCATGCGCAGGGCATAGACAGGCGTTGCTCCCCACTGAACGAAGATGGGGAACATTTCCGACTGCACGCCGTGTGAACATTGGCAGGTTGTGTTGAAGATCCGGCCCTGGCCATTCGTCACGGGCGTGGCGCCACTTCCATAACCGAGCTGAATACCGGCGGCCATCATTTTCTTCCAGGTCTGCGGCGCGAGCTGCCACTTGCTATGCGGGGCAAACTTCTTCAGATCCCCAGGTTCATCCTGGCGCAAATCCAGAATCGTTGCGGTGACGGGAAGGTTTTTCTGTTTTAAAGCTTTGATGTCCGCGTCGTCGGCCGACAGCGCGTGCTGAATATCGTCAACGCCCGCTTCTATTGCCCACTTGAGACCGGGACCGCCATATGAGTGGGTCGCAACAAACATGCCGTGTTTGTGCGCCTCATCCACTGCGGCTTTCAGTTCGTCCAAGGTTGCGACCGGCTCATTGACCATCTCCCCATCCGGCTTGAAGGAGAACATGCCGGTCGTTGTGATCTTGGCGTGGTCGGCACCGTGCTGGGACAGTTCG
>WNGJ01021464.1_pt1 | contig 10346 bp, 6 predicted proteins | sample 5400611 | NCBI WGS metagenome assembly WNGJ01 (sample SAMN13153375, study PRJNA577476) | soil metagenome | isolation source: 40 cm soil or saprolite under Garry oak tree replicate 1 | place: USA:California | collected 2016-06-15
TGTGTACAGCTCATAGAGGTTCTGCTCCCTGGACCAGGTGAGCGCGTGAAGTGGGACTCTTGGCATATGGCCCTTCCTGTGTCTGTGTTGTTCCCAACTGCGCTTGCGTTCCTCCCAACACCAAGGAGTATAGCAAAGATCCACGGATTGCACAAGGAGATGGGAACAGGAGCGGAGAAGTGAAACGCTTTCCCCAGGAGCGGAGCCAAAGCGCTCGTACATTTCGTCTGCCGGCCTACTAGGCCGTGACGAATCTGCCATGTGAGTCTCTCCATCTGTACAATTTGCGATGAAACTGGTCAAATGTTGCCCTTTCTTCTGTGAAGAAACAGTTTTCGCAGCAGTGAGAAGCCCGATCGAATGTGGACGTAGGAAATAGCTCATCCACAGAATACTCAGCAAAATTCCACCAGTTTCATCGCAAAATTTACAGGCGGTTTCTCCAGGTTCTGCATGGTCAATTCCTCTGTTTCGCGCTGATTTTCCCATGTTCGCCTCAAAATTCGTGCGGATTTGACCCAATTTACTAAAAAGTACTACAATACATCTGTTCCATTCAATGGAACTATGATTGGTAGCAAACAAAGTTTTTAGGGCGAGAAACGTGACGTTGTATCAAATCGAGGTACGAGCAATCTCAGAGCAGTACGACGTACAGGCTCACCAGGTTGCTCGCGAAATACTACAGTTACCTGGGAAACACCTGCCCTCACTTGCCGCAATTTCCGCCAGTACATCTCCCCTTACCATTTGCACCTCTCAACTCTACTACCTCACCGGACAACTCACCCCCACACAAATCGACCAGCTAACCAGTCAACTCCTGATCGATCCAGTCACGCAGGAAGCCAAAATATCTCAAAAGCCGGAGATTAGCAGCACAGATCATATCGTGGACATCTTCTTTCACCCGGGCGTAACCGACACATTAGCAGAGAGCGTCCTCACAGGCGCATCCATGCTGGGTATTACCACAGTAGAGCATATAGAAACTGGCCGCAGGTACATCCTCGATAAACGTCTGAGCGACGATGAGGTGCGCTTCATCACCGAAGCTTTGCTCTACAATCCCGTCATCCAAAACTACGTCTTGCACAATCCCGTCATCCAAAACTACGTCTTGCACAATCCCGCCATCCAAAATGATGTCTTGCACAACCCCGTAGGGGCCGATTTATCGCGCCCATCGCCGATTGATCGGCCCTCGGTGGGTTTCCCAATATCCAATTTACATGTCAAAACGCAAAATCTCGCTCCTACCTACATTCCTCTATCAAACATGACCGACCAGCAACTCCTCGAATTGAGCAAGACAGGTCTCCTGGCTCTAAACCTGGATGAAATGCGCGCCATCCAACAACACTATAAGGAGCAGCGCCGCGAGCCGACTGACGTTGAACTTGAAACGCTTGCCCAGACCTGGTCAGAGCACTGTTCGCATAAAACATTCAAAGCCACCATTCACTACCAGGAACTGGATAACGACGGAAACCTGCTTGAACAGGAAACCATTAACGGCCTGCTCAAGCAATACATTATGCGCGCTACACAGCAAATCAACCGTCCCTGGGTAGTATCTGCATTCAGCGATAACGCCGGCATCGTGCGCTTTACAGACTCACAGGACATCGCCTTCAAAGTCGAGACCCATAATCATCCCTCGGCAATCGAGCCGTTCGGTGGTGCGAATACCGGTGTTGGCGGTGTCATTCGTGACATACTGGGCGTCTCGGCGCAGCCCGTTGCCTGCACAGATATTCTCTGCTTCGGGCCTCCCGATACTTCCACTGATGAATTGCCTGCTGGCGTTCTTTCGCCACACCGTATCGCCAGCGGCGTAGTCAATGGTGTGCGCGATTATGGCAATAAGATGGGCATTCCAACTGTCAACGGCGCTATCCTCTACCACGAAGGATATATCTATAACCCGCTCGTCTTCTGTGGTTGCCTTGGCATCTTGCCACATGCAAGTCATCCACGCCAGGTGCAGCCGGGTGATAGAATCGTCGTGCTTGGTGGGCGTACCGGCCGTGATGGCATACACGGCGCGACCTTTTCCTCTGGCGAGATGAGTAGTGAAATCAACGCGCAGGCCGGGAGCGCTGTGCAGATCGGCGCGCCTATCACCGAAAAGAAGGTCGCCGACGTCATTATCCAGGCGCGTGACCGCCAACTCTACACCGCCATTACCGACTGTGGCGCGGGTGGCTTCTCCTCGGCCATAGGCGAGATGGGAGCAGAAACAGGCGCTTATGTAGAACTGGAAAAAGTCCCCCTTAAATATCAAGGACTGGCCCCCTGGGAAATCTGGCTTTCCGAAGCCCAGGAGCGCATGGTACTGGCCGTCCCACCCGAAAAACTTGATGCCCTCCTGGAAATATGCGCTATCGAAGAAGTCGAAGCAAGCATCACCGGCACCTTCACCGCCGATCACCGCCTCACCGTCAGCTATCACGGACAAATCGTCGCCGACATGGATATGACCTTCCTGCACGATGGCAGACCCGGTAGAACGTTGGAGGCAGTGTGGGTAAGGGATGAAGCCCCCGCCCGGATCACGTTCGGGGATAAGGCCAACGAAGAAACCGGGCGACCGCAAGGGTCGCCCCTACATTTAAATGTAGGGGCGACCCTTGCGGTCGCCCGGTACACCCCCGACTTGTCCTCTCCAGCCCCGACCACATCACCCTATACAGACACGCTTCTCTCTCTCCTCCATCACCCCACCATCGCCTCCAAAGAATCCATCGTGCGTCGCTATGACCACGAAGTACAGGGAGCTACCGTCCTTAAACCACTGGTGGGGAGAGCGGGCAACGGTCCAGGCGATGCAGCAGTGCTACAGCCCATACTAAATGTAGGGGCGGGGCTTGCCCCCGCCCGGCCAATCGCTGCCCGATCAATTCCTGCCCTTGCCGGTATCATCGTATCAAACGGCATCAACCCGCTCTACGGCAAGATCGATCCTTATCATATGGCAATCAACGCCATAGACGAGGCGCTGCGAAACCTGACAGCCGTGGGTGGAAACATCGAACGCATTGCCATTCTCGACAATTTCTGTTGGGGCAACCCGACCGATCCCTTACAACTAGGCTTGCTGGTACGCGCCGTCAAAGGCTGTTACGATGCTGCTATCGGCTATGGGACGCCATTCATCTCCGGTAAGGACAGCCTCAATAATGAGTATCGTTCAGACGGAGAACGCCTGCCTGTTATTCCAACCTTGCTCATCTCTGCCGTTGGCGTAATCGATGATGCTGCGCAAACAATCGACATGTCCCTGAAGCAGCCTGGCGACCTGCTCTATCAAATCGGCATCACACGCAACGAATTGGCAGGCTCACACTATGCTGAGGTAATAGGGCACTCTCTCACCGAACAAGAAACAGGCGAATCCGAAACGGAGTATAGTAGGGGCCGGTTCACCGTGCCCACCGCCGATTTATCGGCCCCTGTCTTGCGGTCGCACTGGGGAAGGATTGGGGACGCCCACCTATTTACAAATACAACAGTGCCCCATGTAGCTATCGAAACTGCTCGTACCACCATGAAAGCTCTGGGTTCAGCCATACGCAAAGGCCTTGTACAGGCGTGTCATGATCTCTCGGAGGGTGGTTTAGCCGTCGCCGCCGCCGAAATGTCTCTGGCCGGATTGCTCGGTATAACGATTGATGTGGGGGTAATACCTCTAGCGGAAATGGAACAAGGCGACTCTATGCAGGGCGGGGGCAAGCCCCGCCCCTACTATACTAAGGGGGGGTTGCACATTTTGTGTATAGTAGGGGCGGGGCTTGCCCCCGCCCTCGAACACGCGCCAGATCCCTCACCCTGGCTTGATTACAACACTATCCTGCTCTTCAGCGAATCGCCCTCGCGTTTCCTCGTCGAGGTTTCACCTGAGCATCAGGACGCCTTTGAAGCATATATGCGCACGAATGGGGTGCGAGACCTCGCCTGTATTGGCGTAGTCAACGAGACAGAACACTTTGTAATACAAAATGACGAACAGGTACTCATCGATCTTTCTGTAGGAGAGCTACAAATTGCATGGAAAGGGGAGCAAGCATGAATAGCTCTAACCCTCGTGCGCTTGTGCTGCGTGCCCCGGGCATTAACTGTGATCGCGAGACGGCCCAGGCATGCCGCCTGGTTGGCTTTGAGACCGATCTATTACATATAAACCAACTGCTCAAGGCGCCGGAACGCCTTCTTGACTACCATTTTCTGGTTATTCCAGGTGGATTTTCTTATGGCGATGATCTTGGCGCTGGAACATTGCTGGCCAAAAATCTGGTGATACACCTCGGCAAGCAATTACAGCAGTTTATTGACGAGGGTCGCCTTGTACTGGGTATTTGTAATGGCTTTCAGGTGCTTGTGCGTGCTAGACTCCTCCCCGGTAAAGAGAACATATCGCTCAATGCCTCTCAAGTTCCGGTTACAAGCCTCACTAATAATGCTTCAGCACAGTTTGAGTGCCGTTGGATTACCTTATCCACACAGCCTGGCCCGTGCATTTTTACGCAGGGCATAGATCATCCCATAGAACTGCCAGTTGCTCATGGTGAGGGACAATTCGTTCTAGCAGACCCTGCCTTGTTGTCCGTTTTGCAAGAAAATGGACAAATACCGTTAGTGTATACTATGAATGCGGGGCAGATATCACCCTCATCTGCCACGTCCCACTTTTCATCTCTCATATCCTATCCCAACAATCCTAACGGCTCAGTTGGCAATGTTGCGGGTGTGTGCAACGCTCAGGGCAACGTATTTGGCCTGATGCCTCATCCCGAACGCTACCTCCACGCCCTCCAACATCCACAACGACGATCCACACAAGGGCATGGCGATGGATTGTTGATCTTTAAAAATGCTTATGAATATGCGAAGAAATTGCACGGCGTTCGCAATGGGCGCAATGAATTGCGCCCCTACATCCACATTCCTCATTATTATGTAGGGGCGCAATTCATTGCGCCCAATTTACAAACCTCCTACACCTCCAGCGGCGTTGACATATCCGTCGCCGATACCGCTAAAGAGTTGATGCGTGAGGCTGTACGCGCAACACAGGGCGCGGAGGTGCTGGCCGGCATGGGCGCCTTTGCAGGTGTGTACGATCTAAGCAATGTAAAGCAAATGCGCCGACCCGCGCTGGTTGCCTCGACAGATGGCGTTGGCACAAAGACACTGATTGCTGCGCAAGCTGGACGTTTTGCTACCATCGGATATGATCTGGTCAACCACTCGGTCAATGATCTGCTGACACAGGGAGCCACACCACTCTTCTTTATGGATTATCTGGCAATGGGAAAACTCGATCCAATACATGCTGCTACCATTGTAAAGAGCGTCGCTATGGCATGCCAGGAAGTGGGATGCGCTTTGCTGGGAGGCGAAACGGCTGAAATGCCGGATGTCTACCTGCCGGGCGCCTTTGATCTGGCAGGCACCATTGTTGGCATTGTCGAGCAGGATGCAATCATTGGAAACGGGCAGGATATTTCTCCAGGTGATAGTGTCGTAGGGTTACCTTCCAATGGCTTGCACACGAACGGTTACTCGCTTGCCCGGCGTATTTTTGCCTCTTTTGCGTTGGATACCATCTTCCCAGAACTTGACGAGCCACTGGTTGATGCATTGTTACGACCCCATCGCTGCTATCTACGCGAGCTACAGACCTTGCGTGAATATCCAGGCATTGCCATCAAAGGCATCGCTCATATCACCGGCGGTGGCTTTGGGGGCAATATAGCCCGTATTTTGCCTCCTGGTGTGCAGGCAGTGATCGAGACTGGCGCATGGAAAGTCCCACCAATTTTCGACTTGATCAGCCGTTTGGGGCATGTAACACCCAAAGAAATGTACCGCACGTTCAATATGGGTGTAGGTATGGTGTTTATCGTTTCACCAGAAGTAGCGAAACAGGCACAATGCCTGCTCCCAGAATTACTCCTTGTAGGATATATCACAGAAGGCGAAGGAGTCATACTACAATGATAGATAATCCCCCTTTCGGCCAACTACTGGCCGAAGGCAAAACAAAACTCATCTACGCTTATCCAGGCGATCAGAGCCTGGCCTATATGGTCAACAAAGATCAAATAACAGCGGGTGACGGCGTGCGGCGCAACGAGCTTATAGGTAAATCGCGCTGGAGCACCATCACAACAGCCAACGTATTTCGCCTGCTGAACGAGGAGCAGATTGCAACACATTTCGTCGTGCAGATCAACGACGTTACCCTGCTGGTGCGCCGCTGTACAATGCTGCCCATTGAACAGGTAATGCGACGTATCGCCACCGGCTCCTATCTCAAACGCCATCCCGAAGTGAGCGAGGGAATACGCTTCGAGCCGGTGCTGGTCGAGACCTTTCTGAAAGATGATGCTCGCCACGACCCACAAATCTGGGGGGATGATATCATGAGGATGGGCCTGGCAACGCAGTATGAAGTTGAATGGATGGCTAACCAGGGACGCCGCGTCTTCGAGACGCTAGAACGAGCCTGGGCCACGATAGACGTAACACTCGTCGATCTTAAAATCGAATTTGGCCGCGACATGCAAGGAAATTTGCTCGTAGCCGACGTGATCGACAACGATAGCTGGCGGCTCTGGCCCGCTGGCGACAAAACCCGCATGCTGGATAAACAAGTCTATCGCAACCTGAAAGATGTCACCCCACAGCACCTCCAGGAAGTAGCCGACCGCTACGCCCTGGTAGCCGATCTGACAGGAAAACTGAAACGCATAGAAGAGCGGGGTTCTTAAGGAGTATGGCTATGGAGCGACTACACGACGCTTGTGGCGTAGTAGGCATTTACTCACGCCAAAACGGCGAACATATTGAAGTGCGTCGCTATCTCACCCTTGCCCTGACCGCCCTACAACATCGCGGACAAGAAAGTGCGGGCATGGCTGTATACGATAGCGAAGGCAAAATAGTCAGCCNTCCGACACAGGCACCGGGTTACCTGAAACGCACTGTGGCATTGGACATGTGCGCTACTCCACAACCGGCTCAAGTTGCGTTGAGAACGCAGGTCCATTTGTCGTCGGAACCTGGCGCGGCCACTATAACACCATCGCAATCGCCCACAATGGCAACCTGGTAAACGGCGCAGCCCTGCGCGAACAACTACCAGGGGAGTTCCTACAATCTACGACTGACAGCGAGGCTATTGCTCTACTCCTACTACATGCGGAAGGCCCCACCTTGCGCGAACGTATGATCGCCACCTTTCCATTATTGCGCGGAGCCTACAGCCTGGTGATCCTTGCCGAAGGCAAACTCTATGCTATGCGTGATCCCTGGGGTATGCGCCCTCTGTGTATTGGCCGCATCGGCGAAAACTGGATCGTAGCTTCTGAGTCATGCGCTCTGGATCGTGCAGGCGCAACCTTTGTGCGTGAAGTTGAACCAGGGGAGTTCATCACCATTGATGAAAGCGGTATGTATTCCGAAATACTCGTGCATGTCCCGCGCCAGTCTCTCTGTGTATTCGAATATATTTACTTCTCGGACGCTACAAGCCAGTTGAACGGCAGGTATGTCTACACTGTGCGCGAATCTCTGGGACGCGAACTAGCACGCGAGCATCCCGTAGATGCAGACCTGGTAATACCCGTGCCAGACTCTTCTATTCCAGCGGCTCTGGGCTATGCCGCTGCGTCCGGCATTCCTTATGGTCAGGCGATCATCAAAAATCGCTATAGCGACCGCACTTTTATCAAACCCGATCAGCGCTTGCGCCAATTGGAAGTTGACCTGAAATTTAACATGGTCAAGCCAAAGATTGATGGTATGCGCCTGGTGGTGGTGGATGATTCGATTGTACGCGGTAATACCATGAAGCGGCTCGTAGCAGCATTACGTCACCAGGGCGTGAAGGAGATCCACCTGCGTTCGAGTTCACCTCCCTTGCGCCATCCCTGCTATTTTGGCATCGATATCCCGCAGGAGGAAGAGTTAATCGCTGCCGGACGTACTGTAGAAGAGATTGCAGCATCTATCGGCGTTGATAGCCTTGGGTATCTCAGCACTACCGGCCTGGGACGTGCTATAGATTCCGCTACGGACATTCAGAGGGGGGCCGATCAATCGGCGATGGGCGCGATAAATCGGCCCCTACAGGATGATGCTGCTAATACGCTGTTGCACGGCGAATTTTGCTACGGGTGTATGGAGAAGCAAGGGTGGCCGTTCGATCCACTTGCCGCAAGTACGACACATGCTCTTCACTTCGTCACGCCCCAAAAACGCAATATGCTCATGAAAATGCCATAAATTACATGCAGGAGGTGCAGTAATGCGGGTACTGGTTATTGGTTCGGGAGCGCGAGAACATGCTCTAGTCTGGAAACTCGCACAGAGCCGGCGTGTAACGCACATGTATACAGCTCCGGGCAACCCTGGTATGCTTCCCTATGCCGAGTGCCTACCATTTGGCGTCACCCAGCTTACCCAACTGGCTGATTTTGCCGAACGCACACACATCGATCTCACCGTAGTCGGCCCAGAAGTGCCCCTCGTAGCTGGCATCGCTGACATATTCCGACAGCGCGGTCTGCATATTTTTGGACCTGGGGCAGCGGGCGCGGTGTTAGAGGGCAGCAAGGCATTCGCCAAGCAGCTCATGACCGAAGCGGGTATTCCTACCGCTCAGCATCGTACCTTTATTCAAGCGCAAGCAGCCTACGCTTACCTGGAGGAACATGGTGTTCCGGTCGTCGTCAAAGCTGATGGCAACGCAGCAGGCAAAGGAGCAATTGTAGCTCTGGACATGGCAACCGCTCGCGATGCCATCCACCAGATGATGGTAGAGCGCGTCTTCGGTGACGCGGGTGATATTGTAGTGATCGAAGACTACTTGCAAGGTGACGAGATTGGCTCGACCGTCGTCTGCAAGGGAACACACTACCTGCCGTTAACATTGAGCCAGGATCATAAACGCGCACTCGATAGCGATCAAGGATTGAACACCGGAGGTATGGGAGTCTTCACTCCACTGCCTTTCGTTGACAAAACAACCGAAGCGCAGATATTCAGAACTATCGTCGCCGCGACACTGCAAGCTCTCAAGGCCCGTGGCATCGACTTCTCCGGTGTGCTCTACTCGAACATCATGATTACCGAACGCGGCCCGATGGTGCTGGAGCACAACACCCGCTTCGGAGATCCAGAGACCCAGGCCTTGATGATGCTCATGCAAGAAGACCTGGTGAATGTGCTGGAATTTGCTGACACACTTCCTGTGAAACTCAATACCCTCTGGCGTCCAGGCTATGCCGTGAGTATCACCCTGGCATCGGGAGGGTATCCCGGAAAATATCGTACAGGTCTACCCATCACAGGCATCGAGGAAGCCAGCCGCCTTGAGGACGTGCAAATCTTTCACGCAGGCACAGCTCTACAAGATGGAAAACTGGTTACAGCAGGCGGGCGTGTGCTCAGCATCGCAGCTCACGGAGCGACATTACAAGAAGCCGTGACAAGAGCCTACGATGCCGCTTCGCGTATTTCATTTGAAGGCATCCACTATCGACGAGATATCGCGCATCGTGGATTACAAGGAATGTAGGGGCCCGATTATGCAGATTGACACAATCATCCGATCAGCCGTAGGGGCCGATTTATCGCGCCCAGCGCCGATTTATCGGCCCTCTGTGGCTGTTCCGCTATCCGGATTATTTTTTAATAGTCATTATCGTGTCCGCTTTATTGGCTCTCTCCCCCACTTTGGGCGCAATAAATATTGCCCCTACAAATTCGCCTTTTTACAACCGAAATGCGCGTCTGTTCCGCACACAAAGCAACCCGGCGCCTGTTAGAGATATTACATGAATATGAACAAAGCGGCCCATTGGTATACATCACTATTGCAGGCCGCTCAAATGCCCTATCAGCGGTCGTAGATGCCAACACTGGCTATCCTGTCATCGCCTGCCCACCGTACAGCGACCGTTTCGGCGGCATGGATATCCTTTCCTCTCTCCGATTACCATCCGGTATCGCCTCGCCCACAATTTTAGAGCCAGAGGGAGCAGCGCTGCTTGCAGCTAAAATACTGGCGCTCTCAGACAGTCAACTGGAGCAGCGTTTGAACGCTTATAAACAACACGTTACGGCTGAACTGGCACAGGCGGATGAAGAGGTACAGCAGTTGTGAGCAGTAACGAAAACCAGGGTTTCGAGCCAAAAGAACAAGATCGAGCCGTGGGTATGCTACACGAGAGTCACAATCCCTTACTTCGTCTTGGCATACTCATCTCAGGCTCGGGCAGCAACCTGCAAGCGCTCGTCGACGCCATTGAAAGCCAACAACTGCCAGGCGTCGAAAT
>WNGJ01043147.1_pt1 | contig 10346 bp, 11 predicted proteins | sample 5400611 | NCBI WGS metagenome assembly WNGJ01 (sample SAMN13153375, study PRJNA577476) | soil metagenome | isolation source: 40 cm soil or saprolite under Garry oak tree replicate 1 | place: USA:California | collected 2016-06-15
TTCTGAATTGCTTTAGTCATTCGCTGCCACGTCGGTAGATGATCACCTTGCTGTCGCGAATCTCGATTGTGCCGTCCCCGTAAGTGGCACCGTATTCGCCGAGATAATCTCGCAGCGGGCGGGCACGATATTTCCAATCGAGTACGTCTGAAGGCAGGGGCTCGTTGTTGATGGTGATGCCGCTCAGGCGCAGATTGTCCAACGATTGCGGCCCCTCGCTCGTGATCACGATGTCACCATTCAAATAATAGCGGCCGCGCCTGGTGTATTCGCCCAATGGAACGCTGATTTGAATACGTAAACGATTCCCCTCGATCGTGACGAAAGCCTTGCCCCGAGCGTGTCTATTTCTTGCGATAAGATTGTTTAGGTCGTCGGCGCTCAGTTCGATATGCGCAGGCTCATTGCGAGTAAGGTCGTCGGCGCTCGGTTCGATATGCGCAGGCTGATTGCGAGTATTTTCAAAATCCTTCCATTTCTGTCTTGCCGCGCTCATATTTTCGTCGGTGGTTTCGAACTGCGGCACCGGTGAAGGTTCCTGAGACAGAACGTGCGTCTTCTTGGCCCAGACAACACTGCGCAGCACCGCGGAATGCGTGCGCATTCCAAAATACAAGCCGATTGCGCCGGCGATAATTAGAAACACGATGAAGCAAGCCAGAATCAAACAACCTTTGCCCACACATCCCATCCCACGCTTCTCTCGCGGCGGCGGACCTTCGATCCAGGTGTTCATCTCGCTTCATCCGACGCCGTCTGCGCCGCCTTCAACTTTTGGTAGAGATCGTTCAATCCTTGTGAGAGTACACGCGTTCCGGAAAGCATCGGCATAAAATTAGTGTCTCCACTCCAGCGCGGCACAATGTGTATGTGCAGGTGATCGGGCACGCCCGCTCCTGCGCATTCGCCGACGTTGATACCGATGTTGAATCCCTGCGCTTTCGTGACCTGCCGCAGCAGCTCCTGAGCACGCACAACGAGCGAAAAAAGCTCGACGACTTCATTTTCACCGAGATCGCGCAGCTCGCCCACCTTTCGATATGGCACCGCCATCAAGTGCCCGACGGTGTAGGGATAGCGGTTCATTATCAGAAACGAATTTTTCCGGCGCACGAGGACGAGGTGAGCGGCATCATCGCTGGCACGCGCAGCCTCGGACAGGAAATCGGGCGGGCCCGATTTCTCGAAGTACTCAAAGCGCCAGGGCGCCCACAAAGTTTCGAGCTCGGCTTTCGGAAACTCCACCAACTAACGAGAGTAAGAGCTTATGGGAGAAAGTCGAGCTTATCCGCGCGGGAGCGTCAGGAACCCATAACTTGATGGATCTTCGCTCTTTTTTTCAACGGTGACGCGATAGGGAAATTTGCCTGAGCGCCAGGGGTCTTCATCGATTGGAACGACGAGCGCGTCCAAACCTGGCGGCGTCGCTGTCGCCTCGATTATGCGGGTGTAGAAACGCGGCCGCTGCAAATACAAAAGCATCCCTTCGTCGCGCGACGGTAGAACTTCGTATCGCAGATGTTCCGCTTCTGCGATTCGGCGAACTTCGCGGCCAAATTTCACCAATGCATCGCGATCGTTGAGGTAACCGTCGATCACCCGCATCGCCGAATACGCACCGGTAAAAATTGAGGCAAAGATTATTGCGCACGCGGCGATGCGGCGAACGCGAGCAACATTGTCTGCCATACTCGCCTTAATTTGCGCAGCCAGCAGCATGCAAAGCGGTGGAACTGCCGGAAAAATCCGGTCTACTCGCTTTGATGGAATTAACGACATCACCACGATGCCGCCGAGCGCCCACGTCATCAGCCAGAACATTTCCGGCGAAAGCTTTCCCAGCCACTTTCCGGTTGTCGCTTTCGTTTTGCGCAATGCGGCCACGAGCAATCCGATGATGAGCAAACTCCAAGGCGCGAATTTTTGCAGCAAATGCGGGATGTAAAAGAGCAATGGTTGGGAACGATGAATGCCCTCATGAAAGCGAGCGGCGAATTCGTTTAAAACAACGTCTTCGTAAAATCCATCGATAAAACGGATCCCTGAGATCAGCCAGAGATAGAACAACGCGAGAGAGGCAACCCAGGGAATCCATCCGCTCCACGCATTCGGAAAGGTGGGACGCCATTTTCGACGCAATTGATAAATAACCAGTGGCGGGAGGACGAACGCCCAAACGATTGGTCCCTTGACAAACATCGCCGCGGTCAGCACCAGGCAAAGCGCGACTCGATCGCGCGTCGTCCACGACGTTCGGGTCCGGATTTTTTCGAACATCAATAATCCGATCGCGAAAGTAACAAGCGCTAGTGGCATATCGGTTCGCACTAGCGTCGCCAACCGCACGCTCAACAAATTCAGACTAAATGCCGCAAGCGCGCACAGCGCGGGCAAATCACCAAAGGTTCGCGCGCCGCGAAAAACCAAAACTGCGAGCGCGATCGCGGCAACGAAAGAAGGAAACCGCCAGGCAAAATCCCATGAGCGCGTGATTCGATAGAGCGCGGCGGAAATCCAGGCGACCGCAGGCGGTTTGCCACTGATATGGTGGAAAGAGTGGCGCCCCCCCCGAGCTCCCATTCCTTCGTGCGGCGTCGTCTGATAGAGCCAGCGCTGTTGACCGATCATTTGAAAGGAGACAAAGGCCTGTTTCGCCTGGTCGTAATCGTCCAGGGTCCAGGGCAGGTTCGCGACCGCAAAAAAGCAAACCGTTAGCATGCTAACGATTAGGAGCGTTCGCCGACTTTGACCCGTCTCAGTCGATGCGATCTGACTCATTGCCTACTCGCGCCAAAGCAGCGCGCGCATCGGCGCAGCATCGCCACCAACGATTTTCAGTGGCAGCGCGGCAAATTGGTAAACTCCCGCTTTGACCTCGCTCAGGTCGAGTGACTCAACGATGGCAATCTCTCGGACTGCGAGAGCTTGATGATTCGCCAAAACCTTCGCCTCGATCGGATCGACTGAAGGGACATCGATGCCGAGCAAGACAACGTGCAGTTCGCTCAACCAGGCGATCGCCTCGGGTTTCAGCACCGGAATCCAGTCCGGAAATCGTGTCGAATCCGGAAAACAATTCGTTTTCAGCAGGACCCGGCGCGTTTTGGCGATTTGCGCACGCGCATGTTTCAAATCAACAACGCCGATGGAAGGCTGAGTCCGGGAAAACCTTTTCGCAAGATCGATCACGACCGCCGCTCCGATGTAATTTGCGAGTGGAACGGAGTCGATGGCGGCACCTTTTCCGTCGAAATGAAATGGCGCGTCCGCGTGCGTTCCGTTGTGCGCGCTCATGCTCAGTGCACCGACATTGACCGAACAGGTTTGGCTGAGACGCCAGGTTAGCTCATACCGAAATGGCGTATCCCCAGGCCAGGGGGCGAGATCTTTCGTCAGCGGCCGCGAAATGTCCCAGATCTTTTTCATCCTGCGTGGCGCAATTCGGTCACGATTGCCTCGGCCGCATTCGCACTCGCCTCACCCCGCCCGAGTTTCTGGGCTACATTTGCAAAATCGGCGAGCATGCGGCCGCGTTCCGTTTTGTCGGCGAGCAAACGCGCCACCGCCGCGGCGATCGCGCGCGGTTCTGCTTTGTGCTGAATAAACTCGGGAACAATCTCGCGATTGGCGAGCACGTTTGGCATTCCCAAATACTTTACTTTCACAACCAGGCGCGCAGCCAAATAAGTAAGCCACGCCACCCGGTAAATCAGGACGAAAGGCAATTGCAAAAGTGCGGCTTCGAGCGTGGCCGTGCCGGAAGCGACCATTCCAACATTCACGCGGGCCATTACAGAACGAGCGTCGCCCGTAACGATGGAAAACTTTCCCGTGGCGTGCTTGCCGTAAAGATTGGCGCGGATCAATTCGCCCAATGGCTCGGACGCAGCTGAAACGACGAAACGCAGATCGTGATCTTGATGCGACAATTCCACCGCTGCTTTGCGCATGACCGGGAAAATCTTCTTCACCTCGCGCTCGCGACTGCCCGGAAATAAACCGACAAGGTTTTCATCCCGTGCGGAAACGTCAGTCCGGCTTGCAGCGATGAGGCCTGTTGAAGTTGGCTTTGAGATTTCGTCACGGGATCCCTCGGTCCGAGACGGACTGGCGTTTTCGCTCGCGATGATGGAAGAGGGGCTCGGGATGACTGACATCATCGGGTGGCCTACAAAAATCGCGCGTAAGCACGATGCCTCATAGAGCTCGGGTTCGAATGGGAAAATACAGAGCATCAAATCAATCGACTGGGCCATCTGCGAAACGCGACGCCGGTTCCACGCCCAAACTTGCGGGCTGATGTAATAAATAATTTTCAACTCTGGAAATTTCGCGCGCAGCGCACGGGCGAGGCGCAAATTAAATCCCGGGTAATCGATCAGCACGACTGCGCTTGGCCGCGCAGCATCAATCTCGGAAATGGTGGCCTGAAATTGCTTTCGAAAAAAAGGGTAACGCCTGATCACTTCCCATAATCCGACGACAGCGGTGTAATCGATCCAATCGCGAAACTTTCCGCCGGCGACCGCGCGCATTTTCGGCCCGCCGCGTCCCACAAATCGCATTTCCGGCGCACGTGCCCGCAAAGCCTTGAGTAAGGCCGCGCCATGATTGTCACCGCTGCGCTCGCCCGCAACGAAGTAGACGGTTGCGTCGGGCATTCTACGCTTTCGCGATTCGTTTCGTTATTTCGACCGCCAGCTCGAGGGCGGCGGCGGCGTGCGAACCGGAGACTCTCGGTTCGCCGCCGGTGAGCGCACAATCGGCGAAGGAAGCGAGCTGTTGCCGTACTCGCGCGTGATCTGCCCGTTGACCCGCCGGTAAATTTCACCGCTTTGTCCCTGATAATCTAACGAGAGATAGGCGTCTTCCTGGAACACCCGGATCTTGCGCATCCGCTCCGGACTGATGCGACTCGAGGTAATGTTGGCGATGCAACCATCGGTGAAACGCAACCGCGCATTCGCAATGTCTTCACCGCGGCTCAGCACCGGCACACCTACCGCGTCGATGTTTTCCACCGTCGAATCGACCAGATGCAAAATGATTTCCAGATCGTGAATCATCAGATCGAGCACAACCCCGATCTCGGTGCTGCGATTTGGATAAGGCGAGAGGCGATGTGCTTCGATGAAACGCGGATGGGTCAGGCGCTGTTCCAGCGCGCTGAGGACGGGATTAAAGCGTTCGACATGGCCAACCTGCAAAACCAGCCGTTTTTCCGCCGCGAGTTGTGCGAGTTCGCGCGCGTCGGCGGTATTTTCGGTGATCGGTTTTTCGATGAGCAAATGTTTGCCGCGCATAAGCAAATCACGCGCGACCGAAAAATGCGCGCTAGTGGGGGTAGCGACTGACGCCGCGTCGACCATTCCGGCAAATTCCTCAAGTGATCTCGCGGCCTTAGCCTTGTATTTGGCCGCAATTTCAGCAGCACGGACGGGATCAATATCGAAAATGGCAATAAACTCGGCCTGCGGCAGCTCGGCATAAATCCGCGCATGATTGCCGCCAATGTGACCGACGCCAACGACGCCAACCCGCAGTTTTTTCATCGCACACTTGCCATCGACTGCGGCACGTAATTATCAAGAAACCATTCGTAAAACCGGGCGACCCCGTCCCGCAGCGAAATCGTTGGCTGCCAGCCGAGCTTTTTGATCTTGGAAATGTCGAGCAATTTGCGCGGGGTGCCGTCCGGTTTTGAGCGGTCCCACTTCAACTCGCCCCGAAAGCCGACCACGTCGCAAATCAATTCCGCCAATTCCAGAATGGAAATGTCTTCGCCACACCCAACGTTGATAATTTCCGGCGAATCGTAGTTCTCCAGCAGGAACAGAACTGCCGCCGCCAAATCATCCACGTGAAGAAATTCACGGCGCGGCACGCCCGTTCCCCAAACAATCATCTCCCCCGCTCCGCTCATTTTGGCCTCGTGCGCTTTGCGCAACAACGCCGCCAGCGCGTGCGAAGTCTCAAGATCGAAATCATCACCCGGGCCGTAAAGATTTGTTGGCATGACCGAGATGAAATTTGCGCCATACTCGCGCGCGAAAGCCTGACACAATTTTACGCCGGCAATCTTCGCAATCGCGTACGGTTCGTTGGTCGGTTCAAGCGGCCCGCTCAGGAGCGCGCTCTCCGGAATTGGTTGTGGTGCAAATTTCGGATAGATACACGAGCTGCCGAGGAACAAAAGTTTGCGCGCACCAGCCTCGTGCGCTGCGTGAATAACGTTGTTCTGGATCTGTAAGTTTTCGATCAGGAATTCGACGGGTGCATCAATATTGGCTTTTATTCCGCCAACCTTCGCCGCTGCCAGAACCGCCAGGTCCGGCCTTTCCTCGGCGAAAAAATTCCGGACCGCTCGTTCGTCTCGCAAATCAACTTCCGCCCGCGAGCGAGTGATCAAATTGTTAAAACCGCGTGCCTTCAACAGGCGGACCAAGGCGCCGCCGACCAGTCCACTGTGACCGGCGACGTAAATTTTATCGTTTTGTTTCATCCGCGAATAAGTGTTTAGCATTTTCTTTTTTTGCCGCCCGCGCAATCCTGAGTTCATGCCCAGGCCAAGGCGCCGGCTGACGGTGCAGAAAACTTACAAGCTTTTCATCGGCGGAAAATTCGCTCGTGGTGAAAATGGACGCGTCATTGCCGCGCGCGATGGGCAGGGAAACGTGCTGGCTAATTACTGTCGTGCGTCGCGAAAAGATTTTCGTGACGCGGTCCGGGCGGCACGAAGTGCCGTCGCGGGCTGGACGAAATGCAGTCCTTATTTGCGCGGCCAAATTTTGTATCGCGCGGCTGAAATGCTGGAAGGGCGCCGACGCGAGTTGGAAAGCGAGCTCGCCCGCGTTGGCAGCCCGGCGGCGAGGGCGCGCCGCGAAGTCACGGCCGCGATTGATCGCCTGGTTTATTACGCCGGTTGGACCGACAAGTTTTCGCAAATTCTCGGATCGGTAAATCCGGTCGCGACGGCGCATTTCAATTTTACGATCCCCGAACCGACTGGCGTGGTCGCCGCGCTGGCGCCCGATGAACCGGCCTTGCTCGGAATGGTCTCGGTTATTGCCCCAATCATCGCCAGCGGCAATAGCGTCATCGTGCTCGCTTCGACCGCGAACGCGCTCGCCCCTCTTACCTTTTCCGAAATCATCGCGACGAGTGATCTTCCGGCCGGTGTTTTCAATCTTCTTGCCGGTGATCGCAACGAACTCGCGCCGCATTTCACCAGTCATATGGATGTCAATGCAATCGTCGATGCCAGCGACGATGAAAAGATCGGCGAGGAATTGCAGGCTGGCACCGCTATCAACGTCAAACGTTACATCCGTCGCACTGTAGCTAATTACTTCGGTCGCGAGGGGGAAAACCCGTATTGGATTCTCGATACGGTCGAAATGAAAACGGCGTGGCATCCGATCGGACTCTAACCGCTGCGCGGCAGTGGAGTGATGGAGTGATGGAGTGATGATAAGGCGGAAGCAAAGCTGTTGCTTTGAACTCCATTGCTCCACTACTCCATCACTCCATTACTCCAGTTTCTGATCATGCACCTACCGTCATTGATTGAGAAGAAGCGCGATGGCGGCGATTTACTCGGAAGAAATCGCGCAGGTCATCTCCGGTTTTACTCGCGGAGAAATTCCCGATTTCCAGATGCGCGCGCTGGCGATGGCAATTTTTTTCCGCGGCATGAGCGACAGGGAAACCTGGCATTTGACCAAAGCAATGCTGGAGAGCGGCCAGATATTCGAGTATCCACCAAACTCGCCGCCCAAGGTCGACAAACACTCGACCGGCGCAATTGGCGGAAAGACTTCACTCGTTCTGGCACCGCTGCTGGCCTGCGATGAAGGTTTGGGTGCCAATGATTTCCGGTCGCGGTCTGGATATCACTGGCGGCATGCTTGATAAGCTCGAAAGCATTCCTGGCTTCAATGTGAACCTGGATCGAACGCGCGCGATCAAACAACTCGAGCGCATCGGCGTTTTCATCGGCAAATCAGATCCGATCACGCCGGCAAAATTACTGCGATGGACGCGGAAAAGATCGGACGCGCCTCATTCTTGCTTGGCGGAGGCCGGCAACAAGTAGACGACAAAATTGATTTGGCCGTCGGCATTTCCGATTTGAAAAAATCGGCGAGAGCGTGCAACAGGACGAACCGCTCATGCGTGTGCATGCACGAACAAACGACGGTCTCGAACAAGTCTTGCCGTTGCTGAGGACGGCGACGGTGGTTGGAGATGAATGCGATCTTTAGGCGAATGTTTGTGAGATCCCCTTCTCGTCTTTGCCGGATCGGGACGACGGGAGCCGTGTTTGTCTGGAGCATTCAAGCGCAAACCATCGCCGCGTCGCAAACAAATGAAAAACGCCAGTTGATGCGTTAATTCCTTGGTTGCTTCGGGAAGATGCACAGCTGCGTGGAATCCCCTTTAGTGAAGTGATTTTCGATGTCACCGGCAAACGCGTGCTCGCTTTCAATCCAAGAAATGAAACCGGATTTACGAGTGGTAAAACAAATCAGCGTCGTGTAAAACAAATCAGCGTCGTACTTGACGAGGTGATTTCACAGCTGAATTCCCCGTCGAGCGTGATTCAGGGAATTCCGAGAATCAACGAAGTGAGCAGTCACTTTGAAGATTTGATGCGAGAGCTGTTGAATAAGACTCCCGGGCTCACCTGCGATTTTCCGAAAACAAGTCAAGGTCGTCTCCAACGTTCCGGTTACCCCGACTTGGAGTTGATCGATCAAGAATCGCATCGCGTTTATTATCTCGATCCAAAACTTTATGCCATAGGGAGCGGGGACAGTTCGTTTCGCACTTTCTATTTCGAGCCGAAGATCGCGACCAATAAAGTGCGCGAGGATGCAGTGCACTTCATCGTCGGCTTTGAGCATGAGAAACCCGCGGCCGACCGCCATTGGAAATTCACACGTTGGGATCTTGTCGACCTCTCACATTTCCAGGTGAAACTAAAAGCGGAATTTCAGGGAAGTAATCGCGACATGTATCGGCCGGAGGCGATCGTCGCGACCAGCGTTAAGTAATTCTCCGACTTCTGCTCCTGCTCGTATTGAACCTAAAACCAACCTTGCTGGCTCCGCAGAGCGTCGCCCTACCAATGACCGATCTGAACGCGAATTGGTAAGGCGAGACTTGTCGACCCGAGGCGAAACGCCGTATTCCGAGGGCAGCCGGGAGAGCGCCCTTCCTCAACTCTTAGCACTACTAAAAGTTGCCGTAAGCGACCTCCGGCGTAATTGTTAAGTCTTGTGATTTCGCAGGTAACAACCCCCGAAACATTCGAGTTCGACGCAGTGGATGACGTCGTCGCCGATATCGCCTCAGGGAAAATGGTGATTGTGACAGATGATGCCGATCGCGAGAACGAAGGCGACCTGGTGATGGCAGCGGAAAAGGCGACCGCGGCATCAGTGAATTTCATGGCAATGCATGGTCGCGGCTTGATTTGTGTTCCCATCTCGAACGAGCGCGCGGAACAGCTCGGTCTGAAGCGCATGGTCGCGGAAAATCGCGAAATGTATTCGACCGATTTCACCGTCTCGGTCGATGCTGCGGACGGCGTGACAACCGGGATCAGCGCGCATGATCGGGCGCGAACTATTCAGGTTATTGCCAATCCCGTTTCCGAGCCGAATGATCTCGTGCAACCCGGCCATGTCTTTCCTTTGCGAGCAAAAGACGGCGGCGTCTTGCGCCGCGCTGGGCACACCGAAGCAGCAGTTGATCTTGCCATCATGGCCGGGCTGCAGCCTGCTGGGGTGCTCTGCGAAATTCTGCATGACGATGGCACAATGGCGCGTTTGCCGGAGCTGATGCGGTTCCGCAAAAAACACGGCCTCCGCATTTGCACCATCCAAAGTTTGATCGCGCATCGCCGGGTCCGCGAAAAATTGGTCGAGCGCGAACAAATCGTTAAAATGCCGACGGACTACGGCGACTTCGATTTGCACCTTTATCGGTCGAAACTGGATGGCTCACATCATCTCGCCCTGGTTAAAGGCACGATTTCGCCGAATAAACCGACGCTGGTCCGCGTGCACAGCGAATGTCTCACGGGCGATGTTTTTGGTTCGCGACGCTGCGATTGTGGGAATCAGTTGCACGCGGCGTTGCGCCAGATCTCCGAGGAAGGCGATGGCGTCCTCGTTTACATGCGGCAGGAGGGGCGCGGGATCGGGTTAGCAGCCAAAATTCACGCCTACAAATTACAGGAGGAAGGTCTTGATACGGTCGAAGCGAATGCCAGGCTCGGCTTTCCGATGGATCTGCGCGATTATGGATTGGGCGCACAAATCTTGTTCGATCTCGGTGTG
>WNGJ01009535.1_pt2 | contig 10345 bp, 6 predicted proteins | sample 5400611 | NCBI WGS metagenome assembly WNGJ01 (sample SAMN13153375, study PRJNA577476) | soil metagenome | isolation source: 40 cm soil or saprolite under Garry oak tree replicate 1 | place: USA:California | collected 2016-06-15
CGCGTTCGGAAAGCAGCTCAGCGGGTGGAACAGAGAGCCGAAGTCCATTGGGTGACCGCGTGGAGGTGCGTTCGTGCTTCTTCAAGGGCGGCGCGGCGGGCGAGCAGTGCGATACTCGCTTTTTCGAGTTCGGAGCGAAGATCCGTAGGGAGACGCAAGTAGTGGCCCCGAATTGAAACAATTTCCGCTTTGTGATCGCATATCTTTTGAACAATTCGTCAGTCTTACTTAATTCTGTTATTGATACGGTGGTTTCCTAGCGGGACGCGTAGGCTGATTTCACCTTCAGCACGCGAATTTCCGTACAGACGCAAAAAAAAAGCGCCCCAGAACGTCGGGGCGCTTTTTCTGCTTTTGACAGAAATGATGTTACCGGGGCTTTTGCATCCCATTCGAATCGGGCGCCAGGGATGACATACCCATAGCCTCAGTCGCTGAATGAGCGCTGCCATCGAGGGTGAAAAGTCCCTCGGTTGCAGAAACGGCAAGCAGCGAACTGCTGCGGCCTGCACGTACGAGAGGGAAGTAACCTTCGGCAACAGGATCGTTCACCTTTTGCCAGGTTTTTCCGGAGTCGAATGAGGCAACCAGTCCGCGCTTTTGTAGCGACGCCAGCCGGGCATTGCCGGCCCCGGCCACATCCTGGAATTGCAAGTCGTGAATATCGGCACGGCTCCAGGTACGCCCTGCGTCGTGCGAAGTATAAAGGCCCATGTTCGAAGTGACGAAGAGATTTTGGTCATCCATACGGCGCAGGTGAAGATTTCCAGCTGAGGCAAAGGAGAGTTCCTTCGCATCCCAGTGCGCTCCGCCATCGGCTGAGTACATAAGGTTCTTCTGAGAGACGGCCCATACTTGCGAGCCGTCGGCGGAAACCTCGAGCGATTGCGCCGGCTGTTTTACCAAAGCTTCGTTGGACACCTGCTTCCAGGTTGCACCTTTGTCCCTTGAAACCAGCACTCCACCCGTGGTCGCCGCAAACCATTGATTGGCGCCGAATGTGAGTTCGTTTACCTGAAACGCCAGGAGTTGCGGCACGACTTTTTTTGCCAGCGGTTTCTTGGCAACGGGCGCGGTTTTCTTTCCCTTTGCGGTTTTCGCGGAGGTCTGCGCAACCGGCGTAGCAATGGCTTCGGGAACGAATAGCCCCGCTTTCACCCATTTACCGGCGGTCTCTTCGTATTTCATCAAGCCGCCGTTAGCGAGCGAGGCCCACCAGCCATTCGGCATGGCATAAACGTGGCGAACGTCGGAGCGCTTCAGTCCTGGTCCAAGCGTGGTCCAGCTGGCGCCGCCGTCCTTGGTAACAAGGAACGCATTGGTGTCGAAAGTCAGCACAACCAACGAGCGGTCGGGATGTTCGCGATCAATCGCGACATCCAGGATGTGTTGATGATGGAACCCGTTGTTCGACGCAACGAAGCTTGCGCCGCCGTTTTCGCTGATCTGCACGCCTTCGCGTTCCGTGCCCAGAATCACCCGTTGCGGATTTTTCGGATTGATCAGAATTGCGTTGACAACCCAATCGCCCGGCGTAGTGCGCTTCCACTCTCCACCTTCATTGGTCGTCTTCCACAGTCCGCTCGTGGTGCCGGCATAGAGAGTATCGGGATGCTGCGGATCCTGCTTAATCAGTTGCGTGCGCCGAAAAACAAACGGAATGCCGCTATAACGCTTCCAGTTCTGTCCCGCGTCAACGCTGTGGTAAATGCCGGAACAAGCCGTGGCGTGCACGTTCGAAGGATTCGATGGATCGACGACGATGCTCATCACGTCTGAATCGTCGATCATGCCTTTGACCACTGGCGACCAGTTTTTCCCGCCGTCCGTAGTCTTCCAGGGCAGGTGATAGGTTCCCGCGTAAATAATATTTGCGTCTCTAGGATCGAATGCCACGGAATCAAAGTTTCGCAGGTCATCGTGATTTGCTGGCGTGATTCGCTCCCACGTGGTTCCGTCGTCAGTCGAACGGTAGACCCCGGTAAGCGAGCCGGCAACAAACAATTTGGGATTCGTCGGGGCTTGCGCAAGCGCGCGCACTGTCTCCTTCCCTAGACCGACTAGTTTCCAGCTGCGGCCCGAATCATCGCTGCGATATACGCCGCCCCCACCCGAGTACAAACTCCATGTGCTTGCATAAAGCCGCTTGGAATCGCGCGGATCAACGATAATGTGCGTGATGACGTCATCCTGACCGGCGCCAATTCTGCTCAAAAGATTCCAGTGTTGCCCCTCATCGTTCGAAACGAAAACGTGGCCGTCCGACGTTCCCAGATAAACCTTGTTTGCATCGTGCGGGTCAGCTTCAAGAGAAATGACCGTACCGCCCGCCGGGCCGACCTGCCGCCACTGTTGCGCAGATGTGGAAACCGTTGCAGCCAGGCTCAACGCTAAAATGCCCATCCACTTTGCATTCATATGAGTTTTGATTCTCCCAGAGCGCAGCTGCGCCCACAAGACAGGAGTCTAGGCTAGGACTCGCTTCAGTAGCGACTGTCCTAACGGTCAGATTTGGGGCATGTTAGTTACAGTCCTAGTACTTTCGGAAGCCAGCGAGTTTTGCTGGGCAACTTAATTTCCACTTCTGTGTTTTACTCCGCTAGAGGGCGGTTTATCCTCCATCGGAGCAGCTTCATCAAATTAGGGAAGCGGGTCCGATCGTTAGGGGATTAGGCTTATGAATATTAAACGGATTTGGTCTCAAACCAGGTTTTACCCGCTGCTGCTGGCAGGAGCTCTCGCGTTTGGCGCGACTGCCGTTCTAGCTCAAGACGCCCCATCCAACGACCAGAGCGGAATTTACAACGAGCAAGGCAATGAAAATTACGACGCCCCAGAGAACGGTCAGGATCCACCGAGTCGCGTCGCGCGCTTGAGCTATGTCGATGGCTCGGTTTCGTTTCAACCTGGCGGACAAGGGGATTGGGGCCAGGCAACTCGCAATCGTCCTGTGACGATCGGCGACAAGATCTGGGCGGACAATAATTCTCGAGCGGAACTTCAGGCGGGTCAGGCTTCCATCCATGTTTCAAGCAATACCGCGTTGTCATTTTTGAATCTGGATGATCAGACCACACAAATGCGCTTAGCCGAGGGCTCCATCAATTTCCGGATTCGTGAGCTGCGCGAAGGCGATGTCTATGAAGTCGACACACCGAATCTTTCGTTTAACGTGACTCAAGCGGGCGCATTCCGCATTGACGTAAATGAAAATGGCGATGGCACTCGCGTCACGGCAATTCGCGGCGAAGGCGAAGTTACCGCAAACGGTCAGACGTATACCGTTCACGCGGGCGAGCGCGGAGAATTCAATGGCACAGACCATGTCACCTATTTCATCTCGGGCGCGCCACAACCCGATGAATTCGATCGTTGGTCGAACGATCGAGATCTGAAAGAAGATAATTCCGTTTCTGCGCGTTACGTCTCGCGCGACGTTCCGGGCTACAGCGACCTCGACGACAACGGCTCATGGAATGAAGAACCGGACTACGGCCCGGTTTGGTATCCGTCGACTGTGGACGTCGGCTGGGCGCCTTACAGCTACGGTTATTGGAACTACGTTGGCCCGTGGGGATGGACGTGGGTTGATTATTCGCCTTGGGGTTTCGCTCCATTCCACTATGGCCGTTGGGCCTACATTGGTAGCCGATGGGGCTGGTGCCCCGGTCCGTATTACGCGCGTCCGATTTATGGACCGGCGTTCGTCGGTTTCATCGGTGGCTCGCATTGGGGTGTCGGTTTTGGCGGGGGATTTGGCGGCGGAATCGGTTGGTTTCCACTTGGCCCACGCGAACCATTTCATCCTTGGTACCACGCCAGCGGCCGCTACTACCGTAACGTGAATTTCAACAATACGTTCATTCGCAACACGACAATCATCAACAACCGCAGCAGTAACTTTAACTACGCGTACGCGCACAACACGCGCGCTGTGACGGTCGCCTCGCACAACAACTTCGTGAACGGCCAGGCCATCAATCGTGGCGCATTTCACGTGACCGAAGCCTCATTGCGCGGCGCGCAGGTAAGCAATCGCGCGAATTTTTCGCCTAACCGCCAGAGCTACTTCGGCGCCGCGGGCATGCATGGCAATATTGCTCGTCCTTCGGCCGCCATTCAAAACCGTCCGGTGATGGCGCGCACGTCGCCTGCAGCAGCGGCTCATATGCCAGTTCGCACGTTTAGCGGAAATTCTCAAGGGGGCCGTGGCGCGTTTAGTAATGGTAATTTTGGCGGCGCGCGCGCACCAGTGATGGGCCGCACCGCGGAAACGGGTGCTGCGGCCAACCGTAACCGACCCTCTTTCGCGCAAGGCGGACAGCCTAACGCGGCTGGATCTTCCCGCCAGCGTGAGCTGTCAAACGACAAGCCTCAATCGCATATGCGTAATGCTCCTGCCGACTCCGGATTTAACGGAGGCACTCGTGGCCAAGCCAATGCCGGTAACAGCCGCAACTGGTCCGCGCAAGGGACTACTACAGATCGCGGCCGTGCGCCTTCGGGTTTCGGCTCGAACTCTCCGCGCGGTACATCGATGAACCATTCCGATCGGCCATCGTGGGCCTCCGGCTCAGGTGGCAATGATCGCTCCGGTTACTCGGTGAGCCCGCGCCCGAGCAATTCGGGCAACCGGCCTGACCGCACGAACTCTAACCGTGGCAGCTCCCGTTCGTTCGAGGCTCCGCAACGGAGTTCCGGACCTTCGAATAACCGCCCCTCATATAACCCGAATTCGAATCGCGGATTCTCTCAGCCGCGTTCCTACAGTCCACCGCAGCGAACTTACAGTCCGCCGCAACGCTCTTACTCTTCGCCGTCGCAACCGCGAACCTACTCGGCCCCGTCGGGCCCGTTACGTACTTACTCCCCTCCGAGCCGCGGATATTCAGCGCCGAGTCATAGTTCCGGCGGCGGGGGCACGTATCACGGCGGTGGTGGTGGCGGTTCCCAAGGCGGCGGAGGCGGACCACGTGGCGGCGGGAGTAGCTCGCGCAGCGGTGGAGGCGGCAATGGCAATAGCCACGGAGGCGGTTCGCCTCGCGCTCGTTAAGTTTCCCATTCAGCAGCTACAGTTACCGGGGCCTGCTCCAAAGAGCAGGCCTTTTTTTCAGTGTTTCGTTTTAATGTGTCCCTGAGACGTCCTCTTGGGTACACCCGCCTGGCCGCAACTCCTTCCTATGTTTCGGGTTAGATCAAGTATAGGCACCCTACCCATCAGGTGATTCCGGCTTGGAAACTCAAGCAATCTCCGGATGGCACAAGTGCAGGAGGCGGGTGGTATTGTGAAAGAAACTCGCGAGACCCAAACCCATTTTACAAGTTGCGAGGTAGCTGACCTGGAAATTTATTGTGCTTCAGGAGAGATCGAATATGAGAAATAACGCCGCAAGATGGTTAACGCTTTTCACGGCCATGTTGGCACTTTCTTTTCTGGCAAATCCAAGGATCGCTGCCGCCGCGGACGATGATGATCCTCCCGCCCGTGCGGCACGTTTGAGCTTCGCAGGAGGAGCGGTCTCCTTCGAACCAGCTGGCACGGACGAATGGGTCGATGCTGTCGTAAACCGCCCGATGACAACTGGAGACAAGCTCTGGACCGACCGCGATGGGCGCGCCGAAGTTCGCATCGATTCCTACGGCCTTCGCCTTGGCCCGCAGACAGGATTTTCCTTTCTCAATCTTGATGATAATACGGTGCAGATTCGTCTGACCGAAGGCTCGCTCAACATCCGCGTCCGGCGCCTTGAGGACAACGACACACTAGAGATCGACACGCCCAATTTGGCGTTCAACGTTCTGCGTTCCGGTTCTTATCGCATTGACGTAAACGAAAATGGCGACACAACTGTCGTCTCTGTTCGTGACGGCCAGGGTGAAGTTACCGGCGGAGGCTCGGCATATCCAATACACGCCGGAGATTCCGTGACCTTCAGCGGTACAGATCAACTCAGCGCCGATGTGCAAAACTACGAAGGCAATGACGATTTTGACCGTTGGTGCAGTGACCGCGACCGGCGCTGGGATCGTTCGACGGCGCCAAAGTATGTTTCCGACGATGTTGTTGGCTATGAAGATTTGGACGAATATGGCGGTTGGAACTCCGTGCCGGAGTACGGCACAGTTTGGTTTCCTCGCACCACGGTTGCCGGTTGGGCACCTTATCGTTACGGCCACTGGGTCTGGGTTTCGCCTTGGGGCTGGACTTGGGTGGATGACGCACCTTGGGGCTTCGCCCCGTTCCACTACGGTAGATGGGTTACGGTAGGCGGTGTGTGGGGTTGGGTACCATCTCCCCCGCGTCCAGCGGTCGTAACCGTGGCGTATGTACGCCCCGTTTATGCTCCTGCCCTTGTCGCCTGGGTTGGAGGCTCTCATTTTGGAGTTGGCGTAGCGGTTGGCGGTGCTCCTTCCGGTGTGGCATGGTTCCCGCTCGGCCCTCGTGACGTCTATTGCCCGTCCTATCACGTCAGCCCGCGTTACGTGGAACGCGTGAACGTTTCGAACACCGTGATCGTAAACCGCACCCAGGTCACCAACGTCTACAACAACGTTTACGTGAACAAAACAACGAACGTGACAAACATCACCTATCAAAATCAACGCGAGAACAACGCCGTGACCGCTACATCGCAGGCGTCGTTCACCTCCGCTCAGCCCGTGGGCCGGAATATGGTCCGTGTGAATGCGCGTGAAGTCGCCTCGGCACCTGTCGCCCCGATGACAAACGTTGCTCCACAGCAGCGTAGCTTTGCTGGCGCTACTGGGCCGGCGAGAGCCCGCCCGCCCGCCAACGTGGTTGCGCGCCCGGTCGTGGCCAAAGCCACGCCCCCGCCGCCTCCAGCTTCCGCTGCAAAGCAGGTGCAGGCGGTGCAGGCGAATGGCGGGCGTCCTCCGGCTGTGTCCCGGATTCGTGAAGCTCAGCCGGAAGCAGCGAACCCTAACGTGAAAATTGCGGCGGCCGCGAAACCAGCACCGCTTCCTGCCCGCGGGAATCGGCCGGCTCCGAATACAAATCAACCTCCGGCGCAGCCCAATGCGAATCAACCTGCGGCGCGGCCGAATGCAAATCAACCTCCGGCGCAGCCCAATGCGAATCAACCTGCGGCGCGGCCGAACGCAAATCAGCCTCCAGCGCAGCCTAACGCGAATCAACCTGCGGCGCGGCCGAACTCGAATCGGCCTGAAGAAAGACCGAATCCGAATCGTCCGCCCAGCGCGAACAATCCGAACCAGCCAAACGTGAATCGTACGAATCCAAGTCAACCAACGCCAAATCAGCCGGCTCCAAATCAACCAGCGGCTAGACCGAACCCGAACCAGCCTGCTGAAAAACCAAAACCGAATCGGCCTGAAGAAAGACCTACCCCGAATCGTCCACCGGCTGCCAATACTCCGAATGAGCCCAATCCAAATGCGAATCGTCCAGCCAATCGTCCGCCGAACGACCGCCCGTCGGCAGCGCCACCTACGGTCGATCGGCAAGCAGAGCAGCGGCAACAACAGCAGCAGCTAGAAAAGCAGCGCCAGCAGGAGCAACAGCAGCAAAGGATGGAGCAACAAAGAGCGAACGAGCAACGCCAGCAGCAAATGCAAAAGCAACAGCAACAGCAACAGCAAAAACCGCAGCAGAACGAACGAAAGGAAGTTCAAAAGCAACAACCGCCGCCGAAGCAGCAAGAGAATGCCAAGCCGCAGCCGCCAAAGAAGGAAAATAAGGAAAATAAGGAAAATAAGGACCGTCCACCTTCACGCTAACGTGAAAACTGTCCGTCCATAAAAAGGAGCGGCTCTTATCGCCGCTCCTTTTTACTTTCAGCGTCCGCCCACATTCGAACCGTGCTTCACCCGTCTGTTCCTCACCTGTGATATCTTCTGAAAATCCCATGTCTTCCGCGCCGCTTACTTCACTTGATTTTCGCCGAGCCCTCGGCCAATTCGCCACGGGAGTGACCGTCGTTACTGTTGAGAGCGCTCCAGGGCGGGTGCACGGCATGACCGCCAACTCCTTCACATCAGTGTCACTCGATCCGCCGCTCATTTCCGTGTGCGTGGACCAGCGCGCTCAATTGCTCCCTTTGATTCAAGAGAAGCGCGTCTTTGGCATTAACGTTTTGAAGGAGGACCAGCAGAAACTTTCAGAATTTTTTTCTTGCGCCGAACAGCCGGAGACCGAAGAGGCGAGTCTGAATGTCCACTTCCGGTGGACGCCGGAAAATATTCCGCTGATGGAAAATGTTCTCTGCCAAGTGGCCTGCCGCCTGCACGCTACACACGTCGCTGGCGATCACACCATTGTCGTCGGTGAAGTCCTCCACGCCCAACTCCATTCCGGCCAGCCGTTGCTTTTTTTTCGTGGCAGATATACACGGCTCGCGTCCTGATTCCTGTCGCGGAGCTGCCTTAGTGATGCCCGCCGATCGGATCTCTTTTGACTCCGTACTCCGCGCCCCATTGATCCGTCATCTCATTGCGAATCTCCCAAAGCTGCGGGAAAAATTTGTGGCGCATCCCGTCCTCGAGAATTTCCACGGGCCGCCCTTTTAGCGACTTCGATCCGAATCCGATCGTCCGATGAATCAGCTGCATGTGCTCGAATCGGAATTTCTGGAACAGCTCGTCGAATTCCGCCAATGCCTCGGCAACCACATAGGAGTCGCCGTGGTCGTACTGCGAATTGTAAATTTTATCGATGGTCAGTCCGTGCTTATGCAAATAGGTCTCTTCAAACGAATTCCATATCGGCTGGTACATCTTTAGAAGTGTTCGGAATCCCGGTGACTCCTGGCCGCTGCCATTTCCCAGGCGCTGGCGAATGGCCTGGTATTCCTTCGGCGACATCGTCTCGAGCAACGCGATCTGTTCAATCATCAGCCGTTGAATTGCGTGAATTCGGCGGAAAAGCGTCAACACGCGATTGGTATTTTCCTGCTGCAAGTACTCGTCAATATCCAGCAGCGTGTACGCGATCAGTTTCATCCAGAGCTCTTCCACTTGATGCACCAGCTGGAATTGCAGTTCATCCTTGTTGCAGAGCTCCGCGTAATCTGTCTGGCAGCTGAGCAGCGCCTTCGTCTGCAGGTAAACTTCATAGTCCAGCGTGCCCTCTCCGTTCATGATGGCGTAAAACTGCTCTCTGTTCACGGTCGTCCTCCAGCCTGGCGATTACGTTGAATTTCTTTTGTGGGAGAAGAAATGTAAGGAACGCTCTGTCTGCCGTTTGCGGTGGCCGCGCCTCAACGTTCGGAATTTCCCGATGGCCGCGCCGGTTCAGCCGAGTCGCCAGTCTCTTTACGGTGGCTTTTCACTTCGCGAAGCGTGTAAATCGGTTTGTTCTGCGATTCGTAATACGTGCGTGCCATGATTTCACCGAGCAGTCCCATCGAAATAAATTGTATGCCGCTGACCAGAAGTGCGATGGAGAGCAGCATCAGCGGCCCGTGCTCTTGCATCACGGAAATGTGATAGAAAAGTTTTTTAAACACCACGTACGCACCAATGAGTGTCCCAGTGCCCGCGCCAAACAGCCCCAGCAATCCGAAAAATTGCAACGGCCGCGTTGAATAATCCAGCAGAAATTTGACGATCAGCAAATCCAGAAATACGCGAATTGTCCGCCCGATGCCATAGTTCGACTTGCCGCTTTTTCGCTCCAGGTTTTCAATCGGCACTTCCACAATCTTTGCGCCGGTAGTGCTTGCCAATGCTGGAATAAACCGGTGTAACTCGCCGTACAATTGAATTTCCTGAATGATTTCGCGCCGGTACGCTTTGAACGTCGTTCCGAAATCGTGCAAATCCACGCCAGACAACTTGGCCATCATCCAGTTCGCGGTGCGACTCGGAATCTGCCGCATCAGCCAGTGATCCTTGCGCGCATACCGCCAACCGCTTACCAGGTCGTAGCCTTCTTCAATTTTCTCCAGAAAACGCGGAATCTCTTCCGGGTCGTGCTGCAGGTCGCCATCCATCGAGATGATGATGTTGCCGCGCGCAAAGTCGAATCCTGCTTTCAATGCTGGCGTCTGCCCAAAATTCCGCCGCAAACGAATCAGGTTTACTCGCCGGTCGTGCTCGTAAATTTCCGAAAGTACGCGAAAAGAATTGTCCCGGCTGCCGTCGTCCACGAACACCAGTTCGTAGGGCTCGCCAATCGAGTCCATCACTTCCGTCAGCTTCATGTACAGAGGAGGAATATTCTCCTGTTCGTTGAAGAACGGAACGACGATCGAATATCGAATTTCGGGTTCGCTGCTCATGTTCCTAATGCGCCAATCTCCTGATAGTTTATCAGGCGAATCCCCAGCGCCGCGATACTTTTTCGGATCTCTTTGTCCGTCAGTAT
>WNGJ01023243.1_pt1 | contig 10345 bp, 9 predicted proteins | sample 5400611 | NCBI WGS metagenome assembly WNGJ01 (sample SAMN13153375, study PRJNA577476) | soil metagenome | isolation source: 40 cm soil or saprolite under Garry oak tree replicate 1 | place: USA:California | collected 2016-06-15
CCAGGTCGTCGATAAGAAATTCCTGGTAACTCAAACTTGAATAGGTACGCACAGTTTCTGCTACAATCGTGCGCAAGCGTCCATCGGTGCGCGGCATTATCGAGTATTTGGCACCCAGGGTGACACGGCCAGGGTAGCCAGCTGCCTGGCGGAACAGCGCGAGTTCGCAAGCAGCAACCGCCAGGCGATACATCTGCTCATCAGTATAAATACGCAAGGCATAGGCTCCCCGTTTTTCTGCAGGATGGGCCTGCCACCATGACCTGCTACTTGCTAATGCGCCTAGCTCTGCAATGCCTCCTTCACGAGGTGGATACATACCCTCCAGATTATCGCGTACAATCACGTAATCGATATGCTGAGGGTGAAGCATGGGGCTGCGGTACCCCGGGCACCAGCGCACAGGGCGTACATTCACATATGTCTCTTTGCCCCACCGGAGATACCACAAGATCGGCCTGCTTGGTCCACCACTTGCACCGAAAAGTGTACAGGCTGCGGCATCTATCACCATGCGGGTCTCGTCGGGAAAGGCATCACCGTAGCGTTCAGATGCCTCGCGTCCACCAGGCGCCTCCACGAAGCGTATGTTCGGTACTAACAGGCGCAACACATCCACGGTTGGGTGCACTACTTCGGGGGCTGCATCATCTCCAGCAATCACACAGACAGTTGTTGGCTCCGCTGGTGATTGCTGGCGCCTGAGGAATCCCGGAATCATCTTAGCGCACCTTCCTGGCGGATATATTCGATGATTCCACCCGCAGCGACGATGCGCGCCACAAAGGGGTTCAAGGGTTCAGCCTGAAACTTCTGCCCGGTCGTTATATTGTGAATAACACCGGTCGCCAGGTCTATCTCCATATCCTGTCCATCAGCGCTGGCTACTACTACCTCTTCGCAGACGAGCACCGGCAAGCCAATATTTACAGCATTGCGGTAGAAAATGCGAGCGAAGCTACGAGCAATTACAACCTGCACTCCGCACGCCTGTAAAGCGGCGGGAGCGTGTTCGCGCGATGAGCCACATCCAAAGTTGTGACCAGCCATCACCACATCACCTGCTCGTACTTGTTGTGCAAACTCCGGCAGCACCTCGCACAGGCAGTAACGAGCCAGTTGTGTGCGATCAGTGGTCACGTTGTAACGTCCCGGAATGATTACATCTGTGTTCACATTGTCACCAAGCATCCATATACGTCCCATGATTGTCTGTTCCTTTCTTCAGTTGGTCGGGCGCGATAAACCGGCCCTTTACAAAAAATTGCGCGGATCGCTAATGTGCCCGCTCAGCGCGGTCGCGGCAGCCGTAGCGGGGCTGCCAAGGTAAATTTCGGCAGTAGGGTCGCCCATGCGCCCCGTAAAGTTGCGGTTCATCGTCGTCAAGGCGCGTTCACCAGGCGCCAGTACACCATGGTGCCGACCGATACAGGGACCACAACCGGGAGTGCCGACCGAGGCGCCAGCCTGAACGAACGTTTCCAGGTAGCCCAGGCGCATCGCCTCCAGGTAAACCTCGCGAGAAGCGGGAACAACCACCATGCGCGTCTGAGGGTGAAGCGTCTTACCCCGCATAATGTTTGCGGCGATAGCAAGATCGTCAAGGCGCCCGTTCGTACAGGTGCCGAGAAATACCTGGTCGATCCTCACGTGCTCGACCTCCTCGACCGGGACAACATTGTTGACATCGGGAGGGCAGGCGATCAGCGGTGACAGCTGCGAAGCATCAATCTCTACCACCCGTTCATAGCGCGGATTGTGTGGCGCCAGCATGGGATATGGGTGGTCAATACGACCATTCAACCAGGCCCGCGTGGTTGCATCAGGGGCTACGAGTCCAGCTTTGCCGCCCATCTCAATCGCCATGTTGCAGAGGGTGAAACGCTCGCTCACCGACATTTGCTCGACCAACTCTCCCGTATACTCGATGGCGCGATAGTTGGCACCATCAACCCCTACTGTGCGCACCATTTCAAAAGTCACATCCTTGGTATAAACACCAAAGGGAAGCCTTCCCATTATGCGGATATTGATTGTTGGCGGGATAAGAAACCAGGTGCGCCCGGTTGCATAGGCAACCCCGATGTCGGTAGAGCCCATGCCCGTGGCAAAGGCTCCCAGCGCCCCATAGGTGCAGGTGTGGCTATCAGCTCCAACGATGATGTTACCTGGACTAACATAACCGCGCTCCGGCATCACCTGGTGGCAAATGCCCTCTTGCAAGATGGTAATGTCCTGCTCCTGTGCAAACGTGCGCACATCGCGGTGCAAGGTGGCCGCCGCGATGGTCGCCGCCGGTACAATGTGGTCAAACACAATATGCGACCTCTGGGAATTGAAGACGCGCCCACCATTTGTCAACTTGCGAAAGGCCTGGATTGCCAGGGGAGTCGTCGTATCGTGGCTCATGACGTGGTCAACGTCCACTACGACAGTCTCGCCCTGTGATACAGTGCGACCCAGCTTATGACTAAAGATTACTTCGGTTAAAGTTCCCATGTTACACTTCCTTTCTCCTGGTACCATGAATGAATAAATGTATCAACTTCTTCCTGGCTCAGCGAACCGTTCTCGGCATGCTCTTTAAGAGCCTGAGTAAGATGACTGACCTCGTCATTGCTGAGGCTCAATCCCAAGGTCTCGGCGCGGTGCCCAACGGCATACCGCCCCGTAATGCGTGATCCAACATCGATGCTGCGCATCAGTCCAAAATCGGTTGGAACTAGAACCTCATACGAGCGAGGATTGCGCAGCACTGCTTTTATATGCACACCGGCTTTGTGCGTAAACGCCCCTGGTGCAGTGATTGGCATATTAAAGGGAATTGGAAGATTGAGGCACTCAGACACAAAGCGATCGAGCTGGATCAGCTGCGTGAGATCGTACGCCTCCAGCAGTTCTGGGTGATGAATATAGAGTTGCGCGATCAGGCCGCTAAGCGAGGCGATGCCATTGCGTTCGCCTATACCCATGACGGTAACGTCGAGGCAGTCTGCACCACCTTCCAGCGCCGCGACAGTATTAGCGATGGCACATCCGGTATCATTGTGCCCGTGGAACTCAATGCCAACTTGTGGATAGCGTTCAGCGCAGAGACGGACAAGCTGCTCAACCTGACGGGGTGCGGCAATACCAACGGTATCAGGCAGGCCAATGCGCTGCACTCCTGCATCGACGACGGCATCAAAGACGGTCAGCAGGTCAACCAGGTACCGAAAACAGGTGTATCCAGTGCAGCCTGTACATCAGCCTCAACACAACGCACATGTGCGACAACGCGCGCGCGCAGGCCAAGTTCACATAGCGTGTGGACTGTCCGTTGTGTTTCCGACGAGACGACAGGTGAAGGGACCTCTATGAACGTTACACCAACGGCATCAAGTAAGCGCGCAATCTTCAGTCGTTGTTCAAGGTCAAAAAAGGCGCTGGTAAACTGCTCACCTTCGCGTAGCGTCGAGTCGAGAATAGCAAGTGATCTCATTGTGTCGTTTCTCCTTGTGTGGCGAGTTCCCCCAGTACCAACTCAAGCACATCTATGGCATGCATATACTCGGCGATACGTATATGCTCCTGGGGCGTATGATCGAGGCGCGAGTCACCCGGCCCATATGCGACGATATTCTGCCCCCAGGCCGGCCCCACGACGTTCATATCTGATGTCCCTGTTTTGTGCTTGAAGACAGGTTGTCCTCCACTAGCACGAATAGCAGATATGAAAGCTCGTGATAAAGGCGTTGTGCGCGTCGTCTGAAAGGCTGCCTCTTCACCTGAAAAACTGATGCGCGCCTCATCTTCATAAGCCCATTGCTCCAGCTGGCTACGCAGTTCTGCGCTATCGTAGCCGGGTGGTAAACGGTATCCTATAAGGAGCTGCGCCTGTTCCTCTAAGCCATCTTGACTGCTGCTCATGCTACGCAGCGATGGCATGAGCGCAGCAAATGTGGAGTTTGCTGCGTGCTCCTCATTCCAAAGGACGGCATGTTCACGCATCCGATTCCAGAAAGCCACAGCCGCTTCACTACTATTTTGCTGCGTTACCTGCCCCCCAGGCAGTGTTCCAGCGCTATGCCGTACCGGGCGCGTTACACAGTACTCTACCAGCAACCTTCCTTTGTAGCCAATTGTCACCGACTGGCTTCCACTTGGTTCCCCGATAATGCAGGAATAAGGGCTGTAACCTTCCACGACTGCACGCGCTCCACGCGAGGTCGCCGCTTCCTCTTCAACAGCACCAATCACAACAATCGGGTGCCGTAAGGAATCTAAGCGTCCACGACGTACCAGCCTGGCAGCAGCACATAGGAAAGCCGCCAGTGGGCCTTTGGCATCTACCGCGCCCCGGCCATACAACACACCATCCTGCAATTTCACCGGAACATAACCACGCACGGTATCCATATGACCGAGCAGGATAACAGGTGGCAGGTTCGCACCGGTTTCAGAAAGATTCGTGGTGGCTATGAAGTTTCCAGCGTCGTCTGTAAAGGCTTGCAACCCCATTTGCTCCGCCTGCTCAACCAGGTAGCGGGCTAATTCCCGCTCCTGTCCAGAATAGCTCGGAATATTGAGCATACGGTGGAGAAGACCAACCTCTCTGCTCTGATCATCTCCTGGAGATGTAGGGTCCTGCCTGGGGGACAGGTAAAGCCCCCTTGCAGATACCCGGTTCGTGGACTCCTGACCTGCAGGTAACTCTTCAAGCAGCACTTCTTCCACGGTATTCAGTACGCGTTCCAATTGTTCCTCCGTAATTACCAGGGGTGGCAACAGGCGAATGACGTTCGGCCCGGCCTGGAGGGCGAGCACTCCTCGGTCAAGCAGGGCTTCAAGGTACGGCTGCGCACGCCGCTTGAGTTCGATCCCTAGTAACAATCCTTTCCCACGTACCTCGCGGATGAGTGGAGTACGTAGCGCGTTGAGCCGCTCCAGGGCAAGTGAGCCAAGGGCAGCTGCACGATCCGCTAGAGCTTCCCGTTCAAGGATATCGAGGGTAGCCAGTGCAGCTGCACAGGCCAATGGATTGCCGCCAAAGCTGCTGCCATGAATCCCCCTGGTAATATGCCCGCTCTCCATCACGCGCGGACCCAGGCAGATCGCCCCCATAGGAACGCCGCCGGCCAGGGATTTTGCCAGGCAGAGGATATCCGGCTGCAGGTCATAGTGGTTGCAGGCGAAGAGACGCCCCGTACGTCCAAAACCTGTCTGCACTTCATCAACAATCAGCAAGGCTCCGCGTTCGCGACAAAGCGTGGCAAGACCCTGCACATACTCCTCAGAAGCCACATGCACACCTCCTTCCCCCTGCACCAATTCAATGATAACCGCTGCTGTTTGCTCGTTGATTGCAGCTTCCGCTGCCTCAAGGTCGTTGTAACGAATATGGCTGACCTCAGGGACGAGTGGCGCAAAAGATTCACGATAATGCGGTTCCCATGTTGTTGAAAGCGCGCCCATCGTGCGTCCATGGAAGCCACGAAACGTGGCAACTATTCCGCTGCGTCCTGTAGCGATACGAGCGAATTTGAGGGCGCCCTCCACAGCCTCGGCACCGCTGTTGCAGAGGAAAATATGTGTGAGCCCTTCCGGCGTGAGATGCGCAAGACGCTCAAGGAGGCGAGCACGCACGTCATTGTATACAATTTCGGGGCAGGTGATGAGACGCTGTGCTTGCGCCGCGATAGCAGAAGCAACCTCTAGCCGCCCATGCCCAACGTTCGCTACGCCATGGCCTGCGGCGCAGTCGATATATTCGCGCCCCTCAGCATCCCACAATGAAGCCCCACATCCTCGTACGATAGCTACAGGACGCTTACTGTACACGCCGCTGCTGTAGGTGTTTTCCAGGTCAATTGTTGCGATCATTTACTGATCCTTTCTCTTAAGATAGTTTGCAATGCAAGGAGGCTTCAATCGTCGTTCCCGTTCCATTGAGTACCCTCAACAACGAGGTGCTTCCAATACAGACTCGTGCCACACCGCCCTGAAGGGCCTCCTGCGCTCCCAGCAGCTTCTTGCGCATACGACCCCGAGCATATTGCATGTAGTCAGCCAGGTGATCAGCAGGGATAGTAGGGATGAGCGTCGTGTTGTCCTCCGGATTGCCTAGCAGCCCGGGAACGTTCGTCATAATGACCAGGGTATCGGCCCGCAGTGCGACGGCAACTGCAGCGGCGGCACGGTCTCCATCGACGTTCAGGCGCTCTCCCTCCCGGCTTAATGCCAGCGGCGCGATAACGGGGGTATAGCCAGCATCGAGGAGCTGCCACAGCAATGCATCATTCACCTGCTCGACCTGTCCGGTGTAGTCGTCGCGCAGTATTTGTTGGCGCCCTTCTGGAGTTAGTGAGCGCACGATTGACTTGCGCCGGGCCAGCAGCAACCGCCCATCGACTCCCGCCAACCCAAGCGCGTTGACCCCCTGCTGCTGCAAGCACGCCACCAACTCGGTATTGATCTGGCCAGCCACAGCCATTGCATAGATGCACAGCGTTTCCCTATCGGTGTAGCGACTGACCATACCACCCGGTGAGGTAATCATACGAACCGGGTGTCCCAATTGTTCAGAGAGCGAGTTTGTGAGATCAGACCCTCCATGCAATACAACAATACGTTGGCCCTCAGCGACACATTGGGCTATCTCATGCACAATATTGCCGGTGATGATACCGGCGCTACCGCCAACCTTTACCACAAGCGTCATTGCAAAGCTCCATCCTTCTTAAATGCATAACCAGTTGACCTTTTGGACTCCCTCATCTAGAGGTGCAGCGCGAGGCCAGGGCTTGCTCTCTGTTACGATCCGCCTCGAGGACACTGCAACTAATTGGGATGCAGACCGGGAAAGGTCAATCCTAACGACTCGTCCCAATCGAACATACAGTTGAGCGCTTGCACAGCATTTCCGGCAGCGCCTTTCACCAGATTATCCAGCGCTGCCATGACCACCACTCTCTGCTGATGAGGATCGAGTTCAAAGCCGATATCGCAATAGTTGCTTCCCGCCAGAATTTTCGGTTCGGGATAACGGTAAACACCGCTGCGCTCTTTGACCAGGCGAATGAAAGGCTCATGTTGATAGGCTTCGCGATAGAGTCGCCATAAAGCACGCTCATCCACCCTCTCATTCAAGAAGACATGGGCAGTGATAAGTACACCACGCACTAGTTCGACTGCTGTAGCAGAAAAGGCTATGCGCTGGCAAAACTCGCCGCTCGACCTGGCCCCGGCTGCCCGACCAAGCTCCTGTATGAGTTCAGCAGTATGCCGGTGCCCGGTAGGTTGAAATGAGCGTACGGCACCGCTCCTGTCTGGATGATGGCTGCCGGGACCTGGAGTTGCCCCTGCTGCCGATGAGCCAACTTTGGCTTCCACCACCAGAGGAAGGGCGCCATCCACGAGGTCTGCCCGGTAGAGCGGAGCCAATCCCAGGATGGCCGCGGTTGCCATACACCCGGTACCGCTCACAAGCGTGGCGCCAGGCAGTTCTGCGCGGTGCAGTTCAGGCAGGCCATAGACAGCCTCTTCCAGGAGATGGGATGCGCAATGAGGTTCACCATACCATTGCTCGTAAAGTCCGGCAGAGCGCAATCTGAAATCGGCTGAAAGGTCGATGACGCGTGGCGCCACTGCCCGGTAGCGTTCGATCTCCCTGGCAGCTAAACCATGGGGCAGGCAAAGGAATAGCACGTCACATGATGTCAGGTCATCGGGATGACAGAAACGCAAAGGACTGAGTTTGCGCAAATTCGGATGGACACTATGCAAGTAGTGCCCGGCATGACTGCTGGATGCAATCTGAGCCAACTCGACCTGCGGGTGAAAGAGCAGGAGCCGCGCCAGTTCTCCTCCCGTATAGCCAGATCCGCCGACAATAGCAACACGCAGACGCTTCATCTTATAGCCTCCTCCTGTACGCCACTGAGTACATAGTCAAGCATCGCATTGGGTATATCAATGCCCGTGGGAGCAATGCTATTGCGGAACTCCATCGTGGCGTTGATCTCATTGACCAGCAAGCCGCGCTGCGGGTCTTCCAGCACGTCGATGGCCAGGATACCTCCACCGACTGCCCGTGCAGCACGTACGCACAGGCTATCAAGCTCGGGAGTAACCGGGCAATTGCTGGCCACTGCACCTCGAGCAGTATTTGTGACCCAGTGTTCGCTGGTGCGATAGATGGCACAGATTGTGCGATCTCCGACGACAAAAGCGCGAATATCACGCTGTGGCTTGTCGATATATTCCTGTACGTAGTGGATATGATGCTGATAGGAGCCAAGCGTCTCCTGGTGTTCGAGCACCGCCTCCGCCGCATCGCGGTCATTAATGCGCGCCAGCAAACGTCCCCACGAACCGGTTATGGGCTTAAGTACTACCGGGTAACCCAGCGTCTCTATACCGCGCATAGTCACCTGGGGATCAAAGGCCAGTAGTGTATGCGGTGTCGGGATACCCGCCTGCAGCAGCGCCAGCGTCGTGAGCAACTTATCGTTACACGTTGCAGTCACCCCTGCCGGGTTATATACACGCACGCCCCAATACTCCAATACATGGAGCACTGCCAATCCACGCGATTGACTCAGGCTGCGGCACAGGACGGCATCATATTCACGCCATCGCTCAGCAGAATGTGACAGATCGAGCAGCAATTCCCCATCATCAATGATGTCAAAGGCAATTGCCCTCTTTCTTAGCGCATCGATCAAGAGTTTCTCTTCCACGCGAATACGCGATGTGAGAATAGCCAGGCGCATCGCGTCACTCTCCCCAATCTTCTTCAATCTGGGGTGCCAGGGCCACAGTGGGTGGTTCCAGGCGCAATACCTCCAGTTCCGCGTTACAATCAGGACAGTAGATAATTTCTCCGATCAGGAGATCTTGTACAGTAATTGTGGCTTCACATTCCGGACAGTGTGCCATGTGTTGTGCTCCTCCTTTTCGACTGCATATTGCGAGACAAACAAAAACGCCCTTCATCCTTCATTATAGGGAAGGACGAAGAGCGATATGTACGGCTCTCGTGGTACCACCTTCTTGCGTTGATGCCTTGCGACATCAACCTCGTCGAGTACTAACATACTCCAGCCCGTTAACGGGGGCATCCGGCAAAGGTCTACTTTCGCGCCAGGCGATTTCTTCTCACAGCTCCAGGTTTTTTTTCACAGCGTGTCGACGTATGGGCTTTCCACCAGCCGCCCATTCTCTGGACGCAACAAACAACTGTTACTCGTCCCTTCGAGGCTTTTGCTCTATCAGGTTGTAATTGTGTTTGTTAACATATAGCATGTATCTGCCACATTGTCAAGGATTTTTCCATATTTCCTAGCTTCCTGCTTGTGCATCTCCCTAAATAGACGCTGTGATGCGCCGATCCTGCCATAAGAGCTGGACGAAAGAACCAATGAAAAGCGCGAACCCAGTCCAGAGGATGATGAGAAATGGGAAGAAGCCCACAGAGAGCAGCGGTGTAGAGGCGTAGATGCCAAACCTATACTTGGTTATGTCGCCCCCGCTTGAGATCACCGCAGGGAAGATGATGGATGAAGCCACTGTCACCATAAACAATGTCTCTGAAAGAGCAATAAGAAAGATTCTTCTACTGTATAGGTAAGTATGGCCAATAAACTCCAATTGAACGGGCTACTTTGAGTACCAATATTCCAGGATTGATCATTGAGCAGGAGAGGAAGCAGGCCAACAATAGCTGCTCCTAATAAGCGTGGAAGCAACAATTGAGAATACAACCAGCGCTTGCGTATAATCTGTATACAGATAAAAAAGATGAGCAGCGAAAGGAGAGTATACCAAGGTAGCACAACAATGAATTCTAGAGCCGGTGAATCGAGCGGAGGAGAACAAGATTTCGGGATGATCGGGCCAGGTGAGCCAAGAAGAAGAGGACAAGGTTGTCCTGTTAGCCAATGCAGGTAAGCAAAAATGAAAGGAATGCCCAAAAACGCTATCTCGAAGAGTAAGTAGAAAAACGGCCGGCGGTGAAGAGTCAGGAAGAACCACAGTATAGGATCTCTGCTTTTAGCCTTCCGCCAGAAATTGGCTGAGCTATCAAGGTCATATAGTCTTAAGTAGTGATCTGAAATGAGGCTGATCACGTGCATTAATCGCCTATAGCCATCTTCCTTAAGCTGCCTTATGTTCGCTTGATCCGGTATCGGTCTCAGAGAAATTTCATTCTTGACATCCGTAATGATACCGTTCAGTCTTTGTAACTTCTGTTCGACGGTTTCAAAACTACTCAAAATTGGCTCGAGGTATTCCTTCTGTTCCTCACTATCAAGTTCTTTTTTTACGATAAATGTGCAAATGTCGGGGACAAGCGAGGCATAGA
>WNGJ01014204.1_pt1 | contig 10342 bp, 11 predicted proteins | sample 5400611 | NCBI WGS metagenome assembly WNGJ01 (sample SAMN13153375, study PRJNA577476) | soil metagenome | isolation source: 40 cm soil or saprolite under Garry oak tree replicate 1 | place: USA:California | collected 2016-06-15
GCGCTGCATCGGCTGCTGCGCATGGGCGCCGACGAGGAGGGCGACCAGGATGGTCACGGTCATGGCGACACCGGCAAGGATGAAAGAGCGGCGCATGAAGAAAATCTCCGGCTGAAAAGACGTGATGCAGGCAAAGAATCAGGAGAGCGCCAAGGATTTGGCGCTGGCTTCTCTATGACACAACATTGGCGGCCGAGCCAGATTTTGCCGTCGCCTTCTCCCGGGCTTGCCTGAAGCGCCGACGGATCGCGCCAAACAAAAAGAGGCCCGCTTACGCGGACCTCTTTAGTGGCGGGTTCGACGGGTGAAGTGATTTGACTATCTCAAATTGCCACAAAATCGCTGGATGCGTTTGCAGGCTTCCTCGAGATCGGAGTTCTTGGTCGCATAGGAAATACGGAACGCCGGACCAAGCCCAAACGCCGAACCCTGCACCACCGCCACGCCTTCGTTCTCCAGGAGTTCGGTGACGAAGTCCTCGTCGTTGGCAATCACTTTACCGGACGGCGACGTCTTGCCGATCGTGCCGGCGCAGGATGGGTAGACATAGAACGCGCCCTGCGGTCGCGGACAATCGATGCCCTTGGCCTGATTGAGCATCCCGACCACCAGATCGCGGCGCTCCTTGAACGCCTTGTTGTTCACCGGGATGAAATCCTGCGGACCGTTCAGGGCTTCGACCGAAGCCCATTGCGAAATCGAACAGGGGTTCGAGGTCGATTGCGACTGGATCGTCGCCATCGCCTTGATCAGCTCAGCCGGGCCGCCGGCATAGCCGATGCGCCAACCGGTCATGCAATACGCCTTCGACACGCCGTTCACCGTCAGCGTGCGGCCGTACAGTTTCGGTTCGACCTGCGCCGGCGTTGCGAACACGAAGTCGTCATAGACCAGATGCTCGTACATGTCGTCGGTGATGACCCAGACGCTCGGGTACTTTACCAGCACGTCGGTGATCGCTTTCAACTCGGCGCGCGTATAGGCGGCGCCGGTCGGGTTCGACGGAGAACAGAGAATGATCCACTTGGTCTTCGCCGTGATCGCCTTCTCCAGCGCGTCAGGCTGCAGCTTGAAGCCATGCTCCGCGGTGCACACCACTGGCACCGGTTCGCCGCCGGCCAGCGCCACCATTTCCGGATAGCTCACCCAATAGGGCGCGGGAATGATCACCTCGTCGCCCGGGTTGATGGTGGCCATCAGCGCATTGTAAAGCACCTGCTTGCCGCCGGTGCCGACGATGACCTGGTTCGGCTTGTAGGTCAGCCCGTTCTCGCGCTGAAACTTGGCGATGATCGCCTCCTTCAGTTCGGGAATGCCACCGACATCGGTGTACTTGGTCTTGCCGGCCTCGATGGCACGGATCGCCGCCAGCTTGACGTTGGCCGGAGTGTCGAAATCCGGCTCACCGGCGCCGAGGCCGATGACGTCGCGGCCGGCCGCTTTGAGCGCGCGTGCTTTATCCGTTACCGCGATGGTCGCGGACGGCTTCACACGGTCGAGCGCAGCGGACAGGAACGGCATCGTCATCTCCTTGCAAACGTCATGAAATGGCCGGCAACGGGGAACGAACGTCCGAACCGCCACCCTGATCCACGACTCTTCTTGTTGGGATCGACGCACCCTAAAGCGCGTAACGCGGCATCGCAAGAAGGTTGGGCCGATACGCCCAAAACTTTAGGGAACGTTAAAAGGGCCTCGTTAGGTTGGCGCAACATTCATAAAATTTCGCGGCGAAATGGCTCATTTCTGGCAACGCTCCTTCTGGCAAGGCTCTTTCTTTCAAGGCTTGCGATCCGGCGAGTGGCTGACCGTCGCGCGTGCGCGTGGCTATAGCCTCATTCTGCTCGCCATCTGCAGCCTCGCGGTGGCCGGCTGGATCGCGTTGTCGGACGGGCTGATCGATCGCAACGGCAAACCGATCGGAACCGATTTTGCCAGCTTTTACGCGGCCGGTTCGCTCGTCCTCGATGGCCGGGCCGGCGATATTTACAATATGGCAGCGCATTACGCTCGTGAGCAGCAGATCTTCGGTGCGGCCACGCCCTATTACGGCTGGCTGTATCCGCCGATCTTCCTGCTGGTCGCGACCCCGCTCGCGCTGATGCCCTATTTGCTGGCGCTAGCCGTCTGGCAAATTAGCACCTTCGCGCTGTATTTGTTCGTGATCGGCATCATCGTATGGCGGATGCCGGCGCGGGGCATTGTGATCGGCCGGATATGGCTGCCGATCGCCGCCGGATTCCCCGCGGTCTTCATCAATCTGGGACACGGCCAAAACGCGCTTCTCACGGCCGGACTGTTTGGCGCAGCCCTGCTTGCGTTGCCCACCAGGCCGGTCGTGTCAGGCGTTCTATTTGGCCTTCTCGCCTACAAACCGCAACTCGCGCTGGTCATGCCGGTCGCGTTGGTCGCCGCAGGCCAATGGCGCACCGTCGTTGCGACCGCCATCACCGTGATGGCGCTGGTGGGCATAACGAGCCTCGTATTTGGCGCCGATCTCTGGCTTGCGTTCGCCGCCTCCACCGAGACGTCGCGCAAGCTGCTGCTCGAACAGGGCGATGTTGGCTTCGAGAAACTGCAAAGCGTTTTCGCGGCCGTGCGCATGTGGGGCGGCGGCGTCCCGCTCGCGTATGCGGTCCAGGGTGTTGCATCAGCCGCGGTCGTGTGCGGCACCGCATGGGCATGGCGTTCGGCTTGCGGCCGCGACCTCAAGGCCGCACTCCTCGTGATCGCGACATTGCTGGCTTCACCTCACGTTCTGGATTACGACCTCGTGATCCTCGCTTTGGCGATCGCATTTGCCGTCAGCGCCGGTTTTGCAGGCGGTTTTCGCGACTACGAGATCAGCCTGCTGGCCGCGGCATGGATCGTCCCCTTGCTGTCGCGCGGCATCGCCGGCGTCATGGGCATCCCTCTTGGCCTGCTGGTGTTGCTGGCATTTTACGTTTTCACATTGCGGTGTGCCGTGCTGGATCGTCGCAACGCTGCGAACTCCGGCAGAGATCGGATTCGCGACATCAAGCCGCATGCGCCTGTCGACAGTGTCGCGCAAGCGTGATCCGATTTGTTAACGCGTGTGGCAATTCCTTCCATGCGGTTGCAGTGCGGTAGAAGTTTTAGACTTTTTCCAACTTCCGGGCTTGCGACGCATCCACATCGGCATCATTGTTTGGCCGCGTTGCAGGAAGAGAAAACGATTCACCGACGGCACACGGCACGCCCCCGCTCGAACGAAATACCGCTCCAACGAAATACCGCTCAACGAAGATCGGCTCGAACGAAATCAGAATGTACAAGCTCTATTCGATGCAGCGCTCCGGCAACAGTTACAAGGTCCGCCTTGCACTGGCGCTGCTCAACGCGCCCTATCGCGCGATCGAAATCGACATTCTCCGCGGCGAGAGCCGCACGCCGGATTTTCTGGCGATGAATCCCAGCGGCCAGGTACCGCTGCTCGAAGTCGCCGAAGGACGCTACCTCGCCGAATCCAACGCCATTCTCTGGTACGTCGCCGGCGGCACCTCGCTTGCACCGGAATCGCGGATTGAGCGCGCCGAGGCGTTGCAGTGGATGTTCTTCGAACAGCACGCGCTGGAGCCGAATATCGGCGCAGCCTATTTCTGGCTGGCGCTGGTCAAGGGCGGCCGCGACTTGCAGACCCATGCACTGGAAGACTGGATGGAGCGCGGCTATGCTGCGCTGCAGGTCATGGAAAACCACCTCAAGACCCATGCCTATTTTGCCGCGGGCCAACTGACAGTCGCCGATATTGCGCTCTATGGCTACACCCATGTCGCCGACCGCTGCGATTACGACCTCGTGACATTTCCCGCGATCCGGGCGTGGCTGCGGCGGATCGAGCAAATCCCGGGATTCGTTTCGATGGACTGGCAGCCCTGCACTGAAATCGAGGATTCCGCCAGCATCGCAGCCGAGGCCTGAGGCTTCGAAATAGCTGACGGAGTTAGGCTGCGCTCGCCGCCATTTTGCCATTTTCGAGGCAACCCCGCCGCAATGTTGCCTGCGATTGCTGCGAAATCTACCCGGAGTTGCAGGTGATTCGCCTGCATGTTCAAGGATTTCGGCCATGATGCGGTCGCCCGGCGCAGCAGGTTTTAGTGGTCACGCCGCGTCGTTTGTTTCGTCCAGCCTGACCCACGCCGTCGCCGGCTCGCTTGCGATCGGTGCGCTTTCGATGTGCCTGATCGTCACCCTCACAGTGCTTTCGATCAGAGCCAGCATCGCCATGCCTATACCGGCGTAACGAGTTATTTTTTCCCAGTATTTTTCCTGGCCGTTCGTAACTGTTGCGTACCAACGCGATGATCGTCATCGCCAACGGGTAACGATGAAGACACCTGTCGCACTTGTTGCTGCGTCGCTGACGGCGGCGACCCTGTTCGCAGCGTCATTCCTGATCGTAACGGGAACGCGTGGTGAAACCACGTCATTCACGTCATCGGCCGGGCCGCTTGAGGTCCAGACGATAGCCAGCGGGCTGGTCAATCCCTGGTCGCTGGCATTCCTGCCGGATGGCCGGATGCTGGTGACCGAGCGGCCCGGCCGGATGCGCCTCGTCACAGCGGAAGGACAATTGTCGCAGCCGTTGAAGGGCGTACCCGAGGTCTTCGCATCGGGCCAGGGCGGATTGCTCGATGTCATCACCGACAAATCCTACGCGCAAAATAAAACCATCTATTTCTGTTTCGCCGAGCACGCCGGCAGCGGCGGCCGCACCGCAGTGGCGCAGGCAAAGTTGGACGAGGGCAGCGGCCGGCTCGACGAGGTCAAGATCGTCCTCCGGCAGGAAGGCCCGCTGTCATCAGGCTACCATTATGGCTGCCGCATCGTGCAGGCGAACGACGGCAATCTGTTCGTCACGCTGGGCGAGCATTTCAGCTATCGCGACGAGGCGCAGAACCTCGGCAATCATCTGGGCAAGCTGATCCGGATTACACCGGACGGCGCAGCGCCGGTCGACAATCCGTTCGTCGGCCGCGCCGATGCGAAGCCCGAGATCTGGAGTTACGGCCACCGCAACGAGCAAGGGCTCGCGATCAATCCAGTTTCGGGCGATCTCTGGGAAATCGAGCACGGCCCGCGCGGCGGCGACGAAGTCAACATCATCGGCAAGGGCAAGAATTACGGCTGGCCCGTGATCGGCTATGGCATCGATTACAGCGGCGCTAAAATTCACGACAGTACGTCCAAAGCCGGCATGGAGCAGCCGGTGAAATACTGGGTGCCCTCGATCGCACCGTCCGGCATGACGTTCTATACCGCAAAGCTGTTTCCAAAATGGACCGGCAGCCTGTTTACCGGCGCGCTGGTGGGCAAGATGCTGGTGCGGCTCCAGCTCAACGGCAATACCGTAACCGGCGAAGAGCGCCTGCTGCAAAATCTCAATGAGCGGATTCGCGATGTCCGGCAGGGACCGGATGGCGCGCTCTGGCTGCTCACCGACAATTCCGCCGGGCGAATCCTGCGGGTGTCGCCGGCTGCGAAGTGACGGCCGCGCCCCACTTCCGACCGTCTTTGCGAGCGCAGCGAAGCAATCCATTTTGCAGCAGCGCCAGCCAGGAGATGGATTGCTTCGCTTCGCTCGCAATGACGTGAAGAGTTACGACCATTCATGGAAAATCAGAAACGCGCCGGCGGCGATCAGCGCAAACCCCAGTCCGTGATTCCAGCCCAACGGCTCCTTCAGATACAAAACCGAGAATCCGGCGAACACCACCAGCGTGATCACCTCCTGCATGGTTTTGAGTTGCGCCGCTGAATAGACCGCGCTGCCCCAACGATTGGCCGGCACCGCCAGCCAGTATTCGAAAAACGCGATACCCCAGCTCACCAGCACCGCGAGCGGCAGCAAGCTCCCCTTGAACTTGAGATGACCATACCAGGCGAACGTCATGAAAACATTGGAGGCGAACAGCATCAGAACCGGCAAAACCGACGGCGAAACAGTTGGCATGAAGACCCTTTCGAAATTTCAGCGCTAACCCCTGGACGTGGAACCCGGTTCCAGCCGCAATCGATATCATTTGATCAAACAAAGCGGAAAGCCGTGCTGGTTCGGTCAACAGGCTTTTGAGGATGACGCAGGAAAGCCCCGCCGCGATCGCAACCTTACGTCAGACTGCGCCGATTATTCTCGCAGACAACGAGAACGACATGCAGTTCGACTGGCGCGCCATCTCCGGTCCGGCTCTGACGACAGCGACGGCCTTGAGCGCCATCTCTGTCGACCGGTATTTCATGGCCATTCCCGACCCGGCGCCGCTGCTCATCTGTATCGTCGCTTTCGCCGGCTTGCGCAGCGGCCTCGCCTCGGCGATGGTCAGCGCCGCGATCGCGGTAGCTTCTTCCGCTTTGTTCGTCTTCGACGACGGCGCGGCATCAGGATACGAGACCGCTGATCTGGTGCGCCTGGCGATGCTGGCGGTGACGGCGGCCGGCGCCGCAGGGATCACCGGGCTGCTGCGGAAAAGAAAGCTGGCCACGCTCGCGAGGGAGCGCATGCATCACGCCACCGCGGAGCGGCTGTCGGCGGCGCTGGACCAGATCGACATCGGCATCGTGCTCTTGGATTCCGACACCCGCGCGGAGTTCATCAACCGTGCCTTCCGGGACTATTTTTCGCTTCCCGACGCGAAGGCCGACAGCAAGCCGCCATTCATCGCGCTGATGTATCATAGCCGCGATACCGGCGCCTACGAACTGCCGGAGGAGGAGTTGAACGCCTTCATCGCGCAGCGCACAGAGATGATGCGATCAGGGGATTCCACGCCGATCAATATCAATCTCGCCGACGGCCGGGTGCTGCGCTTCAGTTGCACGGCATTGCCCGACGGTGGACGAATGCTGAGCTACACGCCGGTGACCGACCTCGTCCGTCACAACGACGACCTTTCCAATGCAGAGTATTACCGTGCGCTGCGCGGCGGCGGCGATCACGGCTTTGCCCGGCAATTGCGCGCCGCTGCGGAGTAGCCGCGAGCGGCAAAAAAACTCCAGATAAGTTTGATCATTGATGACCGTATCTCTGTTAAAGGAGATATCATGCGGCCTGCCACCGTGATCCCCTTTTCATGAATGCAGAATCACTAATGTCTGGCGACTCGATCATCCGCCCGGTGAGCCGGCAGGACTACGACCGATGGCTTCCGTTATGGCTCGGATACAACGCGTTTTACGGGCGCTCCGGTGCGACGGCGCTTTCCCCGGAAATTACTGCGATGACATGGGCGCGTTTCTTCGATGCCTATGAGCCGGTGCATGCCCTCGTCGCGGAGAGCGACGGAGAATTGCTTGGCCTGACGCACTATCTCTTTCATCGCAGCACCACGGCGATTGCACCGGTCTGCTATCTGCAGGATTTGTTCACGAGCGAGGCCGCGCGCGGAAAAGGCGTAGGCAGAACGCTCATCAACGGCGTCTACGAACAAGCAAGGCTTGCCGGATCGCCGCGGGTGTACTGGCAAACCCATGAAACGAACCTCACCGCGATGCAACTCTACAACAAGGTGGCGGAGCACTCGGGATTTGTCGTCTATCGCAAGATATTCTGAGGCAACTGGCCCTTTCCCGACCTGTGGATAAGTCTGGCTGTCACTGCGGCGTAACATAGCAGGGTTAGGTTTCGCCTGCGTCTGATCCAGGCCCCCGTCACAGATCACACGCCCCCAAGCGGTCCCCGTCAGTCGCCGCGTCTGACCGGGGCCGCACTTTTTTGTCGCTTCGCGGAGTGCGGCTTCCGCTCATTCTCGCTCGACGACCCGCTTTCATGATCCGCATCATCCTCGTCGCATTGGCCTTTATCGTCGTCACGCTGCTGCTGTTGCCGTTGCAGCTGATCGGGCTGGCATTCGAGCCGCGGCTGCAGCGGATGATCCCGCATCTTTACCACCGCATTCTCTGCGCGCTGATCGGGGTGCGGATTCGCGAGGTCGGCCGGCGCTCGACGGGCGCGCCCGCGCTGATCCTGTCCAACCATGTGTCCTGGCTCGACATCTGCGTCATCACCGCGCTGGCGCCGGTGGTGTTTGTGGCCAAGAGCGAAGTCGCGGGATGGCCGGTGCTCGGCTGGCTGGCAAGATTGCAGCGGACCATTTTCATCAACCGGAAGGCCCGTCATCAGACCGGCGCAGCGACGGGGGAAATCGCAAGCCGGCTGCTCGCTGGCGACGCCGTGGTGCTGTTCGCCGAGGGCACCTCGAGCGACGGCATCCACGTGCTGCCGTTCCGTTCGTCGCTGGTCGGCGCGGTCCATCACGCGCTCGGCAGCAGCACGCATCATACCCACGTCACGGTGCAACCGATGTCGGTGGCCTATGTCGGATTCAGCGGTGTGCCGATGGGCCGCGGCTTGCGCGAACGCGTGGCATGGTACGGCGACGCCGACTTGATCCCGCATCTGCTTAACGTGCTGTCATCAGGAGCCGTCGACGTCACCGTGAGCTGGGGCGAAGCCACCGCCTACGACATGAGCACGGACCGCAAGGCGATCGCGCGAGACGCGGAGAAATCCGTGCGGCGCATGACCGCGGCGGCGTTGCGCGCCGCGGCAGGACCGCACCTTGCGGCCTCGGCGCAAGAACGCCACAATGCGGTCCCTCTCGCGCTTCATCCCTACGGATCCTTCCATGCAAATTCGCAATCTCGGGGGCTCCGGCCTCCGCGTTTCCGCTGTCGGCCTCGGCTGCAACAATTTCGGCCAACGCACCGACCTCGAAACCTCGCGCAAGGTGATCCACAAGGCGATCGACCTCGGCATCACGCTGTTCGACACCGCCGACATCTATGCCGGGATGGGCGGCTCCGAAACGGTGCTGGGCCAGGTGCTTGGCGACCGCCGCAAGGACATCGTGCTGGCGACCAAATATTCCAAGCCGATGGCGACCGACGGCACCAAGCAGGGCGCCTCGCGGCGCTACATCATGTCCGCCGTCGAAGCCAGCCTGACGCGGCTGAAGACCGACTATATCGATCTCTACCAGCAGCACGATTACGATCCCCTGACGCCGATCGAGGAAACTCTGCGGGCGCTGGACGATTTGGTGCGGCAGGGCAAGGTCCGCTACATCGGCAATTCGAATTTTCCGGCATGGCGCATCGCCGAGGCCGAGCTGATCGCGCGACGGATGAACGTCAATAAATTCGTGTCGTGCCAGGACGAATACAGCCTGGTGGTGCGCGACATCGAAAAGGATCTGCTGCCCGCCGCACAGGAATACAAACTCGGCCTGCTGCCGTTCTTCCCGCTGGCCAGCGGCTTATTGACCGGCAAATACAAGCGCGGCGCGCCTGCGCCTGCGGACACGCGTTTCGGCAAGGCGCCTGCCTTGCGCGACCGCTACGTCACGCCGCGCAACGAGGACATCGTCGACAAGCTGCAGGCCTTCGCGGAGAAGCGCGGCCACACCATGCTGGAACTGGCGTTCTCATGGCTGGCGTCGCGGCCGCAGGTCGCAAGCGTCATCGCCGGCGCCACCCGCGTCGAGCAGGTCGAGCAGAACGCCAAGGCGATCGACTGGGTCCTGAGCGCGGAAGAGATGGCGGAGATCGACGGGATCACGAAGGGATGAACCTCTTCTCCCTCGCCCCGCTCTTGCGGGGAGAGGGTCGGGGTGAGGGGCTCTTCTATCCGCGAGCGCTGAATATGAGGCGGGACCGGCACCCCCTCACCCGGATCGCAAGGGCGATCCGACCTCTCCCCGCAAGCGGGGCGAGGTTAAAAGACAGCGCCCTACCCCGACCTTCTTAGCTGGCGCTGACGCGGAGCGAGAGGTTGGGGTGAAGAATTCTTATTTCGAGAGTTCGGTTTGGATGGTGACTAGAACGCCGTCGAGATTGCCAAGAACGTCGTTGTTCCAAAATCGAAGCACTCTAGATCCTTCGGCGATTAAGTGGCGATCGCGTATCGAGTCTGCAGCAGAATCGCTGTGTTGTCCGCCGTCAACCTCGATGATGACAAGTTTTTCGCGGCAGACGAAATCGCAGATGTAATTGCCTATCGGTTCCTGGCGCACAAACTTATGCCCATCGATCTGACGGTTGCGAATACGATTCCAGAGAACTGTCTCCGCGTCTGTTTGATTGACGCGTAACTTTCTCGCGATTCGGATCATCTTCCGATCTGGCCCGCGCATTGCCATGTCCCTCACCCGCAGACGCCGCTACGCGCCGTCTCCGACCTCTCCCCGCAAAAGCGCGGGGAGAGGTAAGAAAGAAAATTAACCCACCAGTCCCTTCATCGTCTTCACCGGTGCGCTGTCCGGGAACACCGTCTCTGCCAGCACGCGTTCAGCGATTCCGAGATGGTCGTGCAGCACGCCCTTGA
>WNGJ01023264.1_pt1 | contig 10341 bp, 7 predicted proteins | sample 5400611 | NCBI WGS metagenome assembly WNGJ01 (sample SAMN13153375, study PRJNA577476) | soil metagenome | isolation source: 40 cm soil or saprolite under Garry oak tree replicate 1 | place: USA:California | collected 2016-06-15
AGTACTTCGGCACTGATCATCATGAATTTTTCGTTCGACCGGATCTCATCTCAGTGCTGCCACAACTGGTTTGGGCCTATGATGAACCGTTCGCTGATGCATCGATGCTGCCCACCTACTATGTCTCCAAGCTGGCACGCGAACACGTTACCGTCGTTCTCTCGGGCGATGGAGGGGACGAAATCTTTGGTGGCTATACCCGCTATGAACGTGAACTGACAATCAGCCGCATGCCAACGTTGTTGCGCTACTTGCTGGGGTATGGAGGCATGCTGATGCCCGATGGTATGCGTGGCAAAAAGCGTCTCCTCAACCTGCACCGCGACCTTGCTGCACGCTATATGGAGGTCTTTACGCTTTTCCCTGATGGTTCGCGTGCCTCTATGTTTAGCCCTGAGTATTCCGCCCTTCTGCGCGACCATGACCCATATGAACGGCTCATCAGCAAATTCCGTACAGCACCACATCCTGATGTAGCTGCACAATTGCAATATGTTGATGTACGTGCCTATCTTACCGACGATATCCTGGTCAAGGTCGATAAGGCCAGCATGCTCAATTCATTAGAGACACGCGCTCCCTTGCTCGACCAGTGCCTGGCCGAATATGTGTCGTCACTGCCCTCAAGCATCCGTACGCGCAACGGCGTCTTAAAGTACTTATTAAAGAAGGTCGCCGCAGACATATTGCCTGCCGAGATTTTGACGAGACGCAAACAGGGTTTTGAAGTACCCATCAAGCACTGGTTCCGCAGTGATCTTACTGACTATGCTCGTGACCTACTCGATTCTCCACGGGCACATCAACGCGGCATCTTTAATCCAAAGTTCATTCATAATCTGCTGAAAGCACACGCCTCGACGAAGCTGGTAAACCATGGTAGTCCAATCTGGACACTACTCTGCCTGGAGCTATGGTTCCAGGTCTACATGGATAAGCCATCCATTCATCTTGAGCAGCCTGTGCCGACACAGCTAACAAGTAATCGCTAGGAGAAAGCCAATGCGCAGCGGAAGAAAAATAGGTTGTTCCAGGCATGCTGGTTGCCATTTAGCTAAGAAGGAACAGTATCTGCTATGTCTTTTACAGACTCGCAACAACAAATAGCAAGGGGACTATTGCGTGTTCTGATGGTGACAGGAGATTACCCGACAGAACAAAAACCACATTCGGGCACATTTATCAAAAGCCAGGTCGATTCGCTGATTGCAGCCGGGCTTGATGTAGAGGTCATTCATCCAAAACCCGGGCCGGTACTACTGCGCTATGCATCTGCTATCATACAGGTTTTGCTCAAGACGCTCACACGGCGTTTCGATGTCGTGCATGGGCATTATGGCCAGTGGTGTTTCATTGCACGTATGCAGTGGACAACACCCGTAGTCGCCTCCTTTCTCGGGTCTGACTTGCTAAGTACTCGGGCTATCTACCCTGCTTATAGAAAAATAGACGCACTTGTACTCCATATCAGTCGTTGGCTGTGCCATAGAGTTGATGCTGTGATTGTCAAATCGGAGGGGATGAAAAAGGCTACATTTGCGTCGGAAGGCAATATCTTCATCATTCCTAACGGCGTAGACTTTGAATTGTTCCGACCCATTGCACGTGCTGAGGCTCGCGCTGTTTTGGGCTGGAAGCAAGATCAATACTATGTCCTCTTCGGCAATGATCCCCGCATACCCGTAAAAAATTTTCCATTGGCGCAGGCTGCTGTTGAGTGTCTACATGCCAGGGGGATATCTGCTGAACTGGTGGTCGCCAACGGCCTACCACAAACAACAGTTGTGCAGTACATCAACGCGAGCAATGCGCTCATTCTCCCGTCGTTTGCTGAAGGGTCGCCTAACATCGTAAAGGAAGCAATGGCGTGTAATGTACCAGTCGTCGCTACGGACGTAGGTGATGTAGCGCAGGTCATCGGTCGCACCAGGGGTTGTAGTGTATGTCCTCCTGATCCCCAAGCATTGGCAGCCGCACTCGAAGAGGCGCTCCACTATACCGGGCCTACAACTGGTAGAAGCGATATCATGCACCTGGATTGCAGAGTCGTAGCAAAACAAGTGATAGTAGTGTATGAAAAAGCAACAGGCAAAAAAACAAGAGGTCTAGGTTTTGCATTAGAGGAGGAAGGTATCCATGCCAAGAGTCAATAAAAGACTGATGCTACTAGAAAATTTTCCCAGGTCTAAAGACAGAGGCGTCTGGCTCGAAGCTACTATGCGCGGCCAATCTTGGAGGTGCAGGCATCATGATAGATGAGCATACTACAGGCTACAAAGCACAATTCATGTCGATAACAGAGTATGCCGCCGATCGGGCGAGAACCGGATTCCGCATTCTTCCTGGTGGACCGGGAACTTTCTGGATAGGATTCGGCTTCGGTGCCATGATGCGCATTCCAATATTCGACTTAGTACCTCCTGCTTCAGATGAGCTTCAACAAGTCCTGTGGCATGGGCCGGCAACCATTGCCAGTTACCTCATGGAACCAGATGAGCGCCATCCGGCCAACACCTGGCTCTACCTCTGCACCGATCAAACCTATGCACTAGAGAAGCTCGCTCCGGCAATGCGACGGAATGTGCGCCGTGGACTCAGAGAACTGACGATCGCCTCTCTCACATACGACCAACTGCTCGCCCACGGTGCCCAAGCTTTCTGTGACACCCGCCGTCGGGTTGGTCTGAAGGATGGAACCCTTGAAGAGTTTCAGCAGCGTTTCACAACCCGAAGATTGCCGGAGGTAGCTATCCTTGGTGCCTGGAAGGATAACCAGTTAGCTGGGTTTCTGTCCATCACGCAAGTGGATGATTGGGCGGATATCACTGGAAACTTTTCAATGGATGATCTACGAGAGTATAGGCCGAGCGACACCCTGGTATACAGCGCACTTTCCCACTACCTGGTTGAACGAAAATGTCGCCTGGTGACTTATACAATGAGTTCGATTGAGGCTGACAGCAATGCAGCCGGGCTTCATAGATATAAGAAGAAGGTCGGTTTCGATGCACGACCAGTACACCGCGCCTTTGTGCCCCATCCGCTTCTGCGCCCGTTGGCCAACCGGTTGACGCTCTGGGGTGTAAACACAGCGCTTCGGTTCATGCCAGCAGACCTCCGTCTTAAGAAAGCAAGTGGAGTACTTGCCAGCATGCTCGGAGATACACGCTTGGTGGAAGCAGAAGCAAAAAGCGCAAGCGATGAGTAAGGCACTTCCCCTCGGTTTTTCGCGATGTCTATCCACCCATTGTCAAGGAAAGGGAACAGCGAAACAAGTTATAGCAGTTTATGAGGTATGGTTCAAATGGTACTCAAACGAACCTGACAGTTTTGAGCTTGTATCAGCCTAAGACTGTCAGGTTCATTTGAACCATGCCTTATCTTCCTATAACTGCGGTCATTGCCAGCACTTCAGACAATAGGGATGTCCTTCCAGAGCTAGACATTGTCCACTACCGCTATCATCTTCTTTTTCTCAAGGGGCCTTTATTACATGTTAAAATGGGTTTTTGTCGTTGTTTAGATAATATTGAAAAGGACACACTCAGGTGCATATAGCGATACTACATAGGTGGAAACGAATGGTGCTACGTGCTCCTTACATCTCTTAGGGCCGCTCTACGAAAAAATCTATAATCCTTCTGGCTGAACTGCGGAATGTGGGATCCCTTGACCCTTCTCCGTTTTTTCTTACCTGACCCAAATTCCCTTTTTTCGTCAAGCCTTCTGCGGAATGGGGGAGGGTAAGGGAAGCAAAAAGATTAAACTATCCAGGAGCGTGTGATATACTCCAAACAACAACGGTTGGACCTCCCCCTCTTCTTTAGCTACTTTCAGCCACTCCACTCGGCGATAGGGCCCTTCGCTCGCCCAAAGGAACGTCACCTTGCCCGGATACTCACGAGGGATGTAAGGGGCAGCTACCCAGGCAAGTATATTCGACCCGTCCTGGCGGAGAGCTTCAGTAGTTGGGAAGAGAGAGACGTGCGGCAAGTTCCTGTAGGACGAATAGAGCAGAAATTTAGCCAAGTGTCGCAGATAGAGAAAGCAATCTAACTGCTTATCTGGACTGAGTCGGAGAAGATTGGCAATGCGGCTGATGAAACTCCGACTCAACCTGAGACGGGTAGAGGCCACCCCCGGTTCTATCAAAGCCAGCAAGTCAACAGCCTGTCCTGCTGCGTGAAGTTGCCGGGCGAGCTCAAAGGCCACAAGGCCGCCACCGCAAAAACCTCCCAGGAGGTATGGGCCTTCTGGCTGAACAGTACGCAGCGGCTCAATGTGAGCTGCCACCATAGCCTCGAAAGAGGGCAGGGCTTGCAGGTCATCAAATTGATACCTATGCGGTTCTAGCACGTAAAAGGGTTGGTCCGTTCCTAGATCACGTGCCAGGTTGAAGCAATAGAAAGCGCCACCATACCCATCCCCATTGAAAAAGAAGAAAGGCCGCTTAGACTTTCCGAGTTGAACCGCTACGAGAGGAGCGCGGGAGTTGGTATCTATATCTTCTTCCCTCAACAGAACATCAGCTAGTTGTTCTATAGTTGGAGCTGTAAAAAGGGTCGAGAGAGGAAGCTTCTTTCTAAAGACCTGCTTGATGCGATCGACAAGACGAGTGGCAAGTAACGAATGTCCGCCCACATCGAAAAAGTTGTCCCTGATCCCGATGGGCCGTGCGCCCAACAGTTCTTCCCAGATTGCCCTCAACTGATAATGCACCATCAGTGTCGGAGCGACAAACGGTTCTTCCGTGATGCCCCTGGTCAGATCAGATGCTGGCAGGGCGCGCCGATCTAGCTTACCGTTGGGCGTCAATGGGAGCGCTTCTAGTAGCACAAAGGCGGAAGGTATCATGTAGGTCGGCAATTGCTTCATCACATGTCTCTGCAGGTCACCGACCGTGGCGCTCTGCTCCTTGGAGAGGACCACGTAGGCCACCAGGCGCTTATCGCCAGGGGTATCCTCACCGGCCACTACCACCGTCTCTCGCACCCCCGGGTGCTGTCTGAGCACATTCTCGATCTCTCCTAACTCGATACGGAACCCGTGAATCTTCACCTGATGATCGATGCGGCCAAGGAACTCGATGTTGCCATCAGGCAGATAGCGCACGAGGTCACCGGTCTTGTACAAACGTCCTCCCGGCTCCTTGCTGAACGGGTTCGGGACGAAGCGCTCGGCGGTCAGCTCTGGTTGATTCAGATACCCCCGCGCTACTCCCGCCCCCCCAACATACAATTCGCCCATTGCCCCAATCGGCATTGGTTGCAGGGATTCATTCAACACGTAGACCTGCATGTTGGCAATAGGGCGACCGATAGGGATCGATCCCCTTCTCTCCTGTACCTCACAGCGATAGACGGTGCTCCACACGGTTGCCTCGGTTGGCCCATATTCATTGAAGAGGGCACAGTGGGGCAACCGCTTCCAGTGGTGCTCAACCAGTTCTCTTGGACATCGCTCTCCCCCCACAATTACCGCCCGCAATGCTCCGAGTTGCTGAGGCTCTGCCAGCTCCAAGAGCGAGGTGTAAAGAGACGTCACGCTCATCAGATGGGAAGGTTGCTGTTGCTCAATGAGCGTAGTGAGCTGGAACGGGTCTTGCAAAACTGTCTCTTTAGGCAAGAGAAGCGTTCCTCCCTGGCACAAGGTCCAGAAGATCGCCGCCAGCGAAGTATCGAAGGCGATCGAGAAAAGCAGGAGGAATCTAGTGACGGGCTCGTGATAGTAGGACAGGCGCGCCTGCGTTGAGTGCCATAGATTGTGATGGGTGACCGCAACCCCCTTGGGGCGGCCTGTGGACCCAGACGTGTAGATGAGGTAGGCAAGATGGTCACCCTGCACTTCACGAACCGGATTGTCGGTTCGTGCGTCGGCAATGGCTGGCCACTCAGTATCCAGACAGAGCACGGCTGAAGTCTGCTCAGCGAGTAGGCTGAGCAGAGGAGTCTTAGTCAGTAACACCGCGACCTCAGCGTCGCGCAGCATGAAGGTCAGGCGCTCGGAAGGGTATGTCGGATCGAGCGGCACATAGACCCCGCCTGCCTTGAAAATGCCGAGGAGGCTCACCAACATCTCAAGCGAGCGCTCCATACAAAGACCCACTCGCACCTCGGGTCCCACTCCCATTTGCCGCAAGTGATGCGCAAGCTGGTTAGCCTGTGCATTGAGCTCTCGATACGTCAACCGCTGTCTCTCGAAGACCAGTGCCACGGCATCGGGCGTGCGTTCCACTTGGTCCTCAAAGAGCTGATAGACACAGCGCTCCTTGGGGTATGACGTTTGAGTGGCATTCCACTCCACCAGTAACTGCTGCCGCTCCGCCTCCGTCAAGAGAGGCAACTGCATTAGCCGCTGCTCGGGAGCGGCTACAATGCCTTTCAAGAGCGTCTGCCAGTGTCCGACCATCCGCTCGATGCTCGCCGCATCGAAGAGATCGGTACTGTACTCGAAACGTCCGATGAGTCCCTCCGATCGGTCTTGGAGAATGAGCGACAAATCGAACTGGGAGGTATCTGTCTGAACATCCATCTGGGTCAGGGTCCATCCTGAGGGGAGGGTGGGCAGCGGAGGCTCAAGGGTCAGCAGCACCTGGAAGAACGGTTGCAGGCCCAGCTCCCGCTTGCGCTGCAGTTCCTTGACCAGGTACTCGAAGGGCACATCCTCATTAGCATGGGCCTCAAGGGTCACCTCCCGCACCCGTCCCAGCAGTTCGCGAAAGGTGGGATTGCCAGACATGTCCGTGCGCAGCACCAGCGTGTTGAGGAAAAAGCCCATCAGCTCTTGGATTTCCGAGTACTTGCGGCCCGTGGTGGTCGTCCCGGTCAGGAGGTCATCCTGCCCTGTATAGCGGTGGAGCAATGTCTTGAATGCGGCTACCAGGGTTATGTACAGACAAACTCCTTCTTGACTGCTCAGGGTTCTCAGAGCGTCGGTCAGGTGCTTGGAGAGCTCGAACTGGTGCATCGACCCACGGTAGGTCGGGATCGGCGGGCGCAGGCGATCGGTGGGCAATTCCAGGGCCATAGGGGCACCAACGAGGTGCTGCTTCCAGTAGGCCAGTTGGCTTGCGAATACGTCCCCTTGCAGCAACTCCCGCTGCCAAACCGCAAAATCGGCATACTGAATCGGCAGTTCAGGAAGCGGTGAGGGCTGGCCCGTCGAGAAGGCCTCGTAGAGGGCATGCAGTTCTGGCAGGAACACTTGATAGATGGTGACGTCATCACAGATGATGCGGTGCAAGGTTAAGAACAAGCGATGCTCCCCATCGCCCAACCGTATGAGAGTGGCACGCAGCAAGGGGCCGTGGGCTAAGTCGAAGAGGTGCCCGGCTTCCTCCGTCGCTAGCTGCAAGGCCTCGACCTCCCGCTCAGTCTCGGGAAGGTACCGCAGGTCCACCACCGGCAGCTTGAGCAGGAGGGCTGGGTGGATCATCTGCATGGGTTGCCCATCGACAGTTGGAAAACTCGTGCGCCAGGCTTCGTGACGCCGAAGAAGCTCATTCAAGCTCTGCTCAAGCGCGTCGACGTCGAGCGAACCGGGCATGCGAACGGTCACGCACTTGTTATACACCGGAGTATCGGGCATGAGTTGGGCGAGGAACCAGACTTCTTGCTGGCCAAAGGACAGAGGTGCAGCACTTCCCGACGTACGCGGGGTGATGGTACTGACATCCATTGCATTCTGTGGGAGATCGCCCCACAGATATTTTTCGTGTAGAGCAGGCTTGTCCTCTGGAAGTTCCTTCGCATCTAGCACTACATCACTTCCTTTCAATGTGTACATCCTGTTCAGAAAGGAGCTATCTGAGCTAAGAATACATCTAATAGCTGTTAAATCGGTATTTTTTGATGTTTAGGTAGTATTGAAAAGAACACATTCAGGTACATATAACTAAACCTCGCCAGATGATACTGGATCTCCCGCGATTTTGATGATGATTTTGCTTGCTTGCTGAGAAGCCATTGCCATGTGACCAAGAACTTGCTACATTGGCAGCACGAAGAAGAGGAACTGATGGTGAAGCCCACATTCCGCAGTTTAGGGAGAGAAAAAATAGGTAGTGGCCCAAGCGAGAAGGATGTGGTAGACTGTGAGAACAAGGAAAAGAGTAGGAGGTTACATGTGAACCAAGCAAGATATCTCATTACAGGTGGTGCAGGCTTCATTGGTTCTCACATCGCCGAGACACTCCTTGATCAAGGGGAGTCTGTATGTCTATTCGATAATTTCACTACAGGCAGAAAGTCCAACCTGGATGCCCTCAAGGGACGGGCCCAATTCATAGAAGGTGATTTACGTGACTTCGCCGGCGTTAAAGATGCAGTAAAAGGCGTTGAAGTTGTATTTCACCAGGGAGCTCTCGCCTCGGTACCACGATCCATTGCTCATCCTATCGAATCGTTGGAGACGAATATCAACGGAACACAGAATGTACTACTTGCGGCACGTGATGCTGGCGTGCGGCGTGTGGTCTATGCTAGTTCTTCCTCTATCTATGGAAATACGCCGACGCTACCCAAGCACGAGCAGATGCCGGCTCAGCCGATGTCACCCTATGCCGTGCATAAGCTCACGGGAGAACTGCTGTGTGAAATATTTACACGTATTTACGGACTTGAAACTGTAGCGCTCCGTTATTTTAATGTGTTTGGCCCGCGGCAAGACCCAGCCTCAGAGTATGCAGCGGTAATTCCACGCTTTCTAAGCGCACTCATCCAGAAGCGGCGGCCCATCGTCTTTGGCGACGGGGAGCAAACACGCGATTTTACGTACATCGCTAACGCTGTGCAGGCAAATCTACTGGCAGCTACTGCCCCCGCTGCCGTTGGCTACGCTATGAACATTGGCTCTGGTGAGCAGGTCTCCCTCAATACAGCGCTGTACTTAGCGGGAGAACTTCTGGACGTAACCCCCGATCCAGAATATCGTGAACCTCGCCCAGGTGATGTACGTGACAGCCTCGCTGATATTAGTTTAGCTCAACGCCTCTTGGGTTACAAACCAACAATTAGATTTCACGAGGGATTAGCACATACCCTGGATGCCTTGCGAAGGGACCTACCTTGAGACCCTGAATAGATACTCCTCGGACGGGCTGTTTCGCTTGCCTACAAATAATTCATACCCCCCTTTTCCCCTCCCTGAGAAATTCAGGGCATAAAAAGGTGCGTATTCATGTTATCTATGATAGAATAAGAAAGTACGACACGGATTGTTGCAGCGTTGCCAGGGTGTTTTGCCTACCTACTATATACAATCGTGCTCGCAACTTGCTGATCAATTGATCAGCTAGAGATATCTTTGGGAGTAATCAGTCATGAAAAAAGGAATTCATCCTAATTATGTGGAGTCCACAATCAGTTGTGCTTGTGGCAATAGCTTCAAGGCGCTGAGCGTCAAGCCTGTGCTGAAGGTTGATGTATGCTCAAAGTGCCATCCGTTCTTTACGGGGCAGCAGCGTATTCTTGATGCCGCAGGGCGCGTGGAGCGTTTCCGCAAACGTTTCAATTTGCAGGAAGAGCAATAAGATATTGACAGATGACGTATACATTTTTAAGGCGACCGTTCTGGTCGCCTTAAAAATGTATACGTCATCTGGAAGTTAGACAATGCAACCTGTACATGCTCATAGGCGTATTACCGTAGAGGTGTTTGAGTAGGTATATGTGCCTATCAGCAAAGTAAGCACCCTTTATCCTTGTTTTAATTTTGAGGTGAGTGGCGTGGCGAACGCAAATGAACGAACCATACTTTTCCTCATTGCCGATACGGGGGCTGGACATCGCAGTGCGGCTAACGCTATTCGTAACGCGATCAATTTGCTTGCACAGAAAGAAGAGGCAGAGTGGCTGGCATGCCAGCAGCAAAGCAATGGTACAGAAGGTTCGACAGCCGCTTCTGTGCCGCAACCAGCGACCTACCGCATTGAAATCGTGGATGTATTTGAGGAGTATAGCCGATTTCCGTTACGTGAAACTGTTAAACTCTATGGGCCGGCTATTCGCTACAATCCTAGATTATATGGCCGTGTCTTTCATATGAGCAATAAAGTGCAGCGCTTCACGGCTGTACAGAGTGTAGCTAGGCCTCTTATTCATAATGGTCTCATCCGCCTGTTTACCAGTGTGCAGCCCGATATTATTGTCTCTATTCACCCTATGCTCAATCATGTCACTGTGCGTGCATTGCAAGATGTGGGTTTGCATATTCCCTTCCTGACGGTTGTCACTGATCTTGTCAGCGTGCATGCTTCCTGGTTTGCGCCGGGAGCCGATGGCTATATTGTGCCAACGGAGCAAGCTAGACAACTTTATCTAGCACGTGGTCTGGACCCTGAAC
>WNGJ01030923.1_pt1 | contig 10341 bp, 13 predicted proteins | sample 5400611 | NCBI WGS metagenome assembly WNGJ01 (sample SAMN13153375, study PRJNA577476) | soil metagenome | isolation source: 40 cm soil or saprolite under Garry oak tree replicate 1 | place: USA:California | collected 2016-06-15
GCGGATACCTGGTTCGCCGCTACGCCCAACAGCCGCTTACGGCGGCAGCGATTACGATGCCAGTGTGGGCACTATTCCATGTGCCCGTCATTTTCTTCAGTGCGCAGCGAGGGCAGTACCTACAAAATGCCGCATTCCTTGCGAGCATTGCGGTTCAGGCGGTGATTGTGCAGGCCATATATCTGCGCTCACATTCTGTCTGGCCGTGCGCTGTCTTTCATTTGAGCTGGAACACGTGCAACCCCATCTTCCTGGGCGACGTATACGCATGGTCCCCTGGGTTCTTCAGCGGGCAATTCTGGATATTTAACGGAGAGGGGCCGTTCGGATTGCTACTGAATGGCGCTGTCGCCTTGTGGCTGCTGTATCGGTGGGGACTCTTTGCCCCACGGAAACGGGAGTCCGCGTAAGCTGCACAGGGGCAACCCAGCCAACGGCTTGCGAAAGCGACCTGAATCACTGCCGCGCTCCCGGTGCCGGGCGGGGACAGATCATAGCTGACGCTATCGGTAGTCATGGGCAAACCTGAAGTTATCGGGTCGAGATTCTCACTCTCGTGTTAGCCGACCATCCGGGAGTGAATGACGAAATGTGCGTTTCCCAGCCGGGTAGGAGCAAGTCGAGCAGGAGGTCTTGTACTGTGGTGGTCAAGAACTCCACATCGTAAGTTTCGCCCACCGTGATCGTGAGTTGTGCTTTGCTTGACCGCACGCTATCGGGAGGCAGATCAGCTCCGTCTTTCGCGATGATCCGCCAATCCACAGGGCCGTTCATGTTGCGAAGTGACACCTGAAACCCCTGGTTATTGGTCGAGATGTTGATGAGCCGCAGGCGGTATTTTCTCCCCGACTGCAACTGCATCGTTTTGCTTTGCGGCGTTCCGTTGATGAGAGCCAACCTCTGTAATACGCCAAAATCCCCGATGCTGAAGACGAACGTCAGGTCGCATGCAGGATCGAGTTTCTCTCCAGGTGGCAGTACGATTAACGGACCGTAGATGCCATTGGTGAGCTGGAATTGATCGTGCCAATGCGTGTGGTAGATGAAGCTGCCGGCGCGGGGTGGCGTCATCCGCGCTACAAACGACGTCCCGGGCGCGATCGAGGGCGTGATCTCCGTGTCCGCACCACTCCATCCGGGGACTCCATCGAAATAGCTTTCCAGTTCGATTCCATGCCAGTGAATGGCGGTGGGATCCTTGAGTCTGTTCACTACCTCGATTTCCACCGGCTGACCGCGCGTCAATACGATCGGCGGTCCAATCAAACCCGGTTCTTTCGGCGTGGCCGGGGACTGCGCATCGTCACGCAACTGGAGGGCATAACGAGGTGCACCGTTGCGCTCGCTGATCTCGAGTTCCAGCTTACGATCGGCGTGCCATTGGGGATGGGAGGCCGTCTTTCCAGTAGTGTGCGCGGTTATGCCCAATACGAGTTGTCCCATACCGGATGTCTCGTGCATCGCCGCGTCCTCGTTCGCATTGGCCAGCGCTGGTCGCACCGAGAGGCCAGGAACTTCAGGCACTATGGGCGGCGTCATGTGTAGCAGCATGTGACAGTGAAAAAGCCATCGTCCCGGACGCTCCGGAGACCAGCTCATGTCGAAGGTTTCGCCTTGGGCGATTCGCTGCGTCACGACCATCGGACGTGAGTCGCCGATATTGTTTTGCACTTGCCCACCGCGATTGAAGGCATCAATCCTGTAGTAGAAGCCATGCAGGTGCAGGGCGTGGGGCTCATTAGTGGAGTTGATCCAGCGCCAATGCACCGGCTGGCCGACGTCGTACTGGAAGCGCTGCGTGTAAGGCCAAGATTTTCCATTGATGGTGGCTAGGACTTTTCTTGCGAAGAGGCCTGGACGGTCTGAAATCATCTCGATCACGAAGATTTCGTCGTTCGCGCTGGCGCCGAGTGGATCGACCACAAATGCCCCCGTCAACTCGGAGTCAATGCCGTAGCGTAGCTTCAGATCTTCGACCTCAGCTGCTGGGAAACGCACATTTCGTCATTCACTCCCGGATGGTCGGCTAACACGAGAGTGAGAATCTCGACCCGATAACTTCAGGTTTGCCCATGACTACCGATAGCGTCAGCTATGATCTGTCCCCGCCCGGCACCGGGAGCGCGTCCAGACTCGCCGAACGCGTACACCGATAGCGCCATGCCGTCGTCAGCTTCTGGATGCCACTCTCCTTTCGCGATCTCAAGCTGAACCATTAACACGCCGTCGCGAAGTACGCCTGCTGCGGTGTGGTTCTGGTTAGCTATGATTGGGGGCAACGAGTCGATTGAGAAGCCGAATGTGGCGAGTGCAAAGCAGATCAGAAGCAACTGCTGCGCAGACTGATCAAGCCAACGGCGGACCACAACCATCCTAGACGAGCGTTGCACCGGCTCCTCCACTCAGGTAGCAATGCGACAACAAGCGTCGCGCTTTGATCAGTTCCGTTCCGCGTCAGCTAATTCTAATTCAATTTGGCGGACCGTCGGCCACAGAAGTGATCTGAAAGCGGCTTGGCGCGATTGGTGATGGGAGGTTGGCTTGTGGAATGTAAATTTCCAGATTACGAGTAAGCCAGAAATAATCGCAAGGTAAGGTTTGCCGACCATCCTTCCGGAACACATCCAACCGCCTCGCGGTATCGTGATCAACTTCCTCTGCCGGCGATCACCACAGTCTCGTTGACTTGCCGACGCAGGCCTCCTAACATGGCCACGCTGAGTTCCCGCGCCATTGTGATCGGTAAAACCATCTCGCACTACAGCATCCTCGAGAAACTTGGCGAAGGTGGGATGGGCGTGGTCTACAAGGGCCGTGACACCCGTCTCGACCGCTATGTCGCCATAAAAATCCTGCCTGCGGAAAAGGTCGCCGACCCCGAACGTAAGCAGCGTTTCGTCCAGGAAGCGAAGGCGGCTTCCTCGCTGAACCACCCCAACATCATCACCATCTACGACATCGGCCAAGCCGAGGGCGTTGACTTCATTTCGATGGAGTGTGTCACCGGCAAGACGCTCGACCAACTGATTCCCCGGCGCGGAATGCGGCTGAATGAAGCTCTAAAGTGCGCCGTCCAGATTGCTGATGCGCTCGCGCGGGCGCACTCGGCCGGCATCGTCCATCGGGATCTCAAGCCCGGCAACATCATGGTGAACGAGCACGGTTTGGTGAAAGTTCTCGACTTCGGCCTAGCGAAGCTGACCGAAGCCACTCCCCCTGCCGGGGACGACTCCACGCGCACCATGCGGCCCGCAACAGAAGAGGGCAAGATCGTCGGCACCGTTGCCTACATGTCTCCCGAGCAAGCGGAGGGCAAGAAGGTCGATGCCCGTTCGGACATCTTCAGTTTCGGCTCGGTATTGTACGAGATGGTGACGGGAGGACAAGCGTTCCACGGCGACACCAAAGCCTCGACGCTGGCGGCCATTCTGAAGGACAATCCCCGGCCGGCGAGTCAACTCGTGGATGGACTTCCCAGAGAAGTGGAGCGGCTGATCTCCCGTTGTCTGCGGAAGGAGGTCAATCAGCGCTCCCAACATATGGACGACGTGAAGATCGCGCTGGAGGAACTGAAAGAGGAGTCCGATTCCGGAGTGCTGGGAACTGCAGCTGGGTCCCGGCCGAAGCCTCGTCGCGCTGCCTCATAACCGGAGTCCGTTGGAAGAATGAGGCCACCCTTCAGTTGTGCACGGAGTTTCTTGAGAGCGTCCGAATCAATTTGGCTTATGTCACGGGTTCGACTTGACCGAAGGCTGTCGTCAACCCCAGCGTTCCAGTTGTGGCGAGCGCCCCCTTGATGAACTGGCGACGGCTCTGACGGGTGGGAAGATTCATGGGTGGGAGGCGCTCATCGTCCAAACGGTGCTGCGAATCGGACGGATGTATCCGCCGGCTCGACCCCGCATCGTCTACGAGAGTGCCCTCAATTATCCCACTCTTGGCGTATCACGGGCCACACGGAAGCAATCTGGCGCTGGTCGGAGAGGGAACTTCGCGACCAGGATTGCCGCCAAAAAAATCACCTGTGTTTCTCACCTGTGGTATTTCCGTTTTACGCGTATTTAGAGGTACTAAGGCAGTCCTCGGCGGCTTGTAAAGCGTTGCAAATACTCAAAAGGGGCGTTCTGAAAAGGCTGGCGTCGGCGGTTCAACTCCGTACCTGGCCACCATCTTTTCAATCAGTTAGCTCCGACCCAAACCTTAAGTCTGTTCCATTCCGTTCCAAAATTAAAATTCAGGCTTGCCGGAGTTTGCCTCGAATTTTCGGCAATTTCTTCAGTTTGGTGTCCTCCCCGAGCCGGGCCACTATTTCTACAGTGTGCGACGGATGTTCATGCCTCGGGAATGGCTTCGACGCATCAGGCACAAAAGTAACCAGCCTTGGTAACCAGCCTTGAATGACAGAATTGCGCTGGCGTGCTGTGTTCTGTCCAGTCGAGACCAGCGCGGAGAGCATTCAGCGCTTGGCAGCGCTTTTCCGAAAGTGGACTGCCACGCGTTCCGGAATGCTCTCTTCAAACCTAGCGGAGACCCACTCCCGCAATCCAGATTTTTGTTGAGCAGAAAGAGCCAGGAATCGCACTCCGAGGCGGCCGCTCTGGTCACACCAGCAAACATCCAGCTTCGCCGAGAACTGGCTTGGCTGACCCGGCAAGGTAAACTGAACCAGGGCTTGCTCTTTTGCCTTAAATGGATGAGAGGTATGCAACCCCATCCCACCCTCGCCGATGTTCACGGTCTGGGATTCAATTTCCTTACCCTCCGCCGTTCTGAGGAACGCCGGAACCGCCAGTGGAAATCGGAAATAGCGACTGTCTTAGCACTATCCCCGAGTTCCAGGTCTACCACGACTGCCTCGAATTTTTGGCGTCCTAGAATACTAGCTGCTGTTTCCGCCTGGTGGTGTACGTCCAAAGACAGTGCGAATTGCTGTGCTGCCTCAGTAAGCAAGCGGATTGCTTCTGCGTCCTTGCAGACAAGGAGAACGTTTCCGACCGAAAGCAAACGCGGTCTTGATCCAGTTTGTGTCATCGGCGCACGAGTGCCTCTCCTTTCGGCACTCTCGCGTAAATCTGTGCAGTTCCTAGTGACTAATCTAAATTTGTTACGGAATCCGAACACGCCAGATTTGTAGAGGCAACAACCGTTTGACAGACGGCCCGAACCATCCTAACGGACGGGTGCGAGACGGGCCGGGCACGCCCGCCTTACGGAGCACCGCACGGGCCGCTACTCCAGATTGTGATGACAGTTGTTCGTTTTTTGTAACGGTGCAGGGAAAGGTGGGCAAGCCAACGGGAGTGAGGAATCATAGCTCCCGATGAACCACCCCGAGGGGCACCAAGGCTCCATTGAAGCGCGCCGATTCCCACGGTATGAGTTCGACTCGGAGATCCACGTTGCCACGTTCGGAGGGAAAAAACAGGAGGTCATGCGCGGTCGGGCTCTCAATATCAGCGAAACCGGCGTGGCCGGTTTATTCGTGGGCGGATGGGACATGGGTACAGCGGTAAATCTCAAATTCTTTGTGCCGCTGGTAAACAGTCCTCTTAGTGTTGATGCAGTTGTACGCAGTCGCTCCGACTATCGCTATGGGTTTGAATTTGTGGAACTGAATCCTGCCCAACGCGAGGTCATCGACAAGACCTGTAGAACACTCGCCTTGCTCCAATAGAATGCTTGACCGATTACGGCTTTGCGTGTGGATGCGCCCGGTTAGTGGGACGCCATCATCCGATTCGTTGGTAACACAGGAAAGAATCACATCTGCGCTGCGTGTTCGACGATATCGTTCACGGGTACAGCCCCGTTTGGTACCAGAGCTTCTGCCTTAGTACGATTCCGGTCGAATACGAAGAGTTTGTATCCATGGGCAAGCAGACGTTGGACGATCCGGTTTCCCATGTTGCCCAGACCAATAAATCCGAGTTTTTACGTGTTGTGCAGCAAGAATCTTCATATCATCTCCCGCTTTCCACAGCATTTAGTTCGGTCAGACACTGCGAGATGGAAACCGGCCCGGCTAAGGCTTATCCTCGGCAGGGATGGGAAGCTTCTCCTCCATCTTCAGGATTTTTTTCATGGGAATGTTTCCGGAAGAAATGCTTCACATCCGGCGTAAATTCGAGCAGAAGATAGCCCATCGCATCCGAGCTGAGGGCACCACCGAAGGGATTCATGGTGTCCCCGAAATTTCGGTCAGGTCTTGGGTAGTAGGCGTTTTGTAGTGAACTAGCGAACAGAGCGCCCAGAAACTCGGATGTATTGAACGTGCTATCGCCGCTATCATTTCTGGTGACCACCACTCTCGTTGTGAAATACCACACCCGAGAAATGAGTGTCCTCTTGTGCGACGGAAAATAGCGAGGATCCTGACGTACATCCTTCACGGGCTTGTTAACGGCCTGGTGATGGACATCACCGCGATGAAGAATGCGTTTGAGGAATTCTCCAAGAATGCTCCCCCTCAAGGAGCGATTTCCAATGGTCGTACGGAAAACGACTTCCAACTGCCGATTGAATTGTCTTACGAGATCGACGCGTGGGGGCGAGTACGCAAAAATGTGGAGTCACACCGTGAAGCGGCGCAAGCCAGTGCTGCTGACCTGGCGACGGTTAACCTGCCTATGCATGCGCAATTGGCTTTGTTCTATTTCCAGGCGCGTAGTCTCGATGCCCAGGAACAGCTTCTGCAATCGACCGTCGCACAGTATGAGCAGGCCCTGCAGTTGAACCAGGTCCGCTTTCAGGGAGGCGTCGGCTCCGAGGTTGAGGTCGAGCAGGCCAGGACCCAACTGGAGACGACGCGTGCTCAAGCGCCAGACGTCGGAGTGCTTCGCGCTCAATGTGAGCATGCCGTCGCAACTCTAATCGGCAAACCTGCCACCTCCTTCAGTCTTGCTCCTCTTCCTCTTCGCACACCACCGCCTCCGATTCCAACAGGTGTGCCATCAGAGCTGCTTGAGCGGCGGCCTGACATTGCATCTGCCGAGCGATCGATGGCGGCTGCGAACGCCCGAATCGGAGTGGCCAAAGCTGCCTACTATCCACTGTTGAGCCTGACGGCTGCGGGAGGTTTTGAAAGCGGGGCCATCACAACATTACTGCAAGGCCCAGCCGGATTGTGGTCGGTAGGAGGCCAGGCGATACAAACACTGTTCGATGGCGGGAGGCGCAGAGCGGCCTCTGATCAAGCCGTTGCGGCGTACGATCAAACCGTCGCAACATATCGTGAAACTGTGCTTACCAGCTTCCAGCAGGTGGAAGACAATCTCGCGGCGTTACGCATCCTTGAGAACGAAGCCAAAACGCAGAATGAAGCAGTCGTTGCAGCCCAGAAATCATTGGACCTCTCGATTCAGCGATACAAAGGTGGCGTTACCAGCTTCCTGGAAGTGACCGTTGCGCAGAGTGCGACTCTCTCTGACGAGGCTGGCCGTGAACATTCTCGGGCGGCGAATGGTCGCTGCAGTCCAGTTGATCCAGGCATTAGGCGGAGGATGGGACAGCACCAGTCTGCCAGAGCGGCCCGAGTGCTGCGGAAAGCTGGCGATGAATGCCAATTGATCTTCATCAGGCCAAGCAATCTGGAGCGGACGAAAAGAGAAGATTTGGAGGATGAATCATGAATAAGAAAGAACTCTCTGCAAGTCAAGCTGGGGAAATTTCCCTGGGAAATGAAATCTCCGTGCATCGTCTTGGCTATGGCGCCATGCGCCTTACTGGCGAGGGCATTTGGGGTCCACCCAAAGACCGCAAAACCGCGTCGGCAGTTCTACGCCGTGCTGTGGAGTTAGGCGTCAATTTCATCGACACCGCGGATTCCTACGGGCCGTATATAAATGAGGAGTTGATCGCGGCAGCGCTGTTCCCGTATCCAGCCGGTCTGGTAATTGCCACTAAGGGCGGATGGAAACGTCCCGGCCCCAATCAGTGGACACACGACGCAACTCCTTCTCACCTTCGCGAGGCGGTTGAGGGTAGCCTGAAGAGGCTGCGCCTCGATCGCATTGACGTCTATCAATTGCACATTCCAGATCCTGTGGTGTCTTTTGACTCTTCGGTTGAAACCTTGGCCGAACTCAGGCGTGAGGGCAAAATCCGCATGGTCGCATTGTCCAATGTCACACAAGAACACATCGAGCGGGCTCGCCGGATCGTTCCTATCGTCTCTGTCCAGAACCGCTACAGTTTCGCCGACCGCGAATGGGACTACGTCGTGGACTATTGTGAGCGTAACGGAATCGCGTTCATCCCTTGGTTCCCGCTTGGGGCGGGCAGGGTTGCCGGTGAAGTTCTCCACCAAATCGCCCAGGCGCATCACGCTGCTCCGACGCAAGTTGCCCTTGCCTGGTTGCTGCGGCGTTCCCCGATGATTTTGCCAATACCGGGAACGTCCTCGATCGAACACCTGGGGCAGAACGTCGCCGCGGCGGCACTACGTTTAAGCGAAGAAGACTACGTAAAGCTGGCTGGTGTTCCGGAGCTCATCGGATCACGTTAGCAAGGCCACCAGCGGCACGAACGACTCTTTGTTTGCCAGGTCACTGAGGTTTGCAGCATGAGAGCCATTGCTTTTTTCCTGTGCGCAATTGTGGTGGTGAGTCCGCTCTCTGCGCAACAGCAGGTTATTACGGATCTCCCGGAAGTGAGAGGCCCGTTCACCCTCACCGCCGTGTATGACTCTGCTGCTGGACACAATGCATTTGCGTATGCCGGCAAAACTGTTCCGCCCGTCATTCGTGTGTTGCCTGGCAGAGTCATCAAGCTACGCTATGCAAACAATCTGCCTCGGAAGTCTGATGAGGAGTGTGCCACAGGCCGCTGCGGCAATGTGAGTAATTTGCATTTTCACGGTCTCCACGTTTCGCCCGAGCGTCCTCAGGATGACGTGCTCACGATGATGTCAATGCCAGGAGAAATCTTGGAGTATAAGGTCGTTGTTCCGTCATATTCGCCACCCGGGCTGTATTGGTATCACACCCACCCACACGGAGAGAGTGCTCGCCAGGACCTTGACGGCATGTCCGGCGCGATCGTAGTTGAGGGCGACGCATCGAGGCTGGTGGTAGAGTCATCCATGAAGCACGAGAGGATGGTATGCGTCTCAAAACGTTCGCCTTGATTCGTCTTGTTTGTCTTATTGGCCTTGACTTTCGGCGCGCGCGCACAACAGTTTGAGACGTCCGCGGCCCCCTCCCCTGGATGGAATGACAATTCTCCAATCACCGTTCAGAAAGACGGAGGACGTGCTCCGATACAATAGCCATCGTGCCGGAACCTACGCTTACACTTGGTCAAACGCTCGCCAAAGTCCCCATCTTTTCTGGGCTCACGGAAAGCGAATTGAGTTTTCTCGCGCAACGTGCGGTGACGCGCAACTATTCAGCGGGGCAAAGCGTGTTCGGCGAAGGCGAGCCTTGCTCCGGACTCTATGTTGTCGAGTCCGGCCATGTACGCATTTTTAAGAGTTCGGCCAATGGACGTGAACAGGTACTCAGTATTGATGGTCCGGGCAGTTCGATCGCCGAACTTCCCGTCTTCGATGGCGGGAGCTATCCCGCGTCTGTAACGGCTATTGATGATGCCACGCTGCTCTTTGTGAGCAAGCAGGATTTTCAGGCATTGTGCCTGGCACATCCTCAGGTGGCACTGAAAGTCTTGCGGGTGGTCGGTGCGCGCCTGCGCCGACTGGTTGGAATAATCGAAGAACTCTCGTTCACCACTGTGCGTCACCGGCTGGCTTCGTTTCTGTTGCGTCTCGCCCAGAAGGAAGGAAAACGCTCCGCCTCAGGCGTGGAAATCACATTGCCCACGAGCAATCAGGAATTGGCGTCGCATATTGGCACTGTCCGGGAGCTCGTTTCCCGCAATCTCTCTCGTCTACAAGCAGAGGGGATGCTCAAGATCGACGGCCGTACGGTAACGATCTTCAATTTGAAAGCCTTGGAAGCCGAAACAGATTCCCCCGACTAATCGCAACCTCTGGAGCCCGGCCTCCCCCGTCATTTCCCCTGATCTGGATAATGTTTTGCCCATCGATGCCCTCCGTGACAAAAGTCATCGGCATGGCTTCGCCCCTCCGTTAGCTTAGAACATGAAGCGCGACCTGTAGGTATGGAGCTTGGGTCGTGAGGAGAATGCAATGAACATGACCGCCGAGAAAACCGTTCGTGAATTGGCGCTGGAGAATACGGCTGCCACTAGAGTCTTTGAAAAGCTAGGGATTGATTACTGCTGCGGGGGCAACAAGTCGCTGGAAGAAGCGTGCCGTGCTTCCGACCTCTCGATGGATCAGGTGATCGATTCGCTGGAGATGGCCGAGCAGGCGGCACATGCCGC